>SXGT01107273.1_pt1 | contig 21891 bp, 18 predicted proteins | sample 3176221 | NCBI WGS metagenome assembly SXGT01 (sample SAMN11356862, study PRJNA531348) | freshwater metagenome | isolation source: freshwater sample F1-120 | place: China: Fuxian Lake, Yuxi | collected 2017-12-25
CGTGCACGGCAAGGGCGCGATCATCTCCAAGCTGCCCGGCGACGACTGGCAGCGCCACGCCAACCTGCGCCTGCTCTACGGCTACCAGTGGGCCCTGCCCGGCAAGAAGCTCCTGTTCAGGGGCGGCGAGCTGGCCAGCCCGCACGAGTGGAACCACGACGGCGTGCTCGACTGGGGCGACGCCGGCGCACCGCTCCGCGCCGGCGTGCTGGCCTGGGTGCGCGACGCCAACGCGATCTACCGCCGCCACCCGGCGCTCCACCGCCGCGACTGCAAGCCGGGCGCGCTCGAGTGGCTGGTCGCCGACGACCGCGACAACTCGGTGCTGGTGTTCCAGCGCAACGGCGACGGCGACGACGCGCCGGTGATCGTGGCCTGCACCTTCACGCCGGTGCCGCGCCACGGCTATCGCATCGGCGTGAACAAGGCCGGCACCTGGCGCGAGGTGCTCAACTCCGACGCCACCGCCTACGGCGGCTCCGGCATCGGCAACCTGGGCGCGGTGGTCGCCACCGGCGAGCCCTGGCACGGCCGCGCGGCGTCGCTGGCCCTGTCCGTGCCGCCCCTGGGCTGCGTGTACCTGGTGTGGGAACCGGCCGCGGGCGCGACGTGAGCGCCGGCGCCGGCGAACGCTGGATCTGCGTCCACGGCCACTTCTACCAGCCGCCGCGCGAGAACCCATGGCTCGACTCGATCGAGCCTCAGCCCAGCGCCGCGCCTTATCCCGACTGGAACCAGCGCATCACTGCCGAGTGCTACCGGCCCAACGCCAGCGCCCGCATCGTCGACGGCAAGGCCCAGATCCTCGGCATCGTCGACAACTACGCGCGCATGAGCTTCAACGTCGGGCCCACACTGCTCACCTGGCTCGAGCGCGAGGCCCCCGACGTGCACACCGCGGTGATCCGCGCAGACGCCGACAGCCGCGCCCGCTTCGACGGCCACGGCGCGGCCATGGCCCAGGCCTACAACCACGTGATCATGCCGCTGGCGACGCGGCGCGATCAGGTCACCCAGGTGCGCTGGGGCATCCGCGACTTCGTCCACCGCTTCGGGCGCACGCCGCTGGGCATGTGGCTGCCCGAGTGCGCGGTGTCGACCGAGTCGCTCGAGGTCCTGGCCGCCGAGGGCATCGCCTTCACCGTGCTGGCGCCGTACCAGGCGGCGCGGGTGCGCGCGCCGGGTGCGGCCTGGCACGACGTGACCGCCGCCGAACCGGGCCGCGTCTACCGCTGCCCGCTGCCGTCGGGCAAGTCGATCGATCTGTTCTTCTACGACGGCGAGCTATCGCGCGCGGTGGCGTTCGACAAGCTGCTCGCCGACGGCGCTCAGCTCGCCTCGCGCCTGGTCGCCGCCGGCGGCGGCAAGAGCGGCCCGACGCTCTCGCACATCGCCACCGACGGCGAGACCTACGGACACCACCATCGCTACGGCGACATGGCGCTGGCCTGGGCGCTCACCTCGATCGAGCGGGGCGACCACGCCGGCGCGCGGCTCACCGTGTACGAGGAGTTCCGGGCCCGCTTCCCGGCCACCTGGGAGGTCGAGATCCGCGACGAGACCGCGTGGAGCTGCGCCCACGGCATCGATCGCTGGCGCGACGATTGCGGATGCAACAGCGGCGGACCGACCGCCGGCAAGCAGCACTGGCGTCGGCCCCTGCGCGACGCCCTCGACTGGCTGCGCGACTGCGCCGCCGACGTGCTCGAGAGCGGCAGCGCCGGCCTGTTCGCCGATCCGTGGGCGGCGCGCGACGACTACGTCGAGGTCCTCCTCGATCGCAGCCGCACCGACGCCTTCCTCGCCCGTCACGCCGGTCGAAACCTGACCGGCGACGCGCGGGTGCGCGCCCTCGAGCTGATGGAGCTCGCCCGCCACGCCATGCTCATGTACACCAGCTGCGGCTGGTTCTTCGACGATCTGTCCGGCATCGAGACCGTGCAGATCCTCCAGTACGCCGCCCGCGTGTGCGAGCTGTGCGAGCGCCTGGGCGGTGCCGGTGGCCGCGGCGTCAACGGCTCGATCGAAAGTCACTTCGTCGATCGCCTGGCCGGTGCGCGCTCCAACCTCGCCGCCGCCGGCGACGGCCGCCAGGTCTGGCGCGAGCTGGTGATCACGGCGCGGGTCGACCTGCCCAAGGTAGTCGCGCACTGGGCCACGGTGCAGGTGCTGCACGACGACGAGGCCGCCGCGGAGGACGTCTACTGCTACCGGGTCGCACCCCACGACGTCCTCCGCCGCCGCACCGGCAAGTCCCGGCTCCTCGCCGGCGTCGCCCGCGTGACCTCGACCGTGACCGGCGAGACCAGCGAGCTGGCCTTCGCCGTGCTCCACGCCGGCGAGCACCACCTCGTCGGCGGGGTGCGAGCGTGGAGCGACGCCACGGCCTGGTCGACGTTCGTCGACGAGCTAGCCGAGACCTTCCTCGGCGCCGATCTGCTCGCCACCCAGCGCACCCTCGATCGAGGGTTCGGCGGCGCCACCTTCTCGCTCGGATCGCTGTTCGCGCGCGAACGCACCGAGGTGCTCGATCACATCCTGGCCACCGAGCTGCGCGACGCCGACGCGGTCTACCGCGGCCTCTACGACGAGCACGCGCCGCTGATGCGGTTCCTGGTCCTCCATGATCTGCCGGTGCCAGGGCCGTTCGCCACCGCCGCTCGCCAGGTGCTACGCCGCCGCATCCTCTCGGCGCTCGAGAAGCCGGTGCCCAGCTTCGACGAGGTCCGCGCCACGATCGCCGAGGCCACCCAGGTCAAGGTCGACCTCGATCGCCCGGTCATCGCCTACGCCGCCGGCCTGGCGCTGCACCGCATGATCGATCACCTGGCCGCCGCGCCCGAGGACCCGGCGCCGGTCGAGCGTCTGGCCCGCATGGCCGAGATCGCCGCGGCCATGAAGTCGCCGGTCGATCTCTGGGATGCGCAGAACGCGGCCTGGCGCATCCGCGAGGAGCGGCTCCCGGCCTGGCGCACGCGTGCCGCCGCCGGCGACGAGCTCGCCGCGCGCCTGGTCACCGCTTTCACCCGGCTGGCCCAGGCCATCCGCGTCGCCGTCGACTAGCGAGCGCTCGCCCTATGCTAGCGTGCCGGCGTGGTCATCGTCCACGTGCTGTCCTCGTTCGGCGTCGGCGGCCAGGAGCGCGTCGCGCTCGATCTGGCGGCCTCGCAGGTGCGCCGCGGCCACAAGGTGACGGCGGTGTCGCTCGCGCCGGCGCCCGACGGTCCGCTCGCCGCCGAGTTCGAGGCCGCCGGCGCCGCGGTGGTCCGCGTCGCCAAGGGTCCGGGCACCGACGCCACGCTGGTGCCGCGCCTGGCCTGGGCCTTCCGCCGCCGCAAGGCCGACGTGGTCCACACCCACAACCCGCTGCCGCTCATCTACGGCGCCGCCGCCGCACGCCTCGCCGGCGCCGCGTCGATCCACACCAAACACGGCATCAACCCGGGCTCGCGCGGGCACCGCTTCCTGCGCCGCCAGGCCGCCAAGCTGGTCAGCTCGTTCGTCGCGGTGTCGACCGTGACGGCGCAACAGGCGCGCACCCAGGGCGACGCGCCAGAAGGCAGCATCGTGGTGATCGCCAACGGCATCCGGCTCGAGCGGTTCGCGCCCGACGCCGCCGCCCGCGCCGCGGTGCGCGCCGAGCTCGGTATCCCGGCCGCCGCGATCGTGGTCGGCACGGTCGGGCGCGTCGACGAGTTCAAGAATCAGACCTTGCTCCTGGCCGCGATCGCGCCGCTGCTCGGCGCGAACGTGCACGTGGTGTTCGTCGGCGACGGCCCCACCCGCGCGGCGCTCGAGACGGCGGTGACGGCCCTGCCCGATCCGGCCAAGGCGCACGTCCTGGGCCGGCGCATGGACGTGGCCCGGCTCCTGCCCGCGTTCGACATCTTCTGCCTGTCGTCGAAGAGCGAGGGCCTGCCGCTGGTCGTGCCCGAGGCCATGGCCGCCGGCCTGCCAGTGGTATCGACGGCAGTCGGCGGCATCCCCGGCGTCGTCGACGACGGCGAGACCGGCTTCCTCACCGGCGTCGACGAACTCGAGCTGCGGGACCGGCTGCAGCGGCTGATCGCCGACCCGGTGCGGGCCCGGGCCATGGGCCTGCGCGCCCGCGAGGTCGCGCTCGAGCGCTACTCGGCCGAGCGCATGACCGACGACTACCTGGCGCTGTACGAGCGCGCGGTCAAGCAACAGCGGCGCTGACCCGCGGCGGTCGGCGGACGCCTGCGGGGGGAACGTGATCGTTGCCGACCATGTCGGCCCAGCTCGCCGGGCACGGGCTGGCGATGGTCACCTGGCGCAACAGCGGCAGCGCACCGCGCGAGCGAACCTGGTCGATATCAGACTCGGCGGCGGCGAGCGCAGCGGCGAGCTCTCGCTCGCGCTGCGCGTTGGACACCGGCTCCCCACCGTCCTCGGCGCTGGTTGACGCCGCCCTCGCCAGACCGAAGAATGCGGCAATGATCGACGTCGCTCTTTCGCACACGCTGTCACCGACGCAGGTCGATCAGCTCCTCACCCTCTACGACGACGTCTGGTGGGCCAAGGGGCGCACCCGGGCCGGTGTCGAGGCCATGCTGCGCGGCTGCCTGGCCTTCGCCTTCATCGACGGCGAGGGCCGCTTGCAGGCCTTCGCGCGCGTGGTCGGTGACGGCATCTACAAGGCGACGGTGTTCGACGTGATCGTCACGCCCGATCAGCGCGGCACCGGGCTCGGCCAGTACGTGATGGACGCGGTGATGGCGCACCCGGCGGTGGCGTCGGTGCGCCACGTCGAGCTGCAGTGCAAGCCCGAGCTCGACGAGTTCTATCGTCCCTGGGGCTTCACGCCGGTCGAGGGCATCCTCTACATGCGACGCACGGCGACCTGATCGGGGATGCCCGCCAGCAGCGGTCCCAGCTCCGGGTCGGCGGTCGGTTCGAGGCGCTCGGTCACGGCGTAGAACTCGCGGAGGAAGTCGCGCAGCACGTCACCGGGCAGGCTCGCCGGCGCAGGTTCATCGAAGAAGGCGATCAAGCGCAGCGCGCGATCGCGCGCCAACCCGGGCCCCAGGCACGGCTGCACATACGGTTGCTCGATCACCCGCGCGCCCCAGCGCAGGAAACGATCGAGCCGCGCGCGAGCCGTCGTTGCCTCGTCCTCGCTGCGGGCGAGCGCCGGATCGCTGACCTCGCCGAACACCGCGCGCGTCCGCCCGCGCAGCGCCTCGCGCGCGTCGTCGAGCAGCGTGCGCCCGAGCCCGCCCCGTCGCGCGTGCGGCGCCACCACCATGTACGTGAGGATCGCGCATCGGCTCCGGGGATAGCGCTCACCGACGATGCCGCCGTCGATGCGCGCCTGGTCGGGATCGGCGAGGCTGTCGCCAGCAAGCGTGATGGTCAACTCGAAGGGCGCCGGGGCATCACCCCAGAGCTGGCTCTGCCACGCATCGAGCGGCTCGCGCTGGTGAGCGAACGCGGGCAGGTAGAGCTCGTCGTAGAAGCGGGCCAGGAGCGCCGCGTGGGCCGGCGCCGCGATGCGCAGGCGCTCGCTCACGGCGCGGGCATGACGTCGCCCGGGCCCTTGAGCCCGAGGTCCGTGATCTTGGCCCGCACCGCGGTCATGAAGCGCGGGCCTGGATCGGGCTTCTTGTTGCGATAGGTCGGGTCGCGCTCGACGAACCAGTCGGTGCCCTCGAGCGCGCGGACCTCGTGGTGGCCGACCAGGAGCTCGATCGAATGACGCGACACCAGGTCGCGAACGAGCGCGGCGTTGGCCTCGACCTGGGCGTCGGTGAGCGGGTACTTGTCCTCGTCGCCGACGTTCTCGACGCCGATGGCGACGTGGTTCACGCCGATGGCGTGGCGGGCCATGCGGGTCTCGGGCATCAGGCGGAAGATGGTGCCGTCGCGGTCGACGAGGAAGTGGGCCGACACGTTGACGTCGCCTCCCTCGCGCAGCTTGGCCCGGCTCGCCTCGAGCTTCGGGCGGTCGAAGTACGCCTTGGTCCCCTTGGCCGACCCGCCGGCGGTGTAGTGGAGGACGATCATGCGCGGCGCGATGACGGTGTCGCGCGCGGCCGGATCGTTGTGGATGCGACGGTAGGCCACCATCGCCTGATCGCGTTCGTCGGACCAGGCGATGGGCCAGTCTTCGATCGTCGCCGCCGCGGCCGGCGACGCGTCCTGGGCGTCGGGCGACGCGTCGGCGAAGATGTTGACGTCGGTGGGTGGCGCGGCATCGGTGATGGTCGCGTTCTCGACCACCGCGTCGGCGACGGCGTCGGAGCTCGCCGGCCGGGTGGCAGCCCGCCCCGAGCAGGCGGCCGAGGCGACGACGAGCACCAGGACCCAGACCGAGACGGCGCGCAGCACGCCACGAAGGTAGCAGCTGCGCGCCGTGGCGCCGGTTCTCCGGTCAGCGAAGGCTCAGCGCCAGAACGCCCAGCCCCGCTTGCGCGGCGAGCCTGCGCCGCCACCACGACCGTCGGTCATGGCCCGCAGCGCCGTCGCCGCCTCGCCCAGCACGGTCACGAGGTCCGAGGACACCAGCGCGCCGCGCAGCCGATCGACGATGGGCGCCAGCTGGCGGGCCAGGTCGTCGAGGCCGACGGTCTTGAGGTCCTCGAGCAGCTCGACCAGCCGCGCCACCGGCAGCTGCGCCGCGGCGCTCGGCACCACCGCGGTCGCAGCCCGGGCGAGCTCCTCGGCCAGCGAGCGCAGACGCGTCAGGTACGGACCGGCCGCCGCCACCGAGGCCGCGCCGGTCTCCGCGCTCTCGTCGAGCTCCTTCTGGTCGCGCGACCGCCCGGCGGCGTACGCCTTGGCCGGCGACTGGGGCCGTGCCACCACGGGCGAAGGCGCGGGTGGCGGCGGCGGCGCACCGGCGCTCGCGTCCTTGTCGGCCGGACCGAAGGCCTCCCGCTTGGCGAAGACGCGCGCGCGGTTCTCGGCCGGCGGCGGCGCGCCCGGCGCAGGCGGCCCGCCCGGTGCGGGCATTCCACCCATGGGCATGCCAGGCGGAGCGGCCCCCATCGGCATCGACGCCGGCGAACGGATCGCCATCGTCTTCTGCATCGGCGCACCGCGGTAGCCACCGGCCCGCGTGGCGTGGGCGCCGGTCGACTCCTCCTCGGCCCAGCCCGCGGGCTGCTCGACCGGCTGCGTGATCACCTTGGGGTTGCCGCCGGGGTTGACGATCTGCTTGTCGACGGCGACGAAGGCGGTGAAGCGCGACAGCACGCGGTGGCGCAACGACACCGCCACGATGGCGCGCTCGACGGCCGCCTTGTTGCTGGCGCCGGCTGCGTACTGGTCCTCGAGGTCGCGGATGTGGCCGCGGGCCCACGACTGCGCGATGGCCGCGCCCGGCCGCGCCGAGTCGAGGGCGATCTTCTCGACGTACTCGGTGCCGGCGGGCAGGCGCCCGCGCAGCTCGATGACCTGGCCCGGACGCGGGCGGCCACGCCAGCGGGCGCGCACCACCAGCGGCGCGCCGGCGAACACCGCCGGCAACCGCCGCGGCGCCTGGGTCGACAGGTCGAGGCCCTCGGCGCTGATCGACACGTCGATCAGCACCGGCGTCGCCACCCGGCGATGGATCTTGGCCATGACCTCGTCGAGCCGATCCTCGCTCTCGACCAGCTCGCAGGCGCCGCCGCCGACGGCGGCCAGGCGGCGCAAGAAGCCGGCGTTGACCGCCTGGTCGATGCCGAGCGTGAACACACGCACGTTGCCGAGGCCCGGCGCCAGGCGGCGCAGGATCTCGTCCTCGTTGCCGACCTGGCCGTCGGTGACCAGGACCAGCACGCGGTCGCGATCGTCCTTGCCGGCCAGCAGGCGCGACGCCAGCTCGAGCGGCTCGGCGAGCTCGGTGCCGCCGCGCGACGTCACGCTCGAGAGGAACTCCACCGCGCGGAAGCGGTTGCGATCGCCGCCGCTCACCAGGTGGGGCCCGAGGTCCTTGGGCGCCTCGATCGAGTTGTCGAACGCGAGCACGGCGAAGCGATCGCGCTCGCCGAGCGTGTCGACGATGCGGGCAGCGGCCCGGCGCGCGGCCACCATCTTCCAGCCGTCCATCGAGCCCGAGCGATCGATCACGAGCACGACGTCGCGCGGGCGGCCCTGGGCGGCGGCGCCGGCCGGCGGCACCAGCGTGATCACGGCGGTCGCACCTTCGCCGTCCTCGTCGGGCGCCCACACCGCGCCGGTGCGCAGGGCGCTGTCGCCGACGGTCCAGCGCAGGATGAAGTCGCGATCGAGCCGCTCGCCGGGGCGGAGCTCGATGCGCCAGCCGGCGCCCTCGGGCGCGGCGTGGACCTCGTGCAGGCTCGAGCGCAACGACGAGATCGGCAGGCCGGCGCCGTCGACGATCACGGCCAGCGCCAGCCGCACCGGGCTGGGGAAGCCGGGCAGCAGCACCGGCGGCGAGATGCGCGACGCGTCGGGGACGCGATCGGTGTCGCCCTCGGTGCCGGCGCCGGCCTGATCACCGCCGAGCGCGGCGCCCGGGATGTAACGCGGCGCCACCACGAGCGGGAACGCGTAGGTCACCTCGCCGTCCTCGACGGGGAGCGGGCCCACCATCGACAGCGTGATGATGGCGTGATCGCCCGGCACGAGGTTGCCGACCCGCAGCGTGAACACGCCTGGCCGATCTTCCTCGGCGATGGCGGCGCGCTGGCCGGCGGCGATGGCGTTGTCGTAGGTCTCGCGGGCGCGGCCACGCTCGTCGATGAGGCCCTCCACCACGCGGCCCGCGACCTCCATGCGGAAGCGGTGCACCGCGGCCCGATCGGGCATCGGGAAGATGTACGTGGCCTCGATCGCCTCGTGGGTGTGATTGACGAAGGTCTGCCGCAGCTCGGTGGCGACCTCGAGCCCTGTGACCCGGGCCTCCACCTCGAGCGCGGCCAGCGGCAGGCGACCGCGGGACGTCTCGAGGCAACCGAAGCCGTGATCGGTCCGGTACGGGTGGGTGAGCGACGGCTCGACGGTGATCGGCAACGGCATGGGCATCATGGTGGGTCCTCCAGAGAACGTGTGGGGCTGGTATTCGGGTTCGAAGGGGTGGTTGCGGGTGTGATGAGGTGGCGGCGAAGAAGCTCGGCGAGGAGAGGCGTGGCGGCGGTGAGGAGGGCGTGGGCGTCCGCGTCGGTGGCGGGGCGCGTTGCGTGGAACGCGAGGCGGACGCCGGGGGCGAGGTGGAGCTCGAGGAGGGAGACGGCAGACGGAGAGACGGGGGCGGGGGGCGGGGAGACGGGGGGCGGGGAGACGGGGGCGGGAGTCGGGAGTCGAGGAATCGGGGAGTCGGATTCGGGTTCGGGTTCGGGTTCGGATTCGGATTCGGATTCGGGCGCGGGTTCGGCCTCGACCACGACCACCGGCTCGCGCCAGAAATCGCGGCGACTCCCGGCCCGCGGCGCCTTGGTCTCGATCGCGATCCCCGACAGCCGCGCGAGCGCGTGATCGTCCATCGCCGGCAGGAGGACCTGGATCTCGGCGAGGGTCTTGCCTTCGGACTGGAACCGCTTGATGGCGACCAGTTGCGCCAGATGACGCGGGCGGTACAGGGCCGTGCGACCGCGCAGCGTCGGACGATCCAGGAGACCGAGCGTGGTGTAGTAGCGGATGCTGCGTTCGTCGGGGACGGCGCGGACCTGGCCGTTCGCGGGGGCATCGTCGTCGGCGAGTCGTTCCTCGACCTGCTGGCGAAGCTCCTGGATGGTCCACGATGCGGTCACCTCTCCAACATGACACTGTCATATGACACTGTCAATTATCTATTTCACAAGACTTCGAAATCAATTGTGTTTATTGTCGACGGACGCTCATGCGGCTGGCCTGGCTGACCGACATCCACCTCGACTTCATCGACCCACCCGCGCGCGCCGCGCTCGCTGCAGCCATCCGCGCCGAAGCACCCGATGGCGTGATCGTCACCGGCGACATCGCCATCGCGCCCACCGTGCAGGCGCTCATCACGGAGCTCGGCGCGGCGATCGGCCTGCCGCTGTGGTTCGTGCTCGGCAACCACGACTTCTATCGCGGCTCGGTCGACGAGGTCCGCGCACGCGCCACCGCCGCCAACCAGCACGACAGCGCCGCGACCTGGCTGCAAGCAGCCGGCGTGATCCGCCTGGCCGGCGCGTCGGTGCCGACGGCGCTGGTCGGCGTCGACGGCTGGGGCGACGGACGGCTTGGTGATTTCGCCCGCACCCGCGTCGAGCTCAACGACTTCTATCTCATCGACGAGCTGTCGCGCATCCCACGTGGTGTCCTGCGCACGCGGCTCGCGGCATACGGCGACGAGGCCGCGGCCACGCTCGCGCCGCTCCTGGCCGAGGCCCTGACCTGGGCCGAGCACGTCATCGTCGCCACCCACGTGCCGCCGTTCCGCGAGGCGTGCTGGCACGAGGGCGCCATCTCCGACGACAACTGGCTGCCGTTCTTCACCTGTGCGGCCACGGGCGAGGTGATCCGTGCCGCACTCGCCGCCGTTCCTCGCGCGCGCGCCACCGTCCTGTGCGGCCACACCCACAGCAGCGGCGAGGCGACGATCCTGCCCAACCTGACGGTGCTGACCGGCGCCGCCGACTACGGCCACCCTCGCCTGCAACGCATCCTGGAACTGTGAGTCGGCGCGCTTCGTGCGTTACGATCGGCGGATGCGTACGCCGCTCGCCGTCGTCTGCGCCCTCCTCGCCACCGCCGCGCCCGTCGCCGCGCAACCTGGCTCGTCGCTGCCGCCCGCTCCGGCGCCGGTGCCACTGCCGCCGCCGCCCGACGTAGGCACGGCGGTCGACCTCTCCGCCGACTACCAGCGCGCGTTCGCGGCGCTGCTCGCCAGCGACTTCGCGGGCGCCAGGGCCGGCTTCGCCAGCATCGCCGCCGCCGCCACCGATCCGGAGATGCGCGGCGCCGCTCGCGAGCTGGCCCGGCTCGCCGATGAGCTCGCCGCCCGCCAGGGCCGCATCGTCTTCGGCGTCGACGCCAAGGTGCCGCCCGGCGGCGGCCGCTTCGAGGAAGACCACGACGAGGGCCGCCCCGGCATCATCGTGACCTCGACGCTGGCGTCGATCTACGCCGGCGTCGTGTTCTCCGATCTCGCCGACACCGGCGACGCCCGCGCCGTCACCGGGATCATCGTCGGCACCACCGGCCTCGGGTTTCTGGCCAGCCTCTACGGCACCCGCGGACGATCGATCAACGGCGGCACCGCCGAGGCCTACAGCCTCGGCATGTTGCTCGGCGCCGGCAACGGCCTCCTCCTGGCCTCACCGCTCGGCGCCGACACCTCGGAGGCCTGGAACACCACCGTGCTCGGCAGCATGGCGGTGGTCTCCGGCGCCGGCTTCTACTACGGGCAGACCTACAAGCCGACCCGGGGCCAGGTCTCGTTCTCGGGGACCCTGGCGACGATGGGCATCGCCACCGTCGGTCTCGGCCTGGTGATCGTGCAGCCCGACATCGACGACCCCGATCCCGTGCTCCTGGCCATGACCGCCGGCCTCGACGTCGGCGCCGTCGGCGGGCTCGTGCTCGGGCGCGATCTCACGTGGTCGGCGGGACGGGCCCGCCTGGTGTGGCTGGGCGCGCTGCTCGGCGGCCTCACCGGTCTCGCCGGCGGCGTGTTGCTCTTCGGCGACGGCGAGAGCGACGAGGACGGCGACACCGAGGCCCGCATCGCCGCCGGCCTCACCCTCGCTGGCGCCTGGGGCGGCCTGGTCCTCGGCGCCCGCCTCACCCGCAACATGAAGCCCGACAATCGCTACCGCACCAGCGCGCTCGATCACGTCGTGCCCATCGCGCTGCCGCATGGCGCCGGCCTGGGCCTCGCAGGCCAGTTCTGATCACTTCTTCCGCATCGCGCCGAGCTGGCGCGTCGCCTGCTCGCGGATCACGTCGGCGAGCAGGCCCAGCTCGCGGCCGCGCGCCGACGACATGCGCCACACCAGTCCGACGTCGCGGCCCGGCGACGGCGCGAAGCGGGCGCTGGCGACGCCGCTGCCGCGCCCGGCCAGCACCGCCGCCGCCATCTCGGGCAGGAGCGTGATGCCCTGCCCGGCCGCGACCATCTGCACCAGCGTGGGCAGGCTGGTCGCGCGCAGCTCGGCAACCTCGCGCGAGCCGGCGTGGCTGCACACCGCCAGCGCCTGATCGCGCAGGCAGTGACCGTCCTCGAGCAAGAGCACGTCCTGGCCGTCGAGGTCGTCCTCGCGCAGGCGCCGGACCCGGCGCGCCAGCTTGTGGGCCGGCGGCGCGGCCAGCACGAAGTCCTCGCGGTAGAGCTGCAGCGCCGCCAGATCACCGGGCACCGGCAAGGCGAGGACGCCGGCGTCGAGCCGGCCGTCATCGAGCTGGCCGAGCAGCACCGCGGTCTGCTCCTCGCGCAAGATCAGCCGGAGCCGCGGATAGGCCGCATGCACCGCCGGCAGGACCAGGGGCAAGAGGTACGGCGCGATGGTGGGGATGACGCCCAGCCGCAGCGTGCCCGAGAGCGGCTGAGCCGCGGTGCGGGCGGCGGCGACCACGTGCGCGGCGGCGTCGAGGGTCGCCCTCGCCCACACCACGATCTCGGTGCCGGTCGCGGTCACCAGCACCTTGCGACGATCGCGCTCGAAGATCTGCACACCGAGGCTGTGCTCGAGCTGCGCGATCTGGGCGCTGAGCCCGGGCTGGCTCACGCCGCAGGACTCGGCGGCGCGGCGGAAGCCCCGGTGATCGGCCACCGCGACGACATACTCGAGCTGGCGCAGGGTGAGCTCGACGCCCATGGAGAACCTCACCTTCTCACATCAGTCAGTCCGTGAGCTCGGGCTTATCGCCGCATCACGCGCCCGAGGCGGGCTACGATCACGCGGTGCGGACGCGCCTCGCCCCGTTCCTCCTCGTCGCTGCCTGCGGGCACGGTGACAATGCGCCGACGGGAGCGCCGACGCGAGCACCGTCGGCACCGCCGACGAGCGCGGTGGCCGCCGACATCGGCACGCTGAGCACGCCAGTCTCGGTGCGCTCGTCGATCGAACTGAAGGCGCGGCTCACGATCGTCAATCCCGGGCCCGGCGACCTCGCGCTGCGCCGCGGCAGCCTCGAGCTGCCGATGCTCGCGGTCGAGGTTCGCGACGCCGCCGGCCGCCGCGTCAACCCGGTGCCGCCACCGGTGCCTCGCCCCGAGGACGCCCAGCTGATCAGACTCCTCGCCGCCGAGTCGCTGGTCCGCGACTACGGGCTGCACATCTACTCGCCCGAGCTGGCGCCGGGGACGTACACGCTCCACTGCCTCGTCGTCGCGTGCGCGGCGGTGACCTTCGAGGTCGCGCCGTGAGCCGTCGCGCCGTCAGGCCGACGAGGCGGGTGACCGTGCTCGCGCTGGTCGCGCTGGCGCCCGGGTGCGGCGATGGGCTGCCGCCCCGGCCCGACCCGGCGAAGCTCGCGACCTTGCCGCCCGAGGCGCAGTGCCGCGCAGTCGCGCCCCGCCTCGAGCCGTGTCTCGACGAGCTCATCCTCGCGTCGATCCGCGACCTCGGCGACGACGAGCTCACCCGGGAGCTCACCCGGGAGCTCGCCGAGCACGACCGCCGCCTCGACCGCCGCATCGCGTCGGCCCGGAAGGCGCACGTCGTTGCCGTCACGCACTGCCTTGGCTCGGTCCCGGTCGAGCGGTTCGTCGCGAAGGTGATCGGCTGCTGGGATCGAACGTCCTGCGCCGACCTCGGCCGCTGCCTGCACCCACCGGCGCCGACGCCCTGATCGCGACCGACGAGCCCGCGGTCCGAGACCACGCCGCGCTATACACGGGGCATGTCGCTCCGCGCCCTGCCGGTCCTATCGCTGGTGTTCCTCTCCGCCGCGTGCGGCGGTGAGAACAAGAACGCGACCACGCCGATGGTCAATCGGCCCGCGGCGCGCACACCGACGCCGGTACCGGCCGGCTACGCCGAGGCCAGCGAGCGCACGGCGCGCGCGGGCCGTGCAGCGCTCGGCCTCTTCGTCGACGACAAGCTCGGCGAGCTGCACGCCCTGCTTCAGCCCGAGCTGGCCGCGCTGGCCACCGTGGACGTGCTCGCCGGCGTGCGCGCCAAGGTGCTCGAGGCCGGCGCGATCGGTCGGGGCGAGGACGCGGTCTTTCTGCTCGGCGGCGTGCGCGCGTTCATCGGCGACGTGAAGGCCGGCCCCCACGTGCTCTCGGCGGCGATGTCGTTTGACGAACGGGGTAAGCTCAGCTCGCTCAACTTCATCCCGCGTTCGGATCTGCCCGCCGATCCCCACGCCGGGCGGGCGATGAAGGCCCGGCTGCGCGTCCCGTTCGACGGCCAGTGGTGGGTGTTGTGGGGCGGTGACAGCGAGACCGCCAACTACCACGTGGTGGCGCCCGACCAGCGCCATGCCTACGACCTCGTGATGTGGAAGGACGGCGCCACCCACACCGGCGACGGCAAGCAGAACGATCAGTACTTCTGCTGGGGCCAACCCATCGTCGCCCCCGCCGACGCCACCGTGGTCGTCGCCGAGGACGGCAACCGCGACAACCCGCCGGGCACGATGGATCCCGAGCACAAGGCCGGCAACCACGTCATCCTCGATCTGGGCGGCGGCGAGTTCGCGCTGCTCGCCCACCTCCAGCAGGGCAGCGTGGCGGTGAAGGCCGGCGACGTGGTGAAGGCCGGCCAGCGACTCGGACTCACCGGCAACAGCGGCAACACCAGCGAACCTCACCTGCACTTCCACGTCCAGGACGGGCCGACCCCGTTCGCGGGCAACGGCGTCCCGGTCTGGTTCGACGGCGTCTGCACCGACGGACAGCCGGCCGCGCGCACGTCACCGGTGCACGGTCAGTTCATCGAACACTGTCGCTAGAGCGCATCCCACGACCTAGCGTCGAGCGAGGCCGAGCGGCGGGAGGCGGATCCGGGCGCACGCCCGAAGCGCAGTCGAGGCGCGTCGGTTCCCCACGAAACGAGCGAGCATCGGACGTACGACCGGAGGCGCCCGCGCCGCGACGGCCGCATCCGGCGATAGGTTGTGGGATGCGCTCTAGACACGGTCGAGGTGGCGGCGCACCAGGCGCGCGCACCACACGATCGCGACCACGCCGAGCACCACGAACAAGAGGAACAGCGGCAGGCCCTGGGCACCGTCGAGGGTGCCGCGCCACTCGACGCGATGAGCGCGCATCGACTCGCGGATCGCGCTGACGGCGACGAAGAGCACGATGACGCCGGCGGTGGCGAGCCGACGCCCGGCCCGCAACTTCCCGCCGGCGAGGAGCAGGAAGCCGAAGCCGGCGGCGACGACGGCGAGCGCGGCGAGCACCACGGCGCGACCGGCCGTCGCCGCCACGTCGTTGCCGTAGGTCCAGGCCAGCGCGCCCGCGCCCCCGAGCGCGACGGTGAGCCCGCCAAGGCCAACCGCGCCGAGCCGGCGCATCCCGGCGTTGCCGGCGAGCGTGCCGCCGAGCCAGGCGGTGCCGACGGCGTAGGCGGTCCCGGCCAGGCCGAGCCACACCACCAGGCGCTGGGCGATCACCGGATCGCGGTGCACCAGCCGGCCCTCGGCGTAGTGCGCGACCCAGACCTCGGGCGAGGCGCTGGCGAGGGTGTGCTCCTCGATCCAGGTCCAGGCCACGAACACGAACGCCGCCAGAGCCCCGCCGTGGACCAGCAGGCGACGCACCCGGTTCCACGCCTGCACGCGCTCGCTCTTGCCGAGATAGAGCAAGTAGAAGCCAGCGATCAGCACCGGCACGATCGCCATGAACCGATGCGAGAGCAGCAGCGTCGCCGTGTACATCCGGTGCTGGTAGAGCACCTGCACGAGCAACAGCGGCGCCACGCCCGCGGTGATCGCCGCGCCGAGCCCGAACGGCAGCCAGTCGCGCGACACGCCGGCGATCGGATCATCGCCGCCGCGCAGCGCCCGCACCGTGGCCCAGGCCGCGGCGCCGAGCACGAACCCGATCAGGAGCGCGTGCAGCGCGAAGGTCAGCACCAGCAAGAGCAGATAGCCGCCGCGCCCGCCGAGATCGTCGAACAGACTCACGGCTGCACCTCCACCGGCGTCTCGCCCCGTGGCCGCGACACGGCGCGCTCGGGCGACGGCGCGATGCCGGCTTCGTCGAGCCAGCGGCCGATCTGCGCCAGCACCGCCGGATCGTCACTCACCGGCCACTGCCGCGGCGCGCCCGCCGCTTCCCAGGCCACGAGCTGCGCCACCGCCTCGACCTCGATCGCCGGTCCGGCGAACGGCGGCATGAAGGCCTTGGTGAGCTGCAACTTGGCGATGTTGAGCCGGAGCTGATCCATCGACCAGCCACCGCCGAGGTGCACCAGCGCGTTGGCGCCCTTCATGGTGTGGCACGCCGAGCACTGGGCGCGGACCACGCGCGCGCCCAGCACCAGCTGGGCGTTCGGATAGCGGACTGCGTCGCGCAGCGGGTATGGATCGTCGGTCACCGAGCCGTCGCGGCGCAGGCGAACCACCTCGGCCGGCGTGATGCTGTTGGAGAACAGCACCTGGCGGATCGTGTACGGCTTGCGCGCGCCCTCGCGCACGAACTCGCCGGCGGCAGTGGCGCCGAAGGCGAGCGCGAGCAAGAGCGCGGCGGTCGCGCCGCTGACGTAGAGGTGTCGCCACCAGATGCCGATCAGCGCGTAGGCGCCGATCAGGAGCGAGGCGCCGGCGGCCAGGGCCAGGAACATCGACATGGCCACGCTGCCGCCGGTGATCCAGGCCCGGCTGTCAGCCGGGATGACGGCCACGTACCAGAGGCCGAGCACCGGCATCGCCGCCATGGGCACAAGCAGCCGCGAGGCCCGCGCGATCAGCGCGTGCCGCTCGGCCCGGCTGACGTCCATGGTGTTGATGACCGCGATCGCCGCGAGCGCGCCCAGCGTGCTCGACACCGCGGTGCGATAGAAGAGCGACGGCCAGAAGCTGGGGTTGAAGAAGCCGGCCCAGATGTCGCCGCTGGTCAGCCACGATCCGGGCGTGAGCTGCCACGACAGGATGCCGTTGACCCAGAACAGGCTGAGGAACGACGCGCTCGAGTACGTGACCAGGAGGCGCAGGCGCACTCGATCGGGCAGACGCTGGCCCCAGCGCAGGAACATGTAGCCGGCGACGATCTCGACGGTGAAGCAGCACCACTCGGCGGCCCAGATCCAGTGGAACTCGTCGACCATGAGACCGATCGTACGGGGCGAGACCTGGATGGTCGTCAGCCACATCGCGACGCCGGTCATGGCGCCGGTGACGAAGCTGACCAGCACCAAGTACTTGAAGAAGCTGTCGAGGAACCGACGGGCGTCGGGCACACCACGCCCGGCCATCCACTGGAAGTAGGTCAGGACGAAGCCGCCGCCGATCGCGAACTGGGCCAGGAAGACGTGGAGAATGCCGACCGCGCCGATCACCATCCCGCGCATCGCCGGACCGAAGTCGTTGACCGGATAGGTGGTTGGGTCCATGCCGCGCCGTTCGATGATGCCACCAGCGCCGTGGGTCTGCGGTTCTTGGCCACACCCCCGACCGAAACTGCACACGCGCGTGGGCAATCTCGACCGCGGATGTGGGCTGGGTGACGCGTGGGTCTCGGTGAGACGAGAAGGCACGCCGCGGAACTTGACCGCATCGCGGCCAGCGACGACGGTGATCGCGTGGGGGCTGGTCCTCGCTTCGGCCGCTACGAGGTCCTGAAGCACCTCGCGTCCGGGGGCATGGCCGAGGTTTACCTCGCGCGCACGTGCGGCGACGGCGGGTTCATGCGCCACCTGGTGATCAAGGCCATGCGACCGAGCCCGGGCCTGGACGGGACCTTCGCCCGCATGTTCCTCGACGAGGCGCGGCTGGCCGCGGTGCTGCACCACCAGCACATCGCGCAGGTCTACGACCTCGGCACCGCCGCCGACGGCTCCTACTTCCTGGCCATGGAGTACGTGCACGGCGAGACCTTGCGCAACGTCATGGGCGTGGCCCGCGCGCGCTCGCTGCCGCTACCGCCTGGTTTCGGCGTGGCGGTGGCGGCGGCGGTGGCGAGCGCGCTGGCCTACGCCCACGAGCGCACCGACGAGCGCGGCCTGCCGCTGGCGATCGTCCACCGCGACGTCACCCCCGCCAACATCCTCGTCGGCCACGACGGCGCGGTGAAGCTGATCGACTTCGGCATCGCCAAGGCGGTGGCCCGCACGTCGCGCACCGCGACCGGCGTGGTCAAGGGCAAGGCCGGCTACATGGCGCCCGAGCAGGTGCTCAACCTGCCGCTCGATGCGCGCACTGACGTCTTCGCGCTCGGCATCGTGCTCTACGAGCTCACCACCCAGGAGCGACTGTTCGCCGGCGTCACTGACTACGAGTCGGCGCAGCGCTGCGTCGCCGCCGAGGTGCCGCGGCCGAGCCGGGTGTGCCGCGGCTATCCCCGCGCCCTCGAGGAGGTGGTCTTGACCGCGCTCTGCCGCGAGCCGGGTGGACGGTTCGCGACCGCGCGCGCCATGGGCGCGGCGCTGATCGACGCGGCAGCGCGCGACGGGCTCGATGCTCATCCCGGCATCGTCGAGCGTGTGGTCGGCGCGCTGTTCGGGGTGAAACCCGAGCCGTGGCAGCGCGTGCCCGCGGCCGGCGAGGACGAGGAGGACGAGGGCACCACGGAGCGGCGGCCGGGCGGCATCGGCTCGACGGCCGCGGCCGAGGGAGCGATGCTGACGCTTCCTCTCCGCGAGGGGCCGTCGGGGACGCTGGCACGCGAGATCGAGGTCCACGCGTTCGGGGTGCACGCGCCCGAGGTGCACGCGCCCGACGCGCACGAACCGGCGTCGTCGTGGCTCGACGAGAGTGCGCCGGAGCCGATCGAGCTGCCGCCGCGACCGGGTACGCCGCCGCCGGCCCGGGCGAACACGCTCGCGATGCACGAGCACCGGCGGTGGAAGTGGGTAGCGGCAGCGACGGCCTCGGCCGTCGGCGTCGCGATCGGGCTGGTGGTGTCGATCACGGTGCCGGATCCGCAGCCGCCGCAGCCGCAGCCGCCGCAGCAGCCGCAACCGCAGCCGCAACCGCAGCCGCATCCGCAGCCGCAACCGCAGCCGCAGGCGGCTCGGCCGTCGCCCGTGCCCGTGCCCGTTCCCGTTCCCCCGACCCCGATCTCGACGCCGCCACCGCGTTCGTCGCGAGTTCACGTGCGCGTGACGACGACGCCCGAGGACGCGACGGTGGTGATCGATGGCACGCGCATGGGGCGCACGCCGTTCGACGGCACCTTCGCGCCGCGCGGCGAGCAGGTGTGGCTGAAGGTCCGCAAGCGCGGGTTTGTCCCGCGCAAGGTCAAGGTGACGGTCACGCCCGAGATGGAGTGGGACGTGCGGCTGCCGAAGCGTTGACGCGCGTCCCACGTGAGGTGATCCGGTCGAGCACCGGACCGCGCCGGGCGCCGACGAGAGTGGGGGATGGGGACGCGATCGTCCGCCATCCGAGGACGCGTGGCGTCCGGACGATGCTGACGCGCCGACACGCGAACGCTCGGCACGCCACGTGTGCACCGCGACTGCGCGGCGCGATGGTGCGACGAGGCTCAGATCAAGTGGGAGGCGCGTTAGCGCTCGAGCTTGCCCACGAAGGCGTCAGGCTTGGCCAGCTTGCTGCCCTCGGCCTGGACCGCGGTGGGGCCGGCCGAGACCAGATCGAGCGTGGAGCGGTAGGCACCGGCGACGTACGGCGAGCCGTCGGCGGCGACGGCGACGGCGAGACCGACGTCCTGGTCCTTGGCGCCCCAGCGGCGGCTCCACACGTGGACGCCGTTGGGATCGAGCTTGAGGAAGAACCCGTCCATGTAGCCGGCGGTCTTGAGGTTGCCGCCGCCGAGATCGATCGTCGTCTCGAAGCCACCGGCGACGACCACGTTGCCGGCGCTGTCGACGTCGACGCCGAACGCGGCGTCGGCGCGATCGCCGCCGTAGGTCTTCACCCACAGGAGCTTGCCGTCGGGGTCGAGCCGGGCCACGAACGCGTCCGACTCGCCCTTCGAGAGCACGGCCGTGCCGAGGAAGTCGAGGTCCTTGTCGAATGAGCCGACCACGGCGACGTGGCCGGCCTGATCGACGGCGATGCCACCGCCGCGCTCCTGGAAGGCGTTGCCGATGCGCTGGCTCCAGACGTGGTTGCCGACCGGATCGAAGCGCGAGACGAACAGGTCGTCGTCGCCGGCGCTCTTGACCGGGCTGCCGCCGAGGTCGAGCGAGCCCTTGAAGTGGCCGAGGGTGTAGATGTTGCCGCCCGGATCGACGTCGAGGTGCGTGATCTCCTCGGGGTACTCGCCGCCCAGGTGGGTCACCCACACCACGGCGCCGCCGGCGTCGAGCTTGACCAGCACCGCGTCCTCGCTGCCCTTCGAGGTCACCGTGGTGGTGCCGAACTCGACCGTCTGGCCGAACGACACCGCCACGATCCAGCCGCCGTCGCCGGCCGCCGAGATCGCGGTGGCCGCGTCCGAGGCCATGCCACCGGTGTTCCACAGCCACTGCACCTCGCCCTTGGCGTCGGTGGCGACCACGAACAGATCGTCGGAGCCGACCGCCTTGCCGGTCATGCCGCCCGCGGTGATCACGTCGGAGAACAGCCCTGCGAACGCGACGTTGCCCTTGTCGTCGACGGCGACGGCGTCACCGCGCTCCTCGTTCTTGCCACCGACCGTGGTCACCCAGGTGAACGCGCCGGCCGGATCGATCCGGGCCACGAAGGCGTCGCTCTTGCCGGCGGCGCGCTTCTCGCCCAGCGCGCCGAAGGTCGCCTGCTCGTCGAAGTCGCCGACCACGTAGACCGACCCGTCGGCGCCGGTGGTCAGGCGGCGGGCGGTGTCGACCTTGGTGCCACCGAAGCTCGACACCCACATCACCTTGCCGGTGGCGCCCGGCGCCGACTCGGCGAGCGGTGGCAGCTGCTTGGGCGGCGGCGCGACCCGCGGCTCGGGCGCAACGGCGCTGCCGCTGGCGCTGCCGCTGCCGGTCTTGGCCGAACCCGCTTCGCCCGCCGGCTCCTTCTTCTTGCCGCAGGCGAGCAAGCCGGGGACCGCGAGGCCGGCGAGAATGACGGCGACGTTCGAGAGAGGACGGGTGCGCATGGGGTTCCTTCTGGACACGGGTCGAGCGCTGACGTTGTCACGCGATCGGCGCTGCCGGCAATCGCACGATCGAGGGAACCGCCGCGCACGGCCGTTGTCCAAGCCCCCGCGTCAGGCTATGGATCGAGCATGCAGGTCGTCGGAGACGTCGAAGGAGTCGCGGCCCTCAAGGCCCTCGCCGCCGAGCACCGTGACTACCTGAAGTTCCTGATCACCGAGGCGCAGTCGAGCACCGATCACACCGCGACCTTCAAGGCCGCCGACGAGACCCGCTGGCAGGTGAAGTTCCACCCCGAGAGCGGGAACCTCGAGGTTCGCCGCATCACGGCGCCCACCGGCGGCTGACGTCACTTCGGCCGCAGCGGGTTGTCCTCCTCGATCCCCAGCCCGCCGCGGCCCGCGTCCGGCGTGGCCTGCGGCGGGCCGCTGTCGGGTCTGTGCGGCGGCCGTCTCGAACCCGCGTCGACGATCGGCGCGACGTGCACGGTGCCGGCGTCGACCGGGGGCGCCGAGATGACGGCATCGGCGGCCTCGGCGACAGCGTCCGGCATCGCCGCCGCATCGATCACGATTCCTTCGCCGGCCGGCATCGCGTCGCGGGGCGCGCCGGCTCCATCGCCGCCTCCGCCTCGCATCAGCAACACCGCGACGGCCGCGGCTGCGACGATCCCCGCGCCGGCCACGATCAACGTCGCCGAGCGGCGGCCGGCGGCGGCCGGGGCGTCGGGCGGGACCGTGTCGCTGACGCCCGACAACGTCACGGCCGGCGGCGATGTCGCCGCACCGGTCGCGGCCAGGGCGTCGGCCCA
>SXGT01768563.1_pt1 | contig 21891 bp, 14 predicted proteins | sample 3176221 | NCBI WGS metagenome assembly SXGT01 (sample SAMN11356862, study PRJNA531348) | freshwater metagenome | isolation source: freshwater sample F1-120 | place: China: Fuxian Lake, Yuxi | collected 2017-12-25
AAGGCGTCGCAGAAGCGGATGAAGCGCGCACCCTTGACCGATGCGTCGATGTCGAGGCATCCGGCGAGCACCGCAGGCTGGTTGGCGACGATGCCGACCACTCGTCCGCCCAGACGGGCGAAGCCCGTGATCATGTTCATCGCGAAATCGGGCTGCACTTCGAGCCATGAACCCGCGTCGACGATCTTCTCGATGACGCGCTTCATGTCGTAGGGCTTCTGGGGATCGGCCGGCACGAGCGTGTCGAGCTCGGGATCCATGCGATCGGCCGGGTCCTCGCTGGGCACGAAGGGCGGATCTTCCGCGTTGTTGAGCGGCAGGAACGAGTACAGCCGGCGCAACAGCATCATCGCGCTCTTGTCGGAAGCCGCGGTGAAGTGCGCCACCCCGCTCTTCGAAGCGTGCACGGCGGAACCGCCGAGTTCCTCGCTGGTGACCACCTCGTGGGTCACCGACTTGACGACATCGGGACCGGTGATGTGCATGTAGGAGGTGCCTTCCACCATGCAGATGAAGTCGGTGATGGCCGGCGAGTACACCGCCCCCCCGGCGCAGGGGCCGAGGATGGCGCTGATCTGCGGGATGACGCCCGAGGCGCGCGTGTTGCGCCAGAAGATCTCAGCGTAGCCGCCCAGCGAGTCGACACCCTCCTGGATGCGAGCTCCGCCGGAGTCGTTGAGCCCGATCAGCGGCACGCCGACCTTCAGCGCCATGTCCATCACCTTGCAGATCTTGAGCGCATGCGTCTCGGCCAGCGAGCCGCCGAAGACCGTGAAGTCCTGACTGAACAGGTACACCGGGCGGCCGTCGATCAGGGCGTGTCCCGTGACAACTCCGTCACCGAGGATCTGCTGCGACTGCATGTCGAAGTCCGTGCAGCGGTGCGTCACGAAGCGGTCGAGCTCCACGAAGGAGCCTTCGTCGACGAGGAAGTCGATGCGCTCGCGGGCGGTCAGCTTGCCCTTCTTGTGCTGCGCGGCGATGCGCTCGGGTCCTCCGCCGACCAGCGTCATCTCGCGCATGCGGTGCAGGCGTTCGAGCGGAGATTCGGGTGTCTGAGCGGGAGCCGGAGCCGGTACTTGGCCAGAGGACTGGGCGGAGGCCTTCGTGTCGCGGGGGGTGGACATGCGGAGGAGGAGTCTAGCGTTGGCTGGGTGTTCAGTGGGCGTGCGGATCTTCGACCAGTTCCATCAACACCCCGCCCGTGGCCTTGGGGTGGACGAAGGCGATGCGCGTGCCGTGGGCGCCGGGCTTGGGGACCTCGTCGATCAGCGCCACGCCGGCGGCCTTGAGGCGCGCGATGGCTTGCTCGCAGTTCTCGACTTCCCAGGCCAGATGGTGGATGCCCGGACCGCGCTTCACGAGGAAGTTGCGGATCGGCGAATCCTCGCCGACGGGCTCCACCAGCTCGACGCGCTGCGTGCCAGCGTAGAGCACGAGCACATTGACCTTCTGTCCGGGCACGAACTCGATTTCCGAGGCGGACATGCCGAACGCGCCCTCATAGACGGCGCGGGCGGACGCGAGGCTCTCGACGGCGATGGCGACATGGTGCAGGCGTCTCGCCACGCACTGCAGGGCTTGAGGGGTGGCGGTCACAGTACCTCCGGGGCCTGATAGCGGCCGAATTCCTTTTCCAGCACGGAGCAGATCTCCCCCAGCGTCGCGTAAATCGAGACAGCTGCGAGGATCGGTTCCATGAGATTGCGGCGCGTGCGAGCCGCATCGCGCACGGCCTCCAGCGCGGCGGCAACGCGCGTGCTGTCGCGCTGCGCGCGCACCTCCGCCAGATCGCGCAGCACTTCCGCGCGCGCAGACTCGCTGGGCCGGAAGATCGCCGGCGCGGGCTCCTCGACCTCGTACTGGTTGACGCCCACGACGATCTCCGACTTGGACTCGACCGCGCGCTGCCAGCTCAGAGCGCTCTTGTGGATCTCGCGCTGAATGAAGCCCGCTTCGATCGCCGCGACCGCGCCGCCGCGGCGGTCGACCTCGGCCATCAGAGCGCGGGCGCGGGCTTCGATCTCGTCGGTCAGCGCTTCGATGTAGGGCGCGCCGCCCAGCGGATCGACGACATCGGCGACACCCGACTCGTTGGCGAGAATCTGCTGCGTGCGCAGCGCCAGACGCGCGCTCTCGGCGGTGGGCAGCGAGAGCGCCTCGTCGCGCCCGTTGGTGTGCAGGGACTGCGTACCGCCCAGCACGGCAGCCAGTGCCTGGATCGTCACGCGCACCACATTGTTGTCCGGCTGCTGGCTCGTCAGCATCGAACCGGCGGTCTGCGTGTGGAAGCGCAGCATCCAGCTCTTCTCGTCGCGGGCGCCGAATTCCTCGCGCATGATGCGCGCCCACATGCGGCGCGCCGCGCGGAACTTGGCGACCTCCTCGAACAGGTGGTTGTGGGCATTGAAGAAGAAGGAGAGGCGCGGGCCGAAATCGTCGACCGCCAGTCCCGCCTCGATCGCGGCGCGCACATAGGCGCGGCCGTTGGACAGCGTGAAGGCCAGCTCCTGCACCGCGGTCGAGCCCGCTTCGCGGATGTGGTAACCCGAGATCGAGATCGTGTTCCACTGCGGCACGTGCTCACCGGCAAAGGCCATCAGATCCGTCACCAGACGCATCGAGGGCTGGGCCGGGAAGCGGTAATTGCCGCGCGCGGCGTACTCCTTGAGGATGTCGTTCTGCACCGTGCCGCGCAGCTTCGCGAGCTCGACGCCCTGCTTGCGCGCCAGCGCGCAGTACAGCGCCAGCAGCACGGGTGCCGTGGCGTTGATCGTCATCGAGGTCGAGACCTCGCCCAGCGGGATGCGCTCGAACAGACGCTCCAGATCGCGCAGCGAGTTGACCGGCACTCCGACCAGCCCCACCTCGGGTGCGGCGAGTTCGTGATCCGAGTCGTAGCCGATCTGCGTGGGCAGATCGAAGGCCACGCTCAAGCCCGTCTGACCGCTCTCCAGCAGCTGGTGGAAGCGGCGGTTGGTCTCGCGCGCGCTGGAGAAGCCGGCGTACTGACGCATCGTCCACAGCTGTCCGCGGTACATGTTGGTGCGCACACCGCGCGTGAACGGATACGCGCCCGGCAGGCCGCCATCGCCCGCACCGCCGTAGAGCGGATCGAGCTCCACGCCGGACGTGGTCACGAAGCGCGCCTTGCGCTCGGGCGCCTTCGCCCGGGCCTTGGCGTAAGGCCCCTGCAGCCATGACTCCAGCTCGGGGGGACGAGGTGTGCGGGAGGAGGGGCCGGAATCGGAGGCTTGGCTCATGCGGGTTACGACGCATTGTAGCGTCCGGATCGCTATTCTCTGCGGCGCCCATGTGGATGCTGTACGCGAGTCTGGGAGCGCTGATCGTCGGAGCGGTGCTCGCCGGGCTCCTGCGCTGGGCGCTGGCACGCCGGGGGGAGCCGCTGGGGCCCGTGGCGAGTGCACTTTGCGCGCTCGCGATCGCTCTGGCCTTCAACCCGTTTGTGCCCCACTTCGTCGCGACGCGCGAGGAACTCAGCCGCGACCGCTACCTCGATGATGAGGATCTGGGTCGCGCGCTCCTGTGCGGGGCGGTTGCGGTGGCACTCGCCTGCCTGCCGGTCTTACGCAGTGCTCGCGCTCCCTCCCGCACGCTGCCTCCCGCTGCCGGATTGCGCACAGAGTTGCCCGCAGGGGTGCGCACAGGGTTGGCTGCCGTGCTGGCCCCCGTGCTGGCCCCCGTCTTGGCCGCGCTGCTGCTGCCCTCGCTGCTCGATCCGGGGCTGGGCCGCGAGCTGCCGCTCACCAACGACGAGCACGCGTACCTCTATCAGGCCGAAGTGTTCGCACGCGGGAAGCAGACCGAGTCGCTGGGAGCGCTGGCGGAGTTTTACACCGCACCGCAGACGCAGGTCGCCGACGGACAGATCTTCTCGAAGTATCCGCCCGGGCATTCGGCACTGCTCGCTCCGGGAGCATGGCTGGGCTGGCCGCCGCTGATTCCCCGCCTGCTCGCCGCGCTGTGCCCGCTGCTGGTGTTCCTGCTGGCGCGCCGCATGGGCAGCGCGCGGCCGCACTGGGCAGCCTGGCTGATGGCGCTCTCACCATGGTTTCTCTCCGTCGAAGCGCTGCAGCTCTCGCACGGCACTTCCCTGCCGCTGACGCTGCTGTTCGTCTACGCCGGACTGCGCGCGCTGGATGAGGTGACGGCGCGTCCCGCGCAAGCCCTGCTGTGGAGCGTGCTGGCCGGAGTCGCGATCTCCACGGCCTTCGCGGCGCGTCCGGTCACGGCGCTTGCAGTAGGAGTGCCGATCCTGTGGCAACTGCTGCGGGAGCGGCCGCGCGGAGCATGGAAGCTCGTCATCGGGGTGCTCGCGGCCTGCGTGCCGGCCGCCGTGCTGTTTTTCGCCGCCAATGCGGCCACCACCGGCTCGGGCCTGACCACGGCCTATGGCGCCTTCAACAAAGTCGAAAACGCGCTGTACGGGCATGTCGAAGCGCTGAGCGCGGCGCTGGCGGCGCTGTACAACCTCGGTCGCGCCGAAGTCTGGCTTGTGGGGCTGGCACCCGGACTCGCGCTGGTCGTGCTGGGCATCGCGCGCTCACCCGCGCGCCCTCGCAAGTGGCTCTTCGTGAGTTTGCCGCTGGTGCTGTTCGCGGCTTACTGCCTGCATCCCTTCCACGGCATTCCCTGGTGCGGGCCGGTTTACCTCAGTGAAGGTCTGCCTTATCTGGTGCTGTTCGCCGCAGCCGGACTGGAGTGCGTGGAGCGAGCCTTCGGAGCGCGACGCGTGGCCTTGCTGGCGCTGGGCATGCTCGTATCGGGCATCTGGCTGCTGCAGTCGCACCACGCGCTGGCGCGCGTCGAGATCCGCGAGCGCGAAGCGCACTACGCCGCCGCGCAGGCCGCAGGCATCGAGCGCGGAGTGATCTTCGTCGATCTCAGCACACCGCGCGCGCGCAAGCTGCATCCGTTGCAACCGCCGCGCGCAGGTCAGCCGCTGGTCTTCGCACGCGACCGCGGACCGCGCAATGCGCTGCTGCTGGAGAGCCTCGGCAACCCGCCGGCCTGGCGCTACGACCCGCAGGCCGGTCAGCTGACGCCGCTCAGTCCCTGAGTTTCCCGGGCCTGTTTCAATCAGGCCGGTGAACACGCAGCCAATCGAGCACCTGCTGCATGTCGTGCGGCAGCGCGGACTGGATGCTGATCAGCTGACCGCTGACGGGGTGCTCGAACTCGAGGATGGCCGCATGCAGCGCATGGCGCGTCAGCTGCGGCGCCTCGGGCGGCAGCGGCGTCAGGTGCTTGCGCACGGGCTTGTATACAGGATCCCCGAGCAGCGGATGGCCCACATGCGCCATGTGGACACGCACCTGATGCATGCGGCCGGTCTGCGGGTAGACGGCGAGGAAGGCAAAGTCCCGAAAGCGCTCCTGCGTCTCGTAGTAGGTCGAGGCGAAGCGCCCCTCGCCTTCGGGCAGCACGACGATCTTGTCCCGCGTGCGCTCGGAGCGGCCGATCCAGTTTTCGATCCATTCCGAATCGAAGCGCGGCGCGCCGTGAACCAGCGCGAGGTACTGCTTCTTGACCTTGCGGTCGTGGAATGCCGCCTTCAGTCCGGCGAGCGCGGCTTCGGTCTTCGCCAGCAGCAGCACGCCGCTGGTGTCGCGGTCGAGGCGGTGCGCCAGCCCGCCGCGCTCTTCATCCTCCAGGCCGGGCAGCTCACCGTAGCGCTCGCGGGCCCACTCAGCGATGCCCGCCTCGCGCTTGCCTTCGTTGGCATGCGAGAGCACCCCGGCGGGCTTGTCGACGGCCAGCAAGGCTTCGTCTTCATGCAGCACCGTGATCTCAGGCAAGCTGGCGGGCGTCGACTGCGCCTCCGGGGCGCAATCCAGACGCAGCGCTCCCGCCTGCTCCAGCAGATGACCGGGCTTGGTCAGCGTGCGGCCATCCAGCTGCACCCGGCCGGCCTTGATCAGCTCCTGCAGACGGGTGCGGCTCCAGCCCGGCATCCGCTCTACCAGCACCGCATCGAGGCGCTGACCGAGCACTTCCGGGCCCAGACTCAGCTCGACGGTCGTGGCACTTTTTTCCATGTCTTCCACTCTACCAACCGGAGTGGCAAGATCGCGCGCATGAACGAGGGGCTCCGAAGCGTTTTGCTGGTCGATGACGAGGTTCGCAATCTGGAACTGATCGCCGCCGTGCTCGAGCATCAGGGCTTTCAGCCCACGCTGGCCCACACGCCCAAGGCGGCCATGGAGCTCCTGCGCACGCTGCGCTTCGACGCGGTGGTGACCGACGTGGTCTTCGACGGCTTCTCGGAGGGCGCCGCCGTGCTCGCCGCCGCGCGCGAGTTGCAGCCGCGCGCCGTCGTGGTGCTGATGACCGGCTATCCGCAGATCGAAGGCGCGGTCTCCGCCATCAAGGCCGGCGCTCACGACTACATCCAGAAGCCCGTCGACCCGATCCTCCTGTCCGCCTTCCTGCATCGCGCGCTGAAGGAGCGCGAGATCGAGCGCGACAACCTCTCCTTCGCGGACCTGATCGAGATCCTCTCCGCGATGGTGGCGAACACGATCGAGCGCGTCGATCCGTACACCGCAGGCCATGGTTCGCGCACGCGCAAATACTGCCGCTATCTGGCCGAGGAACTCGGGCTGGAACGCGCACGCACGGAACGACTGGAACTCGCCGCCATCGCGCATGACTACGGCAAGATCTACCTCGACGATCTGGGCTTCCTCACCAAGAACGGCCCGCTGACGCCGGAGGAATTCGCCGCCGTGCAGAAGCACCCGCTGCTCGGAGCGCGCAAGCTCGGTCACCACGAGCAGCTGGCCGAGGTGCGCCGGTTTGTCGCCGAGCACCACGAGAAATTCGACGGCACGGGCTATCCGAAGAAGCTCAAAGGCGATGAGATCGCGATCGAGAGCCGGATCCTGTGCGTGGTCGAGGTCTTCGACAGCCTCGCCACCAAGCGTTCCTACAAGGACATCTGGCCGCTGGAAAAGGTGCAGAACTTCTTCGCCGAGCAGCGCGCCAAGGCCTTCGATCCGCTCGCGCTCGATCCGTTCCTGAAGCTGCTCGAACGCCATGGCGAACGCTGGATCCGCCAGCCGGCGCTCGATCTGCAGGCTGCCGGGCTCAAGGTGGAAGGCTGAGCTCGGGCGTGCTGGCGCTGCTGCTCGCCTGGCTGCAGAGCGGAAGCGAGCTGCACTCGCTGCCTCCCGGGCTCGTGCTCGTGCCCGGCGGGCGCACCAAAGTCGGAGAGAGCGTGAAGTCGATCGAGCGATTGCTCGCCATCGATCCCAACTCGCAGAACTACGCTGGCGCGCTGTTCGCGGAGACACCGCAGCACGAACTGGAGGTCGAGTCCTTCCTCTACGGCTGCACGGAGGTCACCAACGAACAATACGCGCATTTCGTGCGCGCCACCGGAGCACAGCCGCCCTTCGAATGGGGCCAGACCGCGATTGCGCGCGCCGCCGAGGAGTTCCTCGCCGGACAGGCCCGTGCGCGCGAAGAGGCCACCACGCAGGGACTCCCGCTGCCTGAGCCGGCGAGCTTCGATCCGCGCGCCTGGTGGAGCGAGAACTGGAAGGGCGCGGAATGGAACATTCCCGCGGGCGACGAGCTGCGGCCGGTGGTCTTCGTGCGTCTTGACATGGCGCAAGCCTGGCTGCGCTGGGCGGGGCTGCGTCTTCCCAGCGAGCAGGAATACCAGCGCGCCGTGCGCGGCGACAGCGATCGTCGCTACCCCTGGGGCGATCAGTGGGATGACGAGCGCTACGCCGCCACGCTGCTGCTGAAGCGCAAAGGTGGCCCATGGCCCGTCGGCAGCTTTCCGCAAGGAGCCTCGCGGCAAGGGCTGCAGGATCTGGCGGGCAATGTTTGGGAGTGGACCTCCAGCCGCTACAGCGCCTATCCGGGTTATCAGTCCAAGGTGCTGACCTTCGGATACGGCGCCAAGGCGCGACAGGTCAACGGTCTCAGTGCCTTCGACGCGAACGCCTCCGTGATCGTCGGCGGTTCGTTCCAGAACGGGAATCTCGTCTGCCGCGCCAGCACGCGCCGCCCCACGTCTCCCGACACGGCTTCGGAAGCACTGGGCTTCCGTCCCGCTCGCAGCCTCAAGGCCGGCGTCGACCGCGCGCGCGAGCTGTTGCAGACCGAGCTCACCCCCATCTGGCGTCCCGACGGCGGAGCGAATCCGGACTATTTCCAGGCTGCGGCCAGCGTGGCGCATGAGCGCTGGAGCAGTGCTCCGAGTCAATCGAGCTCGGCGCCGGCGGGCTATGCCTGCATCACAGGCTACGAATGCGTGCTGTTCTGTCCGGTGCAGCAGTTGCCCGTCCACGATCAGACGGCCTTCGCCAGACTCGAGGACGAGCCGCTGGGCTTCTTCCACAGCACGCTGGATCTGGAGCAACCGGCGCTGCCGCGCGGCACGTACCTCGTGCGCTGGGGCAAAGGCACTCTGCGCTTCACGGACCTGCGCGGGATGGAGCGCGGAGCCATGCTGCTTGTGCCGGAGTACGCCAACCATCGCGAGGGCGCTGCGTTCGCGGAAACGAATGCGGTGCGCCTGCTGGCGCCGATCGCCTGCCGCACCAGCGGCAAGGCCTTCTTCCTCAACCTCGACCTGCGCATCCGCAGCGCACGCTGAAAAAGGCTGCGGGCCACACTGCTCGGAGAGCAGCGCAGCCCGCAGAGTTGCCCGATTGCCCGAGGCTCAGGGAGCCCAGCGCACCTGCAGCGAGTTGGTCGCGTTGAAAGTGCTCGTCGCCGCGCAGGCTCCCAGCACGACCGGGTCACGGTAGTACACCATGTAGTAGCGCACATCGCCGGCAGCGAGCGGATCGCCGAGGTTGGCGCTCTTCACGCTAACCGGCTGATCCGCGCCCGCGGGCGCCGTGATGCTGCCGCCCGAAGCGGACTTGGTGTACAGACGCTTGAGAGTGCCGCCCACGCAGCGCACGCCTTGGCCGAAGACGCTGCCCGCGGCCACCAGCGAGGTGCCGGACAGCACGATGCTCGTCGCGGTCGGCTTTTCGCCGCCCGTGACGAAGGTCAGCGAATCCGCGGCCAGCGAGGCGACGCCGTTGCCGACCAGCGAAGCACCGCCCGTGAACGAGCTGTTGTCACAGCCGCGCTCCGGACCGGTGGCGGGGTTGCCGCAGGGGCAGGGCGTCACGCCGTAGTAGCCCGCTTCGCAGATCTGAAGGATCGAAGTGGGCACCTGCAGCGTCAGGTTGACGTTGGTGCCGTCGGTGAAGTTGACGCGCTGGCTGGTGCGACCGTCGTGGTCGTAGGACATGCCGCGGCCATCTCCGTTGTTGAACTGGATGCCACCCCAAGTGCCCACGGTGTGAGGCGAACCCGCCAGCGTGGCGGAATCCCCGGCGCGGATCATGAGCGTCAGACCGAGCGCCGGATCCCATGCGTACAGGGCCTGATCGGTGCCGGCAACCGCATCGCCGCCGATCAGCGGGATGTTGAACAACACCTGATTGCTGTCGTTGTAGAGCATCGAGAGCGCGAAGGGGCTTCCGAATGTGCAACCCGCCGTGCCCGGAGCCGGATCGCCTTCGCGCACCACGAGCTGGAGCGCACCGGGCGTACCGGCCCAGATGCCGCTGTCATCGTTGGCCGTGACCGCTCCCAGCAGCGTGCACTGGAACGCGACCTGATTGGAGCGATTGAGGTTGATGCTCGTGTTGTTGAACACGTCCAGCGTGGCGCCCGCGACGCCCGGAGCGGCATCCCCGCGACGAACCGCGAGCTGGTTGCCGCTCGTGTTGAGCAGGAACAGGCCGCGGTCGTTGGTCGTGCCGACCACGTCACCGCCGAAGAGCTCCGCCACCATCAGCGCCGTGCCCGACTCGTTGAAGGCACCGGCACCGATGCTGACCGTCCAGCTGTTGGAGGCGTTGCTGAAGGTGGCACCCACGGTCCCAGGAGCAGCGTCGCCTTCGCGCACCAGCACCGCGCTGCCGGCGCCGGGCGTGTAGATCATGGCCGTCCTGTCCGTGCCCGCCGTCGCCGGAGTGGCGCCAGCCGTCGTCGAGAGCGTGAGGTCGTACAGCACCTGACCCGTCTTGTTCATCTGGCTGATGAAGCCCAAGCTGCTGCTGACCGCACCGCCGGGGATCGCATCACCCTTGCGGTGCGCGATCTCCAGCGCGCCGGGCAGGCCCGTGTACCAGGCGGCGTTGTTGGTCGTGCCGCTGACATCGCCGCCGGCGAGCGAGGACTGGAACAGGATGCGTCCCTGTCCGTTCATGCCCGTCGACTGCTGGCTGGGAGCGTTGAAGGCCGAACTCAGCGTGGCTCCCGCGGTGCCCGGAGCCGGATCGCCTTCGCGCGCGTACACCGTGAGGCTGCCCGGCAGACCGCCGAACAGCGCCGAGTCGTTGCTCGTCGTCACGCCGGCACCCGACAGTGAGGATCCGAACAGCACATGGCCGACAGGCGAGATGCGGTAGCCGCTGCCGATGCCCTGCAGGGTCGCCGTGTTGAGCGTAAGACCCGGCAGACCCGGGGCAGGGTCACCGCCGCGGATCAGGAGCTGCAGATCGGCTTCGGTGGTGCCGAGGAAAAGCGCACGCTCGTTTGTGGCGACGACGCCCGCACCGACCAAACGCAGGCGCATCAGCATGCGGCCCTGATCATCGAGCACGCCCGTGTCGAAGGCGCTGCTGCCGTTGAACAGCGCACCGCCCGTGCCGGGAGCCACACCGTTGGTGTAGGCGATGAAGTTGGGAGCCTGAACGAATTGGCTCTGGGCGAAGGCAACCGAGCCGGCGAGCAGGCTCGCACAGATCGACAGGGAAAGGCGTGATTGGTGCATGAGAGAGAGAATGTGAGAGGAAATGGGGCGGCAGTGCGCCGCCGCTTGCAAGTGTCCCCCGCCGTCCCGAAAGCGGCAATAGCACCTAGGGGCAGGCCGAGGGCTTCAGTGAGACAATCCGAGCCGTTCCGCCATGCGGACGAGCTCAGGGATCGACTCGGCCTTCATTTTCTGCAGAACGCGCGCCCTGTGCAACTTCACCGTGCGCTCCGCGATGCCCAGAGCGAAGGCCGCCTGCTTGTTGCGAGCACCCGCCAGCAGGGCAGACAGGACTTCCTTTTCGCGGTCCGTCAGGCTCTCGTAGCGCTCACGCAGCTGATGGAGGTCGGCATCCTGCCGGCGCCGCCCGGCATCGAGTTCGATCCCACGGCGCACCGCAGCGATCAGCTCTTCGGCGCGTGCAGGCTTCTCGAGGAAATCGATGGCGCCCTGCTTCATCGCATAAACCGAGGTCGGCACATCGGCATGGCCTGTGAGAAACACGATCGGCCGATGGCTGCCGCGCTCCGACAACAATCGCTGCAGTTCCAGTCCGCTCTTGCCCGGCAGGCGCAGATCCAGCAGCAGACAGCCCGTCGCGCTGTCATCCAGACGCAGCAGATACTCCTCGGCGGAGGCGAAGCACTGCACATCGAAGCCCGAGGCCGCCAGCATGCGCATCGTTGCCCGACGCAAGCCCTCATCGTCATCGACAAGGAAGACTGTCCCGATGGACACCATTTGTGTCAGGAGTGTAGCGGCAACTCACCGCGCAGGAGGAGTCCCTTGCCCACTGCCCTTTGGGCGTATAGGCGGCCTCCGTGGGACTCCATGATCGAGCGGCAGATCGCCAACCCCAGCCCCATTCCGCCGGGTTTGGTGGTCACGTAGGGTTGGAACAATCGCGCCTCCACCTCTGCGGACAAGCCGGGTCCGTTGTCTTCGACCTCGAAGGCCAGCTTGGCATCGCTCTGCAGCGTGCGGATTTTCAGCTGGTGCGCCCCCGGTTCCGGTGCGAGCGCATCGCAGGCGTTCTGAATCAGGTTGACGAGCACCTGCTGCAGCTGCACCGGATCCGCCTGCACGGCAGGCAGTCCGCGGGCCAGCTCCAGAGCGACATCCACCTTGGCGGCTGCGAGTTCCCTGCGCAGCAGGGGCAGCGTGGCCTCGATCAGCGCGCCCACATCCACCGACTCGCGCCGGCGCGGGTTCTTGCGCAGAAAGTCGCGCAGGCGCCGCACCACTGCCGAGGCCCGCTCAGCCTGTGCGCCGATGTCCCTGAGGATCTCCTGAACTTCATCCGCCTGCCCGCGCGCAAGCATCAGTTCGGCGGCGTGGATGTTGTGCACGATCGCGCCCAGCGGCTGGTTGACCTCGTGCGCGAGCGATGTGGCGAGTTCGCCGGCTGTCGCCACGCGCGCCACGTGCGCGAGTTCCTCGCGCAGCAAGCTCTCGCGCTCCTCCGCCTGCATGCGGCCGCGCGTGGCCTCGAACAGCACGGCGGTGCGGCGCTGGAGGGTGCGGATGCGCACCCTGTGCAACAGCAGGAGCACGCCCGCCAGGGCCAGCAGACCGCAGGCCTGCACCCAACGACGCTCCCACCAGTACGGCAGTACCTGAATCGAAGGACCGAGCATGCTGGCGCTCCAAAAGCCATCCTCGTTGCGAGCCTGCAGCTCGAGGCGGTACTCGCCCGGGCGCAGATCCGTGAAGCTCGCCGTGCGCGACTCCGCAGCTTCCGTCCACGCTTCGTCGAAGCCCTGCAGTCGGTAGCGGAAGCGCACGCGTTCCGCGGCGGTGAGCGAGATGGCGCCGTATTCGATCGCGATGCGGCGTGCGCCCGCCGGCACGAGCCGCTCCGCATTCAGCGGCTCCTCATCGACCAGTATGCGCTCGATGCGCGGCTTCGCCGGATGCGGATTGAAGGGAAAGCGTGCAGGATCCACGCGCACCACGCCGCTGAGCGAGCCGAACCACAGCTCTCCCTGCGCGCCAAAGCCCGACGGCTGGCCGTAATTCGTCTCGCCGAGCCCCGTTTCCGGACCGTAGATCACCGCTTCGACGCGCTCGCGCCGGCCCGTGCGCCATTCCTCGAGCTGACTCCACTCGAGCACGATCAATCCGAGATTGGAGCTCGCCCACAAGCGCTTGCCATCGCTTAAGAGCTTGCTGATCGAGCCGTTGGGCAGGCCCTGATCGCGGCTGAGGCTGCGCAGCCCGCCGCGATCCATACAGAGGATTCCCGCGCCGTAGCTCGCCATCCACACAGCTCCGTCCGCTCCGAAATGGAAGTCACGGATGGCAGCGCGCGGAAAGTGCAGTTCCCGCCTCACCGCTTCGGTGCGGCCGGCCTGCCAGCGCAGCACGCCCCCGTCCGTGCCGAGCCACACCGCGCCGTCGGGCCCACGCACCATGCTCTGCACGAACTCGCCCACCGAACCGCGCGCCAGAATGCGATCCTGCGCATCGAGGTGGATCCAATCCCCCTCTTGCGTGCTCAGCAGGTGTTCGCCTGCGTCGAGTTCGAGCAGCGGACCGCTGCGCTTGCCGAACTGTTCGGGCGCAAGCACCACCTGCCATGATCCTTCCGGTGTGTCGCGCCGCAGCACGCTCGTGCCTGAACCCAGCCACAGGCGGCCCTTGGAATCGAGCAGCAGCGCGCTGGGACAATGCTCGAGTCCGAGCAGGCGCGGCGGCTGCTCGGGCCGCAACTCGCGAGTCCCGGGCAGCACGTGTGTCAGCCCGCGACATTCGTTCGCCACCCACGCACCGCCGGCGCCATCGGGCACGAGCGCCGAAACCGCGCCCAGCCGACGCAGCGCTGGCAGCGTGTCCATGCGGCCGGGCCGCAGCCGCACAAGGCCCGCCGCCGTGGTTCCCATCCACAGGTTGCCCTCGGGATCGAGGGCCAGCGAGCGCACTTCGAGCCCTTGCGGCAGCGCAAGCCCGTTGGTGCTGACCCAGGTGCGATCCGTGGGTTTCGCATCGTAGAGGCCCTGGACGGGACCTCTCTGCGTTCCGAACCAGATCCCGCCTTCGGGGACCTCCAGAATCGAGTTCACGGTCCACGTGATCGCCGGCTGCGTGGTCCACGGCTGCACGAAATCACCCTCGAGCAGCGCAACACCCTTCTGCATGCCGATCCAGATGCGTCCCTCGCAGCCGAGCGCCAGCGCAGTGACGCGTGAGGGCGCTTCAAAACGCTCCAGTTCTTCGCCACCCGCGCCGAGACGCAGCACGCTGCGTCCCTGAGCGACCATCAGCTGGCCCTGTGCATCCAGACAGAGGCCTGCATACGTGCCGCCTGCACCGGCCGGAAGCATCTCGCTCCACGTCCCTTCCTGAAAGCGCAACACCGCCCCGGAGCTCGTCTGCACCCAGAAGCTTCCGTCGGCGCGACGCACCAGACAGAGCGGCTCGGAGTGCGGCTCGGGCAGCGCGTGCACGGCCTGCACGCGATCCTCCGCCATGCGCACCAGTGCTCCGGACTGCGTCGTGTACCACAGCTCCTCGTCTTCGCCGCACCACAGCGCCGTGATGCGGTTGGAAGGCATGCCCTTGTGCGAATCGATGTCGAAGCTGCGAAAGCGCATGCCATCGAACGCAACCAGACCACCGAAGGTCGCCAGCCACAGTTCCCCCGCCGAGCTGGTCGCGATCGCATTGACCGAACCCTGCGGCAGTCCGTTCGCAATCGTCCACAGGCTCGCCTGGTACGCGGGTGTCGGCGCAGGCCCGCCGGACTGCAGGCTCGGCAGTAGGCACGGCTGCAGGCACAGCCCCAGACCCGCCAGCCAGGCAAGCATCACTTGAGGATGATCTGATCGACGACCACGACCGCAACGCCCATGAGGCTCTCACCCGCAATCAGACCCGAGGAGACCGGCACCACGAAGGCATCGGCGATCGCACGCCACTTGCGGCGCAGGATCTCCGCGATCGCACCGCCGGTGAACATGGCGATCGCGTTGCTGCCCGGAATCACCATCGCGATGCCCAGACCCGCGGGCGAAGGCACGAAGGCCTTGGCTTTCGGCGGCGCGAAGCGCTCCAGCAGCGCCAGCGCCACGCCCAGCAGCAAGCCGATCACGATCGCGCGCTTGGCACTGCCCGACAGTGCGCCAAGACCATCAGAGAAGGCCTCCGAAACACCGGCCCACACGATGCAGGAGGGTGCCGGCCACTCCTCGCTGCCCAGCACCGCGGGATCGGGAATCAGCAGATTGAATGCCGGCACGAGGATCGCAGCACCGGCGATCACGCCGAACAACTGTCCGTAGAACTGTGCGCGCGGGTTGCCGCCGAGCAGCCAACCCGTCTTGAGCGTTGTCAGCAGGTCGGCAGCATGCAGACCGACACCGCCGGTGACATTCGCGCTCATGATGTTGCCTGCCATGTTGCCCGGTGTCGCGGCGCCGTAGATCAGCTGCGTCACCGGTCCGAGCGCCTTGGTCGGCGTCACATCGGTTTCGCCGGTGACCCGCGCGGCGACAAACCCCATCAGCACCGAGAGCGGTATGGCGAGGAAGGCCGCCCACATCGGGATCTCGAACAGCATCATCATTAGCCAGACCACGATCGGGGTGAGCACGAGGAACCCGGCAGGGAACCACCAGGCCGGACACTCGACGGCATCGATGGCGCTCTGCGCTTCCTTCCGACCGAAGATCGAGGTCATCCCCCGCACGGCGCGCACGATGCTCTTCCAGTCGAGCACGAACGAGGTCAGCCCCGAAGCCACCAGCAACGCCGCACCCGGCCAGACCGTCCAGGCCACGATGGCCTTGTAGCTCGCCGCGGTGATCGCGCCCTGTTCCAGCAGCGCCGGCGCCATCACGGCGTAGGTCAGAATGCCGCCGAGCAGCACCGACCAGGCCGTGCGCCAGCTCATCAATCCACCTGCGCCCAGCAGCACAACTTCAGCCTTGATCGAGAGTGTCCACTCCGCCAGCGGCTTGCCCGCCAGCTGGAACGGCAGCGTGAACTTCTCCGGGATCGCAAACGGCTTCCAGCTCGGCGCGGCCGCGCGCAGCCAGGTCAACAAGGCGGCGAACAGGGCCGCGAGCCCCAGCGCCAAGGACTGACGTGAGCCCGATCCGCCCTGCGAATGCAGTGTGCGTATCGTCTCCGCGGTGGCGGTGCCCGTCGGGAACGCGAGCCCTTCCTGATTGATCAGCTGTCGCTTGATCGGGATCGCGGCGAACACTCCCAGCGCGGCGATGGCGGCGAACCAAAGCACCATCATCGCGATGTCCGGCCTCAGTTGCGTCACCATCAGCAGCGCACCGAAGGCGGCCATGTTGCCGCCGCCGGTCATGTAGCCTGCGCCCGATGCCACCGTGGTCAGCACGTTGTTCTCCAGCGCGCTGAAACTCTGCCCCTCGAGTCGCAAGGCCCGCAGGCCCTGGAACAGCGTGAAGGCCAGAATGGCCGCCGTGATGGTGACACCCATCGACCAGCCGGTCTTGAAGAAGACATACAGGTTCGACAGGCACATCACGCCGCCGATCAGCATGCCCACCAGCACCGCGCGCAGCGTGAACTGCCGCACGGCAGGCTGGTAGGTCTCGGACAGCCAGCGTGACTCGGGATCTTGAACCGGATCTTGGGCGCTCATGTGCCCTCCAGCCTAGCGGCTAGAAGCCGCCGAGGTTGCGCTCAAGCAGTCCCAATTCGAGTTCCAGATCCGCACGACGGGCACGCTCCTCGACGACGACCTCGGGGTCGGCGCGCTCAAGGAAGGCGGCGTTGGAGAGCTTGGCGTCGATCTGCGCGATGCCCGCCCGTACCTTCTGGGCACGCTTTTCGAGGCTGTCCTTGAGCTTGGCGCGGTCGACCGACTCCGGCAGCGGGATGAACACCTCGAGCCCGCCGGCGACGGCGCTGGCGCTGCCCGGAGGCCGTGACAGGCCGGCCCCCACCGTGCATGAATCGAGCGCGGCCAAGGCCTGGATCGTGCGCACATGCGCTTCGAGCACGGCGCGGGCCTCGGCGCGCGGCACGTTGTACGTCGCCGCCAGCGGAGCACGCTCGCCCATCGTCGTCAGGTTGCGGATCTGGCGCACCAGATAGATCGCATCCATCACGACCTGCATGTCGGTCTCCGCGCGCTCATCGCGGCTGAGCCCTTCGCCTGTGGGCCAGGCCGAGCTCATCAGCACGCTCTTGGGAGCCTGAATCGTCTCCTGCAGCGACTCCCACAGCGCCTCCGTGATGTACGGAGTGAAGGGGTGCAGCATCTTCAGCGTGTCGGTGATCACGCGCACAAGCGTGCCGCGCGCCGAGGGCGCACTGGGATCACCGGCATCAAGCAGGCGCGGCTTGACGACCTCGACATACCAGTCGCAGAAGTCGTTCCACACAAACTGGTACAGACGCATCGCGGCGTCGTTGAAGCGGTATTCATCGAGCGCGGCGCTGACCTGCTGGCGCGTATCCTCCAGGCGCGAGAGAATCCAGCGATCCTCCAGCCGCGATGCGCTGGCGCTGCTGCCGTCCGTGCGCTCCCCCTTGAGGTTGAGCAGCACGAAGCGCGTGGCGTTCCAGACCTTGTTGGCGAAGCGGAAGCCCTGATCGAAACGCTCCGGCGAGAGCTTTACGTCCTGGCCTTCCTTGGTCAGGAGCACGAGCGAGTAGCGCACGGCGTCCGCGCCGAACTTCTCGATCATCTCGATCGGGTCGATGCCGTTGCCCAGCGACTTGGACATGCGGCGGCCCTTGCCGTCGAGCACCGTGGCGTGCACGTTGCAGACCTCGAAGGCGCAGCGCATGTCGTGCGGCAGGTGATCCATGAACTCATAGCCCGCCATGATCATGCGCGCGACCCACAGGTAGATGATCTCGCGCGCCGTCGAGAGGAACTGCGTCGGATAGAAGCGCACGAGATCGGGCGTCACATCCGGCCAGCCCAGCGTCGCAAAGGGCCACAGCCAGGAGCTCGCCCAGGTATCGAGCACATCGGGATCCTGACGCACGATCTTCTTCTTCGTGACCGGATGCAGGGACCCGATCGCGAGATCCTCGCGCGAGGCGACGGGCACATCGTCCTCGTCGTACCAGACGGGAATCTGATGCCCCCACCACAGCTGGCGGCTGATGCACCAGTCCTGCACGTTCTCCAGCCAGTCGAGGTAGACCTTGGTCCAGCGCTCGGGCCGGAATCGCAAGGCGCCCGTCTTGACGGCGGCGATGGCGGGCCTGGCGAGCGACTCCATCTTCACGAACCACTGCTCGCTCACCAGCGGCTCGATCACGCTCTTCGAGCGGTCGGAGATGGCGACATTGTGCGCGTAGTCCTCGACCTTGCCGAGCAGACCGCGCTCCTCCAGTGCCTTGACGACCTCGACGCGCGCCTTGTCGCGGTTGAGTCCGCGGAACGGACCGGCGTTCTCGTTGAGCACGCCCTTCTTGTCGTACAGGTTGATGATCGGCAGACCGAAGCGCTTCCCGCGCTCGTAGTCGGCCGGGTCATGGCCCGGAGTGACCTTGACCGCGCCTGTACCGAAGTCCTTTTCGACACCATCGTCAAGGACGAGCGGAATCTCGCGCTCCACGAACGGCAGCACCAGCGTGGCGCCGTGCAGATGCCGGTAGCGCTCATCCTCGGGATGCACCACGACGCCCGTGTCGCCCAGCATCGTCTCCTGACGCGTGGTCGCGACCGTGACGAACTCGCCATCACGCCCCTTCACCGGATAGCGCAGCTGGTAGAGCTTGTCCTTGCGGGGCACATACTCGATTTCGTCGTCGGAAACCGCCGTCTCCAGCACGCAGTCCCAGTTGACGAGGCGCGCGCCGCGGTAGATGAGGCCCTTTTCCCACAGGCGCACGAAGCTCTCGCGCACAGCGCGCGAGAGGTTGGGATCCATCGTGAACTGCGTGCGCGTCCAGTCGCAGGAGGCGCCCAGACGCCGGTACTGCTCGAGGATGTAGTTGCCGTGCTCTTCCTTCCACTCCCAGACCTTGGCGAGAAACGCCTCGCGTCCCAGATCGTTGCGTGTCTTCTTCTCGGTCTCGTAGAGCTTCTTCTCGACGACCGCCTGCGTGGCGATGCCGGCGTGGTCCGTGCCCGGCAGCCACAGAGCGGTGTAGCCCTGCATGCGCTTGTGGCGAATCACCACATCCTGAATCGTGCCGTTGAGCGCGTGCCCCATGTGCAGGACTCCCGTCACGTTGGGCGGCGGGATCATGATCGTGAAGGTCTTCTCGCCCTCGCGCACGGGACCGGGCGTGAAGCAGCCCTTTGCCATCCAGTCGGCGTAGATGCGCTGCTCGAATTCCTTGGGGTTGAAGCGTGTCGAAAGTTCCATGGCGGACACGCCACTTCAACGACCGCGTCGGCACGCGTCAAGAAATCGCAGCCTGATCAGGGCCGGCCCTGATCAGCGCTCACTCTGTCCGCGCTCTTCCGGGCAGCAAGAGCGGCGCTTGGGCGCCGCATCCAGTGCCGGCCCGTGCAGCGCGAGGAAGATCAGCAGCACAGGCTCCGCACTGCCCCGCGGCGGAATGCTGAAGTAGAAGAGCTCCTCGCGCGGCGCGAGCTCGGTTCTGGCCTCCAGCCGGCCATCCATGCCGGCCCTGGAGAGATCCCAGCGCAGCGCATAGCTCTCCGGCTGCGTGCCGCGCTCCACGGCGATGCGATTGTCGAACTCCGGCCCCAGCGGCAGCGTCGCGGCACTGCCCAGCTGCACGCGCATGGGCTCAGCCGTGAAGCGCACGTGCAGGCGCTCGCGCGCGCCGCCCTCGTCATAGGTCCAGCCGCTCTGGTGCTCCGCCGCGGCTGGGAGCCGCGCCAGCAGCGCAAGCGCCTGACATTGTTTCGCATCCGGCTGCACGACGGCCCAGTGCACCAGCAGTTCCTCGCGTCCCAGCGGCGCGCTGCTTGTGCAGCCGACAAGACCCAGCAGACACACGGCCAGGCTCGGCTTCACACCGGCACCGCTCCGCGCGTGCAGGCGAGCGAGACATCGCGCGGCCGCTCGTGCTCCATCCCCAGACCGGCGCGAGTGCCATTGCGGATGCGTTCCGCAGACAGGCCGGCTTCCGCGAGGACGCGCAGCCCCAGCTCATGGCGCGAGAGGCGCTCCGGACCCGCCAGATGCGCATATCCGCGCAGCGTCGCGTCCTCGGCCCACTCCACCAGGCGCAGCGCGACGACCTGCACATCGATCGGCGTGCGCCACTCGTCTTCGAAGCACACCGGCTGTTCCCCGCACGCCACCGCCGCCAGCAGCGAATCGCGCGCACCGCGACCCCGACCGTAGGACTCGCCGCTGAGCAGCGGCACGCGCACCACGAGCGCTGCCGGATCGGCCTCGAGCACCGCGCGCTCGCCGAGCTGCTTGCTGCGTCCGTACCCGGACAGAGGATTGGGCTGTGCATCCTCCGCATAGCCGCCCTGCGGCGTGTGCTTGCCATCGAAGACCAGATCGGTCGAGACGTGCACCAGCCGCGTCTCTGCGCGGCGCGTCTCGCGCGCCAGTTCCCGCGGCAGATCCCGATTGATGCGCTGCGCGAGCGCGCGCTGCTCCTCGCACAGGCGGATCGAGCTGAGGGCCGCACAGGAAATGACCGCATCGGGCCGCAGCACGCTCAGGAGCAGCTCACCCGACTCGCGTTCCGCATCAAAGGGCCGCTGCAGCACGCCCTCCAGCCACAGCGGGCCGCGGCTGCGCGCCGCGGCCAGCACTTCATGGCCCCGCTCCAGCGCCGCACGCTGCACGTGCACGCCGAGAAAGCCGCTGCTGCCAGTGATCAGGATCTTCACGCGCGGGTTCCAGCTTGCATGTTCCTGCACCCGCCCCGCAAGAGCTATTCTCTCGCCCTGCATGAGCGCGCTGCCTTTCCGCCAGATCGAGCTGGTGGTCAATCCGATCGCCGGCTCGGGCCGCGCTCTGAGCACCGCGGAACGACTGGCAGCGCTCCTGCGAGCCGAGGGCGCAGAGGTACGGGTCCACGCCACCGGCGCGCGGCATGATGCGCGCAAGCATCTGTCCGCACAGCGTGAGCGGGCGGAGCTGGTGGTGGCGATCGGCGGCGACGGGACCGTGCGCGAGGTCTTCGAAGGGCTCGAGCGCGATCCCGTGCCTGTGCTGGTGCTGCCCCAGGGCACCGCGAACGTGCTGGGGCTCGATCTGCAGTTGCCGCGCGAGGCCGCCGGCGCGCTGCGGCTGATCCGCTCGCATCGGCTCCAGCGCATCGATCTCGCCGCCGTGCACACATCCGAAGGCCGGCGGCTCTCGTTTCTCGTGAGCGGCATCGGCTTTGACGCCGCGGTCGTCCACGCGCTCGAGCGCCGCCGCCAAGGCTCGATCCGCAAGCTGACCTGGGTGGCGGCAGGCTGGGAGGTGTTCCGCTCCTGGCGCGAGCCGCAACTCGGGGTCGAAATCGACGGAAACCGCCTGCCGGGCCGCTACGGCTGGGTGCTGTTCTCGAACATCGTCCACTACGCGGGCCTGCGCGTGCTTTCACCCGACCGCGCGCTCGACGACGGGCAATTCGAGGTCTATCTGTTCGAGCACTGCTCGCGTGCGGGGCTGATGCGCCATCAGCTGCGCGCCTTGACCCGCGGCCTGCCCGGCGGAGCCTGCCAACGCGTGCGTGCGCGGTGTCTGCGCGTGGAATCCGCAAACCCCATCCCCTGCCAGATCGACGGCGATGCCGCCGGTTGGACCCCCTTCGGCGCCGAAGTGCTGGCGCAGCAACGCACCCTGCTCGTACCCTCTTGAGTTAGCATGAGCGCCCAACGCCCCCAGATCCAGATCGCCGGCAAGAGCTTCGGCGGCCCGCAGTTGTTCCTGATCGCCGGTCCCTGCGTGCTCGAGTCGCGCGCACTCTCATCCGAGGTGGCGCACGCGCTGGTCGAGATCTGCACGGCGCGGGGCGTGCCGCTGATCTTCAAGTCGAGCTTCGACAAGGCCAACCGTTCCTCGGTGTCGGCCGTGCGCGGTCCGGGCCTCGACGGACTGGAGTGGCTGGCCGAGATCCGCACGCGCCACTCGATCCCCGTGCTGACCGATGTGCACGAGCGCGAGCAGTGCGCTCCGGCGGCGGAAGTGGTCGACGTGCTGCAGATACCGGCGTTCCTGTGCCGGCAG
>SXGT01724998.1_pt1 | contig 21881 bp, 32 predicted proteins | sample 3176221 | NCBI WGS metagenome assembly SXGT01 (sample SAMN11356862, study PRJNA531348) | freshwater metagenome | isolation source: freshwater sample F1-120 | place: China: Fuxian Lake, Yuxi | collected 2017-12-25
AATGCATATTTTGGGTTGTCACCAAAGTGTTCATAAACTATTTGTTGACGTCGCCTAGGAGAAAACTCACCCCCGGTTTTAAGTGGCGCCCATAAACTTGAATCTTCGTGCAATCTAGTTAAACGATTTTGAATGTCTGCGTTCAAAAACTCCATCGTGTCCTGACTACGTGCAAGATCATGCCTAAAAAAAATCTGATCAATAGACCTGTCTAGCAAAGCCAGCGTAGAGTCTGATAATTGGGGTTGATCAATAGCCGAACCAGATACATCTGTTTTAGATGCTGGTTCGGGTGTTGGTGATGCTGTCTCGGGCGTCGACCTAACTGGTGGCCTTGGCTGGCGTGGCGGTACTTTTTTTCTCTCCGGCCGCGGTGGCATGTCTTGTAAAGTTTGCCAGGCTGAACCTAAATTATTTAATCCTGTAGCAGCGATCCTAGCTTTGCTATGTTTACCCATACAGCTTAGAACGTGGCCTTAAGCGTTTGTTCAACTTCATCAAAAGCCTGATCTACAGACGCACTCAGAGCTGTAAGGGATAAGTCGCGCTTATGGGCTGCGGCCTGTATCGTAACCAACAAATCCTGTATGTTATGTAGATTTTGAGCCGTCATCCCAGTATGCAACATGGTACTTAAGGTCTCAAGTTGCACCTTAGTCATGTCACCTATCACAACAGCCCAAGCCTGCTTCTCTTGAACAGAAAGCTGAGATGCAGCCAGCATCAAGGCTATTTGCTTACCATATTCGCGAGCTTCATCCATAAAATCAATCTAATTGTACTACATGATAACTTGATTATGTTCCTGGTTGTCCCCTTTACGCGGCCACCAAGTATAGGTATGTTTTACACTAGTCTGTATGCTCGATGACTTTAAAAAATTTCGCGACGGGCTTGATAGCCGCTACTCACAAGATGACATCGTGCTCATCGAGCATGCTTTTGAGTACGCAAAAATAGCTCATGCCAACCAGCAACGCGTCACGGGCGAACCGTACTTTGCTCACTCGGCAGCTGTCGGCACCAAACTTGCTGAACTCAAGCTACCAAGCGAGGTAATCGCTGCCGGCATTTTACACGATGTCCCTGAAGACACAGATACTTCTTTGCAAGAGATTGTAAACATATTCGGTAACGATATCGCTAGCATGGTCGGTGCCGTGACTAAACTCGGTAAGGTTAAGTACCGTGGCGAAGATCGCTACGCCGAAAATTTGCGTAAAATGTTCGTTGCCATGGCACAGGACGTGCGGGTCATTTTTATTAAGTTTGCGGACCGCATGCACAACATGGAAACTTTATATGTGCTTGAAGAAAAAAAGCGTATTCGCATTGCCAAGGAAGTACTCGAAATTTATGCACCCATCGCCAATCGCTTGGGTATGGGCGAGTACCGCGGATTGTTTGAGGATTATGCCTTTAAATATTTGCAACCCAAGGAATATAGCTGGACACAGCATTTGCTAGAAGAACGCGTGAAAAAATTTGGACCGGCCATGGAGCAAGCTATCAAAAATATTGATTTTGAACTGCGAAAAAATGGGGTTCAAGAAGTAGAACTACACGGACGTGTTAAACATTGTTACAGCTTACATCGCAAACTCTTGCGCTATAAAAATGACATTAGTAAGGTTTATGACATCGTCGCCCTGCGGATCATAGTGGGTGATGTACCGGAATGCTATGCCGCACTCGGCATTTTGCACGGCCTATATACCCCACTGCCAGGCCGTATCAAAGACTATATCGCCCAACCTAAGCCAAACGGCTACCAATCACTCCATACTTCAGTTTTTGACGAACAAGGTTCAGTACTTGAATTCCAAATTCGTACTCGTCAAATGCACGAAGAAAATGAGTACGGTGTGGCGGCTCATTGGCGTTACAAAGAGGGTGGATCCGTGCCAAACGAACGCCAGGTGCGTTGGATGGAAGAGTTAGCGCAAATTCAAAAAGAACTCTCGACCGCTGATTTCATGCAGCACCTCAACGAACTCAAACTCGACATGTTTAGTGACCGTATTTTCGTGTTTACGCCCCGCGGCGATGTTATTGATTTACCTGAACTCTCAACCCCTATCGACTTAGCCTACGCTATACACTCAGAAATCGGGAATAAAGCCGTGCAAACACGTATCAACGGCGAAATTGCTAGTCTTGATACACCGCTTAAATCAGGTGATTTGTGTGAAATTATTGTAGATCGCAACCGCAAGCTGCCAAATGATGATTGGCTAAATTTCGTTAAAACTCGCCACGCTCGAGAAAAGATCAAAGATGCACTGCGCGGTCACAGGCCGGGACTTTGGTCTTCACTTATGAAGCACGTCCGGTAAATTGGTCGATCAACTCTTTAAGATCATCGCGCGAATAAAAGTGAACAATTACTCTGCCCGTACCGCCCTGCATTTCAATCACAACCTTGGTGCCTAATTTTTCACGCAGTTCAGCTTCTAAAGCAGCTAAATTCGGGTCTTTACCGGCGGCTGTTTTACGGCTTTTAGCGCCCGCCTTAGCTTCGGCTTCGCGCACCGTCATCTTGCCGGTCAGCATCTGGTTAAAAATCTCTCGGCGACGACTAGGCACAGGTTCAGCTAATAGTGTACGAGCATGGCTGCGCGAAATTCGGCTGTCCGCCAAAGCCTCAAGAATATCTTTTTCAAGCTCTAACAAACGTAGCGCGTTAGCAATTGTCGAACGAGCTTTGCCGACACGACCAGCAATGTCTTCCTGAAGTAAACCGAATTGCTCGATTAAAGCCTGATAGGCCCTAGCTTCTTCAACCGGATTCAAATCTTGACGCTGAATATTTTCAATCAAGGCCAGTTCCAACTTTTCTTGCTCGTCAACTCGAGGTCTAACCACGACCGGTATCTTAGCTAGACCCAAGGCTCGGGCCGCCCGCAAACGGCGCTCACCGGCAATCAGCTCATATTTATCGCGCCCTGACTCGATGGCAATAAGTGGTTGTAAAATACCGTGTTCAAGAATGCTGGCTTTCAAGTCCGATAATGCTTCATCATCAAAATGACTACGTGGTTGTTGGCTATTTTCTTTAATATCGCTCGGTGACAAGTAGCGAATGCTCAAATCCTGTGTACCGCTTTCAAGTGGTTCCGGGGTAAAACTCGTATCAGCCTGTTGCACAGTTTCAAACGCAACATCTGCCGGTTCCGCATTGTCCGTAACCACAGCCAACGCTGATCCTGGCTGAGGACCAATTAATGAACCGAGCCCACGTCCCAAACCGCCTTTTGGTTTTGACATAATCTTTAACTCTGTTCACGTTCTAAAAATTCCCTAGCCAAACGCTCGTACGCTTTCGCGGCCTTAGAAGCAGGATCATAGTGTAAGATCGATTTACCAAAACTTGGGGCTTCAGCCAGACGCACGCTCCTAGGAATCACAGAACGAAAAATTTTACCGGGGAAATGCTTGTAGAGTTCTTGTAAAACCTGATTGGACAAATTTGTACGCGGATCAAACATGGTAATTACGGCTCCCATAATATTTAGATCAGGCTTGAGATGTTCTCGTACTAGATTAACAGTTTGCATGAGCTGGCCCAGGCCTTCAAGGGCATAATACTCGGCCTGAACAGGCACAAGCACGCTGTCACTCGCAACCAGACCGTTGATGGTGAGCAAGCCAAGCGACGGCGGGTTGTCAATGATAATATAATCGTAATCGTTGCGCACCGTGAGCAAGGCTTGTTCTAGTTTGCGCTCGCGATTAAATTCGTTAACAAGTTCAACTTGGGCACCGGCCAAATTGGCACTACCCGGCAAAATCGAAAGCCCGGCGTGGGCGGTAGACACAATGTAATGCTTAGTTTTCTCAATGTCCGACAAAGCCTCGTATGTACCTGGTAAGGCAGTAATATCATGACCAAAACCGCTCGAAGCATTACCTTGGGGATCAAGATCAACCAGTAAGACATATTTTCCACAATGGGCTAAATAAGCTGCCAAATTCATGGAAGTCGTGGTTTTTCCTACCCCGCCTTTCTGGTTAACCACCGAAACAATGTGTGCCATATTCTTAACTATTTTATCACACCCTCAAAAACAAACGCGAGCAGCAACCTATGGGTAGCCACTCGCCGTGTATCTGTGCTAGCGGCCGAAAATCTTGCGCTCAGCCTCGCGAGCTGTGCTGACTAGACTTACGTAACCGCCTTTGATCAGGGTCTGGAACTGTTCGTCGGTCAAGTCTGGGTGAACGTATTTGTTTCGACCTAGACCTCCGAGTATCCGTGCGGAACGTCCGCAAGGATCCCAGATGAGCGTACGAACCTTGAGACGAGCCGCCCCAATATCTGCATTGAGGGAATTACCCACATGTACCGTTCCGCCCGGACGCCGGTCTTCGAGTCTCAGCAGCTTTTGCCAAAAACTCTTAAATGGCTTTCGGGTACCTAGGCTTTGCGAAGTATGTACAGCGTCGAACAGCTCGGTCAGACCAAAGTGTTCGAGCAAAATGTCCAGGCTGCGCGACTCTTGGTTAGACGCTATCACGACCCGCACCCCTGCACGTCGTAATTTGCGCACAACCCGCACTATCTCCAGATCTGGCTCGTACAGGCGAACGTCGGTCATGATGCGACGATTCACTTCAAGCGCTCGCTCGATCAGCGATCCCCGACGCAACATATGATCACGCAAGGTCGTGAAAACTTCGCAATTTACTGTTTGCCAATACTCACGATCGTGGCGCAGATCGCGGTGCTTAGCGCGCGCTCGCACAATCTGACGGCGCAACGTCTCATCACTGACCGCCAGGCGGAGTCCGCCCACCTGACGATAGACATTGGCGATCAATCTCTCTCTATCTCCGCCAACCGGCTTGAACAAAGTGAACATGGCGTCGAAACACACAAGCTCGACGCCACGAGCTCGGTTTTTAGACCGGCTCATGGACAGCCTGATCATGTTCCCTCCTAATTCGGGAGTGCGTTTTACGCGTTCAAAAGATGGACTAAAAATTGCTTTTTGTCAACAAAAACTAAATAATCAAACAAAAACCACTTTATTTGTGACAACTTGGATGAACGGGTATGAAATATTAGGCGCGTAGGCTAACCTACGGTGAATAAATTTCATGACCCATGAGTCCGAAATCGACCAAATAAAGTGGTTGTTGGTACCACGGGAGGGACTCGAACCCTCAATCCCTTACGAGAAACGGATTTTGAGTCCGTCGCGTATACCATTCCGCCACCGTGGCACGATGACGGGCACTAATGTAACAAATATTCTAATTTTTTGCAACAAAACAAAAGACCTACATATCCGCGATCCTTCGCCTTCGTTTAGAACAAAAAAATCCCACCACAAGGGCGGGATTTTTTGGTTGCGGGGGTCGGATTTGAACCGACGACCTCAGGGTTATGAGCCCTGCGAGCTGCCTGGCTGCTCTACCCCGCGACACTGAAAACGTCTTTATTTCGTCCATCTTCGTCGTCGCTCACTCCGTCGGACTCACCGTATATTATATACGCCTCGTCCTTACTCGTTCACTTCTAGAAGCTGGCCAAAATAAAGACGTTTTCCTGACCTGGACCGCAGTCTATCAAACTGAGCCCATTTTGGCAAGCCTTCATTAAGCAGATAGAACCTCATAAAATTGTCGGAAACGAGGCGCGAGTGGCTGACGAGGAGACGTAGGTAACCCTACGTTGGCGAAGTCAGACGGGACCCGCAACAAAGTATCCGGCTATTTTATGAGGTTCTATATGGTAGCTGGGGCGGGGATCGAACCCGCGACAACAGGCTTATGAGTCCTGTGCTCTACCAACTGAGCTACCCAGCCAAAATGCCGCCAAACTATAACAAAAATAGTCATATTAATCAAGGGTCGCGGGCAAACTAAAATTCTGCTAAAATAGCTGAGCAATATGACCACCACCACCCACACCGCTATTGGCGTACTCATTGGAACGTCGGTAGGTAACCCTGTCCTTGGTTTTGCACTCGGCGTGCTCTCCCACTACCTGATCGACATCATCCCTCACGGAGACATGCACATGCGGGACAGCAATAATCTTGTTAACAAAAAAAATGAGCGCATGTCTCATGTTTTTGTAATTACGGATGTCGCCATCGGTATCACACTTTTGAATATTCTCGGCACAGTCTTGCCGGACGATGTCACTAGGAGCACAGTTTACGCTGCCAGCATTTTCGGCAGCATTTTACCTGACCTCCTGGTAGGCATCAACGACCTAGCCAAGTCGACCCTCGGCCGTAAACACACTCACTTTCATTTCATGTTCCACGATTTTATCTGCCGCAAGCACGGGGATGTAAAACTCCGATACTCGCTGGCCACTCAGGCCGCGTTCATATTCGGAGTGATCGCTTATTTCGCTTACTAAAGAGTAACCGCACCAGCTAAGGTTAAAATTAAGACAAAGAATGCACCACCCAGCATGCCGAACAATATACCCACAGCGGCTTGTTTAAAAGGGATTTTTAAAGCTACTGCTGCCAGCGAGGCGGTCCAAACACCCGTAAACGGAAATGGTATTACCAAAAAAAGAAATAGCGCCAAAGCCCCAAGCTTCGCGTACCTATCCTTCAGCTTACGCTCAGCCCTAGCTATCAGTAGATCAAGTGGTCGCAACAAACGTGGAAAATATTTTTCAACCAACCCGTGAAGACGCTCAAGCCCCCAATAGACAGGGAAGAAAATGCCGGCGGCTCCAATAGCCGCCAAGCTGAAGACTAAGACTGGGGACAGATGGTATTCAAGTATCCCAAGCGGGATGGACAATTGGTATTCAGTAATTGGCAAAGCAGACAACAACATCACCCTTAGCCAATCTGGCACACCCTCAAGCCACAAAATTATATCTGCCGTCATAACGCGGGCCACTCAAAAGTGTTAAATGTCCAAACGGCCAGGCCCATGGCATCTTCAAAGCGTGCTTCGAGGTCGCTAGCGCCAAGCACAACCACGTAAATTGTATCTCCGGCATGTTGAACAGCCGTCGCTAAACAATAGCCGGCTTGTGGAATGTATCCCGTCTTACCGGCAGTTACTTTATAAGCACCTGAATTCAGGGCAGAGGTTAACAACAAATTTGTAGACGGAATCACAACTTCTCTCCCGCTGGTGTGCCGAACGGTCAAACTGGCAGCTGTCATAAATTGTTCAATGTCTTGATGCTGCTCAGCCTCACTCAAAAGTACTGTTAGCTCCCCCGCCGTCGAAACGTTCTTCACAGATAATCCGCTTGGATCTTCAAATTCTGACATCAGCATGCCAAGCTCACTTGCTTTTGCATTCATTCGGGCAACAAAATCAGAATAAGTAAGCCCCGAATAACGAACCAAAGCCAAAGTCGCGGTATTATCTGAGCCTACCAAGGCTGCCCCTAATACGTCTTGAAGGCGCACAGAATCATTGTAATACAAATGCACGCGACCGGTGCCGGCAAAATCCTCAGGCCGTACCGTGACATATTCGGATAAATTAGGTTTGGTGTCTAAAAATACGAGCGCTGTCATGAGTTTCGAAATACTTCCAATCGGACGCACTTCGTTAGGATTCTTAGCAAATAACGGCACCCCGCTAGCGGCATCCATCACCACTACGCTATGAGCGGTAGTGACTACTCCAAACGACTGGAGATCAAGTTTTATTGGCGGCTGTGCGGTTTTGTTGCTGGCCACCGGTAGTTTGGCAACCGGGCCGTAAACTAAGCTTGATACTAGATCGTCTGGAGCTACTTCGCGACCGGCCTGTAGTTCCAAAACCGCACCGTCAATTGGAAAAATGTTAACTAAACTAGCCGACAATAATAAATTAACAAATATTTTAATCATCATACCTCCTTAGGAGCTTCTGTCATCACAGCTGACAAAAGTTTATCTATGTGAGCATTGGCGTGCAGAGTGGCGTAGTCAGGGAGCTCGTCTTTAGCGTGTAGGCCTAAGAGTCGCAAGGTATCTGGAGACAAGGTGTAAACAAGCTGCAGGCGCTTAGCATCGTCACGCTCTTCAATTAACCCTCGCATGAGCAAATTGCGCAAAATCAAACTACAGTTTACACCACGAATTGCTTCAATCTCGGGTTTAGTGACCGGGCCACGATAAGCAATAATCGTCAGGGCTTCAAGCGAAGGGCGTGTTAGTTCCGGTGCCAGCTCATCTTTAGCCATTTTAGCAACGCACTGAGCGCACTCTGGACTTGAAACCAGCTGCACGGTTCCGTCTAGACTGAGTACATGAATACCCGAAGTTAGTTGATTACGCTGCCGAGACAACTCAGCTATAGCCTGAGCTACCTCTGTCTCAGACACACCAACAGCTTGAGCGAGTTCTTTGTGACTTGTCGGCTTTGTGGCCACAAACAAACAGCCTTCAATTTGCGCAACAATATTTTCCATATGTTTAGGTCACGCGTTTAAGGTGAATATCTTCAAAGGCCCCTGTTTGTTCAGCCCTGACGGCACGACGACGCAGTAACTCAAGTAGTGCCAAAAAACTAACCACTACATCCATTTTTGAGCCTGCGCTTCGTACGACCTCCTTAAAAGACATGCTGATCTTACCGCGCAGCGCCTCAGTCAGCTCCTCAAGACGTTCTTCAACAGACTTGACCCGCTCCATGCTTGCCTCCTGAAGAGCAAAGAATGGCTGGAGTCGCTTTAAGATGGTCTGATATAGCTCCTGCAAGGTAGCCGGGGTAACATTTGTCACCGGTACAGCGCTCGGTAACTGTGTCAACTTGGACTTCACATACGGTCGCACAAACATCCTAGCCTTCAAATACCGCTCCTCAAGCTCGCGGGCTGCAGCGGCGTACTCACGGTAAAGTCTTAGCTGATCTTCAAGTTTATCTACACCCTCGTCTTCATCTTCTATGTGCAGGTACGGTATGAGTTCTCGACTTTTCAGATAGATAAGTCGAGATGCCACCAACAAAAAATCTGCCAACTCCGCGCCCGGGACCTCGTTAGTTTCCAGGTGTTGTAAGTACTCTTCCGCCACCTTTGCTAAAGAAACTTTGGTGATCTCGAACTCTTTTTTTTCGATCAGATCCAAAAGGAGCCCTAAAGGACCAGAAAAGGTCTCCTGAACCACAACAAACTGCATAATGCCAACATTGTAACAGAAAAAGCCCTCTCGGCTAGTCCGAAAGGGCTTCTTGTTTACGGTCTCAGTCGCTGAACGTCACGAGGGAAAATTGTGGCTTCCTTGATATTTGCTAGACCTAGGACATTCTGGGTTAAACGTTGTAGTCCCATACCAAACCCGCCCTCGGGTGGAATGCCGAACTTATGCATCATGAGATAGTCCTCAAATTCAGCTGGGTTAAGACCCTTGGCCACCAGTCTCTCAACCTGATCATCGTAGCGGTTAACACGTAAACCACCAGAAATAATCTCACTCCCAAAACCCACTAAGTCAAAACTCAAAGTGTTGCTCGGGTCGGTCGGGTCGAGCTTTACGTAGAACGGTCGCTTCGTAGCGGGATAATCTGTCACAAACACAAAGCCTGAGTTGTAATGTTTAGGCGCCCACTCGGTCGACAACCAACGCTCGGCCGCTGGCGACAGGTCTGGCTCACGAGTTTCGTCAACACCGCCCTCGGTCTTGTAGACCTCGAGCGCTTCCTGAAGCTTGATACGCGGAAACTTTGTGCCGAGGGGAGGCAAGCTGACATTAAGTAACCTGAGTTCGACCTCACATGTTTGCTCTACCGTCGCGATCATCTCGCGGATGGCAGCCTCGGCATGGTCCATGACCTCGTCCATACCATCTACAAAGCCAACCTCAAATTCGAACTGATTAAACTCGGTCAAATGGCGCGAGGTACCAAACTTTTCCGCTCGGAACGAGTATGACAAGCCGTAAACGCCCTCATACACACCCATCGTGATTTGTTTATACAGCTGAGCCGACTGACTAAGTGTCGCTTCTCGGCCGTAGTAATCAACCTTAAAGAACTCAGAACCCCCCTCACTGGCCGCGCCGGCTAGAATTGGAAAAAAGATTTCGGTAAACCCTTGCTTGGCCATGTAGTTGCGGTAGCCCTGCACCAAAGCCGCCTGAATACGGAAAATCGCCCGCTGCTTAGGGTGACGCAGCGTGACTACTCGGTTATCGATCAAGGTGTCTAGATTCAAATCAAGCTCGGTCTTACTAATTTCAACTGGAGCCACGGTAGTCACTGGTGACAAAATTTCCATAGTCTCAGCCTGGATCTCAACCGCCTTCACGCTTGGGTCCTTGGCCTTACGCTCTACCACAGTGCCAGTGAACTTAAGCACCGATTCGAGCTGCAGGGCGCGCAATTGCTCCAACTGTTCTGCATTCAAAACCACCTGCTCAATACCGGTCCTGTCACGCAACATGGCAAAACCAAAATTTTTGTGATCACGCAGATTATGCAGCCAGCCGGCGACTATAACTTTCTGTCCCACATGGAGTGGGAGATCGTGTACGTAAATGCGGTCTTTCATACAGTTGGGGTGTGTGGGACAAAAAAATCGTCCTCACAACACAATCCAATAAAGAATTATGTGTGTAAGGGCGATCATCTATCGCGGTGCCACCTTACTTTGGACTCTTAGCTGATTGTTCTCCCGGCGCGGGTGTCGACCGCTAGCAACTACGCTTAACCATAGCGCATAGGCTTGAATTGTCAAGCTAGTTTTACGCCAGGGTGGTAGTGTGCCAAAAAGGCGTTTCGTCCACATAGCCAGGGACGTGAAAACGCATCAAATCATGAACGCACTCGGCAAAAACTCCCACGTGATCGGCTTTCAATGAGGGTCGCAGCAGGTCACTGTACTCTGCGTCTCGAGCAAACCGTAAGAGCGTGACTATCTCTTCGTCTAGAGAGCGAGCCGAGAACCATTCCTGAGGCCCCTCGAGTACGCAGTTAGTACACACTAAACCTCCTCGCCCCTCGTGCCAACGAAAAGCCAAAGGACGAATATCGTCCTTGCAAGACAAACACACTCCGAGCTCGACGTCGTAACCAAGATGCCGGAGCCAGCGCATCAAAAACCCCCCAAGTACAAAAGTGTTCCGAGTCGGGAGACAGGCTGGGGCCGAATTTAAAAATCGTAATAACGATAATGTCTCTTCGTATAAAATTGGATCTTCAAGATCTGGTCTCACCGTTTTATCTATCAAGGCTGTAGCTGCTAGGGCCAATAAACGGGGTTCGATAGCGGTCGTTAAGGTAGTGAACACTTCGTGTCGTTCAACGCCGATCACAGTTGTGCTTCTAGTGCCCTTAATAATCTCAAGCTTAACCGTTGCAAACGGCTCAAGGTGAGCAGCGAGTTTAGCTTTACCCTTCCTGGCGCCACGACCAATAAACTCAAGCTTGCCGTGACCAGGTGTTAAGGCCCGATACCGTCTGTCAGCCTCTTTCCAGGGTTCACTGGCAATGACTATGGCTTCAGTTTTGAGCGTTGACCACATGGTAGATATTGATTCGGTCGCTATAATTTTTCTCTGGTCTTGTCATCAAAATACGCTTGCAGAATCAACATCGCGGCCACCTCGTCTTCTGAAGCCGTAGCTCCGTATTCATGACGAACACGCCGCGCCTCGGCCGATGAAAACTGTTCATCAACCACGTATACGGGCAATCCGGAAACATCATTCAATTGATTCACAAAAGCCATAGTACGCTCAAGTTGTTCCTCGCTCTGATGAGCCTCGGTCGGAATTGGGAGGCCGACCACAAAGACCTCCACACCTTCACGCTTAGCGAGCTTGGTGATACGAACTACTGCGTCATCACCTCCCGGAACTAACTCAAACGGCACAGCTACATGCGACCCATCATCTCCGACAGCGGTGCCAATTTTACGCAAACCAAAATCAATCCCCAAGAACTTCATAGTTTACTAACCCAAGTCTGATCCCCACCATCAATAGCCGCATAGTCTACAAATACATCATTAACGCCAACTCGAATCTCATAGCCACCATCATAATGGTTAGGACTAACATACACGACCTCATGTAAGCCGGCTTGCTTTACAGTATCATGCAGCCATTGTTCGTCACGTTCACGATCACGCATATTACATTCCGATACGCGGTTGCGGCGTTAAAATTTCTGGCCCGCTTTCAAGCAGAGCCACTGTCACCTCAAAATGTGCCGCCCAACTCTTATCCAAAGTTACAATCGTCCAGCCGTCAGAACCCGTACCAACTTCTTCATCGCCAAGCGTTAGCATCGGTTCAATCGCTAAACACATGCCGGGTTTAAGCTCAACGTTTGGAAAACGTTTATTCACATAATTTGGCACGTTCGGAGCCTCGTGCACGGCATGACCCACGCCATGGCCAACGAGCGACTTCACAATGCCGTATTTTTTCTTGTCAGTCGCCGCCTCGATGGCCGCACTAATATCACGTACTGACTGGCCAACGATAGCCTGGTCTACCCCAGCCATCATGGCGTCACGAGTGGTGAGCAACAAAATACGGTGTTCCTCTTTGATTTTACCAACCGGTACCGTTACAGCCATGTCAGTACATAAATCTTTATACCAGCAACCAATATCCAGACCCACGATATCCCCCTCTTCGAGCGCAATCTCACGGTTGCCAAGACCATGCACAACTTCATCATTGCGCGAGATACACATGGTAGTTGGGAATGGCGTTCCCCCACCTGAGGTGTAGCCCTTAAAAGAGGGTACTCCACCGGCGTCTTCAATAACTTTAGTAGCGATGTCGTCAAGCTCCTTCATGGTGACACCTGGCTTAACTGCATCTACGGCCGCCTGAAGCGCGCGAGACAAAATCGCCCCGCCTTCACGCATGGCCTGGATTTCTGCTGGAGTCTTAATGAGAGCCATACTTACACATTCTCAATCCCGAACACTTGATTAATCCGATCAGCTACTTCTTCAACACTACCCACACCATCCACGAAACGTACTAGGCCTCGATCCTCATAATTACGGATCATGGGACGAGTATCTTCCTCATAAATCTTGAGACGTTTTTGAATGATTTCCGGAGTATCGTCATTACGATGCTCTTGCTCGGCCCGCTTCATGAGTCGAGGTAAAGATACTTCAGGCGGGACCTCAATGACAAGCACTATACTCGGGGTGGCATACTTCTCAAAGGCTTCAAACTGCTCTTTGTTACGGGGAAAACCGTCCAAAATGTAACCCAGCTTGGTGTCTGGCTGTTTGAGACGGACATCTAGTACTTGAATAGCAATCTTGTCAGGAACAAGATTACCTGCCTTTTGGATGGCTCGTATCTCATCAGCCAAAGGTCCCATGCCTTTGGCGGTTTCGCGCAGCAGCTGCCCCATCGAAAGCTGTGGGATCGATAACTTCTTGGCCAATAATGCTGCCTGAGTTCCCTTACCACAACCCTGAGGACCGAGAATGAGAATTTGATGCATAAAACACAGATGAGCTAAACCCTAGGGTCAAGCTCATCTATTTGTTGATTGATTATTTCTTTCACAACTGTTTTAAACATCGCCCTAAACATCATATGAACGCATGGAGAGTTGAGCTTCAGTTTGCTTTACGATATCAATGATGACCGACACGATGATGATAACTGACGAGCCGCCAACCAACAAGTTTTGATTACCCGTAATCTCCTGCATCAGCACCGGTAACACAGCAATGCTACCAAGAAAAACCGCGCCAGCCAAGAGGATACGATTCACCACCCACTGGAGATAATTAGCGGTTGGAGCTCCAGGTCGGACGCCTGGAATGAAGCCGCCTTGCTTCTGGAGGTTTTCAGCCACCTGCTCCGGACGGAAAACTACACTAGCGTAGAAGAAGGTGAACATGACTACCAAGGTAAAGTAGGCCAAAGCATAAAGCCAACCTGTTGAAAAAGCAGTCACGACCCAACTCGCAATCTCGCGCACCATCGCAGTCCGCGCATCCACAAAGAACTGACCAAGCAGAGGTGGTAAAGTAATCAGCGACAAGGCAAACAAAATCGGAATCATGCCCCCCATGTTGACCCGCAGTGGCAAACTTGAAACTACTTTAGTACCGCCCTGTACCCCACCGCGAGCGTATTGTACGGGCAGGTTGCGCTGGCCTTCACTTACAAACACTACTCCGACAATAGTCGCAATCGTCAGCACCACAAAGATGATGACGTCCATCAAGTCAGCGCGAGTGTACGTGGCTAAGGTCTGGGCCAAGAAGCCTGGAAAGGCTGCAATGATTCCGGCAAAAATCATAATACTCATGCCGTTGCCCATCTTGCGCTCAGAGATAAGTTCAGCTAACCACATCAAAAAGACCGTTCCAGCCGTCATACATACCAAAGCCAAAACGAGATCCCAACCAGCAATACTCAAACCAGTAGACTGGTTGATGAGCGTAATCAAGGCATAACCTTGTAAAATCGATAATGGAACTGTTGAAAGACGGGTCCAGCGGTTGAGTTTTTGACGACCCTGTTCTTCCTTTTGCATCTCCTCCACGCTTGGGAAAATCATCCCCAAAAGCTGAAAGATAATCGAAGCGGTAATATACGGAGCCACACCCAGAGCCACTATCGAGAAATTTGCTAGTGTACCGCCTGAGAATACGTTAAGCAGACCCAAGAACTGGTTACCCGACAGCAAAGACGAAAGGGCGGCAGAATCGATACCCGGAACAGGAATGTGAGCCGCAAACCGGAAAGTCGTCAGCACGAACAAGATAAACAAGAGCCCATTCCGAATTTCGGGAACTCGGAAGATACGCAGGAGATAGTTCATAGAACGTCCAAGTGTTAGGCTTCAACCTTACCGCCAGCCTTGGCAATTTTCTCGGAAGCACCAGCCGATACCTGACAGTTCTTTACAGTTACAGCAATCGTTAAGTCGCCCTCGCTCAAAATCTTAACCTTAGCACGACCATTCTTGATCATACCCTTTTTTGCCAGCGTGCGCGGAGTTACAACCTCACCAGCGATAAACCGTTTGCCAAGATCACCTACATTCACAATCTGCATCTTGCCTTCAAGCGAGTTGAAGCCACGAACCTTAGGTGTGGCTAGCAAAATGTGGCGCATACCCAAACGTTTCAAGCCACCTACACCAGAACGTGAAGTTTGACCCTTCTGACCTCTACCCGCAGTTGTTCCCTTAGACCCCAGGCCGCGTCCAACACGCTTCTTGGGTTTGGTAGCGCCCTTCGCAGGACGCATGGAATGTAATGTAATAGCCATATACTAGGATTAGACAGCAGCTGTTTGTTTGGCCCCAAGTCTAGCGGTTTTAGCAGCTACCATGGCCTCAGTCGGCATCCGGAGAGCACGCAAAGCCAGGAAAGTCGCCTTGGCGTTATTGATCTTGTTCTTTGAACCCATGATCTTGGAAACAGCGTTTGGAACACCGGCCAGCTCCAGCACCATACGGGTTGGACCACCGCTCTTCAATCCAGTACCTTTAGGAGCTGGCTTTAAGAGTACAGAGGCAGCTGCAAACTTACGCAAAATTTCGTGCGGGATGGTCTCTTCAACCAGAGGAACCTTAACCATGTTCTTCTTGGCCTGACGGAATGCTTTTTCAATGGCCATAGACACATCTGCACCCTTAGCAACACCAAAACCAACCCGACCACGACGATCACCAATAATCAAGCTGGCACGGAAACGCATGCGCTTACCGCCCTTGGTGACACGCGTAACACGCGCTAATTCGAGAATCTTTTGCTCGAATTCACGGGGTTCACGCATAGCGCCGCCGCGGCCACCACGACGATCACCGCCGCGTCCGCCGCCTGTTCCACCACGACCACCTTTTTTGTTTTTATCTTCGTTCATAGGTTTAGAAAACAAGCCCTGCTTCACGGGCAGCTTCAGCTAGCGCCTTAATACGACCATGATACCGATAAGCACCGCGGTCAAAAATCACAGTCGAGATCCCAACCTGTTTAGCAACGGCGGCGATCTCTCTCCCAACGCTGGCTGCTCGATCAAGCGGTTTGGCCTCGGTCTTAAGCTTAAGATCGCTCGACGAGGCTAGGGTACGGCCAAGTGTATCGTCAATCAGTTGAGCTGAAATATGACGATGTGAACGGAAGACCGATAAACGCGGCCGTTCTTTAGTGCCCATAATACTGGCGCGCACACGAGTAGCGCGGCGCAGGGTACGAGCACGTTTAGCAAGTATGTCTTTGCGTTTCATAATCTAAAATTATTCGCCCTTCGCGGCCTTACCTGCCTTACGGCGGATGATTTCGTCCGAGTACTTAAAGCCCTTACCCTTATAAGGCTCAGGTTTCTTAAGTGAACGGATCTCAGCAGCTACGCGCCCGACCAATTCGGCGTCTGTAGATGTAAGCGTCAAAAGGTTATTTTCAACCTTGGCTTCAACACCAACTGGCAAGTCATAACGCACCTCGTGCGAAAATCCAAGCGCGCACACGAGCACCTGACCCTGCAAGTTCATGCGAAAGCCTACACCATTCAGTTCTAAAACCTTGCTGTAACCATCAGTTACACCCATGACTTTTTGAGCCAACAAAGCGCGCATAGTTCCCCACACAGCCCGGTCTTCAGATTCAGGATCGTTAACCGTAACATCTACTCTGGTCTTGCCTGCGTCGTCAGTTACAGCAACCTGCGCATGCGGGTGCAGCTTCAACATGAGCTCCCCTTTGGGGCCCTTGATGACAACACTCTCGTCGCCAACCGTGGCGGTTACGCCAGCTGGAAGATAGACGGGTTTTTTACCAATACGAGACATATGATTAGTAGACTTCGCAAATAAGTTCACCGCCCAGTCGGCGCTTGCGTGCTTCCTGACTGGTCATGAGACCGTTTGGAGTAGACAGAATGGCTAGACCAAAACCAGAACGCACTGGCTTGAGCTCTTCGGCCTTCACATACACGCGCAAACCTGGTTTGCTAACGCGCTTGAGCGCCGTAATACGTGAGCCGTGCTCATCGTAAGACAATTCAAGACGAAGCATGGGATGAACGCCTTCGTTATAGGTCTCGACCCCGCTTAAGTAGCCCTCGCTCTGCAAGAGCTTGGCGATGGCAAATTTCATGTTGGACATCGGCATGGTCACGATCTTAGCATGCACGGTTGCACCGTTTCTAAGACGCGTGAGCATGTCGGAAATTGGATCAGTCATCATAGAATTACCAGCTGGCTTTTCGAATCCCAGGGAGCTCGCCAACATTGGCAAGTTCGCGGAAACAGATACGACACAAACCGAAAGCGCGCATGAAGAAACGCTTACGTCCACAACGCCAGCAACGATTAACGCTCCGGGTCATGAACTTGGGAGTCTTCTTTGATTTAGCGATTTGATTGCTTGTGGCCATAGCTTATTTCTGAGCTTGGGTGACGAAAGGAAACCCGAGACCTTTAAATAATACGAGTCCTTCATCATGAGTCTTAGCACTGGTCGTGATTGTCACTTGAAGTCCGTGCAGCGATTCAACTTCATCCGGAGGGATTTCAGGAAAGGCTGTGTGTTCCGTAAAGCCGTAGTTGAAATTGCCATCTTTATCAACCGATGACTCTGGGATACCCCGGAAGTCGCGAATACGCGCAAACGCTATATTCGACAAACGGTCGATAAAATGCCACATACGGTCGCCGCGCAGAGTGACCGTCGCACCAACTATCTGGCCCTCGCGCACCTTGAAACCCGCGATCGACTTGCGAGCTTTGGTCTTCATAGGTTGCTGGCCAGTAATCTTGCGCAACGTTTCAACAATCGTGTCCGCAAATTTAGGGTCGCGGCCCTTGCCAAGACCGGCATTGACAGTGACTTTCATGATACCCGGGATCTCGTGCACGTTCATGAAGCCGAACTGCTGTTTGAGAGCCGGAGCAACCACTGTCTGCATTTTTTCTTTGCTATTTTGCATACTACTTTTCCCTGATGAGCGAGACCTTGTCCATACGGATTGGACCGTCATATGACACGCGTTGACCCGCCTGCTTACCACGAGCCTTGATGTGACGCACGGTTTTATTCAAATCTTCTACCACGAGCATGCCAAGTTTTGGCAAAACCTGTGTCACCTTGCCTTCTTTACCTTTGTCCTTGCCACTCAGGACGCGCACTTTGTCGCCAGTCTTGATATTCATAGAGACAAAAGTTAAAGCACTTCAGGAGCCAAGGACACAATCTTCATGAACCCTGCGTTGCGCAGTTCACGAGCCACAGGTCCAAAGATACGCGTGCCACGTGGATCTTTAGTGGCGCGGTTAATGATTACGGCTGCATTTTCGTCAAAACGAATATACGAACCGTCGGAACGGCGTGTTTCTTTGCGAGTACGTACAATCACCGCATGTACTACATCGCTTTTCTTCACGGCATTGTGCGGATCAGCCGTCTTCACGACAGCTGTAACCACATCGCCAAGGCGCGCGTAACGCTTTTTATAGCCGCCGTGAACGCGCACGACTTGAAGTTTTTTAGCGCCGCTGTTGTCAGCAACGGCAATCATGGCTCGGTGTTGCAACATACGGTTAAACTAAAGCCTGTTTATTAACAGACACGATGCGCCAGCGCTTTCTGGCCGACAACGGTCGAGTTTCCTCGATCGTAACTTCATCCCCACGCTTAGCCACATTGCCGTCGTTATGGGCTAGATACTTGGTGCTCTTGATGTAGCGTTTACCGTACTTAGGGTGCACGATAGTACGAACAACCGAGACGGACACAGTCTTTTCCATCTTGTCCGAAACCACCACCCCAGAGAGGCGTCGACGCTTGGCAAGTTGTGTATTAGTAGTTTCCATAATTAGGCTTAGGTCTTGAGGCTTGTAAGTTTAGTCATGACACGTGCTACACGTTGACGAAGTTCACGGATTTCACGCACATCTTTGACCTGATTCACAGCGCGCTTCATGCCCAGGGCGTGGAGTTGGGCACGATCTTCGGCCAACATGGCTGTAAGCTCCTGAACGCTCTTCCCTTCAAGTTCTTTAAACTTCATATAGGCTAGGCGCGAACAATGATCTTGGTCTTGACTGGCAGTTTATAGGCAGCCAAACGGAAAGCTTCACGTGCTACCTCATCTGTCACACCGTCCATTTCGAACAAGATGGTGCCAGCTCGCACTGGAGTCATGTAATAATCCACGCCACCCTTACCTTTACCCATCGGAGCCTCAGCACCGTGATTGGTAACTGGATGGTCAGGGAAAATCCGGATCCAAATCTTGCCGCCGCGCTTAATGGCGCGAGTCATGGCTCGACGAGCTGCCTCAATTTGACGGGCGGTTACCCAGGCTTCCGTAGTGGCCTTGAGGCCGTAAGCGCCAAAAGCGACATCGATTTTTTGAGTAGCCAAGCGATCACCTTGTGTGTGACGCTTATGCCACTTGCGGTATTTCATTTTCTTGGGGAGCAACATATATAGGCAAAGCTAATAACTCTTAGCTTTTAGCTGTTAAAGCGCGGCGCGGAGCGCGCGTACGCGGTCGTTCAGCTTCAGCTGAAACAGCCTCTTGTTTAACTTCTCCACCAAAAACATCACCACGATAAATCCAAACCTTAATGCCAATCACGCCATAGACAGTATTGGCGCGAACTCTGGCAAAATCGATATCGGCGCGTAAGTTATGTAGTGGAATACTGCCATTTGAAATTGTTTCAGTACGGGCAATCTCAGCACCATTCAAACGTCCGGACAAAGTCAATTTAACCCCCTTAGCGCCGGACTTCATTACGCGCTCAATCGCCATTTTCATGGATCGACGGAACGGCAAACGCTTTTCAATATCCTGAGCAATTTGCTGTCCAACAATCTCTGAGAACAAAGTCGGGCGAGAAATCTCCTGAACATTAATGTTTAGGGTGACCCGGCGACCACGATAAAAAGTTTTGAGCACTTTCTTTTTCAGGTCCTCAATCCCTGCTCCAGCCCGTCCAATCACCACACCTGGCTTAGCCACGTGCACGGTAATCGTAAGTTGCTTTGGGGTGCGCTCAATATCGACGTGATTCAAACCAGCCTCTTTCAACGACTTGCGCATGAATTCACGAAGTTCCACATCCTCTTGCAAGGCGACAACGTAATTCTTGCCACGAGCAAACCACTTGGAATTCCAAGTGTAAACAGTGTTAAGACGAAAAACTTTTGGATGGACTTTATGACCCATATTGATTATTTAGTGGTTTTCGGGCTAACCCACACTGTAATGTGAGACATGCGCAAACGGATTGGGGTAGCGCGACCTTGAGCACGAGGGGTTACCCGCTTAATCTTTGGCCCCTCATCAACAATAACTCTAGACACCACCAAGCCTTCGGCTGTGAGTTTATGGTTGTGCACAGCGTTCGCCACGGCTGAATTAATTGCTTTCAGCATTGGTTCAGCAGCCTCTTTCTGGTTGAACATCAGCTGCTTGCGAGCTTCTTCCACCGTCAAGCCGCGCACCAAACCAGCCAAGAGTCTAGTCTTGCGTGGTGCTATCCGAATGAATTTTGCTTTACACATTACTTCCATATACTTTCTTAGCGACTGAGTTTCTTGTCAGCCCCAACAGACGTCGGGGGCGCGGCCGCCACAGCTGCCTTACCGGCATGGCGAACAAACTTGCGTGTGGGTGAAAACTCACCCAAACGGTGACCTACCATATTCTCAACCACTCTAACCTGAATGAAATCCTTACCGTTATGCACAGCAAAGGTAAAACCAACCATGGCTGGAGTAATCTGTGAAGAACGTGACCATGTTTTCACAACAGTTTTATCACCTGGACGAAGCTTACTCACCTTCTTTAGAAGGTGATCAGCGATGAACGGACCTTTTTTGAGACTTCGTGTCATACAACGATGAAGCTTTAGAAGCTGGCCGTCTTGTTTTTGCGACGGTGGATGATGAACTTATCAGAACGAGTGTTCCGGCGTGTAGGAACCCCATGAGCGTGCTTGCCTGTAGGTGTTTTAGCGTATTTAAGACCAATAGAATTGCGGCCCTCGCCACCACCGTGAGGATGGTCAACTGGATTCATGACTTTACCTCGCACTGTTGGACGCACACCACGATGACGAGTGCGGCCGGCCTTACCCCAACGCACTAAGTGCCAATCAGGATTAGACACAATCCCGATCGTGGCCATGCACTTCCGGTTAATGCGACGCATTTCACCAGATGGCAAACGCAAAGTTGCGTAATCACCTTCTATAGCCAGCAACTCTGCAGCCGTACCCGCGCCGCGCACCATTTGACCACCCTTACCAGGCTGCAGTTCAATATTATGAAGCTGCATGCCAACCGGAATTTTATCCAGTGGGAATCGGTTACCGGGGACTGGCTCACCTTTGTCTTTGGACGACACGAGAGTGTTGCCTACTGTCATTCCGGCTGGAGCTAAAATATAACGCTTTTCACCATCTGCGTAGGTCAACAAAGCCAAACGAGCGCCGCGATTTGGATCGTATTCAATGCTCATGATTTTGGCCGGAATATCAAACTTCTCCCGGTTCCAGTCAATCACGCGCACCTGGCGCTTAGCGCCACCCCCACGATGACGAACGGTAATTTTACCGCCAGCGCCACGTCCAGCTTGCTGCTTACGTTTAAGCAACAGCGACTTTTGAGGGCTCTTGGTCGTGATATCCGCAAAGGATTGCACGCTTGATTTACGACGACCAGCGGTCGTTGGTTGATATTGTTTAATCGGCATATTTTAGAGCTTCTCAAAAATGTCGATACGTGTGCCCTTTGGAACAGATACAAGCGCCTTCTTCCAGTCTGACTTACGGCTCAAAACCTGACCAAAACGATGTTCCTTACCGTGCACACGAATAATGTTGATCTTCACTGGAATAACTTTATAGAGCTCACGAAAAGCTTGACCAACCGTGACACGGTTAGCAGCTATCGGGACCAAGAAGGCATAAACACCAGTATCAGCCAAGTGAGCAGACTTTTCCGTGAC
>SXGT01769178.1_pt1 | contig 21879 bp, 17 predicted proteins | sample 3176221 | NCBI WGS metagenome assembly SXGT01 (sample SAMN11356862, study PRJNA531348) | freshwater metagenome | isolation source: freshwater sample F1-120 | place: China: Fuxian Lake, Yuxi | collected 2017-12-25
CGATCCTCCAGCCCGCCAAAGTGATCCAAAAATGCTTCCAGTGCTACCTCCATCAGGCCCTCCTCAGTTGATGAGCCTTCTCCTTACCACATAAACGCGTACGACGTCCCCCCTCAAAAAATCTCATGAGGCCGCCCTGGGCGGCGCGAGAAGGGGCCAATACTGCGGCGCAAGGATGTAGCCACAGCACGTGGACGCCCCACAGTGGCACGGATTGTCGCGGTAATGCTGCAGGTCATAGCCGTACTGAAAACTGAGTTCTTCCCCAGGGCGAATCGGGCGGCGCGCGACGATCCACAGGATGGCGGCGTCTTGCTCCACCACACAGTTCGGGTCACACGAGTGGTTGATATAGCGCGCGGTATTGGCCAGGGTCTGTCCGTCGAGCGCGTAGCGGTAATTCAGATGAAAAATATAGGTATTGCCAGCGGCCAAACGCCGCGCCCGTTCTGGCGCGGTGATCTTTTCCCCAATGTAGGGCAGGATGCGCGTACCCGGCGCGAACGCCTGCACCGCAAACAGGCCTTGCCCCGCAATCTGCGATGGCCCCACCCAGACCTGGATCATCGCTCCCCCTTAGGGACGTTTGGCCATCCCCAGGCGGCCAATGCCAGGTAAGGAGATCCCCAACCCCCGCGGGTCGAGTCCCACGTTGAGGGCTAACACATTCACTTCTATGCCTTCGTCCAAGCCGACCAGAATACCCAGCAGTCCGGCCAGGGAGATCTGCACGCCTGTCCCACTCAGACTACGGGTGAGCGCGAGGCCCCCCGTCACGTAATCCTTCCCCACAGCGTGCGCGGGCATGACCAGACGGAGTTGGGGCAGGTGGCGGCCCAGATAGGCGATAAACGTGTTACTATTGGGGCCTGGCCAGGCACGATAGTGTTGGGGATAAGGATACGAGGCGACCACACCGGGGAGGGCGGTAATGAGCGCTGCCGCCGCTGCGCCGCGGATATCGCGTAGGAGCCAGGGATCAGCCCCAAACCATTGCGCGTCTGGGGCGCGCTCACTACTTACACTCACTGGGGAGAGACCGCGACGCAAGCGCCAGCCAATGACTTCATAGCGTGTATACTGCGCCGTGTGCGCTGGCTTCACCGCCACCCAGGTGTGGACGCTAAAAATCCCACGCCAGGCAAAGGCCCGTGCCGCGTAGATTTGGATAACGGCCTCTGGCGTCTGCCCCGGATCTGGCGCCAGGCCCACCGGGGTCTGCGAGGCCACGCTCCAATCGCCCCGCAGGCGAGCCCCGCCCGTGACGTACACGAAGAGCGGACCGAGGATATAGACCGCAACGATGAGGCCAAGCCAGGCCATCATACGTGGTCGGCGTGGGCGCTGCATGGTAGGCCCTCGTGTGTTGCAGGCATACATCAATCCTCCAATGGTCATATGGTTACTGTGTTTGTTACGCCAGCAGTATACACTGACGACGGGCTCTGTGCGGCTTGAGCGGCGCCTGGGCTTGAGAGCGTGGGCGTCTCGCCCGCTCCGCACGTGCCCAGGAGAGCTGCACTCCCAGGGAGACGGGAGCTGCGACACTTATTCCCATGTTTTGTTGGTAAAACCGAGACTCGTGGCGTTTTCGGAAATAGAGCGTTTGATGTGATCGGAGACGCCATCGGGGAAATCGGCGATAATTTCCACACGGATTTTCACCGTGGCATGCGCGTCGCCAGCAAGGACACTGATAATCTCCTCGGCAATTTGCACAAGGCGCATTTTTGCTGTGGCGGCATTCACCTCGGCAGTGCCGATGAAGACGTGGGCCTTCGGTGCCCCACCAGGTGTGGGCGGTGTGATTGGTGGCAGTGTCGTGCCTGACCTAGTGGGCGTTGTGTAGCTCTGGGTGGGTTCCACGGCGCCGCCAAAAGTGGGAGCCGAAGTGGGGGGCGCGATATGGTCGGCCTCGTAGTGCTGCGCCGTTTCCGGCTCGATCAGCAGGAGTGTGTCGTCAATCTGGATATTGGCATCGCTGAGCTTAAAACCGTCGAACGTGCCCGCGTGCTGCCCGTAGGCCGTGCCGAAGAAATCCCGGCTGGCGGCGCCTTTGACGATAGCTTGTTCCAGCACGCGGCGGTTCTGCAGTCGCGGCAAGTAGAGGTAGCGCATGGTATCCTCCCAAAACGCCAGTGCGCCGATGGCCGGCTTGTCGGCCTTCCAGTATAGCTCCTTCAACCTGGTACGCAGGTGGATGGGGGACCAGGTGGTAATCACCAATTCGTTCTCCACACATACGCGCTCGATCTCGCTGCCGAGCGCCGAGCCGCTGGTGTTCAGCGGGAACGCTTCTACCGCTGGCCTGGGGTCGGTGGGCGAGTGTTGCACGGGACAGAGGAGCCACTTATAGCACTCGCGGGCCACTCGTGGCAGCACCTCTTCAGCGCTCTGGAGTTCTTTTTCCGCCTGCCTTTTCTGGAGCTGATCAATGTTCAAGCGCCCATCCTGCACGTCCTCGACAATGGAGCCCCAGGCCAGCGCCGTCCGGATGCAGTCAGACAGGCGCGCCAGCGTCCCGTGGTCGGGGGGAAGGAAGAGAAGCCGGTTGCTCCGGTAGCGGGGTTTGGTGCCATTGCTGCGGACGTACTCCAGCACGGCGTTGAAGGCCAGGCGTGTCTCTTCGCGTGCGTAGAAGTGCTCGGGTGCCAGAAACACGAGACGCAGAGCGCTGTCGTCCGGCACGTCCGCGTGGGGGATAAAGATGTGGACGCCATCGAAGAACGTGACGCCACTAGTCAGTTTCTTGAGCACCCCGGCCAGTTTGTGGCGCACGTCGTTGGTGTCGTCGAAGCGTTTTTTCCGGTCCTCCATCTCGCGGCGCAGGTTGGCACGGGTGTCGAACCAGAACCGCGTGGCGTCCTGCGTCTTATCGCCGGAACTGTTCAGGTAATGCAGGCGGTCGGCCAGGCGATTGAGCGCGTCGGAGTAGATTAACGAGGTTTGCCCGGGCTGGAGACAGCCGAGCAAGACACGGGCGCGGTCGAGGCCACGGATACCCGGTGTCGTGGTGACCGAAGACGGCGCACTGCCGAGAAAGATCGTGCGCGCCACCCGGCGGGCGGCATTCACGGCGCCGAAACGCGGTTCTTTATTTTCTAACTCGGTCGTTTCGGCCCGGTCGCCATCAATATCCTTGTCCAGTACGGGATCCCAGCCAGCGGGCAGGTAATAAAGAAGTTCGTTGCGCGAGCCGCCGTCGTACAGCGGCAGGCTACCGGGCAGGATCATCAGGTCCTTGTTATCGTCTTGCCACAGCCGGTAGATGACCCTGGCCATCAGCTTGAGCACACCGCGGGTGCGCTGGAAGCCATCAATCGTTGTCCAATCCTCGTAGAGCCGGTCAAAAACTTCTGGATGCATCGGATACGCCTGCACAAGCCGGTCATAGTAGTGCGCCTCTTGCGTTTCTGACGGTAGCTTCGTCCCTTCGGCAATGTAAGCGTCGGCAAAGGCGCGACACACGGCCTCGCGGGCCTTGTCGTCGCGCACCGGCTCGAACAAGCGCCGCCGCACGATCTCAAAGGCCTCTTCGGTGGCCACGGGTTTCCACAGCGCCTGAATCCGCCCGAAGGTTTTTTCTAAGGCCCGTAGCGTGGCTACGCCGCGCTGGCTGCCGGCTTCGACCTCTGAGGCGGGTAAGGAGCCGAGGAGCATGGCGTTGGGCACGAGTTTGCACGCTTCCGTGAGCGCCTGGATGAACGACAAATTGCTGTCGAAACTGCCGCCGCTCAGTGACTGTCCTTCCTGAAACTGCCGGATGTAGGCCACCAGCTCGTCAATCAGCACCACACAGGGGGCAGAGGCTTCCAGCAGTGTCTTGAGCACGTCTTTGCCGGGCGAGGTGCCGGTGGTGTCGGATGCCTGCACGAAGGTAAAAGCTTCGGCGCCGCCGAGTTGCCAGGCAAGTTCGCCCCAGAGCGTGCGGATACTTTGGGTGCCGTGTTGCCACGGCTGACCGGGGGCGTGGGCGTGGCCATCCAGCACGGCGACACGCGCTTGTGGCACGTCCATGAGCCCGGCCTGGTCGAGCAAGGCCGGGATGCCAGCCAGATCGCCCAGCGCACACTGTCGCGTGGTGAGGTGATAAACCGCCAGCATCGTATGCGTCTTACCACCGCCGAAGGCCGTCTGGAGTTGGATGACCGGCTCACCGCCTGTGCCGTTGAGGCGCTGTGCCACCTGGATGAGCAGCAGGCGCATGCCTTCAGTGATGAAGGTACGCTGGAAGAACGCCGCGGCGTCCTGATACTCCCGCGTCGCCTGGCCGACGCGGACGGCAGTGATGTCGGCGGCAAATTCGGATTGCTGGAACGTGCCTTCCAGCACGTCGGGATGGGGAACAGCGACTTCTCGCCAGGGTTTCATAGGGTTGTACTCCAGTTGAATGGCAGATCATGCAAAAAGGTTGCCTTGTTCTGCAGTTGGTGCCGCGCCGGCGGCAGATTCGATGCCGGTCCAGCTAGTGATGAGTTCGTTGTAGGCGCGGGCGTCTTCGGCCCAGCCCTGGCGTTCGCACAGGGTGTAGAGGCGGTAGGCGAGCTGGCGGGCGGCTTCGGCCTTGCCTTTCACCGCGGCGAGTAGACGACCCGCGCCGGTTTCGCCCTCTTGCTTCAGGGCGCGGATGAGGTGGTGCAGGGTTTCCCAGACCGGGTTGCGCGTGTCAGTCTGCGGGTCCCAGTCGGTGGGGTATTCGGACCACTTGCACAGGCGCACGATGCCGCCGCCGGATGCGGTCACGCCCGCATCGCGCATGCCGTCCACGCTGGTGCCCTTGGCGCGGGAGAGGGTGTCGGCGTCGCCGAAACGGCCTGCGCCCCAGCCGTGTTGCTCGAACCAGTGGAGGCAGAATTGGGTGTCGGGATCGAAGTCGTCCTCGGCCAGGAAGCGGTTGATGAGCTGGAGGGCGGTGCGGACGCTCATGGGCGTGCCATCGGCCTCCAGCACGGCGGTGTATTTAGAAAAGACGGCCATTCCTGGCCCGATGATGGCCTGCGACAGGTCCACTGGTGCGACGGGGGAACGAGCGTCGCTGGAGCCTTTGGTCATCTCGTCCAGGGCCTCGGGCAGCACGGTATTCAACTCGCGCAGGAATTCGCGGCGGGACACTGTGGCTGCGGCTGGGTCTCGCTGACGGCAGACCAGGACGATGCTGGAGGCAAGGGCGTTGGTGTCCATCGCGATTTGACGTGTCTTCATTTCGGTGCGCATCGGCCAGGTGCCGCCGATGGCGAATCCAGCCTCAATGACTGCGGCCAGGAAGGTGTCCCAGCCGGTATTGGTCGCGCCCTCGTCACCGTCACTCTCCGACTGTTTGAAGGCGTAGTAGATGGTGACCGGGAAAGCCGGGTGGGCCTGCTCGGCAAGACGGCGCATGGCCTGCGTCATGCCATCGAGAAAGAAGGTCTCGGCCTTCTCCTTGCTGCCGTGGCGGTAGGGCGTCGCCACTAGTTCCTCGGCCTTGGGTACGGCGAGGGTGGCGAAGAGATCGGGGAACACGGGTCGCAGCGCGCGGCGCAGCCAGACGTAAAAGAAGTCCGAAAGGTCGGCGTAGCCGATGTTGTCGTAGTACGGCGGGTCAGTGGAAATGATCTTCGATCTGGAACTGAGCTGAGTCGCTGCGTCCTCTTGCTTGCTCCATCCTGACGCATGTGGTTGCATCCAGTTGAGCGGATCGTATGAGTAGAAGACTGCGGCATCGACGCTGCCAGTTGCAGTCGCAAGGAAGTTTGGTTCTGCGAAATCCCAGAGCATTGGTAGCGCCTGACGGCCAAAGCAGTGTTGCGCCTTCTCGCCGACACCGTTCCATCGGACAAGGCTGTTGCCCGTCATCGCCATTCGGTCTATCGCAAACGCCAGATACGTTGCCACCGCCTCGGCGTAGGCGGTGGCACCGGTGCCGCCGTCGCGCAGGGAAATGTCATCCCCCCTCCCAACCTCCCCCCTCCAGGGGGAGGAGCCGGAAAGCCCTCCCCCAGCGGGGGAGGGTTGGGTGGGGGCAAACCCCAGTGGGGAAGGGGCGGGGTGGGGGAAATGGAGGCCCTCATGCAACGCCTCCCAAATCCGGGTCAGCACGCCGTCAAGGTGTTCAAATACCTCGTGATTCCAGAAGCGCACAACACGAATACCCTGTTTCTCAAGATACGCGTTTCGTTCAGCGTCTCTGGCCTTGCCGTCATCCGTGTTGTGCTGCCCTCCATCCAGTTCAATCGCCAGCTTGGCGGATGCGCAATAGAAGTCCAGGACAAAACGTTCGATGGGATGCTGCTTGCGAAACTTGAAGCCAGCGAGTTGTTTGCCGCGTAAGCATCGCCATAGCAACTGTTCCGCGTCGGTCATGTTCTTGCGCAGGTCGCGTGCAGTTTCTAGAAGAGCCTGGGGAACCGGGGTTGGGCGCCAAAGGTCCCCCCTCCCAACCTCCCCCCGCTGGGGGGAGGAGTCGGAAAGCCCTCCTCCAGCGGGGGAGGAGTCGGAAAGCCCTCCCCCAGCGGGGGAGGGTTGGGTGGGGGAGTCAAATCCGGCGGCGAGGGCGTCGCGCTGAACCCGCTCGCGCGCTTCCTGCACCAGATCAGAGAAAGTGGTCAACGCCACGAGCTGGCGGGGGGTGAAGAGGTCCGCGAATGTCGTCAGTCCATAGTTCGGCGTTTTAAAGTCACGAGGATTCACTGGCAGCGCGTTGTCTGGCTTCCATTCCGGATTCGCCTGACGTGTTATGGCCTCCATCGCTTCTGTTGGCGACAAGTAGACTCGCCCGTGTTTGCCCTCGGCGACGATGGCCATCATCCGGGCACCCATCCGCCCAGCTTTGCCCTCGGTGCGGATGTAGTCGTAGTCCATCGGCGCCCCCGACATCAAGCATAGAAATGCATTCCGCTTGCCAGCCGAGGTGCCGTTCTTCGCCATCTCAACGTCCTTCGGCTTACCCACCTTGACCGTGAATCGGTAGCCGCCACCCTCGATCACTGGCTCGACATACGCCTCCTTGCCTACTTTAGTGGAGAGCATAAAGGTCGAGGCCAGCGGCACATCCACATGCGAGAACGCCGGATTAGGGCTTTTGACCGTGCGCGCCCACAACCACGCAATGACTGTGAGCTTCTGACCGACAAGCGCTTGCAGGTCGGACCGTTCGCGGGCCATCTCCGTCGTGATTTCGATGGGCGGATACAGGTGTCCGATGCGCTTCTGGGCCTCAGCCCGCATCCATGCTCCGTAGCGGCGCACGTCTTCCGCGAGTCCGGTCGCACCCGGCCAGGATTGGGTTAGCGCGAGTTTTTTCCCCTTTTTCTGATCCTCGATCTCCGGCCCAACTGGAGCACGCCCAGCGAACTTGGGCGGAATCTCAATCATGGCCTTGTTGATGAGGACGGCCACGGGGTTGAGATCGGAGGCATAGGCTTCCAACCCCAGCCTCTGCGCCTCCAGCGGAATAGAGCCGCCGCCGGCAAACGGGTCGTGCAGGGCGGGCAATTTCTCCGGATTGAACAACTCGGCGGCCTGCAGGTGGTCCTTATTCAGTTCGCACACCTCGCGCCACGAGCGGCGAATCTCAGCGCGAGCGCGCTCCAGTACTTCCTCGTTGGTGGTGTTTTCCCACAGCACGAGGTCCTCAATGATTTTGAAGAGCCGCTTCCGCTCAATGGCCGCTTCCTTCTTGTTCTTCCCGTATTTGAACCCACCACCCTGCTGGTAGCCAGGGTCGTTCACAAGCTGAGCACAAATCACCGCCCGCGCCGCCGCCAGTGGGCGCCGTGCCCACCACAGATGCAGCGTGCTGGGATGCCCATGCCGTATAGATTTCTCCCGCGCCGCCGCGACGTTGATGGCGTCGAGCGGCAGGGCCACCTCGATGAGCTTGCGGGGGGATTTGACGGGGTGGGTCATAGCGTGACTCCTTGCAGTGTCAAAACGTGCTTGATGGCAGTGCAAAACGGGAGGCTCCGGCTTTGGCCCAGTTCCTGTTCGAGCAGGGGCTGCCAGACATCTGGTGGATGGATGGAAGCCATCTCCATGATGTCTTCGACAACTTGAATGTAGCCACTTACCGCTCGCTGACGCATGTGGCGGAGTGGTCCCCGCTGCGCGTCGAGATTCAAGATGCGCAAGGTTTCCACAGCGCGGTGGTGTTGGGCGGCGCTCAAACCAGCACGTAAGGTGATAGAACCGTTGGAAACGAAGAGGAAGAATCGCTCCGGATCCTCGATATCGGGCTTGATAAGGTCATCATGGTTATAGGGACCACATCCGTCCTTATATTTGCCGCAGGAGTTGTCACGTTCGCAAGACCAAAACAGGTTGTTCCAGTCGAAAGTCCCTTGCGGGTAACGCCTGCGCTGCCGAAAGTGTTCGATATGCTGGCCGTGGCGCGCGTCGATGCTGCACTCGCAGTAGGCGCAGCGACGCCCCTGCATTATTTCCAGGGCGGCACGGATTTCCTGCCGGTCAGCACCGCTGAGGTCATTCCAGGTGTCCTGCCTATGCCGGTAGCGGCCCAGACACGCCGGAGAGGGCACGCGGGATCGATCGAGTTGGTGCATAGCCCTAATCGCTCTTCTGGTTTAGTAGAGGTGGCAGAGTCTGCTTGAATCGTTCCAGCCGAATCATGCGATCGCATTCTAAGATGACAAGGTGTTCGCTGCCAAAGTGCTCTTCCAACTGGGTACGCAGGGTCTCGGCTTCCGGAGTATCCAACAGGTGTTGTTGGATGAGCGCACGGTAGTCGCTGAGCCACTGCGCCTCCTCGACATGAGGGATGGGGTCAACGCCCATGATACTCGCCAAAACGTCGGCGCTCTCTACTCCCCGCGTCTGCAGAGTTGGCGTCTCAATGCAACCTCGCCCATCCTGCAGACGAATGACTCGGATTGACTCCTTGTCGACGGTCGACAGCACGTGCGGGCTGTGAGTGCTTACAATCATTTGCAGAGCTGGGAAGGCATTGCGCAGTAGATCGACGACCTGCTGCTGCCAACGCGGATGCAAGTGCATGTCCACCTCGTCGATGAGCAGCACGCCCGGGGTGTGTCGAGCGGCGGCATCGCTGAGGTGTGGATTCAGGCTAGCACAGCGTTGCGCAATGTCTGCGGTGAGCGCAATCATGTTCCGCAACCCGTCGCTGAGCGCCGACAACGGCAAGCGACCATATTCAAGGTGTTCGACGACCAAAGATTTCTGCGCGAAGTCCCACTCCAGTGCGCACCATCCCGTTGGCTCTAGCACCACCCTCGTAGCTTCTTGCACCGCCCCGAGCAATCGCAGATTCGTGGCAAGCTCGGTCGCAAACCGCGGGTCGCGAGTTTCGTTCATTTTATTTTCGTACCAAGCAATCACACCCTTGAACGATGAGGACGAAGAAAGGCAGTCAGTGTAGCCTGACAGCCGCTCATTGGCGGCAACGACATATGTTCTCTTTCCCTCCGTTAACCGGTGCTCGCTCCACAAACGACCAGTACCATAAAAGGCCACGAGCGGGAGGAGCGGTAGGTGGTCAGCCCGGTCTACCGCCTCACCTCCTACGCTCTCGCGCAGCCGTTGTGCTGCGTGGCGAAGACTGTCAGCTTCCCTGGTGGTTGTACGAGCGCGCAGACCATACCCCATGAGGACGCGACGCCAATGCAATGCTTCTCCGGCGACGTAACCGTCGGCGACAAATGCGGTTGGGAGAGCGGGGCTCATGGCCCCATTTTCCCCCGGCACAAGACGCACATCAGTGCGATCAAAGCCATGCAACTGCCGTGTCCCAGCGATGGTGTCCACGAACAAACCAAGCGCAATGCTAAGCGCATCGAGTACTGCGGTTTTGCCGCGACCATTTTCGGCCACAAGCACGGTGAGCTGTGGATGCAATACGATGGTGCACTCCGCAAAACACCGGAAGTTACGTAGTTCCAAACGATCCACGCGCAGAGTGGGAGTCGTGCTCATTGCTTCTCCACGCGCTCAAGCAGCGCTTTGATCTCAAAATTGATGGACGCAACACCCCAACTCGGCTCGGCTTCGAAGGGGTGGCGCAAGTAGTACGGGCCATCGACGGCGTCATTTTCGCCCACAAACACGATGGCCAGGAGAAATTTGTCGGCCTGGTTGAGAGCATAGAGCATTTCGTTGCGGCTGATAGTGACCGTGCTGGAGCCCTGCACGCGGCCCTTGACCTCAATGTGACGGGCGGATGGTTGTTTGTCCTCGGCGAGAGGCGGGTACGAGGTGAGATCCCAACCGCATTTCTGGGCGGACACATCGACCACACAGCAACCGTGGGCTTCCTCAACGCGGCGCACGGCGTCCATGGCAAGCCTTTCGATACGGCGGCGGGCGGCAGGGTCGACGGCAAAGGCGGCGCCCTCCTCGCCGGGCGGTTCACCGCGCCGACGGCGGAGCAAGCCGGCGGGGATGACCAGCGCGCCACCGAGAGCCACGGGTGTGGAAGAGGTGACGTGACGCATGGCCATGAGTTCCTTCTTTCGATTCTCCAGGCGACTTTCGAGGTCGGCGACAGTGCGGCGGGCATTTTCGAGGTTGAGGCGTACGTCCTTTCCGGCCTCCTGATCCTCTTTAAGCTTGAGCCAGCGGTCAGACCAGAAGGTGATTTCCTTGGTCAGCCGTTCGTGGACGGCGTCGAGAGTTTTATCGACGTGGGCGATGTGGCATCCGGCGACTTCTTGCACATGCTCTGGCACCAGCGTCGCTGCCGCCAGGGCCAGAGCGCGCTGTTCCTGGTCGGCGCCAATCCAGGGCGCCGCGAGCACGTCCGCCAGCATGGCCCGGTCTGCGGGTGCCAGGGGTTCGAGGTCAAGGTGTGGTGCCCAACCGGCAAACGTGGCGGCGCCATCGGGCGCGACGCGCACAAACTGGAGACGCTTCGAGAGCACCTGGTCGTCGCCGGATTTGATCTCATGCGTGAGCAGGAAGAGCAGATGCGGTTCTTCGCCATCGTCAGTCGCATCCACCAGGATGGCGCCCTGGCGCAAGAGATTGCCATGCTGTTCCAGCAGCAGGTCGCTTACGGCAAGCATAAGCGGGTGGCCGGGATGGAGCATAGTAGCGAAGGGAAGGCCCGGCTTGTCGAGCGGGCGGACGGCTTCTTTGGTGAAGCAGACGCGCTCGTAACGCTGCAGCACAGGGGCGAGTTCGCGGCGATTGCGCCCGGTGATGCGACGGTCGCGCTCGCGGATGGCAGCCGGAACGTGGGTGATCTCAAAGCGGGCGGCCTCGCGCGGATACATAGAACCGCCTAGCGCCGCGAAGGCTTTCATGAAGAAAGCGCGGACGAAGTAAGGCTGGAGACGGCGGGCCTCGGCTTTTTCCATCTCCTCCTTCACGGCAAAGAGGCGCGTGGCGCTCATGGTTTCCTGAGCCAGGGCGTTGCGGTCGAGGATGGCGCGCAGGTGGTCATGATCGAAGGCGTGCTCGACGCGCTGGCCGAGTCGGGCGCGGACCTCCGGTTGATCGCCGTAGCGGATGGCCTGGAGGAGCAAGTCCTTGAGGCTGGTGTCCTCAAAAACCTCGCCAAGAATGTCGAAGACGCGGCCATGGAGTGCCTCGCTTTCGACCCGCAGTTTTTCCAGCAGCCGGAAATAGACCTCACCTTCGCGAGTTTCCCTGGCGACCAGGTTCCAGAGGTGACAGACCTCCTGCTGGTGAATACGGTGGATGCGGCCAAAACGCTGTTCCAGGCGGTTCGGATTCCACGGCAGGTCGTAGTTGACCATCAGGTTGGCGTTCTGGAGGTTCACGCCTTCCCCGGCGGCATCGGTGGCGACGAGAACACGGACAGCAGGGTCGGCACGGAACACGGCTTGTAGGCGGCGGCGCTCATCGCGTTGGGTACCGCCGTGGATGGTGACAATAGCGTCGGCATTGCCCAGCACGCCGGCAATCTTCTGGTGCAGGTAGTTCAGGGTGTCGCGGTGCTCGGAGAAGATGATGAGCTTGCGCAGGTGGCCGCCGGCATCACGCATGGCGGGATCGTTCTGCAGGATGCGGGAGAGTTCGTCCCATTTGCGGTCCTGCCCAGAGGCGACAACGGCCCTGGCCTGATGTTCGAGTCCCTTCAGGATGAGAATTTCCTGCTCCAATTCGGCGATAGTGCGGGCGGCGGTGGCCTGATCAACCAACGTTTCCTCAAGATGCTCCTGCTCCTCGGCATTGAGGTCGTCGTCGTCATCAGGGACATCGGCCAGTGTCTCAGCAAGAATGAACTGGCCGCGGATACCGAGCGTTGCCTCGCGCCGGTGGCGTTCGAGGCGTTCTTTGCGGCGTCTGAGCGATTGCAAGATCGCCTCAGGGCTGGAAGCCAGGCGGCGTTGGAGCGCGGTGAGGGCGAAACCGACAGAGCCTTTGCGGGAGCCGTCGAGTTCGTCGGCCTTGCCCATTTCCGTCTTCACATAGTGCGTGACGGCTTCATACAGGACGGCTTCGAGGTCGGAGAGCGTGTAGTTGACCGTGTACGCCTTGCGTTCGGGAAAAAGCGGCGTACCGTCAAACTTCACCATCTCCTCTTTCACCATGCGACGCATGAGGTCGGACGCATCCACCTTATGAACACCATCGCGGAACCGGCCGTAGAACCGGTCAGAATCGAGCAGCGACAGAAAAAGCTGAAAATCCTCTTCCTTGCCATTGTGTGGCGTGGCGGTCAGTAGCAGCAGGTGCCGCGTGCGCTGGCCGGTCCTTTCGGCGAAGTTGAAACGCTTCGTGCGGGCAATTTCCCTCCCGGAAAAGTGGGCGGCGAGCTTGTGCGCTTCGTCGAACACCACGAGATCCCACGCCGCCAGGCAGAGCTTGTCCTGGGACTCCTCGTTACGCGCCATCTGGTCAAGCCGGACGATAAGGTGGTCATGGTCCTCAAAGGGGTTGCCGCTGGGCGAAGCGGCTTCGAGTTCCCTGGAAAAGATGCGGAACTCCAGACCGAATTTTTCAAACAGTTCATCGCGCCACTGCTCCACAAGGCTGCCGGGAGCGATGATGAGAATGCGGCGGGCGTCGGCCCGCATGAGCAGTTCACGGATGTACAGACCGGTCATGATGGTCTTACCCGCACCCGGGTCATCGGCGAGCACGTAGCGCAACGGCTGGCGCGGCAGCATGGCTTCATACACCGCGGTGATCTGATGCGGCAGCGGGTCCACGTTGGAAGTGTGGACGGCCATCATGGGGTCAAAGAGAAAGGCGAGGTCAATACGCTTGGCCTCGATGGCAAGCTGGAAGGCTTCGCCATCACCGTCGAAGGCCCAGGGGCGCTCCTGAGTGGCAAGAGCGATCGTGGTTTCGTCTACGCGTCCAAGTAAGCGCTCCTTCAGAGTGCCATCGGGCGTCTTGTAGATGACTTGTACCGCGCCTGCGGCGATGGGAACGACGGCGACAATGGTGGCGATGACCGCAGATTCGAGGCCAATGAGGGCATTGCCGGGGGTCAGGTCTTCAAGGCGCATGTCAGGTGTCTTTCCACTGGGTGTGAGACCGGAAAGTCGCTGGCTTCCGAAGCGCAGGGTCGAGATGGCTTGTGCACCAAGGTTCCCAATTTTCTCACATTGCAGCGCCTGGAAGAGTATACTGGCCCGGGTAGCGAGTTCGTGCCACGGCAGAGGCTGCCCGGGCCTGGAAGCACGGCCATCTTGGCCGCCTTTGGAGCGGGCCAGACGCTCGCGCTCCCAGGAGAGGCCTATGAGTGCGCGCACAGCGCGCTTCCAGCGTAGGAAGGAACACCAGCATGGATATCCAGCCCTTTAGCATCCAGGTTCCCGACGCCGTCCTTGAGGATTTGCAACGCCGCCTCGCCGTCACCCGCTGGCCTGGCGAAATTCCAGGCTCCGACTGGGACTATGGCAGCAACCTGGCGTACGTGCAAGAGCTAACCGAATACTGGCGCACGCGTTTTGATTGGCGTGCCCAGGAAAAGATGCTCAATACGTTTCATCATTATAAGGCCAATGTGGATGGACTCGGCATCCATTGCATCCACGAAAAAGGCAAAGGCCCGCGTCCTATGCCCCTCGTGATTACCCACGGCTGGCCTGGGTCATTTTTCGAGATGTACAAAATCATCCCACGCCTGACGGACCCAGCCAGCTACGGGGGCGACCCCGCAGATGCCTTTGATGTGGTCGTGCCATCCATGCCGGGCTACGGCTTCTCCGATCCGCCCCAGCAGCGCGGCATGCACGTGCTCAAAATCTCCGACCTGTGGGTCAAACTCATGGACGGCCTGGGCTATCCGCGTTTCGGCGCCCAGGGCGGCGACTGGGGCGCCAGCGTGACCAATTATCTTGGCCTGGCGTATCCGCAGCAGCTCATTGGCATCCACACCACCTCGCTCACCCGGCCCACCCCGTATCTCGGGGCCGGTTCCAGTCCCTTGACGGACGCCGAACAGGCGTTTATGGCCCAGCGCGAAGCCTGGCTGCAGGCCGAGGGCGGCTATTCGCACATCCAGGGCACCAAACCGCAAACGTTGGCGTATGGGCTCAACGACTCTCCCGCCGGGCTGGCAGGGTGGCTCGTGGAAAAGTACCGCACCTGGAGTGATTGCCATGGCGAGGTGGAAAGCCGTTTTACGAAGGATGAGCTGCTCACGACCATCAGCCTGTACTGGGTGACGCAGACCATCAACTCGTCCACCCGACTGTACTACGAGACGCTACGGCATCCGTGGAACATGCAGCAGGGCGAACGCGTCACCGTGCCGACGGGTATGGCCGTGTTTCCGGGGGAAATTAGCCGCCCGCCACGGGAATGGGGCGAGCGCTCTTTCAATATCCAACGCTGGACCGAGATGCCCAGTGGCGGACACTTTGCGGCCTTGGAAGAGCCAGATGCGCTGGTGGCAGAGGTCCGGGCGTTTTTCCGGGGCCTGCGGCCCTAACCTCGACCACCGAGCGCCGTGGTGTGCGCATTGTAGGTGTTAGGCCGTGGCAATGGCCGCGAGTTCTGGGGCGTCTTCCCACCAGTGAATCGGACTTGGGCGCAGGATCGTGCTCTTGGGAAGACGCTGCCAGAAGTCTTCCTTCATGACGCCAACGATACGCGACAGCAAGAAGGCGAGAAAGCCCGCTTCCACCTGTTCAGGCACCATTTTTATCAGGCCGATCATGACTTTGGTGGCCCAAGAATAGGCATCGACATTCGCTTCTTGAAACCCCATATTGGGATGGCGTTCGAGAATTTCGTGCACGCCAACGTGGTAGTGCACGCGGGAGAAACGCAGCAGGGGATGGCTGTTATTGGGGAATTCCTGATCGAGGTCGTCGAGCAGACCCAGGGTGCGCGGATCACCATCCGGGCTGCGTAAGACGCGATGACCAATCGCCATGGCGGCATCGTAGGTATCGAGCCAGCGGTTCCACCAAGTACTGAGGCGTGGCTCATCAGCGTCAATACCCACATCAGTGAGGGCACTGAGCATCTGCCCGCCGGCAAACGGGGCGGCCCCGCCATGATCCCGCCCCCACAGGCCGGAGGCCGCCGAGGCATAGACGTGCCATGGGGAGACGGCGCTCGATCCCACGACCATCCCGGCAAAGGTGCTGATATTGCCGGGATCGTGATAGGTCATATTGTTCAGCAGGCGGTGCATGACGCGCAGTTGGCGCTCCCGGTCCACACTGCCAGTATAGGTGCCGAGCGTATCGACAAACGACGTGACAAAATCGGCCCCAGCGACTGGGAGGATACAGTCTTGCTGGAGATATTTACGCCGGAAATAGGCGGCCAGGAAGACGGACGCTTCGGCAAACAGTTTGAGCCAGTCAGCCATGACATCAAACGGGGTGACGCCACCAGGACGCCAGTCACGGTAGACGCGCTCGACATTAGAGCCATTAGAGCGCACCATCAAGAAGGCATTGAGCGCCGACGTGATGGACATCTCGGCGGTGGCATTGACAAAGGCAATCAGGGCATCTTTACGGGTACCCTGAATGAGATCGTGACGCGCCCGATCTAAAATCTCCTCGAACGACGCCACGAGTGCGTCACTCGGCTCTCGGATGCCGAGGACAATGGTCAGGTTATTCTGTGAATAGGGCCGCCGTCCCACCGTACGGATAGAATCTTTGACGGGATCTAAGCCGAATAAAAAGCCATGCATGGGATCAACGTGCGTGAAACACGGACCGCGATTGACGAGGTATTTCACGCCGCGGCTCCCGGCGAGGTGGGCACCCAGAGGCGAGCCAGGAATCATGGTTTCCCCGACGCCTCCTTTGGCGGTGATACGTTCGACGATGTCATCCCACACCTGCATGCGCTCGGTCAGCACCGCCTTGAATGTGGTCCCTTGTAGGAGTTCGTCAGTGGAAAGCCCATCATGCGTAAGGCCAAAAGCCATAGTCGAGATTCCTTCTCGTCAAAAGAACATGCCGGTGTCGGGTGTTGCTCACGCCTGCGGCCTGGGAAGGGACGCTCCCTCCAGGCGGACAGCGTACAAAGGACGAAGAGCAGGGAGCATGAGCGCCGACGGTCGTGCATGCATGTGCGGTGTAGAAAGCTGTGCCATGAATAGCATAAAGCCTGCCTGCATTGCAAGACCCGCCCGTGTGGCGTTCTCAAAGACGCCGTAACACTCCGTCCTTCAGGTCGGAGATATAAGGCGTTTGGCCAGTCTTCTGGGCCATTCCAAGTGCTGGCGAATCCAGCATAGAAGTACACCTTCACTGTATTTTACCGTATATAGTGGTAGAATAACGGTATGGAAAAGAAACTATCTACGAGTATGACCCTCACCCGTGAAGCCAGGCGCTTGTTGGTGGCACTGGCTGAAAATTCTGGTATCGCCATGTCTGCCAAGCTCGAAACCATCATCCGTGAGCAAGCCAAGCGGGAAGGCGTGCAGTAGCCATGCGGACAACCTTCAAGTACAAACTGTATAGCAGTAAGCGTACTATGAGGTTACACCGGCAGATCAACGTAGGCGGTGCGATCCACAACCACTGTATTGCGCTGCACAGACGCTACTACCGCTTGTACAAGAAGTCGTTGTCGTGCTTCACGCTGAACAATCACCTTGCCACATTGAAGAAGCTGCCAAAGTACGCATGGTGGAAGCAGCTTGGTTCACAAGCGATCCAAGGGATTGCCGCACGCATCGACAGAGGGTATAAGGCGTTCTTTGCGAATGTGAAAGCGCGCCAAGCTGGGAAAGTGCGTAGGCGCGTCGGCCCACCGTCCTTTCGCAAGGTCCGTCATGCGAAGTCGTTCACGCTGTCGCAAGCTGGCTGGAAGCTGCTTGAGGGTAACCGTCTCAAGATCGGCTCCACGGTCTACAAGTTTGCCAAGTCCCACGATATTGAAGGCACCATCAAGAGGGTCACCATCAAGCGTGATCCGTTGGGCGACTTGTACGTGTATTTCTCCTGCCTCGTTGACGAACAGCCCATTGCCAGACTCATGACAGGTCAAAGCGCAGGGTTTGACTTTGGACTGACGACGTATCTCACGGGCAGCGATGGTACGGAGCACCAGGCACCCCAGCCGTTGAAGAAAAGCCTGAAGGCACTTGCCAAAGCGAACCGTAGGCTGTCGAGGAAGCAGCATGGGTCCTGCAACCGCAGGCAAGCGCGTCTGCATCTGGCCCGTGTCCATAAGCGCGTGGCGCACCAACGGCAGGCGTTTCACTGGGAGCTGGCGCATACCCTGTGCGCCACCTACGACACCATTGCCCTGGAAACCCTGAGCCTCCAAGGGATGAAAGCCTTGTGGGGCCGCAAGGTGTCGGATCTGGGCTTTGCCACGTTTGCGGAGACCTTGCGCTACGTTGCCCGTAACGTCGGGACAGGTGTGCAGCATATCAACCCGTGGTTCCCATCCACCAAGCTGTGCTCGGCCTGTGGTTGCGTCAATCACGCCATCACCCTCAGAGACCGTGTGTGGACGTGCCCTGATTGTGGTACCACGCATCAACGAGACCACAACGCCGCGGTCAACATTTTCCGAGAAGGGGCATCTTCTCATGGGGGACATCCTGTGAGTCAGGTTTCGGCCTGCGTGGATGGTTGATCCCAGACTCCTCGCCATTCATGGCGAGGAGTCTGTCAACTTCCTACCCTAGACATGGCATCATATGGGCTCTGGCAACTCGAAGGACGTGGACATGCAGCGTGTGACCTCTCTCCCTGATCTGGACGCCATGGCCTTGCCGGGCATCCAGGTGGTCGACAACATGGTGCGCGAGCGGCACTACAGTGTCTCGTTTACCATTCCAGAGTTTACCTGTGTGTGCCCCATGACGGGGCAACCAGACTTTGCGACGCTCCGTATTACGTACGTCCCGGACACGCATCTCATCGAGCTCAAATCCTTGAAATTTTACATCAATGCCTATAGGAACGTCGGGATTTTTCATGAGTTTGTGACCAACAAGATCCTGAGCGATCTGGTCGCGGCCTGTACCCCAGTGCGGATGGAGATTGAGGGAGATTTCAATGTGCGCGGTGGCATCAAGACGGTCGTGAAAGCGGCGTATGAACGCGCACCCACTGTGGCTCGTGGGACGGATGGAGGCTGAAAGAGGCGGAAACGTATGGGAGTCGAACCCACCATCGAAGGGATTAGCTCCGATCACTGGATTTGAAGTCCAGGCGGCACACCAGCACCGATACGCTTCCCTAGGCGACCTTTGCCCCTACCAGGCAAAAGCAGTGAAGTGCGATTCTACACGTTCTACCTGCCGGGAGGCAACTATATTCGCACGCTCTGCGCTCAGAAGCTGCCATGTCGAGGTCTCGATGTCTAGGCGTCAGTCCTACGCCCGTGCCTCCTGGGACCGCCGTGGGCTCCAGTCCGGCTCCAGAAACCACGCCACGCGCCAGCGTGGCGCTCTCAGGAAAGACCCTGGAGCACGGGTGGTGATGTATGCAACAGACATCTCGTAGCGCGGCACCCGCGCCATCAGACCGCCACTTACTTGACATGCAGCGCGGCGCCGTCCTAGAATGCACGGTGTGCGGCAGGGACGTGGCCACAGGGGACGGAGCACCAAACTATGGCGCAGGAACAGCAGGCGATCACTGGGGTCATCCTGGCCGGTGGCAAGAGCAGCCGTATGGGGCAGAACAAAGCCCTGATGACGCTTGGGGGAAAGCGCCTAGTGGATCGCGTTCTTGAGGTCATGCGCGCGGTCTTTGACACGCTTCTGCTCGTCACGAACACGCCGACGGTGTATGCCGATCTGGGCGTGCGGATGGTACCCGATGTCTGGGCAGAGGCCGGAGCACTCGGGGGCATTTATAGTGCCCTGCAGCAGGCGGCGACGCCCTCTTGTCTTGTGGTGGCGTGTGACATGCCTTTCTTACAAGCGGCGCTCTTGCGCTACCTGGTGGCCCAGAGACGGGATTATGACGTTGTGGTGCCTGATGTCCACGATGAGCTGCAAACGCTGCACGCCGTGTATAGCCAGGACTGTGTGGCACCCATCGAGCGTTGTCTGGCCGCTCAACGCCTGCGCGTCATCAGTTTCTTCCCAGAGGTGCGCGTCCGAACGGTCACGACCAGTGAAGTGCTCCCGCATGATCCGCAACTGCTGGCCTTTCACAATGTGAATACGCCTGAGGACTGGCGTACCGCGGAGCAGCTGGCGCACGGCTGACCCGTGGTGTTAGCTCACGCGTTCGATATACTTCCCCTCCGTGGTATCCACCCGCACCACTTCCCCCGCGGTGACAAACTGCGGCACGTGGACCACCAGGCCGGTCTCCGTCGTCGCTGGTTTCATGGACGCTGTAGCCGTTGCCCCGCGCAGACCTGGCTCGGTCGTGACGATGCGCAGGTCGACGGTCATGGGGAGCGTCACCCCAATCGGGCGGTCATCGAAGAGGTCAATGGCCACACGCATATTGGGGACGATATAGGGCAGGCTCTCTTCCATCATCTCTTTGCTGAGAGACGTTTGCTCATACGTCACCGGGTGCATAAAGATGTATTGATCGCCATCGGCGTACAGGTATTCCATCTCCTGGGTGTCCACTGTGGCGCGCTCTACCTTGTCGGTGGAGCGAAAACGTTTTTCCAGTTTCGACCCGCTTTGTAAGTTGCGCATCGTGGTCTGCACCATGCCGCGCCAGTTGCCGGGGGTAATATGCTGCGTTTTCATCACGCGGTATAAGGCGTGATCCATTTCGAGCAACATCCCTACCCGTACCTGTGTCGCTGGAATCAACATCCGGCCTCTCCTTGCGACTGCTCATCGCTCTCCAGGTTGGTATTGTGAAAGCGGACATACGAGGCATCGAGGCGAGTAATGAGTTCCGCTGCCTCGCGATCAATCAGCACGTAACGCGTCTCTTCACGCTCATCGGGACGTTCGACAATGGCCAAAGCGCCCGTGCTGAGCTGTAGGCCCATAGGTGCGGAGACATACAGATATTTCAGCGCCTGCTGTCGTGTCATAAAATACCAGCGTGTGGTACCCGACGGCTCTTCCGGGAGTTTCCAGTAGTCGATGATATGGCGCATCCGCAGATGCCGTTCTTTGGCGGCCAGGAGGGCCTGCTGCTCTGCGGCCCGCTGCCGGTCTGCCGCCCGTTGCGCTTCGAGCCTGGCTTCATAGGCCTGACGCTGCTGCGCTGCGCTGTGCGCCTCGGCCTCGCCTTTGTGCAGTTGCTTGCGGGCTCGACGCTTTTCTTGCTCGACCTGCTGTTTCTGTCCTTTGCTGATAAGCCCTTTTTGTAAGAGCTGGTCACGCAAGTTTTGCATCGCCCGCCCTCCTGCGCAAAATACCTGCTACTAGCGTGAGTCATGTCCGTTGTGAGCTGTATATGGTAGCAAGCTCTTCGCCGCTCTACAAGGCCCCCAGCGGTTGGGTCAGGGTCATGCAGTGGTCCACGTGGGGCAAGCAACGGAGGCAGTTTTCCTGGGAGCGCCGGCGTCCCGCCCGCGCCGGAAGCAGCGAGGATGGCCGTGCTCCCAGGCACAGGCCAGGCCAAAACCGCAAACGGCATGGCCCTGCGGCTAGATGTCCATTTCGTAAGTCCTGTGCCAGTCAAGGGTGTCTCGCGGGCATGGCCCGCTCCTACAGGGAACCTGCGTGCACAGTGCGCTTGGAGGAGCGGGCCATGCCCGCGAAGGTGTTGGACTGGCAGTGTATGTATGAAACAGACATCTAGGGAGTCAGCACCTCGTTGTCTTTGACGAAGTAGCGCCCGGGCATGTCGTCAAAGCCCTCTAGCAGCGCATCAACGTGCAGCGTCAACACACGGACGAGCATACGAGAACGTCCCTGTCAAAATTTGACATGCCCTGAACATAGCGCAGCGGCGCGGCACCGCCCCTGGTTCCACTGGCGGTGGGGCTCGACACCACGGGGCAGTCGCCGCGTAGCGGGCTCCTGTGCCCCGTGGTGTCGAGCCCCACTGTTCTACCAGCGATGCAAAACCCGTGAAGGGTCAAAGGGTAAAAGGGCAGAGGGTTAGGGGACTGCCCTCAGCAGGCGAAAGCCCAGGGCGTCGATGCGGTGGCCCGGGTCGATGCGGCCGCGGTTCGCCGCCCGGCAGCCGCCGGCACCGCCGCCCCAGCCCCCGCCCCGGAACACCCGATAGGCGCCCGCTGCAGGATCGACTGCAGCAGACCCTGCAGCCGCCCTCTTCTTGTACGCCGTCCTGGGGCGTGGCACGCGCTTATGGTTCATCAAGGCACATTAGTGTAAGGGTGATATAGTCGCCACTGCCCTGTGCGGAATAATGGTCCAGCCAGGCGGGCAGGGCGGCGGTCACCGGCATGGGGCCAAACTCGCTGAGACGTTGGCTCAGGCTGCGCGCAAAGGGGGCAAGCGCGGCAACGTCCTCGCCCAGCGCATCGGTGAGACCGTCGGTCGTCAGTACCACCAGCCCGGCGCTGGTGCGCGTCCACACCGCGGTCTGCCAGAGCTGCGTGGCATCGTTGGAGCAC
>SXGT01374655.1_pt1 | contig 21878 bp, 16 predicted proteins | sample 3176221 | NCBI WGS metagenome assembly SXGT01 (sample SAMN11356862, study PRJNA531348) | freshwater metagenome | isolation source: freshwater sample F1-120 | place: China: Fuxian Lake, Yuxi | collected 2017-12-25
CCTAACCTGCGCTATGCCGACAAACTGATCCAGGCGCAACAACACGCCGAAAAGAAAAAACTCGGCGTTTGGGCAATGCCGGAATATCAGCCTCGCCCCATTGCGCAAATTGCCGGTCATACCAAAGGCTGGCAACGATTCATCGGTTCTCCGGTCACCGTTAAAACCAACAAAAAATATACTCGGTTGATTTTTAACGATAAGGTCGACGTACGTATCGCCAACAGCAACCTCAAGTTATTTCCGGAAATATCGGCTTACGTCGGCAAATCCTTGGAAATTCGCGGTTGGGTTGCTCGAAGCAAAGATCGCTATTCAATACTGGTGCAACATCCGAGCTCGTTGGTTGTGCAGTAAAGGATTGCGAAAGGAAGGAAGTGATTCGTTTTTTTAGCGAGTTCGATAAACTTTGCTTTCGGGAAAAACAGAGGCGATTCGGTTACTCTACGCTTTCTTCGCTTTTTTCTACCGAGAAGCGATATCCTGTCCCTCTGACAGTTTGTACTAAATGCTCTTTACCAACAGATTCAAGGCTTTTTCGCAACCGGCGGATATGAACATCAACGGTACGATCTTCGATAAAAACATGATCGCCCCAGATACGATTCAATAGCTGTGTGCGTGAATGCACACGCTCCGCATGAGTCATCAAAAAATGCAATAAGCGGAATTCCGTTGGGCCCAATAAAAGTTTTTCCGCTTTGACATTATTATCGTCGGCTTGTGCATATACTCTATGGGTAACGGGATCCAGCTTTAAGCCGCCGATTTCGATGACTTCGTCCGACATTTCCGGCAATCGCCGACGCAGTACGGCTTTGATCCGCGCCAGCAATTCCCGTGGAGAAAAAGGCTTGGTGATGTAATCGTCGGCACCTGCGTCCAATCCTGAAATTTTGTCGTTTTCCTGGGTGCGAGCGGTAAGCATGATGATAGGAATGTCTTTGGTGCGCTCTTCTCGTCTCAATTTTCGTGCAAATTCCAAACCGCTCATATCCGGCAGCATCCAGTCGAGCAATACGAGATCCGGCAAAACGCTATTGGACATCTTTACTGCTTGTTCCGCAGTTTCCGCGCATAAAACCAAATGCCCCGCTTTTTTTAAATTAAGCGCAATCAGTTCCTGAATGGCAAGTTCGTCTTCAACAACCAATATGGTGGCAGTCATCAGTTACCTCGTTTCTAAAATATCTAATTGAGTGAGCGTAAATGATATGAATAATGCGTTACATATTTATGACGGTATGATGAAAATCGTTTTTTTCGCTAATGCATGACTGCATGATCGGGTCAATCGACGGCATCGGGCGAAAAACGGATGGAAACGATGCGCAGTAACGTCAGCATGGCAATCACGGCGATGTGCAAGCCGACTTCGGTCAATGTGTACTCCTTATACCAAAGACCGATAAGCTCGCCGATTAACACCACCAATGCGACATCCAAGATAAATGTAACCTTTACGCGCCCCAGCGCCAGATAGGACTGCAAGATTCGTATGAGCTCGAGAATTGCCAAGATCAGTACGACATCGATAATAATATGCTCGGCAACGCTTGCCCAGCCAAGCTTAACAATGTGCTGCAGATTGATGATTAAACCGATAATGCCTGCAGCAATCCATAGGTATAGCGACAGCATCAGAACACCGACGATCGATTGAATGGCACGTACATGCCAATCCGTATCGATTAATAGCAAAAGGTTTTTGTTTTTAGTAATCGCATGATTCGTCATCGAATTTCTCCGCTAGATTATTTTTCAGAATTGCTATCTTAGCGTTGCCATATAAAAGTTTGATGACAGGATCGATACAGCAAGAAAAATCAGTTTTAAAGGCGGTGACATCAAATTGTCATAAAGGTGACATATTCGACTTGTAGTATGCACAAGCATCTCAAACGAGGGCTTTATGCATAACGATTATTCACAAAAGATCACTGTAATTCCCGCACTTATGCTGCTAATGCTTTTTTCTCCTTGGGTCACGGCAAGCGGCATTGAAAATTTAGCCAAGTCATTGGCAAAAATCCGCGGTGAAGTGGAAACCCTGCAATCGCAATTGGATATCGAGAAGGAAAAACATACCGGCAGAATGACCGCACTCAATTCGCAACTGGCCGATTTAAGCGTCGAAGAGCGGCGGCAGAAATTGAGCATCGAGAAACTGCAGCATTCCATTGAGAAACTGGGCGTTACAGCCAAGCAGGCGGAACAATCGGGGGAGACTCTGAAGCCGGTTCTGTTGGCAGCGCTGGGCGAATATAAGCGCCATATCCAAACCGGTTTTCCTTTCAAGATGGATGATCGCGTCAAAGCCATTAGCGATTTGGAAAACAATCTGGTCAATCAACAAATCGATCCCAATAAGGCGGTCAATCAAGCATGGTCGTTGATCGAAGATGAGATTCGGCTAAGCAAGGAAAACGGCATTTACCAGCAGACGATTTTGCTTAACGGAGAGAAGGTGTTGGTGGATGTTGCGAAACTGGGCACGGTATTCCTTTTTTTTCAAACCAAGGATAACCAAAGCGGAATGGCAAAAAAATTGGCGGCAGGCGGCTGGAAATTTGAAATCGCTACCGCTGCCGACGACCGGGAGCGTATCCGGAATTTATTCGATTCGCTGAAAAAGCAAATCCGCCAAGGTTATTTTGAATTACCTAATCCATTGAAACAATGAAAATAATCCTATCTATTGCGGCGCTGCTGCTAATCACCTTGGCCAACTCGGGTTATGCGCAAGAACGGAAAGATACCGGCGCTGCCGAAAGCGTGACGGTGTCAACGCCTGAGGGAAAAGCCGAAGTTACGGCGCCTAAAAAGCAAAATCCGGCAAAACAGGAGACCGTCAGCCTGGAGACCGCTTATAAACGGGAATATGTGTTTCTGGAAGCGCAAAAGCGCGAATTGGCCGAACGATTGAGAAATTATCAAGCCAGCGCCAATCGTGAAGAACAGGCGCTCAGCGGTAAAATTAATGCACTCGAGCGTGTCTCTGTTGAGCGTTCGGCCAAATTCGATCAATTGACCGTGCAATTGAACGAATTCGAGCGTAAGGAAGCTGCAATCACGGAGCGTGGCGATGCGCTGGAAACAATCTATTTGCAAGCCGAAGCGACCTTGAAAAATCACGGTATTGAAGTGTCGGCTGCGATGAAAGAAGAAAAAGACAACGATCCGGTTAAAGTTGAATTTTTGTTCAAGCAAGCATCGTCATTGCTGCAGAAACTCGGTGCCATTCAAACAAAACCGGGTCATTTTTTTCTGGCCAGCGGCAAGCAAGTGGAAGGATCGCTGATTCATCTGGGTAATATCGCCGCTTTCGGTATCAGCACTGAAGGCGGCGGCAGTTTGGTGCCTGCGGGCGGCGGCGATTTCAAGGTATGGAAGCAAGCCGGTGCGGAAAGTGCCGCAGCGTTAAGCAAGAACGAACAACCGGGCGTGCTGCAATTGTATTTATTTGAATCGCGAACCAGCGCCATCGACGAGTCACCCGGAAAAACCATCATCGGTATTATCGATTCCGGCGGCCCGATCGGCTGGGTGATTGTAATGCTTGGCGGTTTTGCGGTTTTGTTGATCGCGGCTCGAACTTATTTGTTGCGCGCTAACAGTTCCAACACACACCTGTTGACCGATCGAATCGTTCATCAATTGACTTCCGGCGATCTGGAAGCGGCCAAGAAAAGCTGCGAAGACAATTCATCCGCCATCGGGCGTGTATTGCATTACACCTTGCGTCATTTAAAAGACGACCGCGATCACATGGAAGGGATTGTATACGAAGCCATTTTGCAAGAATCCGGTCCATTGGATCGATTTACTCCGGCCATTTTTGTAATCGCTTCGGTGGCGCCTTTGCTGGGTTTGTTGGGAACCGTGACCGGCATGATCGAAACATTCGACATGATTACAGAGTTCGGTACCGGCGATCCCAAGTTGCTGTCGGACGGTATCGCCATCGCGCTGGTTACCACCAAGCTCGGCTTAATTGTTGCGATTCCGGCTTTATTGATCGGTTCATTGCTGTCCGCATGGGCAAAGAATATCAAACGCGACATGGAATATTCGGCACTCAGAATCATCAATATATTCCTGGGTGGCGGCATTGACGTGGACGACTTGAACGTACCGGATATCGACGAAAGCGCTTTGGCTTTGGGTAATGCTTGAGATGGATGCTGCCGAGCACATTTTAATCATCAAAGAATTGTTTGCTGCGGGCGGGATCGTGATGCCCCCGCTGGTGTTATGCACCTTGTTGCTGTGGTATGGCCTGGGTTATCGCTTCTGGGTCATGAAAGAACCCAAGCGGCTGGGGGTGCGCGATCTGTTGAAATACTATCAGCAGCACGACGATAAACCGGCCAAAAATATTGTGGCGCAAGCGATCAAGCAAGGCGTCGCACTGCAAAAAAGGGGCGTGAAAAATCTGCGACGCCACTTGGACGAAGCTTTTTATCGGTACGAAAAGGAAATCGCCCGGTTTACCGTGCTGATCCGCGTGATTATTTTGATCGCGCCATTGCTGGGCTTGCTGGGAACGGTGATCGGCATGATCGAAACCTTCGATTCGCTGGCGACCATGACGTTGTTTTCCCAATCCGGCGGTATTGCCGGCGGCATATCGCAAGCGCTGTTTACCACGCAGATGGGCCTGACGGTGGCCATTCCCGGTTTGCTCGCGCACAGCATCCTGAAACGGAAGCAGCACCAAATTGAGCTGGATCTTTTGCAGGTCAAGGATTTGCTGTGCCATCAAATGCATAACCATCCTCCAACCAAGAGTCATTGCCATGAGAAATAACGAATCAGCCGAAGCCGAAACGACCATCGACATGGCGCCATTGATCGATATCGTATTTATTTTGTTGATCTTTTTTATGGTGACGACGACCTTTGTCAAAGACATGAAACTTGAATTGGAGCGTCCCAAGGCCAGCAGCGCGATGGCGGCATCGAGCAAAGCGATACGTCTGTTCATCGATCGCAACGGGGATACTTATATGGATGGCGAGCCGGTGCGGTTGTGGTTGATACAAAGCAAGCTGCGCGATGCTTTGAGCACGTCGTCCAACAAGATCGTTTTGGTGGTGACGGACGAGGGCGTAGCGGCGGGAAGGCTGGTTGAAGTGGTGGATCAGGCGCGCTTGGCGGGTGCCGAGAGCGTCGGCGTGGCGACTAAAAAAGAAGCGGGGTAATGAAAATGGTAACGATGAAAATGAAACAACATATCGCCGGTGCGGTATCGATGCTGTTCGGTGTGACGATGGTTTTCGGTTTGATCGTGATATTGAATCACTATATGGGCAAGATCGAGCGCACACCGCCGCAGCAAGTGACGGAAATCGCAATGACGCGGGAAATCAAACCGGAACCGAAAAAAGAAATCAAGAAAGTGGAACCTAAAAAACAGGTCTCCCGTCCGCAAGCACCGGCACCGTTCAAAGGATTGGACACGGCGCTCTCGGGCATCGATCTGGGTTCGCTGGGATTGGACAGCGGGTCGAGAGATATTGACGACGGCTTGCTCGGTAAAACCGGCAATGCCGTAATGACAGCCGATCTGGTCGATGTTCCGCCAAAGCCGATTGCGCGAGGATCGTTCAAATATCCGCCAACGGCTAAAAAGAACGGTATCAAAGGGTATGTGGTGTTGTCGGTATTGGTTGAAGCCGACGGTTCCGTCAATCAAGTGCAGGTGCTGGAGTCCAGCCCGTCCGGCATTTTCGATGCGGCTGCACTGCAAGGCATCCGAGCGTGGCATTTCGAACCGGCCAAGTACAAGGGTGACACGGTTCGCGTCTGGGCCAAGCAAAAAATCCGCTTTGACTTATCTTGATGCTTGACATGAAAAACCGGTCAGCTTGCTGGCAATTTCATTATCTTATTTATGCGGCTATCGCGCTGAGCTGCTATGCGCATTCCGTTCAAGCGGCAAACAATAAAGCGCAGTCGACCGATTTTATCGAACTGGCTGCGGTAATGCTCAAAGACGGTCATCACGACCGGGCTTTGCTGGCGTTGCAAAGTGTCGATCTTGGCAACAAGAAAACCGACATGGCGCGGTTCTATACGCTGCAAGGCTTGGCGTATTTGGGATTGAACGATCTCGAAGCCGCCAAAGACAGCTTGCAGCAGGCGGTACGGAACGGACAAAAAGATCCGTCCATTTTTATTTATCTGGCGCAAGCGTATTTTGGGCTTAAAGAGTACAAAAATACCGTCGATGCGATTGGCAAAGCGGGTGCTTTAGCCAATAAAGACGCCACGTTGATCAGTTTAAAAGCGGAATCGTATTGGCATTTGCAGCAACCCGAAGCTGCGATTAATGCCTTGAACGACGGGCAACGCGCTTTTCCATCCGATTTCCGTTTCATGAAGCGCAAAGTATTTTATCTGGTCGAGCTTGGTCTGTATCGGGAAGCGGTCGGACTTGGCAGAGAATACCTGCAGCGATCCAAAGCGACAGCGGCGGACTATGCCGCATTCGGCAACGCATTGCGGCTGAGCCGGGAATATCGGGAAGCTGTCAATATTTTGGAAATCGCGCGCTTGCAATATCCCGATGACGAGATGGTTGCAAAGCTGCTGGCGCATACCTATCTGGATCAAGGGCAATTGAATTCCGCCGCATTTATTTTGGAGCAGGCCGCATTGTTGAATCCTGCTTTGCAAGCCGAAGCTGCCGAAATCTACCGGCGCGCCGGGCGGCTTCACAAAGCGTTGACGCTCAACGAGAGTATCGGTGACCAGAAAGTGAAATTCAAACAGCGCTTGTCGATTCTGCTGGCGCTGAAGCAATTCGAGCGCGCCGCCAACATGGAATCCAGCTTGTACCGCACCGGCTTGCTGGAAGATCAGGATGTGCGCTATGCATTGGCGTATGCGCTGTTTTCAAGCCGCCGCTTTATCGAAGCCAATAAGCATTTGGATCACCTCAAAAACGCCGAGTTGTTTCGCAAAGCCACCGAATTGCGTCGTTTGATGGAAGTTTGTAAAACCGAGCCATGGCAATGTACCTGATGCAATCGCCGACTATCCCGCCTTAACGTCAGCTCAAGACGATTCTACTTTTTTACGACTAATTGATCTCCGAAGCCAGAGTACTGGAGGAGAGGGGGCCTGATACGCCAAATGAATACGAGATTAAAAAAAATGTTCCGGTTTTGCAGCTTGCTTGCGATCATGCTCGTCAGTTCCGCCGTATGGGCGGATACCGAAAAAGCCGAGTTCTCCATTCATTTATTTCAAGATGGATTGCCGGTAGAAAATGCGGAACTGTCGATTACCAGCGAATCGCACGATAAGTCCAGCGCATTATTGATTTTTGAAGCCACTCCTTCGACCTATAATTGGCGTACCGGCGGGGATTCGACGTTGAAAACAAGTGCAAACGGCAGCATTGCCGGAAAATTGCCGCCCGGATCTTATCAATTTACCCTCAAAACGCAGGATCAGGAATTTTCTTTCGATTTGCAACTGCATCCTGCCGAGAACGCACAAATTCTGGTTACGTTTTATCCCGGCAAAAAGAAACCGCTGCTCAATATCGAAAGTTCGGCAACAGGCATCATGGCCGGTACGGATGTGGCGGGTACGGAAACTCGCGGGCAAGGCGAAGGAACGCTTTCAGTGCAAGTATTATCCACCGAAACACAAAAGCCGCTGAAGGACGTGCAGGTTTTTTTGAGCGGATCACAGCAGAAACTTAGAACCGATGAGCAAGGCCGAGTGAGTGCGACCGTTCCGGCAGGCAGTTACAGCGTTTCGTTGCTGCACAGCGCGTACAGCAGCCAAACGCAGGACGATGTCAAAATCAGCAACGAACAAACTACCGAGTTAAGTTTTAAATTGACGCCCGCCGGGGTCGAATTGGCCGAGTATGTGGTTTTGGAGCCGCATTTGGCGGGTACGGTTGCTTCGGTCATTGAAGAACAGCGAACTGCAACATCGGTTGCAACGGTGATAGGTGCAGAGCAATTCAGCCGAGCCGGTGACAGTGACGCTGCCAGTGCGTTGCGCCGTGCTTCCGGTCTTACGCTGGTGGGTGGTCAGTTTATTTTTATCCGTGGATTGGGCGAGCGCTTTTCCACCACTTTGGTGAACGGCGCGGCGATTCCGAGCCCGGATCCGACCCGGCGCGTGGTGCCGTTGGATCTATTTCCGACCAATATCCTGGAAAGCGTGATGGTGCAAAAAACCTATTCGCCGGATCGTCCTGCGGAGTTCGCCGGCGGTACGTTGGAAATGCGCACGCGCGGGATTCCCGATGCATTTTTTTTCAATCTCAATTTGCAAACCGGTGTCAACGACAATACCACGTTTCAGGATGGTCTGACCTACAAAGGCGGCGGGATCGATTTCACCAGCTTTGACGATGGCGCGCGTGCTTTGCCGGATTCGATTGCGGAAGCGACGGCGGACGGAAAACCCATTCAACAAGCAACGCCGTTTAATCCGAAAGGATTTACCCCGGGACAAATCGAGAAATTCGGCGAAGATATGTCCGGCGTTTGGGATGTCAACAAGCGCAAACGCGGTCCCGATACCGGCATGCAGGCTTCGATCGGCGATCGATTTACTTTCGGCGACTTTACCTTGGGGTATATCGGCGCAGCCGGTTGGAAACAGGAATTCAGGAATCAAAACGAAATTAATCGTGAATTTGCGATTACGGACGGTGAGCTAGTCAAGAAAACGGATTTCGATGTGCAACGAACGTTGCGGGAAGTGCATTTGACCGGTTACGGCGGCACCGAATTACAATATCGGGATACGCATAAGCTTTTCGCAAAGAGCATGTTTTTGCGCCAATCGTTCGATGAGGCGAGGGTCGATCAAGGTTTTACCGACGCCGAGACCTTCGATATTCGCAGGAGTAAATTGAAATTTTTCTCCAACCAATTGCTGATGCATCAAGTGGGCGGTGAGCATCGCCTGGATTGGATGAAAGATTTTACGCTCAATTGGTTGTTTACCGATGCCACCGCCAACCGTGTGGAACCCAAAACGCGCGATTATCGCTTCGACGATACCGGCGGGGGCGGCAATTTCTCTTTTTCGCGCCAGATCGACAGCAACCGCACCATGTACTCGAACCTGATCGACCGGGATCAAAGCTGGCGCATTGACGGGAAATTGCCGCTCGAGTTGTCGCATAATCACAAGATGACGGTGAGCAGCGGCGTCATTACTCAACATAAGACGCGCGATTCGGATATCCGCAGCTTTAATTTTTATCCGGTTGGCGGAGATGCGAAGAATAACGCCGTTCTCGCGCAATCGTCGCTGGAAAGCATACTGCGGCCAACCTATATCGGTACCAACGGATTCCAATTGCGCGAAGGAACGCGTGCCAGCGATAGCTATAACGCTTCGCAAAGTCTGCTTTCCTACTACGGAAAAATGGATTGGTTGTTGTATGACCGGCTCAATATTTCCGGCGGCTTGCGCTGGGAAGACAATAATCAGAAAGTCAATACATTTACCGGATCCGGTAACGCGTTGACGCCGACTGTCGCCGGGCTCAAGCGTATCGACATGCTGCCTTCGGTAACGGCGACCTTGTTTATTTCAGACAAGCAGCAATTGCGCACGGGAGTCAGCCAAACGTTATCGCGGCCCGATTTCCGGGAATTGTCGATTGCGCCATTTACCGACATCAATATCAATCAGGAAGTGATCGGCAATCCGAACCTGAAGCAGACCAGCATCACCAATTGGGATGCGCGCTGGGAATATTACTTGTCGCCCAGCGAGAATATTTTCGCGGGTTTTTTTTGGAAAGATCTGATCAATCCGATCGAATTGGTTACGCAGGTCGGCTCCGGTGTGCTCAATACCTACCAGAATACCGATAAAGCGAATATTTACGGATTCGAGTTCGAGTTGCTGAAGAAATTGGATTTTGTGCATCCGAAATTGCAGAATTTTTACATTGGCGGCAATTACACATGGTCTACTTCGAATGTTAAGTTGAGCAATGAAAATCTCGCATCGCTCACCACGCCCGAGAGGCCGCTGCAAGGTCATTCCTCGCATATTGTCAACTTCCAGATCGGCTATGACAATCCAGCGTGGAAAACGCAGGCGACTTTACTGTACAACGTTGCCAGCAAGCGTATCGTTTCGGCGGGATTGTTGGGCACGCCGGATAAATACGAGCAACCTTTTCACCAGCTCGATTTTGTCGTCAGTCAGCATTTATACAAAAAGATGTCAGCACAGCTCACCATGCAGAATTTATTGGACGATGATGTGCTTATCATGCAAGGCGATGAAATCAGCCGCCAATTCCGCCGTGGACGCTTTTTTAATCTGAGCGTGCGCTTGGCGTACTGATTCGCTGCGGATCATCAGTCAATGGCCCGGTCGCGTGGCAATTACACGAAAGTGTCATATCCCGGTAATGTTCGCCTGTTAGATTTACTGCACCTTAAATAACCAGCAAAGGTGAGTAGATCATGTTTGAATTAAAGAATATAAAAAAATATATAACTGTTGCATCGGCGATGCTGCTGAGCGGTATCGCAGTGAATGGATACGCGGCAACCGCAACGTTTAATCCGGCTACCGGTGCGGTCGATCTTCCGGTTGTCGAGGTTTTAAGCGGCAGCTCATCCGCGTTTTATAGCGTCCAATTACAGCTCAGCGGCAACGAGCTGCAACTGGTTTCCGCCAGTCCGGCATCCGCAACCACCGGGCAGCGCAATGTTTTCGATTCCGATACCACAGCGGTGCATATTCCATCGGTACTCGTTGGAGCCGACGATTATTACGTCAAGTTGAAACTGGTGCCGGGATCCAATCCGCTGCGCTTTTCATTGGAACAAGTTGCAAATAACGCTTTTCAAGGCTGCCCAAGTTTTTCAACCGCAGGGCCGACAGCAGGTTCTTGCGTTTTGAGCGGTACGATTACATCGAATGTGACATTGACCAAGAATATTCAGTGGATTCTGTCGGGCGGTGTTTATGTTGGCGGCAATAATACGCAAAGCGCTACGCTGACGATTAATCCCGGCACCAAAATTTTCGGTCAAAGCGGGGCGGATTATTTATGGATCAGACGCGGCTCGAAAATCATGGCGGAAGGAACGCCGGATAATCCGATTGTGATGTCCGGGCCGTTGCAACAAGAGCCCGGAGAATGGGCCGGTTTGGTGATTGCCGGCAATGCGCCGGTCAATGGTTGTAATACAGGTGTGGCGGTTTGCGAAATCCCTTTCGAAGCGATTACCACCGAAAAATTTGGCGGCAATAATCCGGCGGATAACAGTGGTGTACTCAAATACGTGCAAATCCTATTCGCAGGCGCGCAAGTGCGTCCGGATGAGGAATTGAACGGCTTAACGCTCAACGGCGTCGGTTCCGGCACGATCATCAGTCATATCCACGTTCACGCAGGATTGGACGATGGCATCGAAATATTCGGCGGTACCGCGCAAATGAAATACATCGTGCTGACCGATGTTCGCGACGATTCTTTGGATTGGACCAACGGCTGGCGCGGGCGTGCGCAATTTGTGCTGATTAAACAAGCATCGGATTCAGGCGATCGCGGCATCGAAGCCGACAATAATGAAGTCAGTCATGGCAGTACTCCGCGCGCGCAGCCGATCTTGTCGAATATGACCATCATCGGGCGATCCGGCAATGCAGTGCAAGGCATTCTGTTACGTCGCGGCACCGGAGCGAATATCTGGAATTCCGTCATCACCGGCGGATTCTCGTCTTGTTTGAGAATCGACGGCGCATCGACTTACACCAACGCCGGTACAATCGGCAATTTGAGCGGTGCACTGACCATAGTCAATTCATTTGCGCATTGCACCGGCAATTTCTCAAATGGCGATGGTTCAACGTTTACTGTGGCCGATTGGTTCTCATCGCAATCCGGAAACAGAGCGGAAAATCCGTCGTTGAATGGCTATCTGCCGATAACCGGGTCACCGCTGATTACGGGGGGAGCCGCAGTTAACGACGCATTCTTTACCGTGGTCGATTATGTGGGCGCATTCAAGGATGCAAACGACGATTGGACTCGGGAATGGACTTTCCCGTTTAACTAAGGAAATGCTGATTTATTCTGAATTCGTCATTCCGGCGAAGGCCGGAATCCAGAAAAATCAACGAACTGGACACCGGCTTTCGCCGGTGTGACGAATAAATCAGCGTTTCCCTAAGTATTGAAATTGGCTTAACCAAAACCGCCGGATTGCTGTTTCAGCATCCCGGCGGTTTTTTATTGCGCAGATGAATGACAAACGCGGAAAACATATTTCTGGTTTGCATCAATCCGATCCGGTAAACTCTTCTTAAGAAAAGCATTTGCTCCGAGATGCCGCGAATTTAGGATACGGGGTGCGTAAAATGCAAGCCGCAATGCAAATCAACGAACAGGATGATGACCGGAACATGGCAACAAACGACGATACGGCAGGAGAAAACGATTCCAGCCAAGATCCGCAGCAAGAGATATTCTCGCTGGAAACACAGAATGTGCCGATGCAAACCGTAAAACCGAACAAAACACCGACCGGCAAATCCGCCAGTTCTTCACGCCAAACCGGCAACCAAGCAGCCGAAGTGCTCAGCTACCGCCACGGCGACAAGCGCACCAACAATCCGCACGTCGGCATGGTCGACACGCACTCCGACGGCGTGGAAGGAAAAACCGTCTGGCAATATGACCCACATATCGACCCGACGCTGCAATTCGACAGCCAGCGTTCCACCATCGAAAATCTGATCGACGAAGCGCTGGCGTCCGGCGATAAAGACCGCATGCAAGCGACGCTGGAACAATTGAAGCGCATGCAGTCGCCGTATCTGAATTGGGCGGGCAAGGCGGAGCGCACCCGTTTTGATGTCGACACCGTATCGCTGCATGTGCACGAACGTATCGACCCGGCGACGATTCTGGCTGCAGTGCAGAAAAAGCTGAAAACGGCGAAAAGCAAAGTCAGCAGTGCGGTTCAGCCGGATTTGTTCCATGCGCCGTTTGAAAACCTGCCGCTGCGGGATGCCATCGACTTTTACAAGCACGAACGCGACTGGTCGAACCGGCTCATCGCCGGGGATTCGCTGTTGGTGATGAATTCCTTGCTGCAAAAGGAAGGCATGGCCAGGCAGGTGCAGATGATCTACCTCGATCCGCCGTACGGCATCAAATACGGCTCCAATTTCCAGCCGTTCGTCAACAAGCGCGACGTCAAAGACCGCAAGGACGAAGACCTGACGCAGGAACCGGAAATGATCAAGGCATTCCGCGATACCTGGGAACTGGGCATCCATTCGTATCTGACTTATCTGCGTGACCGGTTGCTACTGGCGAAAGAACTGTTGCACGAATCCGGCAGTGTGTTTGTGCAGATTTCGGATGAGAATGTGCATCATGTGCGGGAGTTGATGGATGAAGTGTTTGGAATGGAGAATTTTGTTTCACTCATTACTTTTCGTAAAAAGACAATGCCTCTTGGTGCTACACACTTAGAAGGAATGGTTGACTATTTGGTTTGGTACGGAAAATGCAAAACCAAGCTCAAATACAGACAGCTATTTGTGCATCAAGATATTCAAGGTGATGGACATTGGAGTTGGCTTGATTTGGCGGGTAAGAGGAGAAAACTAAACGCTACAGAAAAATTGAATCACTCTATGATTCCTCAGAATGGAAGGATTGGTCGCTTGGTATCGATGGCTCCGCCGACATTCTCACCAGCAAGTGTTTTCCCAGTCTTGTTTAAAGGCCGTGACTGTTTGCCGCGAGGCAATGGTTGTTGGATAACGGGCATAGATGGTATGCAGCGGCTTATTGTCGCAAATCGTATCGAATCGGAGGGTGAAGCACTTCAATATCTTCTGTTTCTTGATGATTATCCATTAGCAAAGATAACGAATCTATGGAGCGAAACCATTGGTGCGCGAGATCGTTCTTATGTTGTGCAGACTTCCGTTAATGTTATCGAACGCTGTCTCCTGATGACCACCGACCCTGGCGATCTGGTGCTTGATCCGACCTGCGGTTCCGGCACCACCGCTTTCGTCGCCGAGAAATGGGGGCGGCGCTGGATCACGTGCGACACGTCTCGCGTCGCGGTGACATTGGCGAAGCAACGGCTGATGACCGCCAGCTACGACTATTTCGAACTCAAATACCCGCACGAAGGCTTGAGAAGCGGTTTCATCTACAAAACCGTGCCGCATGTCACGCTCAAATCCATCGCCAACAATCCCGAGATCGACGAGATTTATGCGCGTATGCATCCGGCGATTGAGAATACGCTGGCGGCGTTGAATGCCACTCTTTCGGATTCGCCGTCATTCCCGCGCAAGCGGGAATCCAGTGATTCAACAAAGGTTATGGGTGCCCGCCTTCGCGGGCATGACGATGAGGGGAATGGTGCATTGATGAAATGGCAAGTGCCGTTCGATTTCCCCGCCGATTGGCCCGAAGCGGCCAGGAAACCGTTCGATGCCTTCCACGCCGCGCGCCAGGCGATGCAAAAGCAAATGGACGCATCGATTGCCGCGCACGCGGATACGGAAATTCTGTACGACCAGCCGGCGGCATCGAAAAGCAAATTGCGCATTACCGGGCCGTTCACGGTCGAGGCGGTGCCGTTTGCCACCGTGCTGGGGTTGGACGAAGCCGAGCAACCGAAGGAAGCGGATGTCGCCGTGGCGCGCTCGGGCGCGACCTGGCGGCAGAGCCAATGGCGCGACGAATTGCTGAAAACGGGCATCCGCGGCAAAGGCGGGCAGAAAATTCAATTGCTCGATCTGGCGCCGTTGCCCGGTGCGAAATATATCCATGCCACGGGCACCGTGGCCGAGGGCGGCGACAAGGTGGCGGTGAGTTTCGGGCCGGAACATGCGGCGCTGGAACAGCGCCAGGTGGAGATCGCGATGCGCGAAGCGGGCGAATTGTTCCCGCTGCCGAAGATGCTGGTGTTCTGCGCGTTTACCTTCGACCCGGAAGCGGCCAAGGATATCGACAACATCAAAGGCATCACGGCGCTGAAAGTACAGATGAATACCGATTTGCTGACCGAAGACCTGAAGAAAGGCCGTGCCAGCAACGAATCGTTCTGGCTGATGGGTCAGCCGGACGTGATCGTCAAACAAATCAAGACCGGATGCTATCAGGTGGAAGTGCGCGGTTTCGATTATTTCGATAGCAAAACCGGCGAGCTGAAATCCGGCGGCCAAAAGAACATCGCCATGTGGGCGCTGGATACCGATTACGACAACCGCTCGCTGTTTCCGCGCCAGGTGTTTTTCCCGATGGCCGGTAGCGGCGATGGCTGGCGCAAGCTGCGCAAGGATATCCGCGCCGAACTGAACGAAGAACTGCTGGAACAATTCCACGGTACGGTGTCGCTGCCGTTCGAGGCCGGGGAGAACGAGTGCGTTGCGGTGAAAATCGTCGATGACCGCGGGATCGAGTCGCTCAAAGTCATCCGCTTGGATCAGGTTTAACCGCCCGTTATGACCGGCAAGCCCTCCTCGCTGATCATCAATTCGCCGTATCTGAAACCCGGCCGCTATTGGGATCAGGATGACAATGGCAAGCTGCTGAACATCCGGCCAGGCCGCCGCCCGGCGGCGTATGAATTGTACGATACGCGCACCAATACCCGGCGCGTGGAAAAGCTGGCGCGGGTCAACGCCATCCGCGAACGTCTCGATCAATGGCGCGATGCCGGTTGGCCCGGTGTCACCAGTGTCACGCGGCAATTGCTGGAACATTGGCATGAGCGCGGCGAATGGAGCCCCGAGGAGCAGCGCTGGATCGGCGGGCCGCGCCAGTATCCATTGTATTTCTGCCAGTTGGAAGCAATCGAAGCGCTGATCTGGTGGCTGGAAGCGCCGCAGGATTATAAGCAAGGGATCTTCCTGCCGGGTGACGGCGGGCCGTGGGAGCGCATTTGCAACAAAATGGCGACTGGTTCGGGCAAAACCTCGCTGATGGCGTTGATCATCACCTGGCAAAGCCTGAATGCCATTCACTACCCGAAGGATGAGCGCTACTCGAAAGCGGTACTGATCGTCACGCCGGGGCTGACGGTCAAAAGCCGGCTGCAGGTGCTGTATCCGGGCAATAACAAGAATGTCTACGACGAATTCCACCTGTGCCCGAACGAGGCGCTGCGACAACAGCTCAATCAGGCCGAGCTGCTGATCGAGAACTGGCACACCTTGATGCCGCTGAAAGATCAAGACCGCTCGGTGGTCAAAAAAGGCCGGGAAAGCGACGAGGCATTTACCCGGCGGGTGTTGGGCGGGCTTGCGGCGCGCAAGGATTTGATCGTGATCAACGACGAAGCGCATCACGCTTACCGTAAACCGGCGGAAATCAAAGTCAGCAAGAAAGAAGCGGAAGAGCTGGGCATCGATCTGGACGAAGCGACGCGCTGGATCGAGGGATTGGACCGCATCCATAAAACCCGGCGCATCCGCCGCTGTTTCGATTTATCGGCCACGCCGTTTGCACCGACGGGCAAAAGCAATACCGAAGCCGGGCTGTTTGACTGGATCATTTCGGATTTCGGCTTGAACGATGCCATCGAAGCGGGCCTGGTGAAAACGCCGCGCATCGTGGTGCGCGACGATGCGCTGCCGAATGCCAAGAGTTATCGCAGCAAACTGTATCATTTGTATCGAGAAGCCGAGGTGCGAGAAGATTTGAATCGTAGGGCCGATGTGACCGATCCGCTGCCGGATCTGGTGCAAAAAGCCTACGCGATTCTGGCCTACGATTGGCGCGAGACGGCGCAAGCGTGGGCGGATAGCGGACATACCATTCCGCCGGTGCTGTTGACCGTTTGCAATCGCACCGAAACGGCAGCGCGCATTGAACGATTCTTTAACAGCGGCGATTGTTTGATCAAGGGCACGCAAGCGCCGGAGAAAACGCTGCGAGTGGATTCGCGCGTGCTGGAAAAAGCCGAGCGTGGCGAATCGGTAACCAAGGATGCCGACTACGAGGCGCGATTGACCGCGATTATCGAAGCGTCCGGCTTGCCGTCCGATAAGGTGCGGGATTTGCTGGCATTGAAGCAGCAGGAACAATTGCGCGCCTTGGTGGATACCGTCGGCAAGCGCGGGCAGCCGGGGCAGCAGTTGCAGAATGTCATTTCGGTCGCCATGTTGTCGGAAGGCTGGGATGCCGCCAATGTCACGCATATCATGGGATTGCGCGCCTTTACCAGCCAGTTGCTGTGCGAACAGGTGATCGGGCGCGGTTTGCGGCGCATAGCGCACGATATGGATGAACAAGGGTTGCTGCTGCCGGAGTACGTCAATATTTTCGGGGTGCCGCTGTCGATATTTCAGGACATTGGCGAGGAGGGAACAAAAGTTCCTACACCCAAGCCCAGTGTCCGTGTCGACGTGGAGCCAAACCGCAATCACTTGGAGATTCGCTGGCCCAATATTCAACGTATTGATCATGTGCTGAAACAGGAATTGATGCTGGATTGGGAGAAAGCCGAATCATTGACGCTGGACCCAATGCAGACACCGCTGAATGCCGAAGTGGCACCATCGCTGACCGGATTCGCGAATCTGGCGATGGTATCCGAGATTGATCTGGAAAAAGCGGTAGAAGATTTCCGTTTGCAAAACCTGATTTTCCGCGCAGCCAGAAAATTGTATCTGCAAAGCGCGGATAGCTTCGGCGGCGACAAAGCCTTTCTGGCCGTTCAATTGATCCGCATCGTCGAACAATTCCTCAACAGCGACAAATTGCACATTCCCAGCCTGTGGCACCAAGACCCAATTCGTAAACAGATTTTGTTTGCATTGAATATCGATACCGTGATTGGGCATGTGAACCGGTTTGTTCGTTTGCAAAATACCGAGAAACTCGAAGCCGTTTTTGACGAATTGAATGCGATCGGCTCCACCGCGCGCATGCGCTCGTGGCTGACTACCAAACCGTGCCAAGCGACGGTGCGGTCGCAGATCAGCCATGTGGTGTACGACAGCACGTGGGAGAAAGCAGTAGCGGATTTGTGCGAGAAAGTGCCGCAAGTGGTGGCGTGGGCCAAGAACGATCATTTGGATTTTGTCATCCGCTATTTGTGGCGCGGTTCTTCGCGCAATTTCGTGCCGGATTATCTGATCCGCTTAAATAACGGCAAAACGCTGGTGCTGGAAGTGAAAGGCGTCGACGACGAACGCAACCGGATCAAACGCGCGGCGATGGCGGTTTGGATCAAAACCGTCAACGAACAAGGCGGTTTCGGACAGTGGTGCTTTGACGTGGTGTTTGAACCGGCAAGAACGCGGGATGTGATTCTGAAACACGCGGAAGGCGGTTGTTAGGGAGACGCCGATTAATTCGGCGAACGAGATGAAGCATGAGGCACACGGAATGGAAGGATGAAGTCATTAATGTCGAAATCATTTATGATCTCCTCAAATGCATCGTCTTCGTTCATGGTAACGGTATATTGGAAACAAAGAATCATCTAACCGGCCTCCATCGCAGGCTGCGATGGGGTAAAAAGCAAGGTGCAAATATTGTTTTTTACACAAGGCGATCACGCACGGTAATCGTTTCGAATCTGCCGAACAAGCTTGTTCTTTTGGCATGTAATTCGAGTTAGGGGGTATCACAGCCCAATTTCCTTAAGCTCCCGCCGCGCCACCCGATACTCCGGGAAAACACTTTCCACTACCTTCCAAAACGCCTGGGAATGATTCATTTCAATCAAATGCGCCAATTCGTGCGCGACGACGTAATCGATCAAATGCAGCGGCAGTTGAATCAAGCGCCAGTTAAGGCTGATGAGGCCACGGCTGTTGCAACTGCCCCAGCGGGTTTTGGCGCGGGATAGGCGAAATGGCGGGGCGGGTATGCTTAGGGCTTGGGCGTGTTTGTCGATGCGTTGCTTGAAGCAGGCGATTGCTTGCTGGCTGTACCAGGTCATGACGAATTTTTCGATTTGGCGGGGGGTGAGTTGTGCGATGGGGTGTTCCACTTGGTGGTCAATAAATCGTCGCGTCATTTCGATTTCGCCCGATGGCTTCAATGCCATACGCCACGGCTTGCCGAGTAGCGGGTAGGTCGCGTCATGTGTCCAGGATATGGCAAGGCTTTTTTTGTTTTGCCATTGATCCAGTTTTTGTGTGATCCAATCGGCTTTTTTCTGCAGGATGGCGTCGATATGGGGGAGCGGGGTTTGCGGCGGGGCGCTGATGCGCAGGCCCTGATGATCGATTGTTAAACCGATCGATTGGCGCTTGCAGTGCTTGAGGGTATAAGCGATTTCCCGGCCATTGAGAGAAACGGTGGCTTGCACGGGCGTTGCTAATTTCTTTGCTGGCCGATGCGCTGCATTTCTTCCTCGATCCAGGCTTCCACTTGCGCATTCAATTCACCGGCTTCCATGCCGGTGGGGTCTATCGGCTTGCCGATGCTGACGGTGATGGTGCCGGCATGTTTAACGAACGAATTTTTTCCCCAGAATTCCCCGGCGTTATGCGCGACCGGCACCACCGGCACATTGGTATGCGTTGCCAGCCAAGCGCCGCCGATGCGGTATTTGCCGCGCTGTCCCGGCGGGATGCGCGTTCCTTCGGGGAAGATGACAATCCAGAACCCTTGTTTCATCCGATCCTTGCCTTGTTCGACGATTTGCTCGAGTGCTTTTTTCTTGGCGCTGCGGTCGATAGCGATCGGGCTGGTCATCGCCAAGCCCCAACCGAAAAAAGGGATGCGCAGCAGTTCTTTTTTCAGCACCCACACCTGCGGCGGGAAAATTTCCTGGAAGGCCAGTGTTTCCCAGGCCGATTGATGTTTGGAAAGCACGATGCTCGGCGTTTTCGGGATATTTTCCGCGCCGACGATTTGGTAGCGCAGGCCGCATAGGTTGCGCAGCAGGAACAGCATGCCGCGTGTCCAGGTGGATGTGACGCGATAGCGGTTGTGCGGCGACAGCGGGAAACAAGCCAATGTAAACAGTGCATACGGCGGCGTAACGATGATTTGCAACAACATATACAGCGTGGAGCGCAAAAATGCTTGCATCACTCGCCCCCGACCAAAGCATCCGCGACTGCGGACAGATCCGCAAAAATCTGCGTATCCGCAGGCAGTTCTTTGCTTTTTTGCGTGATCTTTCCATTGCCGGTCAGAACCAGCAACGGCATCGCGCCAACGGCAGCAGCGGCTTGCAGATCTTTCAAGGAGTCGCCGACAGTTGGCACATTGGTCAAATTGACGCCGTAGCGCTGCATGATTTCATCGAAAAGGCCGGTCCCGGGTTTGCGGCAAGCGCATTGATCCGCTTGCGTATGCGGACAGAAAAAAATCGCATCGATGCGCCCGCCTGCATGATTAACCGCTTTGTACATTTTGTCGTTGATGGCGTTGTAAGTTGCCATGTCGAGCAAGCCGCGCCCGATGCCCGATTGATTGGTCGCAACCACGACGCGATAACCGGCGTGCGTCAATCGGGCGATGGCGTCCAGACTGCCGGGGATGGCGATCCATTCGTCCGGCGTTTTGACGAAAGTATCGCTGCTCTGATTGATGACACCGGCTTGATCGAGAATGATGAGCTTCATGCTAAGACGCGAGCTTGGAAAGATCGGCGATCCGATTCATCGTCCGATGCAGTTGCTTCAGCAACGCAAGGCGGTTGTTGCGCAATTTTTCATCGTCGACGTTGACCATCACGCCATCGAAAAAAGTATCGACCGGCGCTTTCAGCGCGGCGAGCTTTTGCAGCGAGGCAGTATAATCGCCCACAGCAAAGGCTTTTTCCGTGCCCGGCAATATGTCCGTCAGCGCCTGATAAAGCGCCTGCTCGGCAGGCTCTTGCAGCAAGCCGGTATTCACTTCGGCGCTGATGCTTCCTTCCACTTTTTTAAGGATATTGCCGACTCGTTTGTTGGCTGCCGCGAGACTGGCTGCTTCCGGCAAAGCCGCAAAAGCACGCACGGCGGCGAGGCGTTTGGGAATATCGCTTAATTGCTGCGGGTTTAAGCTGAGGACTGCGTCGACTTCCTGAGCGGTATAGCCTTGTTCGCGTAAATTGCCCGCGAGGCGCTCGTAAATGAAAGTTTCTAATTCTAAACTTGATTCCTTGCTAGCAGCATGATCATCGTATTTAGGCTTGCTATTAGAGCCAGGAGCAGCAAGAAGACTTATATTGTTAATTTGAAGGGTAGCGTTATCAATCAAATCCTTTAAATTAAGTTTCAAATCTTTTTCAATCAAAATTCGGATGACGCCCAAGGCATGACGCCGTAATGCAAACGGATCTTTGTCACCGGTCGGAATTTCTCCAATACTGAACATATTGATCAAGGTTTCCAGCTTATCCGCCAGCGCCAAGCAAACACCAACTGGGTTACGTGGCAATTGATCACCGGAAAAACGCGGCTTGTAATGATCTTCGATGGCAAAGGCGATGTCGTCGCTTAAACCTTCATGTTGCGCATAATAGCGCCCCATAATGCCTTGCAGTTCCGGGAATTCTCCGACCATGTCGGTCAGTAAATCGGTTTTGGCCAAAGTGGCGGCTTCGTTAGCTTGGCTAGTTAGTTCAGCGCCACCCAGTTGGTGTGCGATATTTTGTGCAATCGCACGGACATAATGCATGCGTTCCCCTTGTGTGCCGAGCTTATTGTGATACACCACTTTATCCAATTCCCGTACGCGCGATGCCAGCGTTTTTTTGCGATCCTGATCGAAGAAAAACTTGGCGTCGGCCAGCCGCGAACGCACGACGCGTTCGTTACCGGTAATCACTTGCGCGGGGTCGGTGGGGCGGATGTTGGAGACCAGCAGGAATTTGTTGGCGAGTTTTCCTTGGGCATCAAGCAGCGGAAAGTATTTCTGGTTCGCTTTCATGGTC
>SXGT01034189.1_pt1 | contig 21877 bp, 15 predicted proteins | sample 3176221 | NCBI WGS metagenome assembly SXGT01 (sample SAMN11356862, study PRJNA531348) | freshwater metagenome | isolation source: freshwater sample F1-120 | place: China: Fuxian Lake, Yuxi | collected 2017-12-25
AAAGGTTGCGGCTGCTCGCGCCAGAGGCGCCCGGCGCCCATCAGGCGCCGAGGAGGGAGAGGCCGCGTGTCGCGGCCGACGTGGGGGAGGGTCCGCCTCCCCCACCAGCAGAAACGAGCAGCAGACTTGAGATGGTCCTCCTCTGCCCATTCGGAATGTCTCACCTGTGGGCGCGCGAGGTATACCGCGTGAAGATTAGCTGCGGAACTCGACGGCCTTTTCGCGGGCACGACAGACGTCTGGCAATTCGGCTTTCGCGACGTCGACACAATCGTTTGGCAATTTCTGACGGAGGAGACTTTCGAGGTTCATGGCTCGTTCCTGGAGGCCCCGGAGGTCGACAGCACTGCCATCCCTGGATCCAATCTCGCCGCTCTGGATCCCCCGCTGAAGCTGCGCGCAAAGGTCACAACTTTCTCGCAGAGCAACCCGGAGCGTGTCCATGCCCGTGTTGATCGACGTGCAGACATCCTGGAGATCGTCGCCCTTGCGGATCGAGCAACGCCTGTCCCACGGCTGGCTTTCGAGCCCCTTGAAGTACCTTTGGATGCTATAGATGGGCCCTGCAAAGCGGAACGAATAGAAAACTCCAAGCGCGCCGGCCACCGGGATACCAATTCCAATGGAGAGAAGGAATCGCAGGGTAATTGCCATCCGAAGCGCAGAAGCCTGCGAGCTGAAGCTCGCCCCTGGCTCAACGGTAGCCTGCGTGGAGCTCAGGCAAAGCATCACGAGGCAGAAGTTGATGAAGAGGACGACGCCTGCCACCGCGAGAGCGGTCAGGATGACTCTGAGCTGAACATCCGTGCGTATGAACTTCCTGCTGCGGTTTTTCATGGGGCCTCTTTGGTTTCAGAGAAATACCAATCATCATCGGCGAAGGAAGCCTCTGACCTTGACTGCCGTTCAGGCAACTGAAAAAGGGAAGCGTGGCGGCAACAGCTTCCGGTAAACAGCCCATCGCAGAGCTGCGAACCCTGTGATTTGCCGAGCGGAGCGCGGCGTTGTAGCCTTGAAAGCGAAGGCCTCTTGCATTGCCCGGAAGCCCTGCGAATGCTCTTCCCCCGGGAGTAAGCTCATGAACACGATTCCCCTCGAACCACGGATTCCACTGCAGCGTCGCCCCGGAAAGAGTCTTCGTGAGCATGGCATGACGCTCATCGAGGTGACCGCGAGCCTCGCGGTGCTCTTGATACTCCTCGGCAGCGTCATGTCAGCGACGCTGAGCACGCAAACGGTCTTCGTGGAGGATCAAATTGTCTCCCAGCTCCAGCTTCGAACGGAGGAGGCGCTAAATCGAATCGTCGGCTTGACCTCACAGGCGCTAACAACCGACACCCAGTTCTCGACCCTCCTGCCCTCCACAGGAGTCAGCGCGCACTGCCTGCGATTCCGTCTGGTTCAGGGGATCGATTCCACGACAGGCGCCGTGATTTACGACGACGCGGCCCAAGTATATATCCTGGGGCCTGACGGTGGCGCCTTTCCCTGCAGCGGGGTCGTTATCGGCCGTGGGCCCAACCTGAGCACCGTCTCGACTGTCGGAGGGGGCACGGACGGTGTCCTTGGCACCACCGACGACGCAGTCAACACCATCGTCGCGAGCAATATGCCCCTCGTCGAGCTTCTGCTTCCCAGTACCTACGCGCCGCAATCGGGAGAAATGCTCACCGTTAACCTGACCCCTGCCCCGGTGGGGAGGCTGGTGACGTTCACTCTGAGGGTCAACGCGCAAAACCAGAATGGAAGTTACGTTCTCGCAAACGACCTCGTGCTCACGGAAAGCATCGCCTTGTGGCAGTAGACCTCCACCATGCCCCATCAACACCAGTTTCAGAGAATTTCGCGCCAGGGAGAAGCCGGCCTCGCGCTGGTTGAGATCGCGGTCTCCCTTGGAATTTTCGCAGTCCTCATCCTGTCCGTGCTCATGACGCTCACGCAGGGGATTGTGCACCGCCGCGAGACCTTCGAATCCTATCTCGCGATGCAGGCCCTCCGCAGTCAAATCGCGTTGGCCCAGAGGACGGCCAACGAGCCGCAAGACCTCACGCTCCAGCAGGGCATCGGCGCGGTGTTCGACAAGTACGACAGCACGACCACAACCGTGCCCGTTCTCAAGTCAGGTCAAGTCCTGGTGACGACTTACCCCACCGAGTCCACAGTTCCGACCCTGCTCGGCGGCACACAGGATCTCAACTTCGACGGAGACGCCCAGGATAACCTCGGGAATCTGTCCGCCGGGACCGACTTGAAGCTCGTCCCCATGACCTTCACGGCAACCTACGTGGATAAGGGGAACAACACCGTGACACTTTCAGAACACCGGCTCATCGGCCAAACCACGGACTAGATCATGCACGACTCGTTACATCGCCAGCGTCTGCGATTTCGATCGACGTCATCCCCTGAGGGCGGGCTCGCGATGATCGTCATCGTGATTCTGGGCCTCGGGCTCATGGCCATCGCGCTTGTCAGCGTCCAGACGAGCCTTTCGCACGCCGTAGCCCGGACCGTGCAGCAGGATGACTTCTCCGCCCGGCAAGTCGCCGCCTCGGGTGCCGCACAGGCGATCACCCGGCTTCGAAGGGGTGGCGCAGTAACCCCCCTCTCGGGCGGCGGAACCACTGCGACCTGGGTCAACTTCTCAAGAGGCCAGTTTTATTACTACTCAGTCTTCGACGCCGCGACCGAAATGACGCGAATTCGCGCCTGGGGACGAATCCCCACTGACTCGACAGTAATAACCAGCGGCTGCAACTCCAACCCCGCGCCAGATTCAGTCTCCTTTGACGGCACCGGGTGGTTCCTCAAGGGCCTCGAAATCGCGGTCAAGAACACCAAGTACATCCCGGATGCGCCGATTTATTTTGGAAACGGCGGGGTGGAGAGGCCGCTGGGGGGGTTCGAGTGGTCCTCGGGAGTCAACCCCACCGACCCGTCCACCTGGACCACGGTGCAGTCCAGTCCCTCGTCGTACCAGGCGAGCTCGGTTCCCTTCGAGGTGAGCGCGCTCAATCATCCCCACGACTACCTCTACAACGCCGGATCCCCCGCTCCCGCCACGGGCCCACCTCACCCGTACAAGATCTGGCAGACACAAAATGCAATCGGACAGTTCAACGTGGCTGCCTGGTTCGCAAACTCGGCAGGCTCGGGCAATGACCCGACAAGCTCCGTCAGCCCACCCCCCACCGCTTCCTACTACGAGATGAGCGATCTGAAGTCTCCAAGCCATGCGTACGCTGTGGACCCCACTGTTCCGGATGTCCAAACCTTTGCGACCGAGCTATGGCACAATTACGGCAATGTTTCGGGCACGACCAACCTCAGTGGCGGTAACCGCTCGGGCACTTATGGGACTCTTGCGAACCCCGGAATCACTTTCGTCACGGGCACACTGAATGTCGAAAGTGGGACGTCGTTCAAGGGAGCTGGCGTGCTCGTGATCCGCGACGACTACGATCCAGCGGTCCAGACGAACAACACCCCTTCGACGAGGGCGGGGCTCACGGTTGCAGGTAATTTCGAGTGGACAGGCCTCGTCATCGTCTCTGGCTGGGCGCCGACCATCAGCGTCTCTTCGGACTCGGGAGCGAGCGCGACGATTGTCGGGGCGCTTTTCGGTGAAGACAGCGTGCAGTCGGGCGGCGAGACCAGCCTCGACAGCGCCACCATCACCCTGCAGGTCCAGCGCCCGTTCCGCGTGCTGTACTCAAACGCTCTCTTCCAGCCGGGGGGCCTTGTGTACAGTTTTCTTCCACTCGTCAAGAAGCAGATCGTGGCCACGTGGGAAATTTGAGCTTTCGGAGGCACAGCATGGCGCATGGAGCCCAGTCAAGAGGCAAGGATAAGGCTCGCGGGGCATGGCTCTTCGTCGGTCTTCTCCTCGGACTTTGCTTTTCCCAGTCCTCCGTCTCCGGGGAGGAAGAAGCGGCAAGCTCCACCGGAGTGACAGAAACCATCGACAGGCTGAAGCGCTTGCTCGGGGAGAGACACGCCAACGAAACGGCCCAGGCAAAAGCCTGGCCGCAACAGGGTCCGGAAGCTCGCAGCGAGGCACCAGCTCCACCGGGCTTTCAAAAGCTCCGGGATGCCCACCGTGATATCCGTATCACCATCGCGGCAACGATCGGGGAGCTTGCGCAACAGACCCGAGACGATTCGTCAGCGCTCAGCGACTCGCTTCGAGGCGGCGCTGAAGCGGACTATCTCGAAGCCGTCCTCCCGCTCCTCATGGAATCGCGTACCAGTGACAGCGAAGCAGCGAAGACTGTCCTCGGGGCGGCATTGGGGCTTAGACCGTATCCACACTTCGCGGCGAAGGCACTGGCCCGGCTCGACTCGGCAGAAGCGCGCCTCTTCTTGCGCGAGCGCGGCGTGGAGGAGAAGAGTCCGTTGCTCCTGGCAGCTTCGGTGGGACCCGGCGACGCGGAAAGCCTTGGCCGCCTCATCGACCTGGCCGAGGGAGAGGACCCCGGCCTTGTGCGCGCCGCCTTGCGCGCGATCGAGAGGCTCGAACCGGCGAGCCTCCAGCGTTCCGGAAACAGGCCGGGTCTGACCGATGAGCAGACTGAAGGTGAGCTCGAAAGCCTGGCTCCCGAGCTCCGATCTCTCGCGAAGCGCTCCTTTGGGGAGTCGCGCCTGCGAGCGGTCAAGGACGTTCTTCGAACACGGGCTGTGAAGTCGAGGCAAGCCCGCGTGAAAGCCTCTCTGATCACTTGCCTGGGCCTTTTTCAAGACCCGGGCGACTCTGCCTTTCTTCGCGCACGCTTCGAGGAGAGCCGGGACGAGGCGGTCCCCCCCGGTGTCAGGATAGTTGGCGCCTGGGGGCGAATCCCCTCCTCCGGAGAGCACCTCCTGAAGCTGGCGGAGGCGCCAGAGACCTCCCCGGCCGTACGACGAGCGTGCATCCTCGCACTTGGCGCGGTCAAGCACCTGGCGGCAGTGCCCTTCCTGCTCGATCACGTCGAGGACCCCGAGTGCGCTCTCGAAACATCGAGGACACTGGAACGACTCGCCGGCAGGCGCTTCGGCTCCCGCAAGTCGGACTGGCTTCGCTGGTGGCGCACGCAGCCGGAGGCGGCCAGCACAGAGACTGATCCCGACCTGATCGCCACCGAGAAAAAGTAGCCGGCCACCGGTCAATCCGCATCGTCGCCACGCAAACGCGTGAGGTTAATGCCCTGCACTCGAGTCACGCTGCCCGCCCTGAGATCGTAGGAGTAGAGCTCCACCACCTTGTGGCTCTGCCTCGAGAACGCATACGGCCTCGGGTGGCGCAGAATCCCAAACCAGGCGCGCACGACCCGCCCGTTGGCAACCTCATGGTCGAGAAGTACGACCCTCGATGAGTGATGCGGCCCAAGCGACGTGCCCCGGAGCAGCTCGGGAGCCGCGAAGACTCCCTTGACCGCTCGACGAGCTTCGCGCTCGAAATGGCGCTTTTGCAACCAGGAACGAAGCCGATTTAGCATGACAGCCCATTGAACAGGTCGGGGCGAGTTGCGCAATCATGGTTCACGTCTTCTTGCCGGTTGTCCCACGGACCGCCTCCCCGAGAGCGCCCGGGCGGTGTGGGAGCGAGGCTCGTTGACGAGACCTTCTGGCGGGCCCTCGTAGACCAGCTCGCCGCCCTCATCGCCGGCCTCTGGCCCCAGGTCAATGACCCATCCGGCGCCGTCGATAACGTCCAGATGATGCTCGATGACCACCACGGCGTGGCCCAGACTGGCAAGCGCCTTGAGAACGGCAACCAACCGGGCGACATCCTCGAGGTGCAGCCCCGTGGTCGGCTCATCGAGCAGGTAGAGGCACGGGCCGCTCGTCGACTTCGCAAGCTCGACGGCGAGCTTCACACGCTGCGCCTCGCCACCCGAGAGCGTCGTCGAGGCCTGCCCAAGCGCAAGGTAGCCCAACCCCATCGACTCGAGCGCCTTCAACTGGCGAGTGAGATCGGGGTACGCCGCGAAGTGCTCACGGGCCTCCTCGACTGTCATCTGCAGCACCTGCGCGATGTTCTTCCCCCGGTAGAGCACCTCCTGGGTCTCCTCCGAAAACCGAGCTCCCCTGCACGCCTCGCAGTCGATGCTCACGTCGGGGAGAAAGCTCATCTCCAGCCGGATGCTTCCCTGCCCCGCGCACGTCTCGCACCGTCCGCCTCGCGTGTTGAACGAGAACCGCCCCGCGGAGTAGCCGCGCGCCTTCGACTCCTGAGTCGACGCATAGATCGTCCGAATTCGACTCCAGAGACCCACGTACGTGGCGGGGGTTGACCTCGGCGTCCTCCCGATGGGAAGCTGATCCACCTCTCGCACGCTCTCGAGAAGCTCGGCACCCAGCAACTCCCGGCAGCCGACGACCCTGCGGAGACCGCGCAGCCGGCGCCGCACGCTCTCCTCGAGGACGCTGCGCACCAACGTCGACTTCCCGGCGCCAGAGACACCCGTCACCAGCGTCACGGCGCCGAGCGGAAACTTCACGCTCACGTCCTTCAAGTTGTGGAGGAAGGCGCCTTGAACCTCGATCGCCCTCGCCAGATCGAAGGCGGGATGTTGGAGATCCGCGCCGCGATCACCTCGCCTCCGGAAATAGGCTCCCGTGGCTGAACGCTCGCTCTCAAGGATGTCGTCCAACGTCCCCTGCGCCACCACCTCGCCGCCGTGACGCCCTGGCCCCGGGCCCATTTCGATGATGTGTTCGGCGGCCTGGATCACCTCTTCATCGTGCTCGACAACGAGCACGCTGTTGCCCTGATCCCGCAGGCGGCGCAGGGTCTCAATGAGCTTCGCCCCGTCCCGCGGATGGAGACCTATGGTGGGCTCATCGAGGATGTACGCAACGCCCCTCAGGCTCGAACCCAGCTGGGAAGCGAGGCGGATCCGCTGCGATTCGCCCGTCGAGAGCGTGTCCGCCGAGCGGTCCAGCGTGAGGTAGCCGAGCCCGACCTCTCGTAGAAACTCGAGGCGGGAAAGCACCTCCTTCGCGATCGGCTCGCCGATCGCCTTTTGCGCGCCCGTGAACCGCAGTCCCGCGATCAGTCGGCACAGATCCTCCACGTGCCTGTGGGCCATCTCGGCGATGCCATGACCTCCCACCCGAACGGCCAGCCACTCCTGCCGCAACCTCCCACCGCCGCAGGAAGCGCAGGCCACCTCGCACCCCCAGCGTTCGCCGCAGGCCTCACGGTTTTCCTCGGAGAGACCCTCGAGGGTGGCTTCAACCAGCGGCCGTAGGCCCGTGAAGCCCGAGTCGGAGTCACCATCCAGCAGCGTCTGGATCGCGCGCCTTGGCCACCGCGACAAGGGCTTTTCGATGGGCAGCCCCGGCGTCTTCAAGAGCGCTCGAAGGAAGCGCGATCGGGTTCGAGCCGTAAAGGGGCTTTCCCCGAGACAATCGAACGGACCGCGGGGACGCGCCTCGACAGGCAGATCCCAGCGGTCGATCAATCGCTCTGGATCAATCTCGAGCCTGGATCCGTAACCGTCACAATCGGGGCAAGCGCCATGGCGGGAGTTGAAGCTGAAGTTGCGTGGATCGGGCTCATCGAAATCGCGGCCACACTGTGGGCACGATCGATGGACACTCAGCACAGTCTCGGTGCCGTCATCGCTCAGAAACCGCACGACGCCGTGGCCGTATTCAAGGCCCTGCGCAATGGCCTCCTGAAGCTGGGCCATCCCGGCGCCGCCGGTCCGAAAGCGGGCGGTGACGAGGTCCACATCGTGCGGAGTGTGCCTGTCAAGCTTGAGCTCCCTGTCCTCCGGAAGTGCCAACCACTCGCCGTCGATTCGCGCGTCCAGCACTCCGCGACGTCTCGCCTGGAGGAGGAAACGCGAGTGGAACCCCTTCTTGCCACGAATCGCAGGCGCAAGGAGGCGACCGCCCTTGACGGAGAGTCGCTTGACTTCCTGCGCGATGTCCTCCACCCGCCTCGGCACGACATTCACCTGGCACTCCGGACACACCTGCGTTCCGGCCCGGGTAAAGAGCAGCCGCAGGAACTGATAGATTTCTGTCACGGTGCCCACGGTCGACTTGCGCCCGCCGACCGTCGTGCGCTGCTCGATCGCAACCGAGGGCGGAATCCCCTCCAGGTGGTCCATGTCCGGCCGGTGGAGCTCCTCCACAAACTGCCTGGCGTAAGGCGAGAGGCAGTCAAGATAGCGCCTCTGCCCCTCTGCAAAGACGATATCGTAGAGCAGCGACGACTTGCCAGAGCCGCTCAAACCGGTAACCACGACGAGCTGGTCGCGGGGGATCGAAACTGTAATGTCCTTCAGGTTGTTCTCACGGGCGCCGACAACACGGATGCAGGTGGAGGCTTCCGAGGCACCTTCCGAAGGCTCAAGAGGCTTCCCGGATAGCGCCGGCTCGCTTCGCGCGCCGCAACGGTGCCTTTGTAGCCACTCGCCGGTGATCGATCCCGTCTGGGTGGCGCTCCTCGCGATTTCATCCGGTGTCCCCTCCGCCACGAGTCGTCCTCCCCCGTCGCCACCCTCGGGACCCAGGTCGAGCACCCAATCGGCGGACTCCACGACATCCAGGTGGTGCTCGATCACCACCACGCTGTGGCCCTTCTCAACGAGGCCCCGCAGCACCTCGATCAGTTTCGCGACGTCCTCGAGGTGAAGACCCGTCGTGGGTTCGTCGAGCAGAAACAGGAGCTTACCCCGCTTCGAGTCGAGCACGTGACCAGCCAGCTTCAGCCGCTGCGACTCGCCGCCCGAGAGCGTGTTGATGGGTTGCCCCAGCGTCAGGTACCCGAGGCCCAGCGCATCAAGAAAGTTGAGCTTCTCCACCAGGCTCGGCTCGAGCGCGAAGAAACCCATCGCCTCGCGAATCGTCATCCGCAGCGTTTCATCGATGGTCTTGCCGCGAAAACGCACCCGCAGCACCTCCTTCGTGAAACGCTTCCCGCAGCAGGCCTCGCAGGGCAGGGTGACATCGCTCAGAAACTGCATCTCCACTTGCGTGGCGCCGGCGCCGGAACACTCGGGGCAGCGGCCGCCTTCGACGTTGAAGGAGAAGTGGCGGGCGGTGAACCCTGCGGCTTTCGCGTCCGGGCTCCCGGCAAAGAGCTTTCGGATCGAGTCGTGGATCTTCGTGTAGGTCGCCGGAGTGCCTCGCGGCGTGCGGCCAATCGGCGACTGATCGACGAGCAGGACTTGATCGACAAGCTTGAAGCCCTTGACTTGCCCGACAGGCGCCTCGCCCTCGACAGCCTCGCCAGCAAACCGCCGGTAACTCCTCCAGATCACGTCCTCGAGGAGCGTGCTCTTCCCGGAGCCCGAGACCCCCGTGATCGCGACCAGCAGGCCCAGAGGGATCTCGAGGTCGAGCCCTTTCAAATTGTTCTCCCTGGCACCTCGGATCTCGATCGCAAACCCCTCCCTCGGCGCTTTCCGCGTCGCAGGAACGGGCATGAGCTTGCGGCCCGAGAGGTACGCGCCGGTGAGCGACTCCTCGGCCTTCTGGATCGCCTCGACAGTCCCCTCGGCGACGATTCTTCCGCCGCGCTCGCCCGATCCCGGACCGATATCCAGCACCCACTCGGCAGCCTTCAAGATCTCGGGGTCATGCTCGACGACGACAACCGTGTTTCCATGCGCCCGCACCTGGCGCAGGATGCCGATCAGGCGATCGTTGTCACGGGAGTGAAGGCCGATCGAGGGTTCATCCAGCACGAACAACGTGTTGACGAGCGAGGCGCCGAGCGCAGAAGTGAGATTCACACGCTCCACCTCGCCACCGGAAAGCGTACGAGCCTGACGGCCCAGGGTGAGATAGCCGAGCCCGACCGAGTCGAGGTACCGTAGGCGCGATGAAACCTCCAGGGCAACGAGACGTACCGGCTTGGGCAAGCCTTTCCGCTCGACCTCTTCGAGGAGCTCTCGGAGCGCCTGAATGGGCGTCTCCCAGACATCTCGAAGCGTCTTGCCGTTGAGGCGGAAATGGAGCGCCTCCGCCTTGAGCCTCGCGCCCTGGCAGTCGGGGCACAGCTCGTAACCCCGGTATCGGGCGAGGAGGACGCGTACGTGCAACTTGTACTTCTTGGCCTCGAGGTGCCGAAAGAAACCCCGCACGCCCCCAAAGCCGGCCCCCCCGTCGAAGACGAGCTTCTTGTGGGCCTCGCTCAGGCGCTCGAAGGGCAAGTCCGTGGGGATGCCGTTCTGCTCGCAAAAGCGCAAGCAGCGAGCGAAGAGACGGCGAGTCGACGGGGAGGCGAATGGCTTCACCGCCCCTTCGCGGATCGAGAGACGGCCGTCCGGAACGACTCTGCGAAAATCGATCTCGATCACCCGGCCAAAACCGCGACAGAGGGGACAGGCGCCGAAGGGGTTGTTGAAGCTGAAGAGGCCCGGGCTCGGGGAGGGCAAGCTCACGCTGCAATCGCCGCACCGGAGCCCGGCCGTGAAAGTGCGGGAAGCGCCTCGGGCCTTCACGCAGGCGGCGCCACGACCGATGCGAAAGGCCTGCTCGAGGGAATCGGCCAGCCGTGAGCGGCGCGTGTGAGCGGTCGAGATCCGATCGATCACCACCTCGATGAAGGTGGACTTGAGGTCCCTCGCCTCCAGGTCCTCGATCCGCCGAATGTCGGCGCCACGCAAGTAACGCACGAATCCCTGCGCCGTGAACGCGCGAAGGACTGTGTCTCTGGACCCGAAACCGCCAAGGGGCACCGGTGCGGTCACCAACGCGGGAAAGGCTTCGTCGCCCAGCGCGCCCAGGAAATCTACGGCCGCACCGACTCCTTCCGGCTCCACCTTGCGTCCGCAGCCCGGACAATAAGCTTCCGAGGCCCGGGCAAAAAGAAGCTTCAAGTAGTCGTTGATGCCGGTGAGCGTGCCCACCGTCGAGCGAGATGTCTTGATGGCCCCGGCAGTATCAATCGCAACCGCCGGAGGTACATTCTCGATCGAGTCGGCGTCGGGACGGGCCATTCGATCAAGGAACTGACGCGTGTAGGCGGAGAAAGTCTCGACATACCGACGCTGGCCCTCCGCGTAGAGCGTGTCAAAGGCCAGCGACGACTTCCCGGAGCCGCTCACGCCCGTGATTGCGATGAATCGATTCAGCGGCACATCGCAGTCGATGGACTTCAGGTTGTTCTGCCTCACGCCGCGCAGACGAATGGCGGGAGGGGAGGAGTCCGTTGTGCGTGCGATCATTCAGGGTGTATTCCAGAAGCGTTGAGGCCGGATGCTGGAACCCTGGCCCCGCGGCCGGCAGGGCATCACTCGGGCAACTTCTCATCCCCTGGCTCCGGTAGAAAAAAGCTCAAAATTAGCCCCAGGGAGAAGGCTCCGAGGACGATACAGGTGGCGGCCAGCGCCACGTTTTCCGACATGCTCTTGCCGCCCATCAGGGGGGCGAGGACGGCCGTGTTCAGATATGCGGCGGAAGTACCCAACATGCGCCCGCCGACGTTCGCAGCGAAGCTCTCCCCGGTACCGCGCAAGTGAACTGGATAGACCCGGGGCAGGTAGTTGCCCCAGAAGCTGAACTGGGCCACAGTAAAAAAGCCTGCGACGGCCATGCCCCACTGGAGAAGCCCCAGATCGTTGCGGGCCAGAAAATAAAACACAGGCGGCACCAGGAGCAGGCCGGGGACCAGGAAGACGCGCAAGAGAGCACGACGGCTGAGGATTACCGTGGCAAGGAACGCAAGCATGAACCGCCCGAGCAAACCACCCACCTCCTGAAATGCCTGAATCTTTTCCTTCACCGGTAGCGCATACCCCGGGAGGCCCTGAATGATCAGGGATGGCGTCAGTTGAATCGCCCCAAACGCCACTGCGTAGCTGCAAGCGAAAAGGATGGTGGTCACGATCGTCGTTCGAAGGAACTGTGGCCGAAAGAGCTCAATGAAGCTTGGGCGGCGCAGGGTGCCCGCGAGCTTCTTTTCCTGCCACACCGGGGACTCCGGCAGGAAAGGCCGCACGAGCAAGAGGGGTAGCGCCGGGATAACGCCAGAGATCAGTGTGTAGCGCCAGCCGGAATGGCCGCCGAAGATTTCGGGCAAACTCTCCGCGTATCGGGTGCACAGCGCACTGGCACCCGCGACGAGCAGCCCCCCGATCGAGGAGAAGGCCTGGGTGTAGCCCAGCACCCGCTCCCGCTGAACGGGGTTGGGGAACAGCTCCGCGAGCCACGCCACGGCCGCCACGAACTCAATGCAGACGCCGATGAAGGTGGTGCAGCGCAAGATCAGGAGCTCCTCCACCGATCGGCTGAAACCCGCGAGCATCGCCGAGACGGAGTAAAGAAGTATGCTGAAGACGAGGACCCTTCTGCGGCCGAATAAATCGGTCAAGTATCCACCGATCAGGCCAAAGAAACCGCCCGAGAGCGCGCTGGCCCAGAAGATAATCCCCACCCACTCGCGAATCTCCGGCGCCTGGGGGTTGGTGATCTTGAGCAGCTCCATGAGTGCCGGGTTGCCGATCAACGGCATCATGAGAAGCTCGTAGATATCAAACGCGAAGCCCAGCGCGGCAATGACGCAAATAAGCCACTGACTTCCGGTGAGCGGGGGGGCGGAAGTGGAACGCGGTAATGATGGGTCACGCATCAGGCCGCTGAACTTAGCACGCGAAATGAGCCTTTTCCACCCACCAATGGCACGCCCCCACGGGGGCGCATGGCAAGGAGCTCTGCCACCGCCGCGAGCCAGGGGCCACGCAGCCCCCCCCGGATTCGATTCTCAGAGCTGGCACACCCGATAGGATTGGCATCCCAGCTCGTCCCGGGTCATGTCCACCGTGCAGGTGCCCCCGCCCACGGGTAACCGGCCGCCAAGGAAAAGAAAGTTGAGTGTCAAGATCGCGTCGTTGAGCGTGATCTTGCCAGTGTCATCGGCATCGGCCGCGTCCTGGCAAGTAAGCTTGGCAGTGCCGAGGAAGAGGAAGTTGAGCGTCCGAATCGCGTCGTTGAGGGACAGCTTGCCGTCAGTATCGGCGTCACCCCGGCGGAAACGCATGTCACCCGGGGTCAGCACACAGCTCCAGCAGATCTTTTCCAGGCAAATGCTCCTGCCGAGCACCTCGACACGACGAATACCGTTCGGATGGCTCAAGACCACAGTTTGCTGGGCCGCGCCTGCCGCCGTCACCACGCTGTCAACGAGTTGGTTAGTGGGGTCGTACGCGCTCCAGGTGGCGGGGCTGCTACCCTGGGTAAAGGTGAGCGCGACAGCTTCCGGGAAGGCAGTCCCCCTTCCGCAGCCGACAGGGAAGTGCAAGCGAGCCGGCGCCTGGGGATTCTCGCTCCAGCGAATAAAGACCTCCTTGCTACCGTCACCTCCGCAGTCCTGGATCACCAGCGGAGCAGAGCCACCAGTCAGGAACGTGGCCTCGGTGACGATGACTGGCCCCAGGTGGACGACGGACGCTACACCTGACTCACCGAGGAAGTCCGCAGGGTCAACACAGCCCTCGCCAGCCTGTTCGATGCGCGTACAGTCCCAACACACCCGCTCGATGCAGAGCCGGATGCCGCTGATCAGAACGCGCTCGATACCGCCCGGATGGGCGAGCACAACACTCTGCTGGGTGCCAGAGACGCCGCTCGTCGCGACGTCGACAAGGTTGCCATCAGCGTCGAAGGCGCTCCAGGTGGCCGTGATGCCACCCTGGGTGAAGACGAAAGAGACGAGGGTCGGAGAACCTTCGGCGCAAGTGCGGCGGAACCGCATCTCGGCAGGGCGCGCCGGAGACCCCGCTGCTGCCTCCGGGCTGACGGTGATGAAGAGCTCTGAGAGTCCCGTCGGAGTCGCAATCGAGGATGTTGAGAGGGTTGGCGACGCCATTGCCACCGATGGGCTCACTGAAGTCGACCGACCCCAACGCCACCCCGGAATGGAGGCCCGCATGGTCATAGTGGTCGGACGCGCGCTCACAGTTGAGGCTCGATAGCGCTTCGAGTCGGGGATCCGCGAGGAGCATGACGGCGAAAATTGCAAGGAGAGGGCAGCGGCCGAGAAACATTGCACGATTGAAGACCGGGTGATGGCTCATGGGACTTCCTTTGGGAGAAATGGATTCGAGCAAGGGCTCGAGAAGACAGCACCTCTACCGTGGGGAGACCCTCGAGGGGCAGCTCAGAGTTTCCGACCCACCCCTCTCATGCCTGTCAGCCCAGCCAAGAGCAACTCTGAGCCTTCAAATCCGACCTGTTCAGCCTGTATTATTCCGACGAACAACAAGCCTGTGAGGTCAAGATCATGTCCACTGTCCCACACTGAAGCGTTTTTCTCATCCTGGGCTCGCTCGCTTTCCCGTCCCTCCAGCTTCTCGCCCAGGTTCCCGGCACCCCCTTCTTCTCTCTCCAGGCCAACTCACCGGGAGAGGTGACGGTGACGATCGTCCCCGTCGAGGGCGCCACGAGCTACAAGGTCTACCGCGGCCATGACCCCATCGCCTTCCTGAAGATCCCCCTTCCACCTGAAGTGGGGTTGCTCCCCCACGCACAGCTCGTCGGCTCGACCTCTGGTCTCACCTTCGTCGACACGAACCTGCTCCCGCTCGTGCTCCACTACTACGCTGTCACCGCAGTCGGACCTAGCGGCGAGTCGGCGCCGTCGCTTTCGGCCCTCTTCGGAGGCGCCGTCATGAGCACAGCGCCGCCCGAAGCCGCCATCTTCGGCTTCGCCGACCTCCACACCCATCAGTTCGCGAACCTCGCCTTCGGCGGCATGTTCTTCCACGGCGCGGCGTTCCATCCGGAAGGGATCGAAAAGGCTCTCCCCTGGTGCGACTACGTCCGCCCGCTCAATCCCTTCGACTGGGGCTACGGCGTCACCCCGCAAGGGCTGCCGCTGCCGCCGTTCCATCCATTCCTTCCGCTGCCGGTGGGCGTGCCGATCCACGGCCCGGACGGCCTCTACGATGCTCTCGGCGCGGCCATGGAGCAGGGCGTGGGGCACCTGGTCGGCGGCTACCCGGAGTTCAACGGCTGGCCGCGCTGGTCAACCAAGGACCACCAGCAGATGTACCACGACTGGCTCTACCGCGCTTACATTGGCGGCTTGAAGCTCGTGGTCGTGCACGCCGTCAACAACGAGGTCCTCTGCCGGCTCTCGAATCAGCGCGTCGGCTTCGGTTGCAAGGACATGCCCGCAGTCGACCGGCAGCTCGCCGCGGCGAAGGAGCTCGAGGCCTACATCGACGGCCGGTACGGCGGCGCCGGCAAGGGCTGGTACCGCATCGCCTACTCCGGGAAGCAGGCGCGCCACATCATCAATAGCGGCAAGCTGGCAGTGGTGCTAGGGATCGAGGTCGATGACCTCTTCGGCTGCAACTCGGGCTGCGGTGAAGACTACATTCGCGGCGAGCTCCAGAAGTACTACGACATGGGCGTGCGCCACATGTACCCGGTGCACGTCTTCGACAACGCCTTTGGCGGCGCCGCCATGTACAACGGTATCTTCAATTTCGGCAACCGCATCGCCACCGGCCACTTCTACAACGGCCGGGACTGCTCCGGCCAGGGGTACGCGTACGTCTTTGACATCTCGCCCAAGCTTGTCGCCGCGGTCGTTGGCCTACTCACCGGCCCTGTCGGGCTCATCCTCTTCGGACCGCTGATCCCGCCGACGTACGCCGGCAGCGCACACTGTAACTCCCAGGGCCTGACGCCGCTCGGCGAGTTCCTCATCCGGGAGATGATGGCCAGGCACATGATCGTCGACATCGATCACATGTCACGGCTGACGACGGACCGCGTGTTCGAGATCGCCAGGGAGCTCGGCTACCCGCTCGTCTCCGGCCACACGGGCTTTATCGAAACCTCGATCGGCAAGGGTCGCGCCGAGAGCCTGAAGACCGATGAGCAGGTGCGGCAGCTCCGCGACCTCGGCGGCCTCATCGGGCCGGGCCTGGGGCACAGCAAGGTGGACGAGGTGCAGCAGTGGGGCGGCAAGGTGCGCAACGACTGCGGCTTCTCCTCGAAGACGTGGGCGCAGGGGTACCTCTACGCAGTGGACCGCATGGAGGGCGGTGCGGTGGCCTTCGGCAGCGACTTCAATGGTCTCGCCGGGGCGCCTGCGCCCCGCTTCGGCCCGCAGGCGTGCAACAACGACATCCGCGCCCCTCAGCAGGGCGGCGTCGCCTATCCGTTCCAGGTGCACGGCAAGCCGAACCACCTCAACCGCAGCACCGCGGGGCAGAAAACGTTCGATTACAACGTCGACGGCTTCGCGCACATCGGTTTGTACCCCGACTTCATTGCGGACGTGAAGACCATTGGCCTCACCGACGCGGACCTCGAGCCCCTCTTCCGCTCCGCGGAGGCCTACGTTACCCTCTGGGAGCGGATCGAGGGGAGCACGCTGCCGCCTTGCGGACCGCGCTCGTCGAGCCCGGCCAGTCTTCATACTGGCTTCAGCGATGCTGCGCGCAGCGTGATCGCGAACTCCCTCCCCGACGACAACTACACGTTGACCGGCCCGCCGGGAAGCCCGTGGCGCGACGTCTGCGCCGAGGTCGTCCCGGACAGCGGCTTTCCCATCGGCCCGTGGCTCCCGACCACGCCCCAGTCGAAGTGGATCGGGCTTCCGACCACGAGCTCGGACGGCCCGCCGGGGCTTTACCGCTACACCATCAAGGTCAATGTGCCGCAATCGGTGGACCCGGCCGCGCTCTCGATCGTGGGCGGGTGGGCGTCCGACGAGCAGACGGTGGACGTGCTCGTCAATGGCGTCTCCACGGGCCTCTCGAACGCGAACGGCTTCGGGCTCCTCACGCGCTTCCCTCCCGGCGCCGGGGCGGGACGGTTCGTGCGCGGCGACAATGCGGTCGAGTTCCAGGTGATGAACAGCGGGGGACCCACCGGTCTCCGCGTTGAAGCGGCGCTCACGCCCGTCTACGCTTTCGACTCGCTCAACATCTCAACTGGCTTCGACCAGACTTCGAACCAGACGATTCTCGATGGTTCCGAGGACGATCAGTACACCTCCCAGATCAAACGCCTCACCTTCCCGGCGACCGTGGTCGAGGGCGCTCCCACGCCGCCGTGGGTCGCGAACTCCTCCTCCTCGAAGTGGATCGGCGTCGGAGGGAGTGCCTCGCTCCTGGCTCCTGGCTCCTGGCGTCCGTCCCTACACGACGACGGTGACAATCGGGCCCGATCCGCAGGCAGCGGCCGATGCCACAATCGTGGGAAACTGGGCGGTCGACGATGCCATCACCGAAGTCCTGATCAACGGCGTCCCGACTGGCCTGAGCCTGGCCGGATTTGACCACCTGCAGGCCTTCCCAGCCAATGCGGGCCTCGGCTTCTTCCGTCCAGGCACCAACACGATCACTTTCCAGGTCTCGAACGCGGGCAGTGGCGCAAACCCCTCGGGCTTGCGCGTCGAGGCCCGCGTCCGCGTACCCAACTACTGCGTCCGGGATAACTTCCCGGGGCGCAGCCGCCAGAGCCTCGAGCGGCGCTGGAGCATCGCCTCGGGCCAATGGTCGATCGGGCCACCGGATGACCCCTTCGACTCCACGGGTGGGCTGAGGACAGGACCGACGAGGGAGGAGAGCTGGATCTGGGCCGGGAGCCCGCCGCGCGCCGCTCCGGAGGCTGCGGTCTACGAGGTCGTCTACCGCACCTGGACCGCCGAGGATTCTTCCGTGGGTCGCCATGGCGGCATCATGTTCTGCGCCACGGCCCCCACGAACCGACTGGACCCCATGGCGAGCGGTTACACGCTCGACTATATCGACCGCGAAGACGATCGCGGCTTGCGCCTCTTCCGGGTGGACCATGGCGTCCTCGTACCGCTTCATGTGGGCACACCGGAAGTGGCCGATCTGCCCCTGAGCTGGAGGGTCGAGGTCGCAGGCGGCAGGATCCGCTGTTTCGCCGACGGCAACCTTCTCATCGAGGTCTTCGACGGCACGTACCAGGGCGGCTTCTTCGGCCTCTGGGCCTGGGAGCGGCAGGAGGTGACGATCGACGATGTGACATTCGGGTGCGAAGCGCCGCTCCAGCCAGATGGAGGCCTGCGCCTACCCGGTGACTGCAACTCCGATGGCAGCCTCAACCTCTCCGACGCCGTCTGTCTCCTCAACTACCTCTTCCAGGGCACCGTACCCCGTCTTCCGTGCGGGGACGGGAGCAGGACGCACCCGGGGAACCTGCGCCTGCTTGACTCAAACGGTGACCAGAGGATCGACCTGTCGGACCCGATCCGTGTCCTGGGATACCTCTTCCTCGGGCTCCCGCCTCCGGTCTCGGGGAAGCACTGCATCCGCATCGCGGAGTGCCCGGAGACGTGCAAATTGTAGCCTCCGCCAGGTAGTCGATGCGGCGGGGCCAGGGGCGACGGAGTCGCCGCTACCCCCAGAAGTAATGCCAGGTGTAGGTGAGGTCGGCGCTCTTGCCTGGCTCGAGCTGCATCGTCCACTTCACCTTGCTCACGGCGTTGAAGCGATTCCACCAGGCTGGCCAGGCGTACCACGACCACCAGGCAGGCAGCTCACCAGAATAACCATCCTCGTCATCGAAGGTGCTGTGCCTGGTCACGAGGCCGCTGGCGTTGGCCACGTCGACGTTTCCGAGCACGCGCCGCGTCACCTCGATCTCCACACCGACGACCTGCGGTGACTCGTGAGCGTGATCTTGCCGGCCAGATCGACCTTGAGCAGTTGCGAACCGTTCCAGGCGACGGCATTGGGCGTGCGATTGACTTCTGAGTCGACTTTGCGGACGGAGATATCCACCGCTGCCGTCACTGGTAGATCGCTTGTGGCACCTGCCCAGGCTGCTGGCTCGCGGGCCAGCAGCCTTTTGAGGAACCAATGAGTGGTGGGCGGGCGTTCAACTCGCCCCCCCAAGCTCTCACACCAGCTTGCGCAGGAGCGTTACGCGGCCCGTATGGACCCATTCGACCACGTAAATGTTGCCTGCCTTGTCGAAGCAGGCGTCATGAGGATGAACGAACTTGCCGGGCACCCAACGCTTCTCGTCCATGCGAATTTCTCGCTTCTTCACCTCTTCACGCCACACAGGATCTTCCCCGAGATTTACCAGGACCTTGTTGTCGCGATCCCTGAGACTCACCTGGGCGTGGAGATCCGGAACGACCATGACATCGCCAAGGATATCGAAGTGGGCGGGAAAGTGAAAATCGTTCACGAAGCTCAAGTGCTTGCCATCCAGAGTGAAGTACTGGAGGCGGGCGTTGGCTCGGTCGGCGACAACAAGGGACGGCTCACGACCAGGCCGGTTGTCGAGCCAGAGTCCGTGAGGCGTCTGCATCTTGCCCGGCTCCTTGCCGGCGCCGCCCCAGGTGCGAACCCACTTCGCATTCTTGTCGTACTGATGGATGTAATGCGAACCGTATCCGTCCCCCACGTAAAAGCCTCCGTCGGGCGCGAACGCCACGTTGGTGGGCCGGTACTGTTCTTTCTTCTCGTAGACCTTGGGCTCCTGTGGGTAGTCGAGCTTCCAGACGACGTCGCCCTTCAGCGTGGTCTTGACAACCTGTCGATTGAAAATATCCGAGAGGTAGAGGAACTCCTCGCTGCCTTCCTTCCGGACGTCAATCCCGTGCCCTCCCGGGTAGTACTCCTTGCCGAAGGAGCGCACAAACTTACCTGCCGGGTCGAAGACGACGACCACGTCAAGCGGTGTCTTCTCGCGACCCTGGTGAGTGATGTAGATGAGCCCGGACTCGTCAATGGCGACGCCATGGGTGATCTCCCACCTCAAGTGGTCGGGGAGCTGTGCCCAGCCGTGCACGCACTCGTAGCGATACGCGCCCTCGCCGATCACTGGATTTTGCGTTCCGGACTTGTCGCTGGCTCGCAGAAACGCGGGCGCGGCGCTCGAGGCCACCCCCCAAGTGCCAAGGGCCGCGGTCGTCTTCAGGAACTCTCTGCGTTTCATCGGATTTCTCCTTGAACCTCGTTGGTGGGACTGTGCGAAGCCTTGAGTATCCACTATTCAGACCACCTCGCAAAGGGGTTACTCCGCGAGCAATTCCGAGAGCCTACACGAGGCGAATGGAATGAACATCTCCTCCGGCGTGAGCCCGCCGTGATGGCCGCGCATGCTGTGAGGCCTTGCCTGCCCCGGGTAATAGCCCCACACGGTTTCACCGGTGTAGGGGAGGACCAACAGCTGCCCCACTCGCCTACGAAGCCTTGCGACCGGCGGCCCCGGCCCAAAGAGGCCACGCGCAAACGCGTCTTCAGTCCGCACCACCTCCGCGCGCCCCGCAAGCCACTCGGTGAGATACTGCTCAACCGCCTGAACACGATTCGGCTGCAGGTGGAGCAAGACATCCCGAATGCTTCCCGTCGGCGGAATGGGCTCGCCCGACCGCTTCGCCTTCAAGGCCTCGCGGATCTCGGGACGGTCCGTGAGATAGATCGTACGATCCGGCGCAACGGGCGTCTGACCGTGGTCGGCGGTGACAAGAAGTAGTGTCTGCCCGGCGACCTCGCGGCTGCGCTCCCGCAGCGAGGCATTCAAGACATCCGTGAAGGCGTGGGAGATCGAGAGTAACTCTGCCAGGGCCTCGCGAGACCCGGGAGAAAACGCGTGCTCGATCCTGTCGAAATGATCCCAGTAGACGTAGAAGAAAGTCGGGTGGGCGGCCTTCTCCAGCTCGTCAGCCAACCGCACCATCAGATCGGAGAGCCCGAGGAAGCTCACCGTACGAGACCCACGCTTCGAAACCTTCGAGTAGGCGCTCTGGGCGTAATCCCGCTGCGAGAAGCAAACGGAGAGCACACCGGCCTCTGTCAGCCGCTCAAAGATGGTGCCACCATCGAACAGGATGGATGGATCGACGCCAGATGCGAGGAGATCGTCCCGAGCCTTCCCGTTCCAGCGCTTGAAGGGCAAGGTGGCGATGACGTCGTCGATCTCCTCCAGGTAGACCATCCACTCGGGCAGCCCGTGCTCCGAGGGCGGGAGCCCCGTCGCGAGGGCTGTGAGCGAGGCTGAGGTTGTCGATGGGAAGACAGCCGTGAGCGAGGTCACCGTGCCGCGTTCCCCCAGCCGCTTGAAAAACGGGAGTTTGGACGCCTGCGCGAGCCACGTGTCAAACCCAAGGCCGTCGATGAGGAAGAGCAACACATGATCCAGGGGCCGATCACGAAGGGGGCGGGTTACCGACCCGTCGAGCCCTTCGCGGATCCTTGGGACTCCAAGGAGCTCAAGGATGGTGTTGGGAAGGTTCGCGAAACAATAGCCGTCGTACCTTGGCTCGACGAACTGGGCGTGCGTGGAGCGGAGTACGGTCGATCGCAGGTCGCGAATCACCGTTCAAGCACCATTAAATGCTTCCGGGAATCTGGATGCATGAGTGGAACCGCCGAGGTTGAAAATATCGTCCCGTACGGGCCGGAAAGGATCCACAGCCGACCGGGAACACGCCAGCGCACGAGCGAAAACGCCACGAGGAGAAGCAGTCGCCCCGGGTCCGCAGCAAGTGCAACGACGGTCATTTGTACTCCAAGCGGCCATGATGGGGACCTCTTGACCGGAGCGCGACCACAATCGGCGCCGGAAGCGGCCGGTGCGGGAAAGGGCCTCCTCCCTCGGGCGGAGTATACGGTAGCAGGGGGCCCTCGCACAGGAACTTTTTGAAGGCGCCTGCGACCTTGAGAGTGCTTCGCAATGAGCTGCGGGCTTCGGCCGGCGTTCAGTGTGCCGGGCTGCGTTTGTGCTTGAGCTTCCCGGCACTCGCGAGAGAATGCGGCCACAAATTTCTGCCGAAGGAGGCCTGCGCTTGCTACCCGACCTCGCCCAGCTCGAAGCTGCTGCGGAGATTGTCCACTCCGTCATGCCGCCGACACCGCAATATTGCTGGCCCCTCCTCTGTCAGCTCACCGGCACGGAAACCTGGGTCAAGCTCGAGAACCAGACGCCCACCGGC
>SXGT01299984.1_pt1 | contig 21874 bp, 33 predicted proteins | sample 3176221 | NCBI WGS metagenome assembly SXGT01 (sample SAMN11356862, study PRJNA531348) | freshwater metagenome | isolation source: freshwater sample F1-120 | place: China: Fuxian Lake, Yuxi | collected 2017-12-25
CAGTGCCATACTATCGTTTTTCTTTCATGCCGCCGTCCGAAACCGGTGCTGCCGAAACCGCAAACGCAGTTTCAATTGGGCCGCGCCGCTCATGTCGCGTCTGGCGTCGCACGAGACTAAGTAGAGTGTATGGCGAGCACGCGAGCGCACTTGATAGCAATCCGCCTCTCAACGCTGGCGATGGTCGCCCGCTTGATACCCAGTTTCTTGGCGACTGAGCCGCGGGAGTTGAAGGCGAAGCGCCCGAAGTCATGGTAGATACGCTCGGCAAGGGCGAGCACTTCGGGAGAGTCAGAGACACGCCGGGGAATTGGCATGGGCCAGAGTGTGTCCCACCCCTGCCCGCCGCGCAAGGCTCCAATCGGGCCGCATTTTTGCACTCGCCTCCCCTGCCCCGTCGCCGATAATCGCCCTGCCCGATGAACGGGCGAAAAACAACACCATGAACCTTAAACGCACAATCCACCCGGCGCTATGCTGGGCAACCCTGATTATCGGTCTAGCAACCGTTGCAATCTGCGCCAAGTTGCTTTCCGGGCAAAGCGGACAAACTCAACACTGCAAGACATGCACTTGCCGGCTTCTCCCTTCCCGCTGAAAACCCGCCGCAACCCCGAAAAACACCCCACCCCCCCCCTTGTCGAAAGGCTGGGGGGATTTTGGTTTTGGGGAGGATGGATTTTTTCGCTTTGGGGCACAGGCGCAGACCGGGGGGGCAAACGCACGGGAATCAGAAGTTTACGGCGATGGGGACACCCCTATTCCCTTTTTTCAAATTTCTGAGCAATGTAGAAACACCCCCCCAACCCCCCCCTGTGGGGGGTGGGGGGGTATTTCGGAAAAACGCGCCACAGTTTTCCGTCCCGCCCGCCGCCGCGAATCGTCCGCCGGGGAAGCGGATTACAAAACCGGCCCGGAAAAGGAATTGCGACCGCTTCGCGGTTCTGCTGTAATGACCCCGTCACGCGGGAGGATAGAGCAATGCAGGGATGCAACTCGAGCGCCCGCGTCGGCCACAAGGCGCAGAAATGCACTGCCCGGCGGAATCATAGCCCAAGTAGGCACAGGTTCCGCCGGGTATTCCCTTCCCGCCGGCCCCCCCGGTCTGCGCCTGTGCCCCAAAGCGAAAAAATCCATCCCCACCCAAATTCCACCACGGCAACTGCTGATAACAGGCTTTACGTCGCACAATATCACCCACTTTTTCCACTGGCGGAGCGAAATTGTAAGTGCTCGCAGTTTGTAGGTTATCTATACTTGCCCCGCGTTGACCACGGCGGGCTTAGCGGCTTGCCCCCCGGTGCGGAAATGAATTCGCACCGGGGTTTCCCCGGTCAACGTGCAACGCATGGAAATTGAAAATGATGGTTCCTTCACCTTGGCCGTTCTGCGGAACGAATTCCAAGGCTACCTCGCCGGCCTCTCCCGCGAACTGCGGGAAGGCGGCATCGCCTCCGCTCCCTACGCCGTTCTCAGCTTGGCCAAGTGCCTCGCGTGGAACGCTGACAAACTCGACAACGCCCCGGCCTTGATTGGACAGGTGCCCACGACACCCAGCATCGCCGCGCTCGCCGATGAACTGAAACGCGCCGCGCTCGCGCTCTGCAATCAGCAGACCAAACCCGCCACGCCCGCCACCTATTGCGAGCGCGTCGTGACACTTGAGCAGGAACTCGCCGCCGTCCGCGCCTTGCTGGCCAATCGGAAAGGAGAGCCGCAGTGAGAAACCAAGAGGCTCAAATCAGAAGGCCGCTACGCGCCGGTCAGAAGGTGGTTGTGAGAGGACTCAGCCGCTACGTTGACGGCGTAAAAGGTGTCGTTGTGAGGCTGGTTGACAGGGGCAACAAAGACGACCTTATCAGCAGCGAAGGGACTTGGACAATTGCCGTTCCTGATTGCTGGAATGGTGGTACGGGATTTCTCAACAGAGAATTCCAGAGGCGCTACCTACGCCCACTCAAGAAAGGAGAGGCACAGTGAAACCGCGTCCGCTCTTTGCCAACGTCACCAGGCTTCCGCAAGGCTACTTCGCCGCCGATGTTTCGGATGTTTACGGGCAAGTGTTCCATGCCTCTGCCGACAGCCGAAAGGAAGCGATTGCCAAGCTCCGCGCAATGGCTCGCGTTGAAGGCTTCAAGCTGATTGTGAAAGGCGGTGCCAAGTGAGCAAGCCAACCACTTGGTCTGCCAAGTGCTATCCGATAGCGTCGCATCTGGCCCGCCAATTTGAACGCGATCGCATCCGCGACAAGTTCGTTGTGGTAGAGTGTGAATTCCGCGCCGACGGTCCCTATCTTGGACACCTTCAGCGCGGCAGATTCATGCGCCAAGCATCCGAAGCAGTTGACCGAAAGTTTGGCGAACTCTGCCCGCTTGGCGGATTCACCCTCACCGAACCATCCCCCCGACAAACCACTTCCCACGCGGAGACCTTGGCTGCCGCCCTAGGGATCATAGAAGCGGACAGCCGCGCCATGCAGCAAGCGCTCGCCAAGCCATGAAATCCCCCGCCACAAAAGACCTTGCCCTACACGTCGACGCGCGCGGCGGCAGCTATTGGCTACGCCTCGACAGCGGAGAATTTCTCCCGCTCGACACCGGCCAAGCCAAGCTCCACCTACGCGCCGCCGGTCTGAACCCTGACACCTTCACCGACGGCTTGAACGAAGTGGAGCGCGCCCTCTGGGTCAGTCAGAAGGAACGCCACGTCCACTACGCCGGCCCGCTGGCGGGTTGGCCGACGGGTTCCTTCATCACGCCCGACGGGCGCAGATGTCTGGTGACATCGGCGGCTCGCCGGGTGGTCCCCAAGCAAGGCCAAGCGTCGGCCATAGAGGGATTCTTCTGCGATCTACTCGGCGATCAGGCCGCGCACTTCCTCAATTGGCTCGCCTTGTCGCTCCGCGCACTGGAAAGCGCCAGTGGGGGCCCGGGCCAACTCTGCGCCCTTGCCGGACCGTCGGGTTGCGGCAAGTCGCTGGCGCAGACCATCATCACCGCCGTTCTCGGCGGACGCTGTGCCAGTCCTTACAACTACATGACCGGCGAGACTTCCTTCAACAGTGACCTGGCGCAAGCGGAGCACTGGGCGATTGAAGACAAGGCCAGTTCAACGGACATCCGCACGCGGCGCAAGTTCGGTGCGAGCATCAAGGAAGCGTGCGTTAACCGCGAGTTGTGCGTTCACGCCAAGGGCCGGCAGGCTATCACGCTGCCGACCTTCCGCCGGCTCACCTTGTCAGTGAATGATGAGCCGGAGAACCTCATGATTCTCCCGCCGCTGGATGAAAGCATCCTCGACAAGGTGAATCTCTACCACTGCTCACCAGCCGACGTTGGCGAAGACCGGGCGAAGACCTGGAAAACCTTCACCGACGAATTGCCCGCGTTCGTCTGGCAACTCAACAAGCTCACCATCGCGAAGTCTTGGAAGTGCCCGCGCTACGGACAAAAAGCATTCCACGCTCCAGCGCTGCTTGAAGTCCTCAACGCCGCCGCTCCTGAGACTCGCCTGCTGACGCTCATTGACGAAACGCTGTTTTCCGCGCAAGGGTTGGAAGTCTGGACCGGGAGCGCGGAGCAACTGGAGAAGGAACTGCGGGCGAGTCCGTTCTGCTTCGCCGTGGAAAAACTCCTCTACTTCTCCAGCGCCAGCGGGGTTTACCTGTCGCGCCTGGCGGCCAAGCACCCGGAAAGGGTGTCCGCCACTCGCGCCAGCGGGAAAACCCGGTGGACACTCAGCAAGGCTGCCGAACAATAGCCGCCCTGCCCTGCCCTACGCGAGCCGCTCCCGATGCACCGGGAGCGGCTTTTCCGTTTACGGCAGCTTCGCCGGATTTACACCCGTTGCCACTCCGCGCGCCATCGCCTCGGCCATCGCGCTCAGCTTGTCAACGTCGCTTTCACCCTTAACCGAACCCAGCGAGACCTTGCGCGTGTAGTTGGTGCCTTGCGTGGTGGTGTCGCTGGTGACTTTGGACGCCTCCGCCTTCACGCAAAACGCGGTGAAGGTCGTCTTGTCGCCCGTTACGGCCGTGTGCGAGTAGCGGACGCAACCCGATAGAAGGCAAGCCGCCGCCGCCAGCGCTGCCGCGCCCAGTGCCAAGGCCAAGTCCGTCCGCGCTGATTTGTCAGTCTGTGTGTTCATGTTCAGTCCTACGTTGTCTCCGGGGGTCCCGGCATTGTTCAATTGTTGCCACCACTTTCCCGAGCGCGACGGTGTTGTTTGCCACCACCGTCGCCAAAAATTCAACCTGCTTGAGTTGCCGGTCAGTGACCGCTTCCAACCGCGCTGCGATGGTCTGCCGGTCGGCCACAATCCAGCGCCAAATGAAGGCCGCGCACAGGCCGACGACAATCAGCAGCGCCAGGAAAAGCCAGCGGTCAGACTGGGCTGCCGCGTGGTCTGCGATTCCGACGGGGTCGGGCATGATGGCTAGATGGTAACTTCAACAATGCTCATGTCGCCAGCGCCGGAAGTTGCTCGCAACCGATAGGTGCCAGGATCAATGTTCGAAGGCACCGTTAATGGAAACCCATCATCCAGCATACCGGAATTTGAGGATTGGATTTCGTCAGCGCCGTTCAAGATGTCGAGCGTGAAGGTGTCCCCAAAGGTTGAGGAAAAGGGAATGTTCCTTCGCCATTCAACCACAAGGTCGCCACCAATCACCCCTTGCACATAGAGGTTGGTTAAGACCACAAACCCAGTTCCCGCCGGCCCAGTCGCTCCCGCTGGCCCTTGCGGCCCTTGTGAGCCGTCGGCTCCCGCCGGCCCTTGCGGCCCTTGAGCGCCAGTCGCTCCCGCCGGTCCTGCTGGCCCTTGAGCGCCAGTCGCTCCCGCCGGTCCTGCTGGCCCTTGAGCGCCAGTCGCTCCCGCCGGCCCTTGCGGCCCTTGAGCGCCAGTCGCTCCCGCCGGTCCTGACGGTCCTTGAGCGCCAGTCGCTCCCGCCGGCCCTTGCGGCCCTTGAGCGCCAGTCGCTCCCGCCGGTCCTGACGGTCCTTGCGCGCCGGTCGCTCCCGCCGGTCCTGCCGATGGACCCACGCGCCGCAACCGATAGACACCGCTGCCAGTGTCAACGAGCGCAAGCAAGTTGTCACCCGCAACGAGCGGTTGAGAATGATTCGGAATGTCACTTGTCTTCATGTCAGTTCCACCGTCACTTGCTCTGAACCAAACTGGCTCAGAGCTTCGATTTGCTCTCCGGTTTCCTCAGTCCACACTGGCAACGGCTCAGTCGCCGCGAACGTCGCTCCACTCTCAATCTTCGCTGCCTCGATCCACGGCACGTTCCCCGACTCGAATCCCGCTTCACCGATTACGGCCGTTAGCCATGAACGCCGCGCCGCATGGCGGGGATCCTCATTCGGCCATTGGAACCACGGCAGCGCCTCAGTGAATGCGCCACGGTCTGCCGCCATGGCCACGCCACCGGAAACCGTCAGCAGTTCTGCGGCGAGTGAGTCCAAGCCAGGTTGCAAGTCAGCCCCACCTGGCGCACTGAACACGCCATAGAGCGCGAACGCTGGCAAGGTGACGTTCAATGGTCCTGTGATACCTGGCACTCGCAACGAACCGCTGCCAGCGAACCAAAGGGCAAACCCGCGTTCGATGGCGCAATCCTCGCGAGCCAGGAACGCATTCACCCGCTCGCCAAGACTCAGTTGCTCGCCAAAGGACCGCGCCGGGCAAGGCCACGTGCTCGCATCCTCAAACGCAGTGAACCGAGCATGGCTTGGCCGCACGCCTGCTGACGTGGCGAACCAATAAACCATCCGCGCCTCCGCCCTTTCCATCAAGGCCAAGACATCATCCCGCACATTCAGCGACGCGCTCGCCAGCAGGTAGCCCGTCCGCACGTCCAACGCCGCGAAACAGCAACCCCGGCAAGCGCCAATCGCCTTCGCCAGTGCCCGGCCCGACGAAAGCCACGCGCCACCCGCCAACGGCTTGCAAATGGCTTGCGCCGTTTCAATGGCGCTCGCATCCGTCCAAGGCAGATAGCCAGGTTTGCCGTCGGTAATCATCGCAACAGCCAGACGTAGGTTGAGTAGAGGCGACGCAACATAATGGTGATTTCGCCCTTGGTGTAACCTCCCCTGCCCTCTTTCCACCGTCGAACCATCAAGACCACTTCCGCGAAGGCCACTGAGTTTGCCGCCCGCGTCCCTCGCAATTCATTGATGGCCCGCTCGAAATCCGCCGCGACCGTCGCCCGTTTGTCAATAACCGTGCCCAACCGTGCCCGCAGCGCCGCAATCCGCTTCTCCAGCGCGGCAATCTCCCGCTGAATGCTCGCCGGCCCGTTCGGTGCAAATTCGTTCGCCATACTCAAGCCAGTTCCAAGACAATCACATCCGCGCCGCCACCGAAGCTGCCTATGGGTGCATCCTGTGACATGGGATTCTGGCCAGATGCACTGACCCATTGGTTCTGATTGTCAACCCTGTAAATCTCCCATTGAATGCCATTCAGGGGACGGCACTGGACGTCAAACGCAGTCCCGGCCAACTGATATACCCCACGCCAAAAACTCCAATGGAAAACCATTCCAGCCGCCAGATATCCGTAGCCATTGGTGACACTCTCAATGGCCAAGTCTGGCGGCCCACCGCTGCCGCCTCCAGCCAGCGTGCCATGCAGCGCCCAAGCGCCACCGGACTTGCCAAACACTGCCCCGGAAGACGTGTTCAAGTATCCGTCACCATTGTTTCCCAACTCAGCCGCCGGGGACCCCGTTCCAAAATGCCATACCGAGTTGCTCGCCCCATCCTCACCAGCCGGCCCTTGCGGACCCTCTGGTCCCGGCTCGCCCTGTGGACCCTGTTCTCCCTGTGGCCCCGGTGCACCCGCCTCGCCAGTCGGCCCGTCTGGACCCTGCGGATCGCACAGCCGCAAGCGCCATAGGCCGCCCACCTGGATCAATCCGACCACATACTGGCCCAGCTCCAGCCGGCCAGAGTATTTTGGGACTTCGCTCAGCTTCATTTCAGATTTCGAGTAGTAGGACGTTCAGTAGATAGTCACCATGCTCGCCGATGCTCTCAATGAGTTGGCCGGTTTGCTCATCCACCCAAAAGGGGTCGGCGTGGTCCCTCCAGTCCCCGCCGCTGGAACGGCAGACGCTCTTGGGGAGCCAACTGACACCTTCCCCGGATGAGAAATGCTCCATCGCGACCATGTTTTCCAGCCAGTTGAAGCGCGACATCGTCAACCCTTTGGAGCCGTCCGCATGGTGACAGCGAAGTGATGTTCATCCACTACCGCAGCCATCGTCTTGGGATCGTCCACCCCGTTCCCCACGTTGCAGAGCCAGCCGCCCAGCCGCTCAATGTTGGGAATGTAAGGGGTGTTGTACGAGCCTTCGTGAATCGCCCAGAACCCGTAAATGGCCAGCGCCGGGAGTTCCACGCGCCAATAGACATCCCAAGACCAGTTCTGATAGGCCCACCAGCGCATCCCACCAGCCCCAGGAAACCAGATGACATACCCCTTGGACTGGAGGAACTGCCGCCGGCCCAACATCGCAGTGAGGAACTGAGAGAGCGTTTGTTCCTCGCCAAAGGTCCACGATTGGCTGGGTCCAGTGTTATCAATGGTCCATGCGGAATAGGTGGTCCACGGATAGACTCGCGGATAGTTGGGGTTTATGGAGTTGCTGGGCCACGTGGTTCCGCCTCCCACCTGCCCGAATTGCAGAGGCCAGCGAGCCCTGGCATTCCTGGTTGGTTGGCATTGGTACCAGGAAATGATTGGATGGGGATCGGCCCGCAAAATGCCCAGCACCATCTCCCGGATTGTCATTGACGAACTGGCCACTACCAACCCAGTCCCCAAATCCATAACAGCCACCTTGCAACCGGGACAGTATTTGATTGCCCTCGCGAACGTAGTTCCAGCCTGTTGCTTGGCACCACCCACCAACGTCTGCGCAACATGGTTCTCCGCATCCCACCGTAGGGAAGGCGAAGTCCACGGCAGCCAAGCAGGTTTGCCCTCGAAGATCACTGCGCTTTGTGGTAAGGCGAGCGAGGATTGTTGGCCGCGCCTTCGAGCGCCGCAACGGCCCGCGACAGGCTGGAAAACGTTTCCCCTCCCCTGTCAGTCATCAATCCCCATGAATTGATTTTTTTAAAGATAGCATTCCAAGGTGCTGCCAAGACCCTGCCTCTGATGGCTTCCATGCGGTCCATGAGTGCCTGCCCGATGCGTTGCCGCTCCTGTGCATTCTGAGATTCCTCTTGGACGGCTTCCGCTTGGAGAGCTTGGAGCCTCGCAAACTCCCTCTGATACTTGTCTTTGGTGGATGCTTTCCACTTCCACCCAACCACATCCGAGTAAATGTCGCGCGCAATCTGTCCGGCCATTTTCTTGATGGTAGGCTTCACGGCTGCCGAAACCATGAAAGCAGCAATGGCTGCCAGCAAAGCCTGCGCTGAACCGTGGTCAGACTTTTGCGCCTTTTCATCATCGGTAACGGCAACCATTACCTCCAATCCGTTTTCCTTGACGTTTGACACTGTGTTTGCGGCATCGGCCCGAGCGCGCAGCTCCGCCATTTCCTCCCGCATGTTCTGATTCTCCTGTGCGAGCTGGTCAATCTGCTCCTGGAGATACTCATTCTGCCGCGCCGCACCTTCCGTCGCTGCCGGCATCCCTGATTGGATTTGAGCCACGACGGCGGCCTTGTCAGGCAGTTCAATGCCGTTCAATTCCGCATACTCCCGTGCCGTATTGCTGTCAGTGTTTCGGATCACCTGACCGTTGCACACTGACCACAGACGCTTTGTTTCCTTCTGAGCTAGCCATTCCTCGCGAAGGGCGGCTTGGTAGTCGAGATAGTTTCCACGCAAGAGAGCCAAGTCCGCCTGTGCCTTCGTAAGTGAGGCTTGGTCAATGTCCGCTCCGGCATTGGACGTGAGATAGCCAGTTACGTTGGCAGCAATCATCCTCGCAAGGTTGCCGATGCCGGGCACAAATAAGAGCAATCCGCCGGAATACTTGGCGCACTCATCACGAATCTTGCGCGCCGTCTGCATCGCCTTTGTACTCTGTCGCAAGTCACTCCCGCCGCGTGGGGAATTCTGCGCCAGCTCCAGCGCCCGCGCTTCTGCCGCGGCCTTGCTGGTCGCGTCGGCGAGCTTCTCATCCTGCTTACGCTGGATCATCTCCTCCAGCTCACGGTCAGTGTAGTGATTGGTCGCCGTTCCCTTCACTACGTTTTGGAGCATGGCATCAAGGTCGGCGATGCTGCGGTAAACCCGCCGCACGACCTTCCCGTCAGATTGTTTGTAGAATACGCTTGGCATGGGATTACTTGGCGGAGAGTGCTTTTAGGCGAGCGGCGGCAGCCTTGCTCTCGGCTTTTAGGCGTTCGGATTCAATGAACGCCTGCCCGATTGCGGCGGCATCCTCCGTTCGCGCAATTCCCACGTTCGCCAACCGTTGCGCTTGAGGACCAGCCCCATTTGCGCTCGCATCGGCGACGATCTGCGGACTGGCCGCCAACCGGTCGGCGATCTCCGTTGCCGTCATGTCGTCTGTGATTTGGCCTTCTGACGATGTCCCTTCAACCGCCGCCACCGTCGCGCCAGTGCCGCCCGCGACGCCGGCGCCGATCTTCGCATACGTCCGGCCCTTCACCTTGCTGAGCAACTCACGCGCTCGCCCGACGTAGGTTGTATCAATCCCGTTCTGAGCCGCCAGCTCCTTTTCCTCTGCCGTCAACGGCTTGGCGGCACTCGCCAGATTGTCCTTGGTGGCTTGCACTGTCTCACCCTGCCCTTTCGGTGCCCGAGTGGTCACGCGCGTTTCACCGCTGCCCGGCCCGCTCGTAGGTTTCGGCAGCGCCGGCAACCCGGACGCCGCCCGGATTTCCGCGTTGCTCATTCGAGTGCCGTTCACCCGCATGAACGTTCCCGATGCAGTGACGTAGCCGCCGGACACCAGCCGGCCACCCTTGGCCACGGCCCGCGCCGCCGGAGTTTTGGTTGTAGTGGGCATGATTTGAGAGTGAGAGTTTGACCGCTATCAAACGAAACCCTGCCCGCCCCTTGCGGGTACCGGGCAGGGCCAACATTACCAGTGCTATGAACCCTACCTTACTCTAGGTAGGAAACCGCTTCCGGGGAGTCGTCCGCAATGACGTCCTCGAACTCCGTGCCCACAACCTGCTTGTCAGCCGCGATGGTCAGCGCCTCGCAAGCGGCAATGAAGGTGTCCAAGTTGGCCTCGGTGCCGTAGTGGACCTTGAGCTTGTTGTTGCTCTGGTTGAACGTCACCAGCGCAGCGGAGTCCACCGGCTGATTCTTGAGAGCCAGGGCAATCGCCTGTTCCAGAGTCATCGTGCTCTTGGTTGGCTTGAGAGCCGCATCGTAGGCCAGCTTGGCTTCCTCGGGCAACGCGGCATACACCGCGCCCGTGCCGCCGCTGACTGTGTAAGGAGTGTCAACCAGCGACCACTCCCTGCGGGCGCTGGTGCCATCCTCGGCAACCAACTCGAAAGCGGTGGCGAAACCGCTGGCAGCCGGGAGCGTCAGCGCCGTGGAATCGCCCGCCAAACAGAACGATTTCGTCGGGAAGCTGCCGACGGCGAGGACTGCCGCGACGCTGATTTGCCGGAGCGTCGCGACGCCCAGTGCGGACAGCGTTGTTTTGGGAGTGGAAGTTACCTCAGCCGAGATCAACTTGGGCTGGATAACGCTGGTTGCATTGCCGGTCGAAGTGACGGCGGCCCATGCGGTGACTGTGCCTTGATTCAGTGCCATACTATCGTTTTTCTTTCATGCCGCCGTCCGAAACCGGTGCTGCCGAAACCGCAAACGCAGTTTCAATTGGGCCGCGCCGCTCATGTCGCGTCTGGCGTCGCACGAGACTAAGTTGGCCCTGTGACCATCGCCCGAGCGCACTTGAGAGCGATGCGCCTCTCAACCGTTCGGATTGTCTCGGGAGAGACACCCAGCTTGCGAGCGACAACGCCCCGAGAGTTGAAGGCAAATCGCCCGAAGTCATGGAAGATTCTGTCCGCCATCGCCAGCACTTCGGGAGAGTCAGATGCACGCCTGTAAATTGGCATGGGCCAGAGAGTGTCCCACCCCGGCCCGCCGTGCAAGGCTCCAATCCGGCCACGAATTTGGACTCGCCTCCCCTGCCCCGTCGCCGATAATCGCCCTGCCCGATGAACGGGCGAAAAACAACACCATGAATATGAATCGCAAAATCAATCCTGCTGTCTTCTGGGCTGTCCTGGTAGTCGGCCTCTCCACCGTTGCCCTGTGCGCCAAACTTCTGGTCGGCGAAAGCGGCAACAGGCCACACTGCAAGACATGCACTTGTCGGCTACTCAAGGACTCTCAAGCCGCGAATGACTTCACGCCAACCCCAGTCTGCCCCGTGGCCACCGGCCCGACCAACGAGGCGGACGCGATGCAGTTGGCGAGCCGCTCCCCGTCCGCGCTCTTTGGCATGGTGGCCAGCCATCTTTGGGGCACCGGCTCCAGCAACTACACGATGGGCACGGTCCTTTGCGCCGTCGGCAAGAAGGGGATCCTTCCCGTGTTCTACGGGACCAACGGAGTGGGATTCCTGCCCGGCACGCTCGAGCGCTGAAACCCGCCGCAACCCCGAAAAACACCCCACCCCCCCCCCTTGCCGGAAGCATGGGGGGATTTCAGTTTTGGGGAGGAAGGATTTTGCGCATGGGGCACAGGCGCAGACCGGGGTGGGCAATGCACCGGGAATCAGAAGTTTACGGCGATGGGGGCACCCCTTTCCCTTCTTTTCAAATTTCTGAGCAATGTAGAAACACCCCCCCAACCCCCCCCCCTGAGGGGGTAGGGGGGGTATTTCGGAAAAACGCGCCCCAGTTTTCCGGCCCGCCCGCCGCCGCGAAGCGTCCGCCGGGGAAGCGGATTCCAAAACCGGCCCGGAAAAGGAATTGCGACCGCTCCGCGGTTCTGCTTCAATCACTCCGTCACGCGGGAGGAGAGAGCAATGCTGGGAAGCAACTCGAGCGCCCGCGGCGATCACAAGGCGCAGAAATGCACGGCCCGGCGGAATCATAGCCCACGTCGGCAGAGGTTCCGCCGGGTTTTCCGTTTCGCCCCCCGATCTGCGCCTGTGCCCCGAAGCGATAAATCCATCCCCACCAAACTTCCGCGGCAACGTCTGATAACTGGCTTCGCGTCGCACAATATCAGCCCATTTCCACGCGCTTCCCAAGATTGTAATAGACCGCACGCTGTAGGTTAGCTTTAATCGCGGCGCGTTGACCACGGCGGGCTTAGCGGCTTGCCCCCCGGCGAGGAATGAATTCTCGCCGGGGTTTCCCCGGTCAACCCCCAACGCATGATCGAAAATGATGGTTCCTTCACCTTGGCCGTTCTGCGGAACGAGTTTCAGGGTTATTTGTCCGGCCTCTCCCGCGAACTGCGGGAAGGCGGCATCGCCTCCGCTCCCTACGCCGTTCTCAGCTTGGCCAAGTGCCTGGCGTGGAACGCTGATAAGCTCGACAACGCACCGGCCTTGATCGGCCAGACGCCCACTACACCCAGCATCGCCGCGCTCGCCGATGAACTGCGCCGCGCCGCCCTCGCACTCTGCGAGGCCAAACCCGCGCCCGCCACGCCCGCCAGTTATTGCGAGCGCGTCGTGACCCTCGAAAACGAACTCGCCGCCGTCCGCGCCTTGCTCGCCAACCGGAAAGGAGAACCGCAGTGATCCAGCTAACCACCTGGACCGCCCGCGCCTATCCGACGCCCGCCGCGGCAGCCTACGATTTCGAGCGCGCCCGCATCGCCGGCAGGTTCGTCACCGTGGATTGCGAATTCCGCACCAGCCCCGGCATTGTCTGGCTCGGCAAACACCAGCGCGGACGCTTTCTCCGTCAAGCATCCGAAGCCGTCCACCGCGAGTTTGGCGAACTCTGCCCCATTGGAGGCTTCACCATGTCTGAACCCGTTCCCAAGCCGTCCGCCGCCGAGACCTTGGAAGCCTTCTTCAAGTGCCTGGTCCATGACGGTTTTGCCAAACCATGAAAACCGCCACCAAAGACCTTGCCCTTCATTTCGACAGCCGCGCCGGAGGCTACTGGCTCCGCCTCGACAGCGGCGAGTTTCTCCCACTGGACACCGGCCAAGCCAAGCTCCACTTGCGCGCCGCCGGCCTCTCGCCCGACACCTTCACCGACGGCTTGAACGAAGTGGAGCGCGCCCTCTGGGTCAGTCAGAAGGAGCGACACGTCCATTACGCGGGACCGCTCGCCGGATGGAAGACGGGATCCTTCGTTACGCCCGACGGACGCCGCTGTCTCGTGACCAGCGAAGCGCGCCGGATCGTCCCCAAGCCAGGCCAAGCTCCGGCCCTCGAGGGCTTCTTTTCCGATCTGCTCGCGGAGCAAGCCTGCCACTTCCTCAACTGGCTCGCCCTGTCGCTCCGCGCATTGGAAAAAGGTGATGGAGGCCCGGGACAACTCTGCGCCTTTGCCGGCCCTTCCGGCTGCGGGAAATCGCTGGCTCAGACCATCATCACCGCCGTACTTGGCGGACGCTGTGCCAGTCCTTACAACTACATGACTGGAGAAACCAGCTTCAACAGCGACCTTGCCCAAGCGGAACATTGGTCCATCGAAGACAAGGCCAGTTCCACCGACATCCGCACGCGGCGCAAGTTCGGGGCTTCAATCAAGGAAGCGTGCGTGAACCGCGAGCTGTGCGTTCACGCGAAGGGCCGCCAAGCCATCACGCTCCCGACCTTCCGACGGCTCACGCTCAGTGTGAACGACGAGCCGGAGAACCTAATGATTCTCCCGCCGCTGGATGAAAGCATACTTGACAAGGTGAACCTCTATCACTGCTCCGTGTCCGACGTGGGAGACGACCGCGCTAAGACCTGGAAGACGTTCACCGATGAACTGCCAGCCTTTGTCTATCAGTTGTCGAAGCTCACCATCGCGAAGGCTTGGAAGTGCCCGCGCTACGGACAGAAAGCCTACCACGCGCCGGCCTTGCTCGAAGTCCTCAACGCCGCCGCGCCCGAAACCCGGCTGCTAACCCTGATTGATGAAACCCTCTTCGCCGCCCAGGGACTCGAAGTCTGGACTGGCAGCGCGGAGCAACTCGAAAAGGAACTCCGTGCGAGTCCCTTCTCATTCGCCGTCGAGAAACTCCTCTACTTTTCCAGCGCCAGTGGGGTTTACCTCTCGCGACTGGCGGCCAAGCACCCCGAGCGCGTCTCCGCCGCCCGCTCCAGTGGGAAAACCCGATGGACCCTCACCAAGTCTGCTGATTAACATGGACCATGATGAATTGTTGGAAGCAGCAAAACAGGCCGTAAACAAAGTGTTCGGCGACACAAGCGTATCACGCGAAACCGTTAAGGAATCTCTGAATGACATCATCAGCGACATCGAGGTGATACTCGACACGATGAACGATGTATAACGCTCAAGCTCACCCACGCGAGCCGCTCCCGATGCACCGGGAGCGGCTTTTCCGTTGGCCCCGGCTTTACGGGGCTGGCTGGGGTGCATCCCTCACAGAATTCGTGCTGTGGTCTTTTATCTGGCTTCCCACAGCTTTCCCGGAACCCGCCAGGCCCGGCACTAATTTGTAAGCTCTCTGCTGCCGCCCCCTGCTCTACTTCTTCGCCGGATTCGCCCCCGACGCGACGCCGCGGGCGATGGACTCCGCCAGACCGTTCATCTTGTCCATCTCAGTTTCTCCCTTGAGCGACCCCAGCGACACCTTGCGAGTGTAATTGGTCCCGGTGCTCGTCGTGTCCGTGGAAATCTTGCTCGCCTCCCCGCGAATCAGGAAGCCGGTGAAGCTGGTTCGCTCCCCGGTCAAGGTCGTGTGAGAATACCGGACGCAACCGCCCAGCAAACACGCCCCAGCCGCCAGCGCCGCCGCGCCCAGGGCCAGTGCCAGGTCCATCCGTGCCGATCTAATCTGTGTGTTCATGCTCTATCCTTTGCTGCTGCCGCCGGGGTTCCCGGCAGAGTTGAATCGTGTTGACCACCTTGCCAAGCGCCACAGTGTTATTCGCGACCACCGTAGCCAAAAACTCCGCCTGCTTGAGCTGTCTTTCCGTCATCACTTCCAAGCGCGAGGAAATGGACTGCCGGTCAGCGACAATCCAGCGCCAGATGCCCACGGCGCACAGCCCGACCACCACCAGCAGCGCGAGGAAAAGCCACCGGTCACTCTGCTGGCTAGCATGGTCTGCGATGGTGACGGGGTCAGACATGGGTCGCGACAAATGTGACTGTATTGCAAAGCTTGTCGCTCTCACCAGTCCTGTAAACGTCAACTTCAAGGTCGTATGTTCCGGTCGGAAGGTTCTCAACCATGCTGGCCTCAAAGTAGATGCACTCGTTTGAGGTTGAACCATCAATTCCTTCTACCTCACGAATAACCAAACCGTTCTGCTTGAACCGACAGGCAATTGAAAGCGGAAAGGATGGAGACTTAATGAGTGGGAATTCTGTCAGAATTTCCCCATCTGCTGAATAATAACCTTCGTTGCTTGACTGGTGGAATGATAGTGCCGTGCTTCTGAGTGTCGGCATTGATCCCGCCGGACCTTGTGCTCCGGTCGCTCCTTCCGGTCCCGCTGGACCTTGCGCTCCAGTCGCTCCCGCCGGTCCCGCTGGACCAGTGCCCGTTGGCCCCAGCCGCAACCGCTTGGTGCCAGGTTCAGTTTCCACCAGTCCGAGCAGCTTCGTGCCCTCCGGGAATGCGTCCACCTGCGGAATGTCTGTCGCTCTCATAGTTCGATTGGTACCAAATCCGGCGAGTAGTCGCTCAGAGTGAGGAACAATTCGTCACCCTCGAACCACAGCCGGGAAAAATCGTGAATGCTGTCCAACTCCACCGTAGCCAACTCGTGCCCAAACTGGCTCGTAGCCTCCACTGGCTCGCCGTCGCCGTCGCGCAGAATGGGCAACGGCAGCGTCGCCGAAAAGGCCGCTGACGATTCCAGCCTCGCAGCCTCAATCCACCGCACATTCCCAGCCTCGAATGGGTCAGTGCGGATGACATTGCTCAACCAGCTCAATCTCGTTTGGTGTCTGGCATCCGTCGCTGGCCATTCGACACCCGCGACCGACTGAGCGAACGAAACGCGATCGGCGGCCATTGCCACCGCGCCGGAAATCGTCACCAGCTCCACCGCGAACGAATCCAGCCAGGTGACATCCGCCAGTTCGCCAAAGACGCCATAGACCGCCAACGCTGGCAGGGTGACACTGATTGCCCCACCCATCCCCGGCACGCTCAATTGCCCCTGGCCACCGAACCACAGCAGGAACCCGCGACCCACATTGGCACTCTCGCGAACCAGGAACGCTTGCGCCCGATCTGCCAGGCTCAATTGCTCCCCGAAACTCTTAGCCGCGCAAGGCCAGCACCAATCATCTTCCACCGGCGAGAACCGCGCATGGCTCGGTCTCACACCCGGCGAGATGCCGAACCAATAGACCAACCGGCCCGAGTCCGCCGCCAACCGCGCCAGGCAATCGTCGCGATGATTGACTTCCGCACTCGCGACCATGAAACCCGTGCGAACGTCCAACGCCCCGAACTGACAATCCGGGCACGCGGCAATCGCCTTCGCCCAAGCGCGCCCAGCCGGCAGCCAGTTGCCCCCCGCCAGCGGCTTGCAGATGGCTTGCGCCGCCGATACGGCCGCAGTCCACGGGACGTAAGCTGGTTTGCCGTCGGTAATCATCGCAACTGCCAGACGTAGGTGGCGTAGAGCCAACGGAGCTTGGTGGTAATCTCACCCTGCGTAGCCGTTCCCCAACCGATCTTCCACTCCTTAACCAGCGCCGCAACCTCCGCGAGTCTCACCGTGCCATTGGCCCGCGTTCCGCGAAGGAAATCAATCGAACGTTCCATCTCCGCCGCGATGATGGCTCGCCGGTCCTGTCGAACGCCCAGACGCGAACGGAGGGTTGCAATCCGCTTCTCAAGCCGGTCAATCTCCCGCTGAATGTAAGCCGGGCTGGTTGGTGCAAATTCGCTAGCCATAATCTCAAGCCAATCCCAAGACGATCACATCCGACCCGCTCCCGTAGGTGCCTGCGGGTGGAACCCACGTTGCCGGAGAGACTGTAACCTCCCCCGGCCAGTTGTGGCCCAGAGACGCCGTGACAATCGTCCAGAACGGCGGATTCTGCCACACGGGCGCGATGATGACATCATTCACGCAGTTGTGGAGCACGTAGCCCTGTCTCCACCAGTTCCACTTGAACCGCATTCCAACCGCCAGGTAGCCGTAACCATTCGAGACGCCCACAATCTCAAGCTCCGGCGGCCCGGCGCTGGCTCCGTTGGTGCCCGCCGGACCACGGAGATTCCCTCGCGGAGTGCCCCACGAGCCACCCACCTTCTGATAGTAGTCCCCAGTGTCGTTGGCCAGATACGCATCGCCGTCAATCCCCACGCCACCGGAAGGACTCCCCGTCCCGAAATACCACACCGCATTGCTCGTCCCCGGCTGCCCTTGCTGACCGCGAAGGTTGCCTCTGGGAGCGCCCCACGAGCCACCAGCCTTCTGATAGTAGTCGCCGTTGGCGCTATCCAAGTAAGCATCCCCGTCAGAACCGTCCGCGGAAGCCGGGGAACCAGAGCCAAAAAGCCAGCGAGCGTTGCTGGTGCCAGGCTGGCCTTGCTGACCTTGTGGACCTTCCGGCCCGAGCAGGTTACCCACCGGAGAACCCCACAGGCCACCCGACCGCACGTAGTAGTCACCAGTATCACCGCGGAGATAGGCGTCGCCGTCGGCACCATACCCGCTGTTGGGTGTACCCGTCCCGAAGTACCAGCGAGCGTTGCTGGTGCCCGGCGGCCCTTCCGGCCCTTGCGGCCCAGCCGGACCCTCTGGACCAGCCGGACCAGTTTCCCCAGCGACCCCTTGCGGATCACAGAGCCGGAGCCGCCATTGGCCGCCGATTTGCAGCAACCCGACCACATACTGCCCGACCACCAGAGGGCCGGCAAACTTTGGTACTTCGCTCAGCTTCATATCTCTAACAAGAGGACGTTTACTTCGTAGTCGCCGTGCTCGCCAGGCTGCGTAATCAGTTGGCCGGTTTGCTCGTCCACCCAGAAAGGATCCTCGTAGTTGCGCCAATCGCTACCACTGCTCCGGCAAACCATCACCGGCTGTGCTGTCAGACCCGTCCCGGAATTCAGGTAGTCTTTGGCAACCATGTTCTCCAACCAGTTGAAGCGCGAACTCATCCCTTTGGAGCCGTGCGCATGGCGACGGCGTAGTGGTGTTCATCAACCACAGCGGCAATGGTCTTAGGGTCCTCTACACCGTTGCCGATGTGGTTGAGCCACCCGCAAAACTTCCTCATATCCGGCCTGGTGGGTGTCACATAGTTGTCTTCAGGAATCCCCCAGAACCCATAGATGCACAGCGCAGGCAGCACCACTTGAATGTGCTGTTCCCAGATGTCGGCGGCATGTGCCCACCATCTCAGCCGGCCAACTCCAGGGAACCATAGGACAACCCCAGTTTCCAATAGGAAGCCACGGCGGCCAAGCATCGTGGTGATGAACTGGGACATGGTTTGACGCTCACCAAACGTCCATGACTGCGCCACTCCGGCATTCTCAACGGTCCAATCTGAGTATGTCGTCCAGGGGTAAACCTGTGGCCAATTCGAGTACTTGGAGTTTCCGGGCCAGGTGACACCCTCTCCACATTGGCCGAATTGGAGCGGCCAGACGGCCCGCCCGCCCGGTTGTGGATTGCACCGATACCACGACGCCACCATTGCGCCATCCCCGCGCATGAAGGCCAGAGCCATCTCCCGATAGGTTACTGAAGACGTAGCCACTACCAGCCCGGTTGCCAAGTCCATCGCCGCGAACTGGCAACCCGGACACCGCCGGATTGCCCGCGCAAAGGTTGTGCCCGCCTGCTGGACCGCACCGCCCGAGAGGGACTGGGCAACGTAGTTCTCCGCCTCCCAATGCAGGGAAGGCGAAGTCCACGGCAGCCAAGCAGGTTTGCCCTCGAAGATCACTGGGCTTTGTGATACGGCGACTTCGGATTGTTAGCCGCGCCCTCCAAAGCTTCCACGGCCCGTTTAAGAGTCGAGAAGGTTTCCCCTCCCTTGTCAGTCATCAGCCCCCAGGAATTCACCTTCTTGTGGATAGCATTCCACGGCGCAGCCAAGACCTTACCGCGAATGGCCTCCAAACGGTCCATCAATTCTTGCCCCAGCTTCTGCCGCTTCGCTGCCGTGTCTTGCTCTTCAGCCTTCACTTCATCGTGCATCGCCAACAGGCGTTCGTATTCCCGCTGCCGCTTGAGCTTGGTTGAGGCGTGCCACTTCCAGCCAACCACATCGTTGTAGAGATCACGGCTCAGAGCGAGAGCCGCCTGCCGAATCTGAGGCTTCAGACCCTGAGTCGCGAGGAAGGTTCCCACCGAAGCAATCAGCACCTTGGCCGTGCTGTGGTCGGCCTTCTGCTCCTTCTCTTCCTCAGTGACAGGAACGAGCACGTCCAAGCCGTTCTCCTTCGCATTCGTCACCGTGTTCGCGGCATCGGCCCGAGCGCGAAGCTCGGCCATTTCCTCCCGCAAGTTCTCGTTTTCCTGTGCGAGCCTGTCAATCTGCTCCTGGAGATACTCGTTTTGGCGCGCCGCCCCTTCCGTGTCAGCCGGCATGGACGCTTGGATTTGGGCGACCACGGCGGCCTTGTCGGGCAGTTCAATGCCGTTCAGTTCCGCGTATTCCTTCGCCGTCTTGCTGTCCGTGTTGCGGATCACCTGCCCGTTACACACTGACCAGAGCCGCTTGGTTTCCTTCTGGGCCAGCCATTCCTCGCGAAGTGTGGCTTGGTAGTCCAGATACGCGCCCCGGAGCGTCGCCAAGTCCGCCTGTGCCTTGGTGAGGGAGGCTTGCTCGATGTCCGCTGCCAAGTTGGTAGTCAGCACACTGCCAGCCGTCGCCATCACGCCGCGAACCACCGGCCCGACCCACGGCAGGAAGCCGGCCAGGCCGCCGGAATACTTCGCGCACTCATCCCGAATCCGTCGCGCCGTCTGCATCGCCTTCGTGCTCTGTCGCAGCCCACTCCCGCCGCCCGGAGCATTCTCCGCCAGTTCCAGCGCCCGCGCTTCGGCCTCCTCGCGACTGAGAGCCTCAGAGAGTTGCGCATCCTTCTTCTTCTGGATCATCTCCTCCAGTTCTCGGTCAGTGTAGTGCGTGGTTGCAGTCCCCTTCACTACGTTTTGGAGCATGGCGTCTAGGTCTGCGACGCTGCGATAGACCCGCCGGACGACCTTGCCATCCTTGGTTCGGTAAAAAACGCTTGGCATAGTGTTATCGGGCTGAGAGTGCTTTGAGACGGGCCGCTGTCGCCTTTTGCTCCGCTTTGAGTCGCTCGGCTTCCAAGTAGAGCCGCCCCACTTCTGATATATCATCCGAGCGAGCCTGTCCCAGATTGGAAAGCCGCCGCGCTTCGGTGCCCGCTCCGTTGGCCGTGGCGTCGGCCACGATCTGCTGATTCGTCGCCAGCATGTCAGCGATCTCAGTTGCGCTCATATCCTCAGTGATGCGCCCCTCTGAGCCGGTTCCCTCGACCGCTGCCACCGTCGCCGCGACGCCGCCCGCAGCCGCGCCCGTGACCTTCGCGTAAGTCTTCCCCTTCACTTGCGAGAGAAGCTCCCTCGCCTTGCTCACATAGCTGGTGTCAATCCCGTTCTCCGCGGCGATCAGCTTCTCCTCTGCCGTCAGTGGCTTGGCCGCGCTCGCCGCCGCCGCTTTGGTCGCTGCCACCTTCTCCCCCAGTCCCGCCGGGGCTTTGGTGGTCGTGCGAGCTTCGCCGCTGCCCGGCCCACTGGTGGGCTTCGGCAACGCCGGCAACCCAGACGACGCCCGGATTTCGGCGTTACTCATTCGCGTGCCGTTCAGGCGCATGAACGTGCCATTGGGAGTCACGTAGCCACCGGACACCAGCCGGCCACCCTTGGCCACAGCCCGCGCCGCCGGGGTTGTTTTAGTTGTCGTTGCCATACAGAGAGAGAGTCAGACCGCCACCAAAAGAAACCCTGCCCGCCCCTTGCGGGTACCGGGCAGGGACACAACGCTATCCAGTCAAGTATATTAACAACCTACCTCACTCAAGGTAGGAAACTGCCTCGGGCGATTCGTTGTCAATCACGTCAGCGAACTCGGTGCCCACAACCTGCTTGTCCGCGGCGATGGTCAGAGCCTCGCAAGCCGCAATGAAGGTGTCCAAGTTGGCCTCGGTCCCGTAGTGGACCTTCAGCTTGTTGTTGGACTGATTGAAGGTGATGAGCGCGGCAGAGTCCGCCGGCTGATTCTTGATGGCGAGCGCAATCGCCTGCTCGAGCGTCATGCTGCTCTTGGTGGGCTTGAGAGCCGCATCGTAGGCTTCCTTGATTTCCTCAGCCAAGCCTGCGTAAACCGTGCCCGTGCCGCCGCTGACAGTGTAGGGAGTGTCCACCAGCGACCACTCGCGCCGGCTGCTGTCGCCGTCTTCCGCGACCAGCTCGAAAGCGGTAGCGAAGCCGGTGCCAGCCGGAAGCGTCAGCGCCGTGAGATCACCAGCGAGACAGAAGCTCTTGGTGGGGAAGCTGCCGACGGCCAAGACGGCGGCCACGCTGATTTGCCGGAGCGTCGCGACGCCCAGTGCGGACAGCGTTGTTTTGGGAGTGGAAGTTACCTCAGCCGAGATCAACTTGGGCTGGATAACGCTGGTTGCATTTCCGGCCGAAGTGACGGCGGCCCATGCGGTGACTGTGCCTTGATTCAGTGCCATACTATCGTTTTTCTTTCATGCCGCCGTCCGAAACCGGTGCTGCCGAAACCGCAAACGCAGTTTCAATTGGG
>SXGT01077397.1_pt1 | contig 21873 bp, 18 predicted proteins | sample 3176221 | NCBI WGS metagenome assembly SXGT01 (sample SAMN11356862, study PRJNA531348) | freshwater metagenome | isolation source: freshwater sample F1-120 | place: China: Fuxian Lake, Yuxi | collected 2017-12-25
ACCGCGGGGCGGGCTGGACCGTCATCACGGTGATCTGGGGCAAGGAGTGGGACCCGCTGCTCGCCCTCGACAACGAAGGCGTGCTGCTGGCGAAAATGAACTCGACGGTCGATGGCGAGTTTCAGAAGTACGTCGTCGAATCGGGTGCCTACATCCGCGAACACTTCTTCGGACCGGACCCTCGACTCGAACGCATGGCCGCGTCGTTGTCTGACGAGCAGATCGAGCGACTGCCTCGGGGAGGACACGACTACACCAAGCTCTTTGCCGCCTACAAGGCCGCGGTCGAACACGTGGGTGCACCGACTGTCATCTTGGCCAAGACGGTCAAAGGATGGACGTTGGGCCGCGACTTCGAGGCGCGCAACGCGACGCATCAGATCAAGAAGATGGACACCAAAGAACTCAAGGTGTTCCGCGACCGATTGCACCTCGAGATCAGCGACGAACAACTCGAAGGCGAGCTGGCACCGTACTTCCACCCCGGTTTCCGCTCGCCGGAGTACGAGTACTTACTGGAGCGACGCCGCCAACTCGATGGCTACGTGCCGCACCGCGTGACCCGGAACAAGACGGTCGTGTCCCCGCGCGCCGACATCTCGTCGCAGCTCGAACAGGGCAGCGGCAAACAGGCTGTCTCGACGACGATCGCATTCACGAGGCTGCTGAAGCAACTCATCGCCGACCCCGAGTGGGGTGCTCGGGTCGTTCCGATCATTAGCGACGAGGGCCGCACGTTTGGGATGGACCCGCTCTTCAACGACGTGAAGATCTACGCGCCGTTCGGTCAGAAGTACGAACCTGTCGACGCGGGTCTGCTGCTGTCGTACCGCGAAGCGAAGCAGGGACAGATCCTCGAAGAGGGCATCACCGAGGCGGGTGCCATGGCCAGCTTCACGGCCGCGGGCACTGCGTCGACGACGTGGGGCCAGCCGATGATTCCGTTCTTCATCTTCTATTCGATGTTCGGGTTTCAACGAGTCGGCGACCTCATCTGGGCCTTCGGTGACATGCAAGGCCGCGGCTTTCTGATCGGCGCCACTGCTGGCCGCACTTCGCTCAGCGGCGAGGGGCTACAGCACTGCGACGGCCACTCGCAGGTGTTGGCCTCGACGGTTCCGAACTGTCGTGCGTTCGACCCAGCGTTTGCCTATGAACTCGGCGTCATTGTGCGCGACGGCATCGAACGGATGTACAGCGCCGAACCTGAGGACTGCTTCTATTACGTGAACGTCTACAACGACAATTACGTGCAGCCGGCCCGGCCCGACCACGTCACCGACGAGATGATCGTGTCCGGCCTCTATCGCTATCGGACCGGAAGCGACGCGCTGCTCCGCGTCGAGTTGCTCGGGAGCGGCGCGCTGTTGAACGAAGTGTTGCGCGCCCAGGAAATGCTGGCCGCCGATTGGGATGTCGGCGCCGACGTGTGGAGCGTGACGTCGTGGAAGGCGTTGCGCGAAGACGCGCTCTCGGCGCAACGTTGGAACCGACTCCACCCGTCCGAGTCGCCGCGCCGCAGCCACATCGAGACAGAACTCGGTGGTGCTGATCCGATCATTGCGTGCTCCGACTGGATGACCTCGGTCGTCGATCAGGTTGCGCGGTTCGTGCCGAACCGGTACGTGGCCCTCGGTACGGATGGGTTCGGCTTCTCCGATGTGCGCAGCGCGTTGCGCCGCCACTTCGAGGTGGATGCCGAACACGTCGTCGTGGCGGCATTGTGGGGCTTGGCTGCCGACGGCCACATCGGATTCGAACGGGTTGCCGATGCGATCGAGCGCTACGGGATTGCCCCGGACGCCATCGAGCCGCGCCTGCGTTGAGTTCGAGGTGCGCCCGTTCGATCAGTGATCGAGCGGGTCGTACTCGTCGTCGTCTTCTTCGTCGTCCCAATCGTCGTCATCGTCGACGTCGTCGTCGAGGTTGTCCTCGACGGCGTCAGCGAGCGACTTGTTCGGCGACTCCGAGAACATGCCGTCGTCGTAGCCCTGCTTGAGTTGGCGCGCTTCGCGGAAGCGGCGCGCTCGACCTTTTCTGGCCACAATCCACCTGCCGGACTGCAAATGTTGCTGACTACGAAACCGGACAATTTGCACGGCATGAGCCGTGCGCATCGTCAGATTAGTGTCCGCCCGCCACAGATTGCGGACGCTCGGGAGATGCGATGATGCACGATGTCGGTTCAGTGGCCGCCGCGGTGCGATCCGGCCAGGTCAGCGGCGTGGAGGTGGTCCAGGCCGCTCTCGATCGGATTGTGGCCGATCCCACATTGACGGCCTTCGTCGCGCTGGATCCGCCGCGAGCGCTGGCTGCCGCGTCCGCCCTCGACGCTCGGATCTCGGCGGGGGAAGACCCCGGCCCGCTCGCAGGCGTCCCGATTGGCGTCAAGGATCTCGAAGACGCCGAGGGGTATGTGACCTCGTTCGGAGATCCGGCCCATCGCAACGACCCGCCGGCGCTGGCCGACAGCGTCGAAGTGGCATGCCTTGTCGCAGCCGGAGCGATCGTCGTGGGAAAGACGAACACGCCCGCGTACGGTTTTCACGCCGAGACCGACAACTTGGTGCACGGCGCCACGCTGAATCCATGGGCCAGACACCGCACCGCGGGCGGATCGAGCGGTGGCTCGGCGGCGGCCGTTGCGGCCGGGCTCGTCCCGATGTGCACCGGCTCCGACGGCGGCGGCTCGATCCGAATTCCCTCAGCAGTCTGTGGCCTCTCGGGTTTCAAGACGACGCACGGGGTCGTGCCGGTCGGCGACGAGGGATACGGGGCCTGGGGACCCTTCTCGGCGCGCGGTCCAATGGCGCGCACATTCATGGAGATCGCTCGAGGACTCGACGCGGTCAAGGGGTGGTGCGATCGCGACCTGCTGAGTGTCGAGATCGCGGGTTCGTTTGTCGCCGCGGCCTCCGAACCATCGGTCGAAGGTCTGCGCGTGGTGTGGTCGCCGACGCTCGGTTGGGCCAATCCGGATGCTGCGATCGTGCAAGCGTGTGAGGCGGCTCTCGAAACGCTCGAGTCGCACGGTGCGACGGTTGTCGAGACGACCGATCGCGTGTTCGACGAACGTCCGATCTTTGCATGGATCGGCCGGGCCGCCCGGGGATCGTGGCGCACGGCCACTGCGGCCGGCGGTCCCGAGACGTTCGCTGAACGGTTCCTGCCCGCCGCGGTCGTCACCGCGAACTACGGCGCGGGGATCGACGACGTCGACGCAGTCTTGGAAGCAGAGGCAGGTGCACATCGCGCCGGAGTTGCGCTCGCTCGGCTGTTCGAACGGTGCGATGCGCTCGTCACCCCCGCCATGGCGACGTTGCCGCCGCGTCACCGCGAACCGAGCCCGTACGGTCCGGGTTGGGCGGCCGATTTCACGTTGCCGTTCAATCTGACGCGTTCGCCCGCTTCGGTGACCCCGGTGGGCTTCGTGACCGACGAAGAGGGGAGCGAGTTGCCCATTGCGATGCAGATCGTGATGCCGCGCGGTCGCGACCTGGCGTTGATGACGGCGTCGGCCGCCGTCGAGTCCATGCTCGGATTCGTCGCCCGAACCGCGCCCCCGGCGAACTGACGCACGCGGCGCGCGCCCGTGAACGGGCCGGTGCCTGGGTCGCGACCGGCGACCTACGTCGGCTGGCCGGAGGCCAGTTTTCGCCAGAGCGCCGGATAGCTCGTGTATTCGACATCGGGATTCGCATATCCCGAATCGACGAGCGCCCGGTGGAACTTCGGCAGATTCCGCATCGGCACGCCCGAATCGACGTGGTGGGCGAGATGCCAACCGATCCAGTACGGAACCATGAAGAAGCGAGCCACGGGACGCTGGCGTACCGAGTGGGTTGTGTCGCGCCGGTCGGCCGAACGGACCATCCCGCCGTGTTCGGCGATCGACCGCAATCGATTGATGACGCGCCAAACCGTGAGATACGGCGCGAACCACAGCACCAACCAGAGCCATGGTCGTCCGAACGCGCTGCACACCGCGATGAGCACCAGTTGGCAACCGATGATGGCGCGCGCCTGGAACCGAACTGATCGGTCAGCAGCGTTCGCCGCTCGGAACAGGCCTTTGTTCAGCTTCCAGCCAGTGCGTCCGGTGGCGTCTCGCACGAGTTTGCGCCGGAGGCTGGCCTTGGCGATCGGGTAGCCGCGATACAGCGCAATGTCGGGTTCGTTGGCCCCGAACTCCTCTCGGTGATGCGCCATGTGGCCGCGTCGATACGAGTCGATTGGGGTGAACGACGGAAAACCGACGATCCAACGCCCTACGAAGTCGTTGAGGCGCCGGTTCCGAAACAGCATCCGATGCGCAGCCTCATGCATCAACGCGGCGATCTGAGCGAAGCTGCGCCCCTCGAGCACGAACGCAACCACCCAGACGGCGGGATGCGAGATCCAGACTGCCGCGACGGCAACGCCGACGATCTGGACCCAACAGCTCACGACCGAGATGCCGTTGCGGATCGACGGAATCGTTCGGATTTCCGCCCGGAATGCACCGGTTGGGCGGCCATCGGGACGGAGCCGGGGATCGGTCGCGGGCCGTAACACCGGGAGAGGCAACAGCATCGCGTTGGCCGAGCGATCGATGGAGGTGCTCCGTTCCGACGACGTCGCGTCGAGGCCCGCCGTACTGGGAGTGCTGGAAGTACTGGGATCGACCCTTGCAGCCACATCAAGATATTACACTGCGAAGTCAGATGGATCAAGAACGTAATGCGCTGTCGCCGCGCTCGCTCGTACTGTCGTTGTTGCTCGGCATGCGACAACCACGTCGTCCGGCACACGAGTTGGTCGCATGGTGCGGTCTCTTCGGAACGGCGGACGGCACCGCGCGCGTGGCGTTGAGTCGCATGGTGCGCGCCGGAGAACTGACCAACGACGCCGGCAGCTACGAACTCGCCGGCCGGATCCGCGCCCGCGTCGACGATCAACGGTTCGCGCTCGCTCCCGTGTTGGTCGCCGACGCCGAGGCGACCGCGTGGTGGATGGAGTTGGTGCAGGCCACCGCACGCGCGGCAGTCGATCGGGTCGCGCTGCGCACCGCGATGCGCCATAGCGGCTTCGCAGAACGACGAGAAGGGGTGTGGCTCCGACCCGCGAACCTCGACCGGGACCGACTCGGGGTCGTCGCGCGGCAATGCGAGCGCATGCGGGTGTACCCGGATTCGCCTGAAGTGCTGGCCGATCAGTTGTTCGCGCCGCGCGCATGGGGAGCCCATGCCCGATCCCTGCGCCGTGAACTCGACGCGGCGCGCCGACGACTGGACGACACCGACCGACTCGCGCTCGCGTTCACGTGCGGAACCCGAGTCGCAGCTCATCTCCGCGCCGATCCGCTGCTCCCGCCATCGTTGTGTCGCGACGCCGACCGTGGCGATGCGCTGCGCGCCGAATACGTTGCTTTTCAGCGCACCTTCGGTGTTGCCGTGAGCGAGTGGTTCGCATCGCTGTAGGGTCCGCGCCATGACCGTTTCGACCTACCAACGCGACGACCTCCTCGACACGGCTGCAGCGCTCCTCCCCGACGTTGTCGAGCTTCGTCGGCGAATCCATCGATTCCCCGAACTCGGATTGCACCTCCCGAAAACCCAGGCCGCGGTGCTCGATGCGCTCGTCGGCCTCCCCGTCGAGGTACGGAGCGGCGACGCCCTGACCTCAGTGACCGTCGATCTCGTTGGCACCAAAGGCAATGGACCGACGATCCTCTTGCGCGGCGACATGGACGCACTCCCCATGCCCGAAGACACCGACGTCGAGTTCCGCAGCGAAGTCGACGGTGCCATGCACGCCTGCGGCCACGACAGCCACACCGCAATGCTCTGGGGAGCGGTGAAGTTACTGGCCGACCGACGCGACGACTTCGCAGGACGCGTCCGCTTCATGTTTCAACCCGGCGAAGAAGGTTTCCACGGTGCCCGCCACATGATCGACGAAGGAGTCATCGACGGGGTCGACGCCGTCTGGGCGCTGCACGTCACCCCGAACGCTCCCAGCGGCGTGATCGCCACCCGCCCGGGACCGATCATGGCCGCAGCGAACGTCATCGAAATCACGGTGACTGGCCAAGGCGGCCACGCGTCGAGCCCCTACCTGGCCAACGACCCGATGCCCGTCGCCGCCGAGATCATCACCGCGCTCCAAGTGATGGTCACGCGCCGCATCTCCACGTTCGATCCAGTCGTCGTCACCATCACCAAGATCCGCGGCGGCACCACCAACAACGTCATCCCCGAAACCGTCACCATGCAAGGAACACTGCGATCCGTCTCCGAGGGATCCCGTCGCAAGGCGCTCGCCGGTATCGAACGCATCGTCACGAACATCGCCGCAGCCCACGAGATGACCGCGACGTTCGAACAAGTCCCCGGCTACCCGGTGGTCGTCAACGACGTGCGTTTCGCCGAGTTCACTGTCGACGTCGCCCGCAACCTCCTCGGGGAGGCCGGTGCCTTCGAGATGCCCGCACCCGTCATGGGTGCCGAAGACTTCTCGTACCTGCTGAACCAACGACCGGGCGCGTTCGCCTATCTCGGCGTTTGCCCGCCAGGCGAGTCGCCCGCCCACGCACACGGCTGCCACAGCAACCGAATGACCATCGACGAATCCGCCTTGCGCAACGGTGTCGCCATGTACAGCGCGATCGCGCTCGACTACCTCGCCGGTCGACTCGCCGATCAGTGAACCAACGCCAAGCACACTCGAACACCGGCCGTGAGCGACAACCTGCCCTCGCCCGCGATCGCGCGGATCACGAACGAAGAATCCACTCGCTCATGGTCATGTTGCGCATCGAGTCGTAGGGAATGAACGCCGTCGTCGTCTCGATCATCGTGTTGATGTTCGCCTGCAACGTCACCGCGTCCCCATCGGCACAGAAGAACTGCATCGGGTCCGTCACGCTCTCGACCGACGGCCACGCCTCCTCGACAATCGCCCGATACGGCGGAGCGTCCGGCGTGATCGCTCTGAACACGGCGTTGCGGACGTAACGCGTGCGGGGCTGAATCGCCTCGCTCATCGGCGACTGCCGGGTGTGCCAGAACTCGATCCAATCGTCGAACTCGAAATCGGGGTGCTGCTCGAAGACCGTCACCGTCAACGGTCCGGGCGAACGGACGCCATCGACCCACGTGCGTGGCCCCGCCCACTGATTCCCGCCGTACTCCCGATACATCGACTCGACCACCGAATACCCCGCAACGCGGGCGCAGGCCTCGTGCAGTACCGACTCGATCGGCGCCCGACGGTCATAGCAATCGACCCACACCGACACGATCGCCCCAATCGGCGGCTCGCCCTCAGGAGGCGGTGCCGGTGACGCAAACTGCGAAGCATCGTCGTCGACATCGATCGTCAGGCCCGCCACATCGAGCGCGAGCAGACGCTTGCCCACCGCATCGATCATCAACTCCCGTGCGCCCGCCGGATCGATCCGCTCCGGCAACCAACACAGGTACATCAGCTTTTCCATATTTCTGGCTCCGCTTCCTCTTCGCCTACTTCTGCTCGGCCTGGGGGCCTCGCTCCATTCGGCTTCGTTCGCTGCGCGTGTTCGGTCGCTGGCGCTCTCTCACGTGTTCTGGCTCCGCTTCCTCTTCGCCTACTTCTGCTCGGCCTGGGGGCCTCGCTCCATTCGGCTTCGTTCGCTGCGCGTGTTCGTTCGCGTCGGGCGCGATCGGAGACGCTATCCTCGGCGACCCCGAACGGGTCCGGGGCGGTTAGCTCAGTTGGCTAGAGCGCGTCGTTCACACCGACGAGGTCGCTGGTTCGAGTCCAGTACCGCCCACCCTGCAACATTGCCCCGTTGTGGCGGTGCACCCCCTCGAGTGCAGCGCGACCGAGTGCAGCGCGACGTTCAGGTCGGCTCACGACTCGACAGAGCCGCCACGTTGCCATCGGGATCCGTGAAAAACGCCATCCACTCCGCGTGGCCAGCAACGCCGAACGTCCCCGCCTCGTCGACGAAGATCACGTGCGGTTCGGTGAGGAACTCGACGCCACGCGCGACCAACGTCGCGTGTGCGGGATGGATCTCTTCGACCGACAGGTACAACGCGGCGCGCGCCTCGACGACAGCCTGTTGTTCGAGCAAGAGCCGGACGCCGCCGAGGTCCATGAACGCCAAGGCTCCGAAACGAGCGATCAGCGGTATGCCGACAACCTGTGCGTAGAAGTCGATCGCTCGGTCGAGGTCGGTCACGGTGAGCCCGACTTGGCGCAGCCCGGAGATCCTCATCGGCATCCTCTCTCGCCCGGGACGCCCCATGATGGCGCAGCATCGTCGATGGCACCAGCCTGGGAAACTCTCCGAACGTCGATGCCGCGAGAGTTCATTGGGTCACATGAGAACCGATTCGGGAGCCGTTGCGACCTCCGCTGCGCCCGCGCTAGCGCAGACGCGGCGCGTCAATCGAGCGCGTTGACGACTGCGGTTCGGAACAGCGCGATGCCCGCATCATCGAGATGAGTGCAGTCAGGCGAGCGCATCGTGCAACCCGAGTCGTCCCCGCCAAAGGGCGTGTACAGATCGATGAGCTCGACGTTCGGTCCGGTTTCGGCCACGTCGCGGTAGATCTGATTGATCCCGGCGATCGAGTCGAACAGCGCGCCGGGCGGCACCTGCGGATTCAGAATCCACCAGACGGCAGCGCCGTCCTCGACGAAAATCGACGTGTGGAGTTCGGCCGAGGCTCGCCAGCCCGCGAAAAACTCGGGGGAGTTGCGCAGCACCGTCGGATTGCACTTGTCGAACCAGCCGAAGTTGCCGATGTTCTCGAACACCACGACATCCGGGTCGAAGTTGTCGCGCACCCATTGGGCCTGGGCGCCCTCACACCATGCGGCGTCGAGGATGCCCTGGCCAGGCTTCGCGTGAACGATCACGGCGTAGCCGAGTTGTTCGAGGGCAGCCTTGGTGGTGAGCGCGTACTGGGAAGTGATGGAGTCGCCAACGAGCGCGACGCGCGGAGGACCAACGACTCGACCAGCTCGCTGCGGGGCCGAATCGTCGTCGCGGATCGTGATGGTTGCAGTGCTCCGCCACACGGCGGCGGTCGAGGCGGTGAGCGTGATCGTGAACTGCTCGGTCGACTCGACGACCTCGTCGACGCGGAGCGAGACCTTGACGATCTTCGACCGTGCTCCGGCGGCAATCGATTGCGTTCGAACTCGTCCCGCGAAATCTCCACCCGTGCCCGAGGTCGCAGATCCGGCGTTGGTCGCCGTCGTGATCGTGAACGCAGTTGGTGCAGCACTCGTGAACACGACCGGAACATCGAGTACTCGGCTCTTGGCCGAGCCCTCTCGCAACGAGACGTCACCGATGCCGATCGCGAAGCCCGCGAGCTCATCGTCATCGAGGATCGTCACCGTGGCGAACGGATCCGACAGCGTGCTCGCCCAGGGAGAAGTCAACCGAACGAGAAACTGTTCGTCGCCCTCGATCAACGTGTCGGCCACGATCGGTAGCGAAATGAAGGCCGATACCCGACCGGGCGGGAAGTAAAGCGATCCGCCGGTTGCGTTAACGTCGGTCGGAATTCCGTGGTTGTTGTCTGGTCGAACTGCAACTCCCACGAAGTCGACGTTCCACAGCGTCGTTACCTCGTAGTTGATGCCGACCGTATATGCGCTCGCATGCGACAGGGTGACCTGCACGCGCGCTGTCGTCTTTCCCGAACTTCCCTCGGGAACCGAGAGATTCGCAATCGACACCCGCGGCGGCCCTGAGATGGCGGCGACGGGATCAGCCGTGGCCACCACGCTGACGAAGGCGCTCGCGACGCTGAAGCACAACGGCGCCGCGAACGAACGCCGACAATTCCCCACGATGGTCCCCACTCGATGACCCCCATCATCGACTGCCGGCGAAATCCCCACGACTTCGACGTGCAGCGTCGCTTCCCACAAGCGACAGACGCAACGTACCGCAGTACCAGCATCCGAGCAATGGCGGCGTTGCGAGACCCGAGGACTGGACGGCGGTAACGATCCGGTTCGACGTCTCGTGCGGACAGGTTGCCTAGCCTGCCCGCCATGTCGACGGTGACCTTGCCGCAGCGCGCTCGCGTCGTTGTAGTTGGTGGTGGCGTGATCGGAACGTCGATCGCCTACCACCTCGGCCACCTCGGGTGGACCGACACGTTGCTCGTCGAACGGGATCAACTCACGTCGGGAACGACCTGGCACGCGGCCGGGCTCATGGTCACGTTCGGGTCGATGTCGGAGACTTCGACCGAACTGCGCAAGTACACCCGTGATCTCTACGCCCGGCTCGAAGCCGAAACGGGGCTCGCGACCGGGTTCGCGCCCATCGGATTCATCGAAGCAGCGGCTGACGAAGGTCGACTCGAGGAGTATCGGCGCGTTGCCGCGTTCAACCGCTATTGCGGTGTCGACGTCCAGGAGGTCTCACCAGCGGAGATCGCCACCATGTTTCCGATCGCCGACACCGACGACCTGTTGGCCGGTTTCTATGTGGCCGACGACGGGCGAGTGAACCCGGTCGACTGCACGATGTCGTTGGCCAAGGGGGCGCGCCAACTCGGTGTGACGATTGCGGAGGGTGTCGCGGTCGAACGGGTGCTCGTCGAGCGCGGACGCGTCGTTGGCGTTCGCACCGATCATGGCGACGTCGAGTGCGAGTTCGTCGTCAACTGCGCCGGAATGTGGGCGCGCCAACTCGGCGAACGCGACGGCGTGAACATCCCGAATCAGGCTGCGGAGCACTACTACCTGATTACCGAACCGGTGCCGGGGATCCAGCGAGATTGGCCCGTCTTCGAAGACCCGAGCCGTCACGGGTATTACCGCGAGGAAGTCGGCGGCTTGATGATCGGGTTGTTCGAGCCGGTGTGCGCGCCATGGAACGTCGGTGCGATCCCGCGAGACGCGTCGTTTCTCGACCTCGCGCCCGATTGGGATCGGATGGGTCCGTTCGTCGAGCGCGCGATGTCGCGTGTGCCGATTTCGTTCGATGTCGGCATCAAGAAGTTCTTCTGCGGCCCCGAGAGTTTCACCCCCGACCTGGCGCCGATCGTGGGACCCGCGCCCGAGATCGACAACTACTTCGTGTGCGCTGGTCTCAACTCGATCGGCATTCTCACCGGCGGAGGGTGGGGACGCGTGCTCGCGGAATGGATCACGACCGGCGATCCCGGTTGCGACGTCACCGGTGTGCACATCGATCGATTGCATCCATACCAGCGCAATCCCGAGTATCGAGCCACGCGCACCGTCGAATCGCTGGGCATGGTCTATCAATGCCATTACCCAGGTCGATCGATGACCACCGCTCGCGGAGCGAAGCGCTCGCCGATCCACGATCGCCTCGTCGCTCGACACGCGTGCTTCAGAGATGTCAGCGGATGGGAGGGTGCCGACTGGTACGCCCCAGACGGCGTCGATCCTGTCGTGGGCGAGCTGACCTGGGGTCGACCGCACTACTTCGACTATTGGGCCGCCGAACACCGCGCCTGTCGCGAGGGCGTGATCCTGATGGATATGAGCTTCATGGCGAAGTTCGCGGTGGAAGGGCGCGATGCAGGACGGATGCTCGAGCACATCTCGGCGAATCGGGTCGACGGTGAACCGAACACGATCACCTACACCCAGTGGCTCAACGAGCGCGGCACGATCGAAGCCGACCTCACGGTGACGAAACTCGACGACGGGAACTTCTTCGTCGTGGCGTCCGACACCGCGCACCGTCACGCGCTCGCGCACCTGCGTCGGGCCATCGCGCAGGGAGGTCATCACGCCTTCGTCGCCGATCAGACCGCGGGCTACGCCCAGCTGAACCTACAGGGGCCGCGATCGCGCGAGTTGCTCGCAGCGATCACCAACGCCGATGTGTCGGACGCGTCATTGCCGTATCGCGGCGTGAGCGAGATCGACATCGGGTTCGCCCGTGTGCGGTGCATCCGCATCACCTACCTCGGCGAGTTGGGCTACGAGCTCTACATCTCCGCCGAACAAGCAGTGCACGTCTACGAACGAATCGTTGCTGCGGGATCCGAGTTCGGACTTCGCCACGCAGGGCTGAAGGCGCTGGCGAGCTTGCGGATGGAGAAGGGATACCGCGACTACGGGCACGACATCGACAACACCGATTCGGTACTCCACGCCGGCCTCGGTTTCGCCGTTGATCTCGACAAGCCCGGAGGGTTCGTCGGACGCGATGCCGTCGTTGCGCTGCAACGCAGCGGTCCGCTGACCAAACGCCTCGTGCAGGTACAGCTACGCGACCCGGAACCGTTGCTGTTCCACGGCGAGGTCGTGCGCGGCGACGGTATTGCGCGCGGATATGTGCGAGCAGCGTCGTATGGACACACGTTGGGGAGTGCGGTCGGGCTCGCTCTGATCGACCTGGACGAACCGATAACCCGTGCACGCCTCGACGAAATCGCCTGGGACGTCGAAACGGCCGACCGTCGAGTACCGGCGCTCCTCTCGATGCGGCCGCTCTACGACCCGGCGAATGCTCGCGTGACCGGCTGACGCGTCATTCCGGTCCGTGGTGCCGCTCAGCGGGCCAACGCCACCGCAAGTTCCGCGGCGTCGAGCATCGCGCCCTCGACGCGGCCGAAGGAGCGACAGTCGCCGATGCTGTGCACCGATGTCCCCGACGCGATGAGCGATGCCGCCAAGTCGGACCCTGGTGTGGCGCCGTGCGCCACGATGATCGTGGCCGCAGGCACCGATCTCGTCGCCTCGCCTTCATCGACGATCACGCCGGTCGCGTCGAGCCCACGCCACGCGCCGACGAGCAACGTTGCGCCCGCGGCTTCGACGTCGTGGACGAGGCGGAATCGGCCCGGGAGCCCGAGTTCGACCCCGAAGACTCCCGATGGCTCGATGACGACGACGTCGGCGCCCTGGGTGCACGCAAGCGCCGCGAGCGTCAGCGCGGGTTTGCCGCCCCCGAGGAACACAACTGGTCCGACGAGGATTTCGCGCCCGTACAGCCATGGCTCGAGATCGTCGACGCGAAGGACGCGGGCGTCGACGTCGTCGCCGAGGGACCCGTACGCCCACGTACCGCCGGTCGCAACCACCACCTCGTCGAACTCCGATGCTTGCCCGGGGTCGATCTCGTGACCGAGGCACAGTTCGACGCCCGATCGCTCGACGCCGGCTGCCAGCCAGTCGACGAAGCGAGCCAGCACTGGGTCGGCGCGGCCGGCAAGTGCGAGACGCCCGCCGAGATGCGGGTTGCGCTCGGTCAGCGTCACCGTGTGGCCGCTGACCGCTAGGCGTCGGGCCGCTTCCATCCCGGCTGGGCCACCGCCGACGACGAGCACGCGGCGGGGCCGAGCCGCGGCGGGGATCGCGAGCTCGGCTTCGCGCGCGGTCTCGGGGTTGGCGACGCACGCTACGGACTCGCGCACGAAGATGTTGCCAATGCAGCGGTACTGATAGATGCACGGCCGAATGTCGTCGACGGTCCCGGCCGCGAGCTTTCGAGGGAGTGCAGGGTCAGCGAGCAACTTGCGGCCCATCGCGACGAAGTCCGCGGCGCCCGAGGCGAGTGCGGCCTCGGCGGCTTCGGGTTCGAGCCGACCGAACGTGATGATCGGAACGTCGACAACTGCCTTGACCGCGGCCGCCGCAGGTACGAGGGCGCCGGGCGTGTGGGGTGTGTGTGAATCGGTGACCCCGGTTGCGATGTCGTTCGACGCGTACGCGCTCACGTGCAGCGCGTCGAGACCGGCGGCGACGAGCATCGGCGCGAGTTCGACGGTTTCGTCGAGCGTCGCGCCACCCGGCCGTCCGACCTCGAATGCGTTGATCCGCATCCACATTGGCACGGTTCGACCGATCCGAGCCCGGACTGCGCTGATGGTCTCGCGCATCATTCGCGATCTCCCCGTCAGATCACCTCCCCACTCGTCGTCGCGTTGATTCGAATAACCGCTGCGGAAACCATCGAGCAGGTAGCCGTGACCGCCGTGGAGTTCGATGGCATCGAAGCCGGCAGCAACGCAGTGCTGGGCTGCGGTTGCGAACTGCTCGATCACCTCGGAGAGGTCGACGTCGCTGGCGACCTGGATTCCCATGTGTGCAGACGGAGCGGTGAACGGCGCGGTCATTGCAGTGATCTCGTCGGGGGTCACCATCATCGAGATGCGATCAGGACGTGAGCGCGCTGGGAGCGACGGCACGAGCAATGGATGCCCCTGCTCGATGTCGAACAACGAGTTGCCGCCGTCGTGAACGAGTTGCGCCGCGATCCGCGCGCCGTGGCGGTGGACGACCTCGACCAAGCTCGTCAGTCCTGCGATGTCGCTCGCCCGGGCCGCTGATGTCTGCCAACTGGCGTACGAGCCTCGGGGGTATGCGACGGACACGGATCCCACGAGCAACAAAGCCGCGCCGCCTTCGGCGCGGGCCTCGAAGTAGCGCCGCTGTCGTTCGCTCACGGTGCCGTCGGGGTTCGCGAGCGAGTCTCCCATGGGGCACATAACGATGCGGTTGCGCAAGTGCAGAGCGCCGATCTGCCCGGGTTTCAGCAGTTCTGGGAAACGCGTCACACGGCGCAGCGTACGTGGACCGACACCACTAGCGTTGTTGCCCATGAGCATCCTGTTTGCCGCGGTGCTCGGTGTGGTTGGTGCAGGTCTTCGGGACGCGTTCGAGATCGGCGACATTCTCCGGCACCGCCGCGGTGACTGGCCCGAGGAGTGGCGTACCGGCGCGTTTGCGCTGGCCGAACTGACGCGCATGCTGGTCGGAGGCGCACTTGCGGCCGCATTGGCTCGCTTCGACCAAGTCGGACCACTTGGTGCGTTGTTGGTCGGCGGGGTCGGCCCGTCGATCGTGCAGTATGTCCTCGACCCCTTCCGTCGCAATGTCCGTTGACCGCGAGTTTCGCGATCGCTTGTTCGAGTTGTGGGTCCGGCGTTCGCCCGCGTTCATTCTTGGCGGCCGGGGCTTGGAGATGCCGTACGACCCGGTCGGTGTCATCGATCGATTCTTGACCAACGCGACCCGTAGCGACCGCCCGACCCGGCGGTACCGGCATCGACGCGCAGTGCGCATGACCTTCGACGGCGAGATCCTCGGCTGGTGGAATCTCGCGGGACGCGACCTGTCGGGTGTGCAGATCACCAAGGGAGACCTGCGCCGAGCGTCATTGCGCGAGACAGATTTGGCGAGCGCACGTTTGTATGCGGTGAACCTCGAAGGTGCAGACCTCCACGGCGCTCGCCTCTGGCATGCCGACCTCCGACGCGCCAACCTCGGCGCTGCCGACCTCTCCGGCGTCGACCTCCGTGGCGCCCGGCTCGAAAGCGCAAACCTGCGCAACGCCGATCTGCGGGGCGCCGACCTGACGGGTGCGCGGACGACCGCAGTCGATCTGCGAGGTGCCGATCTGCGAGCCGCGACACTCGGATCGACCTTCGACCGATCGACTGTCGTCGAAGACGATCTCACTCGGTGGCCCGACGCCGAGGCCGAGTGCGCCGCGCCCGGGGCCGGGAGCGACGCGGTGCGAGCGAGATCGGGGACCGAGCCGACTGCCGCGCCGTAGTCGCACAGCGCGTTTGCACGTCGTGAGGGCCTGCTGACCGGCACAGATCCGAGTTGCTGCTCGGCGGGGCCGATCGTCGACCAAACTGGCGCCGTGGCGACGACCTCGATCCCCACCACCTTCTCGGATCTCACCGAACCCGGCTTCTCCGCTGAACTCGGCGAACGAACGATGCTTGTGTGCCCGATGTGTTGGCGCAGCAACCACGATCTCGAGACCCACGACAGCGTGCTGAACCTGAAAGACGCTGCCAGTCGCGGTCATCAACCCGACCGTTGGGTCAGCCCGAGAGACCTTGCGTGTCTGGTGACGCCGAGCCTCGGAATCGAGCGTCGGTGTATCGCCGCGCTCGTCGCCTCGGATGCAAACGAAGTCGTCGCGTGATGACGTGGCTCGATCATCTCCTCGGTGACGACGAACGAGCAGCGTTCGAACGCGACGGTTTCCTCATGGTCCGTCACGCACTCGCGGAGCCGTTGCGCCGCCAGCTCGTCGAGGTCGTCGACGAGCATGATCGTGCGTTTCGAGCGCAATCCGGTGTCGGGCCGCACCATGTTCTGAACGAGCACGACCTCGTCGGTGCCGAGCCGTTGATGCTCGAGCTGGTCGACCTGGCCACAACCTTCCCCAAGGTGTTCGGGATCTTGGGTTGGCACATCAAGTTGTTCCACACCCAGCTGTTGGTCACGCCGCCCGTCGGATCGCGCGCGGTTCCCGGTGGGTACGCGTGGCATCAAGACAACAATCGGATGAACCGCGATTTCGAAACGATGCACCATCCGATGGTCTCGCTGAAAGTTGGCTACTTCCTCACCGACGTTTCAGCGCCCGGAATGGGGAATCTGTGCGTGGCACCCGGGAGCCATCGGTTGGCGAACGGCGCGTTCGCAGTTGGCGAAGATGGACAGCCTGCTGGTGCGATCGAGGTGCTGGCCAGCGCCGGCGACGCGATCGTCTTCGATCGACGCATCTGGCACTCGGCGAGTTCGAATCGTTCAGTAGCCGCCCGCAAGTTCCTCACGATGGGGTACGCCTATCGGTGGCTGCAGCCGAAGTCGGCGATGCGTCTCGAGCACCTCTACGACACCGTCGACCCGATCCGACGCCAACTCCTCGGATACTGCACGACGGCGAACGGCTACTACGACCCACAGCCGGACGACGTTCCGCTGCGGGCTTGGATGCAAGAACACCTCGCCGCAGATCAAGTGGGGGAGTGAAGTTCAGCGGTTCGGCCAGAGGTCGCCCGCGCCGCCGACGTAGCCGCCTGCCGCGCGGATGGCGGCACCCCACGATTCGATGATCGTGACGAGTTCGTCGAGCTGTTCTGCGATCGCGTCGATCGCGGGCTGCAGTTGTTGGTCGGTGTTGCGTTCGATCGCTTCTCGTTCGTTGCGACCGAGTTCGGTGAAGGAGTCGCCGCGCATCCAGCCACGCTGTTCGAGCCGCTCGGTTGCCGCGTCGAACTGGTCATCGGACCACGCTCGTGTTCGCGAGTATGTCCGTAACGGGAGTCCGATGTAGAGCTCGGTCAGCAGCCCGACCTCGGTTGCGTCGATACCCGCGCTGATCCAGGCGGCTGTGTGCGAGTCACCTCGGTACTCACGCAACATGTCACCGAGGTGGAAGAAGCGCTCCCAACGGTCGCCCGGATCGTCCCACTGGGCGCGGAGACCCGCGAACAGCGGTCGACCCTCTTCGCGCAACGGCGCGACCGCGCGTTCGAGGATGGTGCTCGCGCGCTCGAGACCCTCGGGCGCCGCGCCGAGGATCCGGCGCAGTTGGTCGGTGGCGCCGCGGCGTCGCGCGCCAAAGATGGTCGCTGCATCGGTGAGCGACCACCCGTAGGCCACCGACGGAACGACCGCTGCCGGGTTGAAGACGGCAAACGCGGCCGCAACCACGTGGGGCGCCACCTGCCCCATCAGTGATCCCCGGCTTGTGAAGTAGGCGGGCCCGTCGGGCATCGCCACCCCGTTGACCTGGCCCGGGCTCGCCGCGAAACCGAGCGCGGCGTAGTGCGCGTGGGCCTCGGGTGCGAAGTACACCTGTCCGATGCACGGTTCGAGATGTGCGGCCAGGGTCCGAGCTTGAACGGACAGGTGGGACGAATCGGTCATCGGGGCTCCTTGGCGAGGCGCGAATTGCACTGCATCGAGGTGCGGCGGCGAATCTACGTCTCAGGCTGACCGATGCGACTGCCGACATCCTCGATGGTGGCGGATCTTCCGCTCGCGCGGTGCTCGCTGGCGCGACGGCCGACCGGACTACCGGAGCGATTGTGACGACGGAACGACTCGAGACGGCGAAGGGAGGGGCGGTGGAACCCGCCGCGCACCTGACGATCATCACTGGCGCGACTGCTCGCGCCGATCTCGCAGCTGCCCTCGACTGTCGTCCCGACGAGATCGTCGACCGATCGACGTTGGTCGCAGCGTGCGATCGGCTGGCGGCGAGTCGGGTCGAAGGCTACGAGATCATTCGCCAGAACATCACCGGCGAGATCGCATTGGTGAGCGACGCCCGGCGCAAGATCGATGCCCGGATCGAAATGTTGTCTCGTCGTGCTGAGGAGATCGAAGCCGCGATCGCGCAGGTCGATCGCGGGGCGGCGTACGCCGACGTATCGATCGATCTCGGGGATCTCTCCGCCGCGGTCGTGGCGTTCGACCACGCGCGGCTGGACCCGGATGGTCCAAGCGCGGATGCGTGTGCGCTTGCCGACGAGATCGACGCTGCGACGGCGTTGCGTGACCACGCTCGCCGGACGACGGCGAACCCGATGGTGCTGGCCGCCGAGGCGGAACTGGCCGACGCACGTGCGGCGCTCGTCGAGGTGCGCGGGTCGATCGAGTCGATCGACCCTGCGCTCATCACCGCCGTCAATGCGGCCCACCGAGCGGTGGAGGAACGAGCTGCCGAACTCGAATCGGCAAAGCGTTCCGCTCGGGTGGCCGCGCGCAGCGCGTTGGAGCAAGCCGCAGCGACCGAACGCGCCGCGCTCGACGCATGCGGGTTCGAGGCCTACGCGACCTTCGCCGTCCAGATCGCCCAGGGCGGGACCCGACCCGAGGACGATGCGGCGTTGTCGGCCGCACAGCGTCGGGTCAGCGAAGCCGAGGCGATTCGTCGGCGCGAAGTCGCCTTGGCGGCGGTCCCGGACGAGGCCGAACTCGACGAAGATGAACAGGATCGGCGCGAGCGGGCCACGGCGCTGCTCGGTCGTACGCCCGGCGACGATGTCGCGGTCGAGCTGCGTGCGTTGCGTCAGCCGGGCGAGCGGCTATCGGTTGCGCTCGACGACCTCTGCGACGCGTTGCGAGCCATCGGCGTGGATCCTGGCGTCGATCCGAGGGCCGTGGCGCAACGCGCGCTCGACGTGCCGCCGACCGAAGCGGCGAGCGGCGATGTCGACGAACTGGAGGCCGAGCTGGTCGAGGTCGACGACGAGGGAGCGCGCCTTTCGGACGAGTACGACCGTCTCGGGCTGCGGCTCGACGAACTGTCGATTCAGCGTGCCAACGTGAGCGAGACGCCTTCGATCATGCTCGACGCGATCGACGAGGACGACATCGAAACGCTGGTGCGTGACCTGCTCGACGCGCGCGGTGATCTCTTGGCGCTCGACGGCGCGCTCGACGACCTCCCGGTTGTTGCGCTCGATCGAGCGCTCGCCGTGCTCCTGGCCGCCGACGCCGAGATCGTGATCGTCTCGATGCACCCGGTCGTGGCGATGTGGGGTCGCGGGATCGGCGCCGAGGTCCTTGATGAGCTCCCGCCGATCGACGACCCATCACCGCGACCCGTGGAGGTCGTTGACGCCGTCGTGGAAGGCAGCCCCGACGCACGCTCGGGGGATGGACGGGATGCTCCAACCGACGACGATGCGATCGAGCGCGACGCCGCCTTCGACCGTCTCGTTGCCGCGTTGCGCGAGGCATCAACCGACGACCAACCCGAGCCCGACCGTGACGATGTCTGCGCAACCGAGATGGACGAGGTTGGGGCAGCCGTCGAGGTCGAGGATCCTCCGACCCGGTTCGCGCCGCCCGTTTCGGTCATCGAGCCGCCACTGACCGACGACGTGCTGCCGCGTCGCACCCCGACGGCTTCGCCGGCCGAGCCGCCGTTGATGCCTGCCGTCGCGTCGGCGCCGCCCGCACCTCCGGAAACCCTCGCGCCCGATTGGCCGGTACCGGCCCCGCTGGACTCGCCTGCGCCGATGCTGGCTCCGACGCAACCGCCGTCCAGCGCCGCGCCGGTCGTGCCCGCGCCGCAGGCGATGCAGCCTCTGACGCCCGCCGCGTCGACCCGTCCCGCGTCGAACCGCGACGCGCGAGGAGTGGCGCGAGCGGAGCGAGCCGAACGACGAGCGGTTCGCAAGCGTGAGCGCGAGGCCGAGATGGTGCGAAAGATCGCGTCGCGCTTCGACCACTACCCCGGTTCGATCTACCACCAGCCCAGTGAAATTCCGCCGTGGGCGCACTGGGACGAAGCGGCGAACGCTCGGCGCGGCGAGCGGGAAGCGATGGAGCTCGCAACGGCTGAGCACGCTCGACTGGGCGCCGAAGCATCTGCCGCGCGGGTCGAAACTCGCCTTGGGTACGGCGCCGAGCGCGGTGCGCTCGATGTCTGTGTCTTCCACCGCAACACGGAGACCCGCATTCGGTGTAGCCGATGCACCGAAGCGTTCTGCGACCAGTGCCTCGTTCGAGTGGGGACGAAGCAGGAACTTATCTGCGTGGAGTGCGCGGTCAAGACGGCGGGTGTGCGGGAACGCCGACGGAAGGGCTGACCGGCTGCGGTGCGTTCCTGATCATCGGTGGGCATGGCGGCGCGTCGGAATGCCAAGCTGTTGTCGTGCACGCATTGCGAGTCATCAACGACCGGTTTGGCGACCGCGACCCCAGATCAGATCTCGGATTCCAACGGGACGCGGTCGAGGCGGCGCTCTCGGACGATCAGGACACGCTGAAGGGGTTGCAAGCTCGGCTGACCGCCGAGGCGCAACGTTCGGTGCTGCTTGTCCTCCAGGGGCTCGACGCATCCGGCAAGGACGGCACCGTTCGGCGAGTGTTCAGCGGTGTCAATCCGATGGGTTGTCGGGTGACGTCGTTCAAGCGGCCGTCGGAACTCGAGCTCGCGCACACGTACTTGTGGCGGATCGAAGCGGCGTTGCCGCGTCGGGGCGAGATCGGCATCTTCAATCGGTCGCATTACGAAGATCTCGTGACGACCCGCGTGTTGGGCCTGATCGACGACGACGTGCAGCGTCGCCGAATCGACGAAGTGAACGCTTGGGAGTCGCGACTGGTCGCAGAAGGCACTTCGATCGTGAAGGTCTTCTTGCACCTGTCGCGCAACGAGCAACGCGAGCGCTTGCAAGCCCGAGTCGATGATCCCACCAAACACTGGAAGTTCAATCCGGCTGATCTCGAGACCCGCGCCCGATGGGACGAGTACCACGAACAGTACGAACGAGTCCTGGTTCGAACGAGTTCGGATGCGGCGCCGTGGTACATCGTGCCGGCCGACCGAAAATGGGTGCGTGATCATGCCGTACTCACGTTGTTGATCGACACATTGCGTGCCATGGATCCGCAGTATCCCGCCGCGGATGGATGGGATCCGGCTGCGGTGGTGATCGCGGAGTAGTAGTTGACGCCATAGTTACTGAGTATGTATACTCAGTAACTATGGCAGTCAAAGAAGGGCTCCTCGCACTCCTTGCCGGCGGGCCTGCCCACGGGTATCACCTGAAGACGGCCTTCGAGGCAGCGACGGGCGGGGTGTGGCAGCTGAACGTCGGTCAGGTGTACACGACCCTCGACCGCCTCGCCCGCGATGGGCTGGTTACAACGATCTCGGACGCCGACCAGAAGACCTACCAACTCACCGCCGACGGGCGCGAAGCGCTCGGCGTGTGGTGGGACGCGGTTGCAGTCGACGATCCGCCGCCACGAGACGAACTGGTCTTGAAGGTGCTGCTCGCCATCGAGCACGCGCCCGATCGCGCGATCGACGTCATCACCCACCAGCGAGCCGCGTTGCTGTCGATGCTGCAACGACGACGTCGCTCGTCCCGCGACGCGGTGGTATCGAGTCTCGCGACCGAGTTGGCCGAGGAATCGGCGATGGTGCGCGCCGAAGCCGACCTGCGCTGGCTCGACGTGTGTGAATCGAAAGTTCTCGCAACCCTGAAGGAGCGGCGATGAGTGCGGTACCGGCGATCGAGTTTCGCGACGTCGTGAAGACCTATGGCCGCGGGCCGGCAGAAGTGACGGCGCTCGCGGGCGTCAGTCTCGTGATCGAACCGGGCGAGTTCGTCGCGATCA
>SXGT01097890.1_pt1 | contig 21870 bp, 21 predicted proteins | sample 3176221 | NCBI WGS metagenome assembly SXGT01 (sample SAMN11356862, study PRJNA531348) | freshwater metagenome | isolation source: freshwater sample F1-120 | place: China: Fuxian Lake, Yuxi | collected 2017-12-25
CTCTTCGTTCGGCTTCGCTCGGCAATGGGTCGCGCCATGTCAACGTTGGGTAGTTCTCCCCCGCTCCCCCACCGAGCAAGCGCTGCCACCGCGATGTCAGACGACTCGAACATTCGCCACGAGCCGCACGAGAAGCCGCCGCACCTGCTGGCGGCTGCGCTGGGCGGGCAGGTGGTCGCGTCGATCGTGGCCGGGATTCTCATCACGCCACTCACGGGCGCGCGGGCCGCCGGGCTGTCACCGGCCGAGACCTCGTGGGTGGTGTTCGCTGCGCTGTTCGCGCCGGGTATCTCCACGTGGCTGCAGAGCTCCCGCATCGGCGTGATCGGCAGCGGCTAGGTGCTGTTCGTGGGCTCGAACGTCGCGTTCGTGTGCGTCGCGACGGCGGCGTGCAAGGCGGGCGGAATGCCGCTGCTCGCCACGCTCGGGGCGCTCTCCGCGCTCACCACCTTCCTCTTCACGTGGAAGCTCGTAGCCCTGCGGCGATTGCTGACGCCGGCCGTCGGCGTCACGGTGATGATGCTGATGGCGCTCTCCGTGGCACCGGTCGTGTGGGGCATGCTCGCGCGCGTGCCTGCAGGGTTCGAGACGGGAGTAGCCGCAGCCACTGCCGTTCTGTGCACGTTCATCCCGATGATTCTCCTCAGCCTGACCGGCAAGGGCATGCTGCGGCTGTGGGCGCCGGTCATCGGCGTGCTGACCGGTTCTGCGGTCGGCTATGCGTCGGGAATGGTGCAGGCCGATGCGGTGCGCAGCGCCGCGTGGATCGGCTCGCCGGCGACCAGTTGGCCCGGTCTTTCATTCGAGTTCTCGCCAGCTTTCCGGGGCCTGCTTCCCGCCTTCGTGCTGATTTCGCTTGTGGCATGCCTCGAGACGTACGCCGACGGCATGACCGTGCAGCGTGCCTCCCACAGGACGGAGCAGCCGATCGACTTCCGCGCGGTGCAGGGAGCGATCAACGCCGACGGCACGGGCAGCTTTCTCGCCGGGCTGTTGGGCACGGTGCCGAACACGGTCTATTCGTCGAGCGTCGCGGTAATGGAGCTCACCGGCGTCGCGGCCCGGCGCGTCGGCTTCTGGGACGGGCTGTTCTTGGTGATGCTCGCGTTCTCGCCGAAGATCACCGCCATCATCGCGGCGATTCCGAGCATCGTCGCTGGCTCGTTCATCATGGTGCGGATCGCGCTGCTCTTCGGCAACGGCCTGCGGTCGGTCGCCGATGGCGGCCTCGCCTTCGAGGAAGGCCTGTCGGTCTGCCTCGCGTTCTGGGTCGGCATGGGCTTCCAAGGAGGCCACCTGTTCAACGCTCGCCTGCCCGAGTAGGCCCGAGTGTTTCTCTCGAACGGCACCACCTCCGGCGCGCTGGTCGCGATGGCGATGGTGGCACTGTTGTCCCTGCGTCGCCGCAGCCGAGACCGCATTTCGCTGCCAATGTCGCTCGCGAGCTCTCGGAGGTGCGGCTCGTCGTGCGCGCGTTCAGCACGTGGCTCGGCTGGGATGAGCACTCCGAGAGCCGCCTCATGCTCGCCTGCGAGGAATCGATGCTGTACCTGCTCGAGCGGCGTGCGAGCCGGGAGCCCGCGACCGCCCGGGTGCGCGTGCACATCATCTGCACGGCGGTGGAAGACGAGGCGGAGGTGGAGCTGATCTGCACGCCAGCGAACGTCAACTTCCAGACGGCCATCGCAACGCTGCCGAAATCAAGCGAGTCAGACCTGGAGGCGGACCTCTCGCTGCGACTCCTGCGCGCCATGACGCGAGACAACCGGCACATGCTGAACCACGGCATCGACTCTTTGACTCTGCGCGTCGCCAGCCACGACTGAGCGCGTGAGCACCGGACGCGCCCGCGAAAGAGTACTGCCGCGCTGCACGCTGCGCTCGGGCGAGTCGATGTCGGGCTTGGGCGTCAACACGGGGCTCGTGGGCAGCCCCACGCCACCGAGGCCGTGCTCTCCATCGTGGTGATGGTCGCCGGAATCACCGGACCGAAGCGACCCGGCAGCTGTCTGCGTCGGGATAGCCCGCGAAGAGCTCACTGTCGGTCCCTGCGAACGCCGCGCGGGAATGCCGTCGCGTCGGAGCCCGCTCACTCGCCTGGTTGTCCTTCTCGGGTTCCTCGAAGATGCTGCCACCCGTCGACTCTCGGATCCGGCGAGCTGGCGAGCGCGATGCACCGCGGATTGAGGCGGTGCCGGTTGCGAACGGCGGGCGCTACAGTTGCGCGTGATGAGTACCAACCAGACACCCCGCATGCCGCGACAGATCCCGTTCATCATCGCGAACGAGGGCTGCGAGCGCTTCAGCTTCTACGGGATGCGCAACATCCTGACGATCTTCCTCGCTTCGACGTTCTTCGCGACGTTGCCGGCGGCCGAGGCGCAGAGCGAGGCCAAGGAGATCTTCCACGTCTTCGTGGCGGGTGTGTACTTCTTCCCGCTGCTCGGCGGCTGGATCTCCGATCGCTTCTTCGGCAAGTACCTGACGATCCTGTGGGTGTCGGTCGTGTACTGCATCGGTCATGCGTTGCTCGCGGTCTACGAGAACGAGCCCAAGGGCTTCTATGCCGGCCTGTTCCTGATCGCGCTCGGCTCCGGCGGCATCAAGCCGCTCGTCTCGACCTTCATGGGCGACCAGTTCGACCGGTCGAACAAGCAACTCGCCAAGGTCGCGTTCGAGGCCTTCTACTGGATCATCAACTTCGGCTCGTTCTTCGCATCGCTGTTCATGCCCAAGCTGCTGCAGGGCGCGGGGCCGGCGGAGTGGTGGGGCTGGCCGGCGGCGTCGGTGGCGTTCGGCATCCCCGGCGTGCTGATGCTGATCGCGACCGTGTTCTTCTGGGCTGGCCGCAAGCGCTACGTGAAGGTTCCGCCGGCGCCGCCGGACCCGCATTCCTTCGCGAACGTCATCCGCACGGCGCTGACCGCGCGCGGCGGCGTGACACCCGGCCTCGCGCTCGCCATCGCAGGCGGCGTGCTCGCGCTCGGCTCCGTCGCGATGATCTGGGTGCTCGGATGGAAGATCGTGATCGCGCTGTGCCTCGCACTCGTGCTCGTGCTGTTCGGAGTCGGGCTCGGCGCGTGGATGGAGCTCGATAACGCGCGGGGCAAGCATCCCGACGAAGCCGTAGACGGCGTGCGTTCGGTGCTGCGCGTGCTGGTGATCTTCGCGCTCGTCACGCCGTTCTGGTCGCTGTTCGATCAGAAGGCCTCGACGTGGGTGTTTCAGGCGGACGCGATGACCAAGCCCCTGTGGTTCAGTCCAGCGCAGATGCAAGCGCTCAACCCGGCGCTCGTGATGCTGATTATCCCGTTCAACAACCTCGTGGTGTACCCGTGGCTGCGCAAGCACGGCAAGGAGCCGAGCCAGCTCGGGCGCATGGCGCTCGGCATGGCGCTCGCCGGCGTGTCGTGGATCGTGGTCGGTGCGATGCAGCTCGTGATCGACGGTGGCGAGGCGCTCTCGATCGCATGGCAGGTGCTGCCGTACATCCTGCTGACCGCGGGTGAGGTGCTGCTCTCCGCGACGGGTCTCGAGTTCGCCTACAGTCAGGCGCCGGCCTCGATGAAGGGCGTGATCATGAGCTTCTGGAGCCTCGCGGTGACCGTCGGCAACCTGTGGGTGCTGATCGTCAACGTCAGCGTGAAAAACGACACGGTGCTCGGCGCCATCGAGCAGTCGGGCATGGGCTCGATCGCCTTCCAGATGTTCTTCTTCGCCGCCTTCGCCCTCGTCGCCGCGCTCGCCTTCCATCTCGTCGCGAAACGCTACCGCGTCGTCGACAACTATCGGAGCTAGCTGGATATCGAGCGCTGTGGCTGCCTGCGAAGCAACGCGCCAGTCGCACTTTTCGCGCGAGCAAGCGCTGCGCAGTGCTGCCAGCGTCACGCTTGCGGGCATGGCCGAGCTCTCGTCACCTCGTGGCACTCGCGATCTGCTGCACGGGGCGTTGTGGCTTCTCCAGCACGTCGTAGCGGCAGTCGCAGCAACCGCACCGCTCGTCGCCTAGGTTCACTATCACCCTGACGGACAGCCGTGGAGCCAACGCGTGCCGGAAGGTCCTGACGCGGTGGTGTCGGGCTGGGATTACAACCTCGGTCGGTCCGGCCTGCGTGTCGAGCTCGTGGCCGAAGCGCCGACGCACTTGGTCGTGCGTCACGTGTTCGAGAGCTCGAGCGCAGCCGGGCGCGTCGAAGTCGGCGATCACATCGTCGGCGTCGCAGGAGGACGCTTCGCGAAGCCGCACTGCAACGGCTATGGCATGGACGTATTCGGTCCGCAGGGGCCGCTGCTCGACCTTGCGAACGCGCTGGAGGCGCGCAGTCCAAGGTTGGCGAAGGACGTCTAGAGCTGCTGCTGGAGCGCAACGGCAGGCCGCTGTCCGTGACGCTGGCCATCGGGACGCGCGACGGAGAGTTCGCGCCGAGCTACCCGGCCGAGTGCAGGAAGAGCGAGCGCGTCCTCGCCGAACTGCTCGAGTACCTGCTCGCGGCACAGCGCGACGACGGCTCGTTCGGCGACTCCGTAGTCGACACGTTCGCGTCGCTGGCGCTTCTCACCAGCGGAGAGCGCAAGCATCTCGCCGCGGTCGAGCGCAGCGCGCGCCACCACGCGCACACGACCAAGGCCGTCGATCAGGACAGCCTGATCAACTGGCGTTACATGACGGCGGCCATCGTGTTGAGCGAGTATCACGCCCGCACACGGGAATCGTGGGTCGTACGGGAACTCGAGGAGTGCGCAACTTCCTCATGTCGTCGCAGTACATGTCGCTCGCGCAGGTGAACCCGCGCGTCAGGGAATCACACCCCGACAGCTACCCCACGAGCTCGGGCGAGCAGCATGGCGGCTGGGGCCACAATCCGGGCTTTGAGGGCTACGGACCGATCGCGATGCTCACTGGGCAGGGCGTGCTCGCGTTGTCGCTGATGCATCGCTGCGGAGTGGAGGTCGATCGCGAGCGCCTCGCCGCAGCCACGGCCTTCCTCCAGCGAGGCGCGGGCTCGAACGGCTACGTCTGGTACGGCGACGAGGTTGCGGGCGATCAGGATTGGGCCGACATGGGGCGCACGGGCGCCGCTGGCATCGCGCTGCACATGCATCCATGGCCCGACGCGTCGATAAAGTCGCGCGCGCGCAGGCACTCGCGGCTCATCGGCGAGCGGCCGGAGAGCTTCCCCGATACGCATGCATCGCCCATCATGGGGATGGGTTACGCAGCACTTGCCGCGAACGTCGACGAGGCGAGCTGGCGCAAGCTGATGGATGCCAATCGCTGGTGGTTCACGCTGGCCCAGTGCACGGACGGGACCTTCTACTACCAGCCCAGTCGCGACAACACCGGCTACGGCTCGGATTCGCGCTTGAGCGCGTCCGCAGTCGCGGCATTCATCTTCTCGCTCCCCAAGCGCAACCTCCTGATCACTGGTGCGAAGCGCGGGCCGTAGGCGCGCGAGCCGCGCGCGCGGGAGCGGCAAGGCTCGGCGCGTCCGGGGGCGCCCGACACCGTCGGCCGCGCCCGCGCGGGATCCGGGGCAGATCTCGACCGTGGAGGGGCTCGGAGCGGGAGCCGGTGCTCGATCGACGGCGGAGCCGATTTTTTCGAGCAAGATCAGCCCGGGCGTTCCTGAAGGAATGCCCCCCACGAGAGCGCGGAAGACCCGCAGCACTCCGGGGAGCGGCCTCGGGAGTTCCTGTTCCCCCAGACCGTGGTCGGCCCGCCCTTGAGCGACTCCCGAGACAAACTCCCCCCGGGACGTTGACCCGCTCCTTCACCCTGCGCCTGCCGCTTGCCTGCCTGTTGTTCGCCGCCGGGACCTCCCCACGCGCCCAGAACTGGATCTCGGACGGCAATCGGATCGGAGCCCGCCACGGGGCTGCGCTCGGCGACAGCACGCCCTCGGAAGGTCGCGGTGCCAGCAGCTGCACGCTCGTCGACAATGTGGCGAGCCTCGCGGGTGGCGGTACGTTCGGCTGCACGACCTCGAGCTCCATCCTCTAGGCCAAACCAGCCTCAGGCGCTCGCTGGAGTCATCACGACCCACAGCAACGTGCAGGTACGGACGGGCGTCAATCCCACCAACACCCCAGTCGCACCGCGCCTTCGTCCGGGAAGGCATCTCCGACAACAGGAGCGGCATCGTCCACCATGTCGAGGAGGACTTCACCGCGCTGCCGCGCAACGTCCTCGGCGCCTCGGCCGTCCACCGCCTGCACCTTTGGGGCCCGTGGTACTACGTCGAATTCAGCTGACGAAACCCCGCGCGCTCGCTTTCGCTCACTGCGTGTAGCCGAGCGCCTCAAGGCTCGTGTTGCCGCGCTGGCGACCCTCGGCGCGCAGCCGGGGCTGCGCTGTCCAGCCCTCGAGCTCGCGCAGCACCTCAGAACCATCGGAGGGTGACGTCGTGAGCGTGGGCACGCCGCGCGGAGAAAGGCGCCAGCACTCGCGTTGGCCGTCGTCGCGACGGATCAGTTGAAACTCGCGCCACAATGCCGCGGTTTCGTGCACTGCCCGCTGAGGAGCATGGCGCACATGCCACGCCGATGGGTAGTGCTCCGCAAACACGGGGCGGTCGCCCGAGGAGCCCGCGAATAGGTCCCGACCCGCGCAAGGCTCGGGTCGCGGCAGATCGAGCGCCGCGAGAACGGTAGGCGTCACATCCACACCGCTGGCGAGATCCTCGACGACGCGGCCCTCCTTCTGCCCTGGGAGCTTGACCAGCAGCGGCACGCACAACTCGCCGAGCTGCACGGACATGCCGTGCTCAAGATTGCCCCGTTCGCCGAACTCCTCGCCGTGGTCGGAGACCACGACGATGAGCGCTTGGTCGTACAGACCCATGCGCTTGAGCCGATCGAACAGCTCCCCGACCTGCGAGTCGAGATAGGCGATCGAAGCGTCGTAGAGCGCGAGCAGCGCGTCCCGTTGCGCGTCCGCGAGTTCCATCTCGCCGCGATACAGGCGCGCCCTCCACGTGTAGTAGTCCCACTTGCGCACGGACGCGACGCCCGCGGCGAAGCGGGACCTCCACGGCTCGGGCGGGGAATAGGGCATGTGCGCGTCCATGTAGTTGACGAACAGCGCGAGCGGACGGCCGTCGGGACGCACCGCATGTTCGGTGAGGCGCTCCTCGAGCGCGGCGTCGATCTCGCCGGCCGTGCGGTACATCACGTCGAACTCGTGCGGCTCGAGCCACTCGTACAGCAGCTCGTGCAGCAGCCTGCGCGTCGTGCAGTGCGCGACCTTCGGGAATGCGAGCCTCCGGACGCGCGCGTCGTAGCGCTCGAAGCCCTGCGCGAGCCCGTGGTTCGGGCCGAGATATCCGAAGTTCGAAACCACCCCCTCGGTCGCCCAACCCGCCGCCTGCAGGCGCTCGAAGAGCGTTACGTGCTCGCGCCGCAGCGGCAGTGCGTGCGCACGATCCTTCACGGGGATCGCGTCGTGCTCGCGCGGATAGAGTCCCGTGAACATGCTCGCGTGGCTCGGCAGCGTGAAGTCAGCCGCTGCATACATGCGCGCGAAGCGTGTCGCGCCCTCGGCAAACTCGCGCAAGCGAGGCGTGGTGTCGCGCTCGTAGCCGTAGACGGACATGTGGTCCGAACGCACGGTGTCGAGCGAGAGGAAGATGACCGGAGTCCGAGACGTCACGGTCGCGCGCGGCAGGGATTGCTCGAGCACATCCGTGCCGAAGATGCAGCCACCGAACGCCAGCACGAGCGCGGCGCTCGTCGCGGCCCAGCCCGTCGCAGCGGGTGACTCGAGGCGTGCGCGCAGCAGCGTCGACACTGCCAGCACCAGCAGCACCCAGGCGGCCACAAGCGCGCGACGTGTCATCCAGCTCTCTGCGGCCAGCGCATCGACGGTGAGCCACGGCACGGTGAACACCAGCACGAACGCGGTCCACGGGGATGCGAGCCCCGCGAGCCAGCGCGCGAACCGAGCGTTCGTCCACGCGGCCGCGAATGTGACGAGCAGGACCACCGAGAGCACGAGCGTGTCGCGCAGCTCGGCACGTCCGGGCTCCAAGTCACGCGCCTGCAGCCAGAGCACGGCGAGCAAGGCGGCGAACGTCGCGCAGCTCGCGCTCGCCGCGAGCGGATCCGTCCCGACCCGACGCGCGATGCTCAGGGCCCAGCGCGTCGTCGAGGCGGCTGCAAGCGCGCCGAACGCAGCGCAGAGCAGGGCGTGAAGAGCGATCGAGATGGCGCTCTGAGGCGCATACTCGAAGCCATCCGTCGTCGCTCGCGCCAGCCACGTCCCGAGCATGGCCTCGCACGCGGCATACATGAGGCCCACGCGCACCCCGACGAGTGCCGCGGATCGCCGCGATACTTGCGTGCAAGCTTGCATCGGGATTCGAAGGGTGTGCGTCGGCTGCGAACGGACTGGGCCTGACATGGGTCAGGCTAGGGCAGCCGATACCCCGCGTACAGTCGTTTTCGCGGACTCGCCAGTCGGACGCGCCGGGGCGGCTTGTTGGCTCGCACGAAGTCGATAGGATCAGACTGCGCGCCTTTCGGCACTCTGCCATGCGAAATTCGCTTCCCCTCTACCTGGCGTCGATGGCTCTCGGCGCGCTCGCCGCGTGCGGCGACACTGCGGATCCTGCGCCGACAGGGCCGAGACCCGTGAGCGATGCGCGGCTGCCGCAGTCCGAGGTCGAGAAGCTGCGCGAGCTGGGCTACTCGGACTTCTCGCTCGAGGAGGCGGACGCGAACCAGTCGGGAGTCGTGCTGTACGACGCAGATCGCAGCCAGCCGGGCTACAACCTCGTGAGCCTCGGCAAGCGCGCGGAGGCCATCCTGGTCGACGCGCAGGGCAAGCTCGTGCACAGCTGGCGCGACGCGGACGGACGGAACTGGGATCACGTCGAGCTCTGTGACGACGGCGATCTGCTCGTGGTGGGCTCGAGCAAGGGACAGCGCAAGCAGGCGGCTGCGGCTTGCGAGGACCACTACCTCGCTCGCTACGCGTGGGATGGCAGCCTGCGCTGGAAGAGCGCCCAGAGCGCGCACCACGATGTGCAGTTCACGCCGCGCGGCCAGCTGGTCACGCTCACGGCCATCCAACGCCACCTGCCGAGGCACGACAGCAAGCACGACGTGATCGACAATGCGATCGAGCTCTACGACGACGCGGGCCGCCGCCTGCGGTCGATCTCGCTGTACCACCTGCTCGCCAAGGCTCCCCAGCCGCTCGAGTTCCTGCAGGTCAAGCCCAACCCGGATCCGCGCTTCCCGATCGTCGACCTGATCCACGCCAATTCCGTCGAGTGGATGAGCCGCACGGAGCTCTACGGGAAGCACCCGATCTTCGCGCCCCAAAATGTCCTCGTCTGCATGCGCCACCAAGACGCCATCGTCGTCGTCGATGTCGAGGCGGAGAAGATCGTGTGGAGCTGGGGCCGCGGCGAGATCTCCGGCGCGCACGACGCGCGCGTGCTCGACGGCGGCCGCATCCTCGTGTACGACAACGGGCTCGAGCGCGGCTGGTCGCGCGTGATCGAGGTCGATCCGTGGACCGGCAAGATCGTGTGGGAATACCGGGCGCCGGATCCCAAGTCGTTCTTCTCCTCCGGGCAGGGCTCCAGCCAGCGGCTCGCCAATGGCAACACGCTGGTCGCCAACTCGCTCTCGGGACAGGCGTTCGAGGTGACGACGGCGGGTGAGCGCGTGTGGGAGTACCTCGTCCCCCATTTTGACGACAAGGGACGCCGCGCGACGATGTATCGCATCCGTCGCTACGCGCCCGAGTACGTCGAGCGATTCCTCGCGCAGTCGCGCTAGCGCGTCGCGGGCTCGATCGGCTCGAGCACCACGACCTCGCTCACAAGGTGCGGGGGCCACCACTCGAGCACGTTGCGCACGCCGGGGATGCGCCGCACGATGCGGTAGTTCTCGAGAATCGCCGCCTTGACGCCCGAGCCGCGATCGCCGAAGTCGTAGCGCGTGCGGGGCGTGTCGAGCTCGCGCGCGAGAATGCGCGCGTAGCTGCGCGCGCGAATGCGCTCGATCGTGTCCGCCAGCGCCGTGCGCGTGATCTCGGTCTGGTTGGAGCCGACATGCAGCGATACTGGAGCGGAGCGGTCGCGCATGAGCACGCCTTCCCGCAAGTAGATCCAGCTTCCGGCGTCGAGCAGCACCTGTTCCACGGGGAGCCCCTCGAACTCACGTTCGATCGCGGCGACATAGCGCGGGAAGTCGCCCGACAAGACGTTCTTGGGCGCGCGGTAGAGCTGCAGGGCGCCGACGGCCGCGACAGGAATCCCGACCTGCGCGCCGAGCAGCACGAGGCGCCTCCACGCCGGTTCCGCCGCGTCGCCGTCGCGCCATGCGAGCGCGAACGCCGCCAGCGACCATGTCGAGAGCAGCAAGGCCCCCGGGCCGATGTGATTCGAGACCACCGCCACGCCGCTGGTGTAGATCTCGGCGCCGAACAGTCCAAGCGACATCAGCCATGGCCACAGCAGCCTGCGCGCCTGCGGCCTCAGCACGAGCGCGACGCCGCCCGCGAGGCCCAGCGCCAAGTAGCCGGCGGCCGCGAACCCGTGCTCGAGCACGCGCTCATAGGAGACGTTCTTCAGGCTGAGCGAGACGAATGTCCATTCGAGATAGGGGTCGCCCCACGCCCACCAGCTGGCCCCGACGACGAGGCCGGCCAGCGCGCCCGCGCAGAGCCCGTACGCGACCACGAGAGACCACCGCAGGCGCCGCTCGAAGAGAAAGTGTGCCGCGAAGAGACCGGCCCAGATGAGCGCGCTCTGCTTGACCGAGAAGCCGACGACCGGCAGCAGGACCATCGCAAGCGCATGCCAGCGCCGCGGCGCGTGCGCGTTCTCGACGAGCAGCCACAGCCCACAGACCGAGAGCAGCAGCACGAGCCCGTCGTTGTGGAGCGCGTGCGTGTACAGGTTGAAGCGGCCGTCGGTGGCGACCAGCACGAGGAACGCGGCCGCGAGGATGCTCCACGGCCACATGGGCGAATGCGCCGCCGGGCCGCTCGCGCGCAGGATCGAGCGCATCGCGGCCGTCGCCACGACCACCGCGCCGAGCACGTAGCTGAACTGCACACAGCGCAGGAGCGGAATCGAGGTCCCGTCGCCGAGCAGGCTCGCGATCGAATAGGTCAGGACCTGCGTCCCGCAGGAATAGGGAAACGAGTTGTTGTCGGGGAGCGGCGTGTAGAGCGGTTCGCCGAGCCTCAGCTTGATCAGGTCGGTGACGAAGGGGCTCTCCGAGAACCCGAGCAGGTCCACGGGCAGCAGCAAATAGGGGCGCAGGTGGAACAGGTCGCACAAGGCGAGCGCCGCGACCAAGCCCGCCGCAGCCGCGACTGCCAGCAGGCCGATGGGCACACCGTTCTCACCGCGACGCGACGCAAAGAAGGCGAGCCCTGAGCCGAGTGCGAGCAGGCCCAGTCCTGTGGCGCCGAGCGTCGCGCCCGAGGTGCCGTGGTGCGCACCGTACAACGCGAGGAATCCGCCGACCGCCACGAAAGCCACGACCGCGGCCAGCGCGAGCTGTCCACGCGGCCCGATGGCGCGACCCGCGCTCTCCCTTCCCTCGCTGCGCATGGCTCGAGGGTACGCCACCACCGCGGGTGAATTGAAGGGGGGAAGCGGGAGCGATGCCGCGATGGACGTGCCTTCCGGTCGGCGACTCGCGCGCCGCGGGGCCACGAGCTTCGCAAGGCCCTCCATCCTCGTCAGGAATCCCGGATCCACCGCCTCCGTGCCGATCCTTGTGGCCCTCTGGACCGTTGGATGGCCGCTGCGCCTCGAACTCGCGCCTTGTCGGGCACCGTGAACGTCGCTCGCGTCCCCGACGCCCCCTCTGCGCACGCTCCAGCTTGTCGCGTCGGCCCGTCCCCCGTCGCAAATCGCTCGAGCTCGGCGGTCGCTGGTCGAGCACGCGAGATTCCTCTGGCGCAGGAGCGACCGTGATGGGTGAGAGGAACGGTGGCGGACTCATGGGGCGGGTTGACGATCGCTGCCAACGCGTCGGCTGGCCTCGCGTGTCGCGCGGGCGCGGCGCCTGGCGCTGGACCGATACAGAGCGCTCCCGTTCGCGGCGGAGGCCGCGGCGCGGCGACCGTCGTGGATGCAGCAGCAGGCAGTCGTGCAGGTCGAAGGGCGTGGCGCAGCCTTGGGGTGCGACCCTGCTGTCGCTCATCACGGAGGGCGCGCCGTGAGGCGGCGGCGTGGCTGCACAGACATGTCCTGCCAGTGGGACGCGACGCTTGCGTGAGGGAGCGGACGCTCGCCATCGCCTGCGATGCGCTGCAGGGCGCGTCGCTGGCAATCGAGCTCGCGGAGTGCCTCGCGGCGCGTCAGGGCCCATGGATCGCGCTGGGCGAGAGCCCTCGACTGGACGAGGCGACGAGCGATGCGACGAGCTCCCGAGCGACGCTCCCGGTCTCGGCGAGCGACTCGGCGCCCGCCACGCGTCACCGGATCGCTGGCAAGGAGGGCGCGCCCGGGGCCGAGGGGCGGATTTCTCGCAAAAAGGCGCCTGGAAGACTGCACATGGCTTGTCCGGAGAGGCGTGAGGAGCGCCGCTCGCGCGCCCGACCCGAGCCTCCAACCAGCCACGAAAGGACGTTTACCGTGATCCGCGCGCTCAAGACCCTTGCCACCTGCCTGCTCGCCGCCATCGCTGGCGTCGCCAGCTCGCCGCTGGCCGCGGCCCAGACCCCCTATCCCACGACAAGCCAGTTCTCCATCACGCGGGTCGAGCGCGAAGTGCTGGTGTTCCACAACGACCTGCTGCAAGGGCCCACGGAGGCGCAGCCGTACTTCAATGCCTTCGCACGCTTCGATTCCGCCACGCCGGCCCACACTCACCTTGGTCCCGTCTACAACCGCGTCCATGTCGTGCGCGGCACATCGGCCACGCGCGCGCGCCGCGTCTCGAAGCTGCGCGAGATCACGAGCCACCCGACGACGAAGGCCGTGGACCTGATCTTCATCACGCACGAGCTCGGCAAGAGCTACGTTGCGTTCGCCGACCAGCGGGCGCACATCATGATCGTGCGGAGCGACCTCAAGGACGGGTTGACCTACGAGCAGAGGTCCAAGCTGCGCGTGGTCTACTCGACTAACTCGTGGGGCTCGGTCAATGCGATCCACTGGCTCGACGCGGGGTTCAAGACGACGTGCTGCCCGCTCTAGATCTGCGCGGACACCGCCACGAGCTGCGAGCCCTTCCTCCGCGCCTGGGCCAGCGGCTTCGCTCTCGACACGGCCATCAGCCGGGCCAACGACGCCAACCCCCTGCTCCTGCGGGACAACGCGGCCAAGGTGCTGCTCCGCTCCTACAACGACTCGACCATGGCCAACCTCCTGTTCGCTTGGACGGAGGTCGACAGCACGCTCAGGCCCTTCGAATACAACGCCGACGCCTTGCGGCTCACCATCCACCGGATGATCCACTTCCGCTAGCGAGTGCTCGCCGGAGGCGACTTCCCGATTCAGGCGCTCGTGCTCGCCTCCTCTCGCCACGACGACAGCAGCCAGACCGCGTAAGCCAATTCGACCCGCGCCATGCCGCCATGAGCGAGTTCGAGCGCCAGTTCTCCACGCAACAGGATCGGATCGAGATCGGCGCGTGACGCAGTAGTGCGGCCATCGCCGCAGAGAGCCCCGAAGATCGCGCGCTCATCGGTAAGCACACCCGGACAGACGCCGAGCGACGGGCGGCTCACTGCCCGACGGCGCGGCTCACGGAACGCCACCGGGCGCAGCATCCATGAAGAGCAGCAGGCCGCTGCCGCCAGCGACCTGCTGCCCTCCATCCGCGCGATGAGTCGTCGCTGCGTGCGACGCCGTCTGTCAAAGGCCAAACGAGATTCCAGCGCGGACAACCCAGATGCTCTCGAGCTCCACTTCGTCGTCCGGGTCGGAGTCAGCGGTGACACCGCTGGCATCGAAGGTCTTGCCGAAGCTGTTGTAGAGTCCTTCGAGGCGGAGGGTCATGTTGGGGCTCATGGCCCACTCCGCACCTCCACCCACGGCAAATCCGAACTGATCGAGACTCAGCGAACCATTTCCATCGCCGTCATCCTTGACGTTGTAGTCGCCGGCCACATAGGCCAGACCGGCGGTGCCGTAGAAGAGGAAGTCGTTGGCGACCACGCCGCCGCGCACGCGAGCGCTGCCGAGGAAGTCCAGCTTCGCGTTGGACTCCTCGGAACCGTCCTCAGGCTCGAACGAAGACTCCTCGAGGTCCGCCCACGCAATGTCGGCCTCGAAGCCGAGCACGTACTGCTCCATGCGGTAGTTCCACCCGAAGAACCTCCGAGCGCCGCGCCTTCGCTGTCGAGGTTGCTCAGCACGATGTGGGAGTCCGGCGGAATCTCGTTCAGGTCGCTGCTGTCGTAGATGCCGTCGTAGCTGGAGCCGGCGAGTCCGACGGTAGCGCCCGCATAGAAGCCCGACCAACGGTCGAGCACGGGGCCTTGGACGACGGGCGTGAGTCCGGTCCACGCAAGAGCGACGGGCGCAACGGGCTCGAGCTTGGACTCAGGCTCCGCGAGAGCGGCGGCAAGCGGCTGAAGCGAGCCCTTCAGGGTCGTACCCAGGGAATCCTCCGCGCGGGGGTCCGGACTTGCGCCCGTGGCTCCCGCGGTAGAACCGAGCATCAGAACTGCGAGCCAGTGCATTCGATGGAGCGTGGTGACGGGTGGAGTTAGATGTCGATTTCGTCTCAATGGATCGAACACCGGTGTGTCAGCGATTTTCCCGCCCCATCGTCAAGCGGCCCGACTGGACCCGGGCACTTGAGTCCCTTGGACGATTCCTGCGGTCTGGGATCTCCGAGCCAATCCCGTGCGCAGTGGCCGCTCCGCAGGAGTCCGTCTACGGACATGGCCGTCCTGTGCATGAAAGCAGTCAGAGCTACCGGACCATTCCGCAGTTCATGACGTCCGCGCGGTGCTGTGCAGCGTTGATGACTGGGCTGAAGGCGGCATGTCGAGCGCGGCGCCGAAGGTTGGAGATAGGGCCTGCTGTTCTATGGCCTGTGCGGGCCGAAAGCGGCGGCCCGGGCGCCGGGCAACACGAGCACTCTGTGCGTCCGCTCTCCGCTCCGGCGAACAGTCGTGACCAGCTCCGGCGGAGCGGCGGGCATCTGCACGGGCGCGCTCACGCTCGACTTCCAGAGCTACCTCGCGGCGCACCCCACGGCGCTCGGCAGGCCCTTCCAACCGGGCACGATCGTCAACCTGCAGGCTTGGTTCCGCGATCCCGCGGCAGCGGACACGACGAATCTCTCGAACGCGCTGCAGTTCAAGACGTGCCCGTAGGATCGCGAGCGACGCGCGGGCTTCAGCGGACGCTGAGATGCACGCGGATGTCGTGCTGGGCGAGCTCCTCGAAGTAGCGCAGCGCGGGGACGCTGACTTCCAGCGGGCGGGCGCCGGGGGCGACGAGACGGCGGGCTTGGAGGTGCGCGACGAGGGCCGCGGGGAAGGCGGTGGCGCGCTCCATCGCGGTGAAGCCAGTCTTGGGGTCGTGGCGGTCGAGGAGGTCGTATTGCAGCTCGAGCGGGCGGCCCGCGTGCGTGCCGCGCACGGAGACGCGCAGCAGCACGACGTCGCGCACGTCAGGGAAGGCGAGACGTTGCTCGAAGAGTTCCTGCGTGAGACGCAGCGGCTCGAGTGCGGTGCCGTCGCGCGCGGCGAGGTGCTCGTCCATGAAGCCGAGCTCGAACAGAGTGCGGATCTGCGCCCAGTGACCGGGGTAGCGGATCGTCTTGTAGTCGAAGGTCTCGAGCACGGCCTTCCACGTCTGGGGGCAGGTGCTCGTGCCGCCGCTCGTCACGCAGGCTTCGAGCGGGCCGAGCTCTGACGAAGTGAACGACTCGAGCTCGGTCAGGGTCGGAACGCTCACGAGCTTGCCGTCGCGCAGGAACTCGGCCTCGCCGCGGTACTCGTTCCACAGGCCACGGAAGTTGAAGACGAGCTTGTAGCCGAGCGGGCCAACCGGTTGCTCGGGCAGGCCGCCGCAGCGCACGTGGACGTGGCGGGCGCGATCCATCGAGGCGATGCCGTGCGCGGCGAGGTGATTTCCGAGGCCGGGCGCGAGGCCGCAGTCGGGCACGATGCTCACGCCCGCCTTCCTCGCGCGCGCGTGCAGCGCGAGCTCCTCGCGCGTGACAGCCGTATTGCCACCGAGGTCGAGGAACGACACGCCGCTCTCGATCGACCACGCGGCGAGCTGCGCGTTGAAGCGGTAAGGAACGGCCGAAAGCGCGACCTCCGCGTCAGCGAGCGCAGTGCGCACCTCCGCGCGGCGAACCACGTCGCAGCGCGCGGCCTCGAGTCGGCACTTCGAGCGCGGCAAGAGCTTGCGCAGTCGCGCCACTGCGCGCCGGGCGAGCCGCTCGTCGCTGTCGACGATGCGCACTTGTTCCGCCGCGCCGTTCTTCGCGAGATCATAAGCGAGCGCGGCGCCCTGCCGTCCTGCTCCCAGTACCGTGTAGCGGTGACCCATGAGCCTCACTATCGGCATCTGGCGGCCGCTCGGCCAGTCCTCTACGCTGCCTGACCCTTCCGCGCTGCGGAGGGCCCGAATGGGCGGGCCCTCGCGCCGCGCAAGCCCGCGAGGAACGACATGTCGGAACAGCACATCACGCCGCGCGCGAAGGACTACGCGCAGTGGTACCAAGACGTCATCGCCGCCGCGCAGCTCGCCGAGCCCGCCAATGTGGTCCGCGGCTGCATGGTCGTGCGGCCGCACGGCTGGGCGATCTGGGAGAAGCTTCAGGCCGAACTCGACCGGCGCTTCAAGGAGACCGGCCACCAGAACGCGGCCTTCCCGCTGCTGATCCCGCTCTCATTCCTGCAGAAGGAAGCACAGCACGCCACGGGCTTTGCCATGGAGTGCGCGGTGGTCACCCATGCGGGCCTGCGCAACGTCGACGGCAAGATCGAGCTCAAGGGCGAGCTCGAGGAGCCCTACGTCGTGCGTCCGACGAGCGAGACGATCATCGGCCACTTCTTCTCGAAGTGGATCGACAGCTATCGCGACCTCCCGATGCTGCTGAACCAGTGGTGCAACGTCATGCGATGGGAGCTGCGCACGCGGCTTTTCCTGCGCACGGGCGAGTTCTGGTGGCAGGAAGGCCACACCGCGCACGCGTCGCACCAAGAGGCGATGGAAGAAGTGATGCGCATGCTCGACGTGTATCGCGAGGTCTACCACGACGTGCTCGCGGTGCCCGTGATCCGCGGCCGCAAGACTGCGAACGAGCGCTTCGCGGGCGCGCTGGAGACTTTCTGCGTCGAGGCGATGATGCAGGACGGCAAGTCGCTGCAGGGCGCGACGAGCCATGACCTCGGCCAGAACTTCGGGCGTGCCTTCAACGTGACCTTCCAGAACAAGGAAGGCATGCGTGACTTCGTGTGGCAGACCTCGTGGGGCTCCTCCACACGCATGATCGGCGCGCTGATCATGGCGCACTCCGACGACGGTGGTCTCGTGCTGCCGCCGAAGCTGGCGCCGATCCACGTTGCGATCGTGCCGATCTGGAAGAGCGACGCCGAGAAGGCGCAGGTGCTCGAGGCGAGCGACAAGCTCGCGCGCGAGCTGCGCGCCGACGGGCTGACGGTCAAGCTCGATGACCGCGACGCGATGCGTCCCGGCGAGAAGTACTACGAGTGGGAGCGCAAGGGCGTGCCCGTGCGCCTCGAGGTCGGACCGCGCGACGTCGCGAGCTCGACGGCGATGGCCAAGACGCGCATCTCCGACGCGAAAGACAAGGTCAAGGTGCCCTTCGAGGACATCGGCGTGCACGTCGGAAAGCTGCTCGATGACATGCAGCGCCAGCTCTTCCAGCGCGCGCTCGCGTTCCGCCAGTCGAACATGACCAAGGTCGACTCGTGGAGCGACTTCGAGGCCGTCTTCGCGGACCAAGGCTCCAAGTTCGTGCTCGCCCACTGGGACGGCGCGACGGAGACCGAGCTCGCGATCAAGGAGGCCACCAAGGCGACGATCCGCTGCATCCCGCTGCCGGACCAAGGCCTCGACGATGGCGCCGGTACGTGCGTCAAGACCGGCAAGCCCAGCGCGCAGCGCGTGCTGTTCGCCAAGAACTACTAGGCGCTCCGCAACACGTCTCGAGGCCGTGCGGCGCGTCGGCGTCGCACGGCCTCGCGCTTGTCTGGACCTAGAGCCACCATGCGAAGAGGTGCGAGAGCTCCTCGCGCAGGCGCGCGTGCCACGAACGCCTGCGCCACGTGGCGAGCTCGATGCGATCGCAGCTCACGAGGTCGTGCTCGAACTGTACTTCGACTGTTCCGGCGAACTCCTCGTCGAGCACCTGCACTCCGGCCTCCAGATTGTGGTGGAACGAGCGCTGGTCGAGGTTGAAGGAACCAACGGTCGCCCACGCTCCGTCGATCACAGCAGCCTTCGCGTGCATCATCCGGTCACGGTACTCGTGGATCTCGACTCCCGCCGCGAGCAGCTCGTCGTACACGTAGCGGCTCGCGTGATAGACGATGCGTACGTCCGAGTCCTGTGGGACGAGCACCTGCACGCGCACGCCGCGTCGGGCTGCGCTGGCGAGCTTCCGGCGCAAGCCTGCGTCCGGCAGGAAATACGCGTTCGCGATGCGAATGCGCGCGCGTGCCGCGTCAATGGCGCTGTCGTAGGCCTCGCGCATGAACGTGCGGCGGACACGCCGGAACTTCTCGTGCTTGGCGTCCCACTCGACGTTGGCGCACACCTCGAGCATCACGGGCTCGAGTCCGCAAGTCGAGGTCCGCACGCCCGCCATGGGCACGGCCCCGCTGCGATTCCATGCGCCCGTGAAGGCGTTTTGCAGCGCGATGGCGGCGGGCCCCTCGACGCGCACCTGCAGGTCATGCCAGCCCGGCACGCGCTCGCCATTCACGACGTGGTCGGTGTAGTCATCGCCGATGTTCATGCCACCCGTGAAGGCGATGGCGCTGTCGACGACGAGGATCTTCTGGTGGTTGCGCCGATGAAAGCCCCAGAAGTCGGGCGAGAAGGGTGACGCAGGGCGAGGCTTGCGGCCGCGCGCGATCTCGTAGCGAGCGTGGAGCTCCTGCAGCTTCTTGAGCAGCCGACGGCGCGCGGGGCGGACCGGGTGGTAGATGTGCACACGCACCCCATCGTGAGCGAGTTCGTCGAGGAACTCCTCCCCCACCGAATCGTAGGAGCCGACCGCATCGAACATGAGCCGCACGTCGAGTCCCGCGCGTGCCCGCTCCCGCAGCGCATCGCCGAAGCGTCGCCCCGTCGCGTCCGAGTGCAGGATGTAGGTCGTGAGGAAGACGCTGCGACGCGCCCCGGCGATGGTCGCAAGCATGCTCGCGTAGGCGTGCTCCCCGCCGACGAGCAGCTCGACCCGATTCCCGCCGCACAGGCGCTCGGGGTGGCGAACGTAGGTCTTGGCGGGAGCACTGGAATGCACGACGTTCCCGGCTTACCCGATCCGTCCGCCGCCCTCAAGGCATACTTCTCGACCCATGATCACCGTCCGCAAATCCGCCGAGCGTGGAGCTGCCAACTACGGCTGGCTCGACACGCGCTACACCTTCTCGTTCGCAGACTACTACGACCCCGCGCACATGGGCTTCCGGGCCCTGCGCGTGATCAACGAGGACGTGGTCGCGCCCGGCGCAGGCTTCCCCACGCACGGGCATCGCGACATGGAGATCGTGACCTACGTGCTCGCGGGCGCGATCGAGCACAAGGACAGCCTCGGCACCGGCGCGATTCTCAAGCCGGGCGAGCTGCAGCGCATGAGCGCCGGCCGCGGCGTGCAGCACAGCGAGTTCAATCCGTCGCGCAGCGAGCCGCTGCACCTGCTGCAGATCTGGCTCTTGCCCGAGAAGAGCGGCCTCACCCCTGAGTACGAGCAAAAGGCTTTTGCGGAAACGGGGCGGCACAACAAGCTCGGGCTGCTCGCGACCCGCGGTGCGCGCGACGGCGCCCTCGGCATCCATCAGGACGTCGCCATCTACGGCACGCTGCTCGACAAGGACGCGCAGGTGACGCACGAGCTCGCCAAGGGCCGTCATGCGTGGCTCCAGCTCGCGCGCGGCAAGGTGAAGCTCAACGGCGTCGAGCTCGCGGCAGGCGACGGGGCTGCCGTGAGCGCCGAGTCGAAGCTCGATATCGCGGCCGGCGAGGCGGCCGAGTTCCTGCTGTTCGACCTCGCCTGAGACGGGCGGCGCCGGTCAGGAGCCCGCGTCGGGCCTCACCACGCGGATGCGGTCTCCAACCCGCATCGTCCCGTCGTGCTCGACGTTGCAGAGCACGCCACGGCCGCGCTTGCCCGTGCGGAAGGCGCGCGCGATGCGGCGAGTGTGCAGCTCGCCGAAGCGCGCGATGAAGCTCTTGCAGGGCCTGTGCGGATAGGCCGTCACCCGCAGCACCGCCGTCCCGATCTCGAGCAGGGTTCCGGGCGGCAGATTGGCCTCGGACAGGTCGAGGTCGACCTGCAGGTTGTCGCCGGTGAGCGGGCTGCGGCTCTCGTCCCCGTCCGCGACGGACCGCGCAACGTGGATGTTGATCAGCGAGACCTCGCTCTCGGGCGCGCTGTGAACGTGGACCGGCCAGCTGTCGCCGCTCACGCCCTGCCCCGCGCGCACCTCGAGCGCATCCGGAGTCGCGCGCTCACCCGGACCCGTGCGAACCACGCAGCGCAGGACGCGTCCCTCGTCCCGCGGCGAGCGCGGCAAGGCGTCGTACCAGGCGTCGAGTTCGAGGTGCGGATCGAGCATCGGGTCGCGAGCATAGCGCCGCCCCGAAAGCGCGCTCTCGCATCGACCGCGCGTCGTGCGCTAGAGTCTCGGCGCCCCGCATGCGCGTCACAGTCCTGATCGACCAGTGGTCGGAGAAGTCCGAGGACCACGACCCCGTCGCCGACCAGGTGACCGCCGCCCTGACCGAGGGCGAGCACGAGGTGTCGTACGTCGGCGTGCACGGTGATCTGCGCGCGCTGATCGACGACCTCGAGCGCTTGAAGCCGGAGCTGGTCTTCAATCTCAGCGAGAGCTTCCGCGACCACCTGTTCGGCGCGGTGGGCATCGTCGGCGTGCTCGACCTGCTCGGCATCAAGTACAGCGGCGGCGGCCCCGGCGAGTTCTACATGCAGCAGGACAAGGCGCTGACAAAGAAGCTCCTTGCCTTCGACAAGATCAAGTACCCGGAGTTCGCGGTGTTCTCGCAGGACTCTGACTTCGAGACCGGCGGCAACCTGCGCATGCCGCTGTTCGTGAAGCCGCTGCGACAGGACTCCTCGATCGGCATCGGCAAGGACGCGCTCGTGGACAACTTCCGCGACATGATGAAGCGCATCCTCTCGATCCACGACAAGATCAACGACGCGGCGCTGGTCGAGGAATACATCGACGGGCGCGAGATCTATGTCGGCGTGCTCGGCAATTCGATGCCGACGGCGCTGCCGCCGATCGAGATCGACTTCTCAGGCCTGCCGGAGGGTGCGCCGAAGATCATGTCGAGCCGCGCGAAGTGGAATACGCGCAGCGCCGAATACAAGGGCACCAAGGCGGTGCTCGCGGACCTGCCCGACGAGCTCAAGGCACGCCTGCAGAAGGTCGCCCTCGACGCCTACCGCGCCCTGCGCGTGCGCGACTACGGCCGCGTCGACATGCGCCTCACGCCCTCGGGCGACATCTACGTGCTCGAGGTCAACGCCAGCTGCTACCTCGAGAAGGACAGCGAGTTCGCCACCTCCGCCCGCGTGGCCGGGATGAGCTACGTCCAGCTCATCAACGAGATCGTCGACCTCGCCGTCGAGCGCCACGGCATCCGCTGAGCCAGCGCCTCCCGGCCGGCTTCAGGGCAGGTAGCTGCCTTGGTGGACGTGGTTCATGCC
>SXGT01131273.1_pt1 | contig 21870 bp, 21 predicted proteins | sample 3176221 | NCBI WGS metagenome assembly SXGT01 (sample SAMN11356862, study PRJNA531348) | freshwater metagenome | isolation source: freshwater sample F1-120 | place: China: Fuxian Lake, Yuxi | collected 2017-12-25
AAACAACTATCTTCCCTTAAAATCATATCTAATATAATTAAGATTAAAATGTTTAATTTTTTTTCATCTAGTAACTTATATTCTTTAATTCAAAAACTAATTAATTTTATAAATTCAATATTTTTTTTAGTTTTAGTGATTGGTTTAACTTTTGCTTTATTTTTATCTCCGCCCGACTACATACAAGGAGACTCAGCCAGGATTATGTATGTGCATGTTCCATCGGCATGGCTTGGCTTAGCTTGTTTTTCTCTTATTACTCTTCTTTCAGTTTTAAATTTTATTTTTAAAATAAAAAATTTTTATTTTATTAATAAAAGCATCGCACCGATTGGTTTGTTATTTACTTGTTTAGCTATTATAACGGGTTCTTTATGGGGACAACCAACCTGGGGCACATGGTGGGCTTGGGATGCAAGGTTAACATCGATGTTAGTTTTAATGTTTTTTTACATAATCTATATTTTAGTATTTAAGATAATTAAAGAAGAGCAACTAATAATTAAAATTTCATCCATCATAGCTATTCTTGGCTCAATTAATTTACCTATCATCAAATATTCCGTTGAATGGTGGTCTACACTTCATCAACCTGCAAGTATAAAAATTACTGGATCAAGTACTATACACTCGACCATGCTGTTTCCATTAATGGTAATGTTATTTGTTTTTTTGCTTTATGCTGCGTTAATTTTTCTAATGAAATACAAAACAGAAATCATTAGAATAAAGAAAAAAAATATTAAAAGGATATGATAAATCAATTTATATCAATGAACGGATACGGACTTTACGTCTGGCTATCATTTATTATTGTAGTTATTTCTTGTGCTGTTGTTTATTACAAAACAAATAAAACTTTAAGAAAATATGAAAAAGAGTTTTTGATAGAACTTGAAGCTTTATCAATAGAAGAAAAAAAGAAAGCTTTAAAAACTTCTAAAATTGCACAACAAATATTAGCATCAAACTCTAAGATAAACTAAAAGCATTTTTAATGCTTACTAAAAAAGTAAAAAGTCGAGTTTTGTTTTTATTTTTTATTTTTTTATTTCTACAGTCGCTGTTATCTTTATATTAAAGTCTCTAAACCAAAATATTTTATACTTCTCTTCACAAACTGAAATCAAAAATAGGGAGGATATTGTTCTAGAAAAAGCAATGCGCGTTGGAGGAATGGTAAAAAAAAATTCAATCATTATCAATAAAAATAATATTCAATTTGTAATCACCGATTTTCAAAATGAAATCTTAATTAGTTACTCTGGTACAGTGCCTAATTTATTTGCCGAGGGTAAAGGTGTTGTAGCTGAGGGCAAGCTTAAAGATAAACAATTTTTTATAGCTAATAGAATATTAGCTAAACACGATGAAAAATATATGCCTCCTGAAATTAAAAAAATAATAGAAAATAATGCTAAGTAATATTGGGTCAATTTTAGTTTTTTCTATTTTAGTTCTTAGCTTGCTTATAATTTACAAGTCTTACCTAGATATAGAAATTAACAATCAAACTTTAAATAAGAGCATTTATAGCTTAAGTTTATTTCAGATAACTTTTACTATTCTCAGCTTTTTCACATTAATTACAGGATTTATCTCTTCAGATTTTTCCATTGTTAATGTTTATGAAAATTCTCATACAGCCAAACCACTTTTTTATAAGATAGCAGGAACTTGGGGAAACCATGAAGGAAGCTTATTATTATGGATAAATATTTTAGTTTTATTTTCTTACCTATTCTTAATATTTAATCACAATCATGATAAAAAATTTAGATTATATACTTTAATTTTTCAAAACTTTTTAATTTTGGGATTTGTAATTTTTTTATTAATAAATTCTAATCCGTTTAGTTCAATCTATCCAGTGCCGTCAGAAGGATTAGGCTTAAATCCAATCTTACAAGATCCTGCATTAGCTATTCATCCCCCGCTTTTGTATATAGGGTTTGTTGGGTGTTCGATTTATTTTTCAGCAGCTATAGCTTCAATACTTTCTAATTATAACGGCAAGCAATTTGCTTTATCAATAAAATCTTGGGTTAAAATTTCATGGGTATTTCAAACACTTGGAATAACAGTTGGGTCTATCTGGGCATATTATGAATTAGGATGGGGAGGCTTTTGGTTTTGGGATCCGGTTGAAAATGCTTCTCTACTTCCTTGGTTTGCCATTACTGCTTTGATGCACACCGTTATTGTTCTAGAGAAAAGAAATATTTTGTATGAATGGGCTATCATACTTTGTCTTTTGACTTTCATTTTAAGTGTGGCGGGTACTTTTTTAGTCAGATCTGGAATTTTGAATTCCGTACATACCTTTGCGAGCGATCCTTCAAGAGGGCTATTCATACTTATCTTTTTATCTTTAATGATTTTTACTTCTTTAATCATTTATTTTAAAAAACGAAATAAAGAATTTTATAATTTTAATACTAATAGCAAAGAAATATTTATTTTAGCTAATAATTGGTTTATGGTTTTTTTCTTAGCAACTGTTTTAATTGGAACGCTTTATCCAATTTTTCTTGATGTGTTAACTGGTGCAAAAGTTTCTGTTGGACCACCTTTTTATAATATCGTCATAATTCCTTTAGTGATTCCTGTTTTATTTTTAATGACGTTAGGTCCACAATTTGGCTGGATAAATTCAAAAACAGAAAAACTATATAAAACTTTATATATTTTAGTTGGAGCAGTGATTATAAATTTATTTTTATTTTACTTTTTTAAAAATTATGGAATATATTCAAATTTAATTTTAATTTCAGCTATTTTCTTAATTTTACACTCCTTTTTAGATGCAAAAAATTCAATAACCAATAAAAAAAAATTTCAATTTCCAAGAATTATTTCTCATTTGGGTTTTGGGATGCTTGTTTTTTTTATTGGAATTAATAATCAATATTCTATTGAAACAGATTTTAATTTAAAAGTAGGAGAGACTAAAAAATTGAATAATTATGAACTTGTTTTTGAAAATATAAAAATAGAAGAAAATAAAAATTATAAATCAATAATAGGTGATTTTAAAATCATTGAACTTAAAAAAAAGTATATTCAATATTTAAATCCTGAAATTAGAATTTATACCAATCCTGAAACTTTAACTTATGAAGCTTCCATAAAATCAAAAATTAGTTCTGATTTATATTTGACCATGAGCAATCTATCTAGGTCCGATTTTTATAATATTAAATTTCAAGAAAAGCCATTTATGATTTGGATATGGGTGTCTGCTATAATGATTGCTCTTGGTGGTTTGATACAATTAATCATAAAAAAAAATGAAAATTAATTTTTTTAAAATTATTATTTTTAGTTTTATAATATTTTTTCTTTCTGTTTTTTGGTTTGGATTAAACAAAGATAATAATTATAGTACTAAAAATCTTATTGGAAAAAAAATAAGTAGTTTTCAACTTCCATCTATTCATAATAATGATTTAATTTCAGATGACTTGTTAAAAAAAAATGAATTCACTTTAATTAATTTTTTTGCTTCATGGTGTGCCCCCTGTAGACTCGAACATCCATATTTGATGAAATTATCCAAGCAAAATAAAAAAATTAATATTTTAGGTATAAATTTTAAAGATAAAAAAAATAATGCTTTAAGTTTTTTGAATGAGCTAGGTGACCCTTACAATTTTGTAGCTGAAGATTCAGAAGGTAAAGCTTCAATTTTTTTTGGTATTTATGGCATACCAGAATCAATACTAATTAATAAAGATTTAACTATAATAAAAAAAATTATAGGACCCATAGACCAAAATCAATTTCAAGAAATTCAAGACTTAATTAAATGATATTGAGAAAAATTATAATTATTTATTTTTTTTTATTTTCTTCGCTTCATACCAATGAAGTCAATCCAGAGTTAATTGAAATTTATAAAAATCTAAGATGTTTAATTTGCCAAGGACAATCTATAGCTGATTCAAATTCGGATTTTGCATCAACGCTTAAATTAGTCGTGCAAGATCAAATTAAAGCTGGCAAAACAAAAGAAGAAATCTATGATTTTTTAATTAGTAAATATGGAGAGTGGATTGTGTACCAGCCCACTTTAAGTAAAAATAATTTTTTACTTTGGTTTTTGCCTTATTTAATTTTAGTAACAGGTGGTCTAGTAATTTTTTTTATAATACGAAAAAGCAAGTATAATAAGACCAATTGAAATGTGTACTTTTTTTAATTAACGTTGTATTTTTTATCAAATGAAAAAATTAATTATATTACTTTTTGCGATTATATTTTTGACAAATTCGCATTTATTATCGGCGGAAAAAGAGAAATTTTTTAAACCTTGGGGTTCAAATAAAAATTCTAAAAATGATAATTCAAAAGCAACCCAGAAAGGTGATATCTTTAAGCAAATAACTTTTGATAATAATAAAACAGATAATATCTTAGTTTATACAGGCATTTTCGATCACAAAGATGAAAAAGCACCTGGAAAAAAAGAAAATCACAAAACCTCTTTAGTTGGAATAGAACACAAGAATGTAGATTTATTTAGAGACACTTGGATAGGGAGGTTTTCACCAACCACAGGAGCATTCGTTACAGGCAAAAGTTCTGCTTATTTATATACAGGTGTTGAAGCTGACTATAATTTAGGCCCAATAAAAATATCACCTAGTTTTGCACCTGGGTATTATGAAGCGGGTGATGGTAAAAATTTAGGAAGTGCACTTGAATTTAAATCAGAAATAAAAATTGGGATAGATTTATTTAAAAATTCTAATCTTGGATACAGTTATAGCCACATTTCAAATAATGATTGGGGAGACAGAAACCCAGGTGCCGACAATCAATCGATAACTTTTTCTAAAAAGTTTTAAATAGCAGTGTCACTTAGAGATTGCTATAATATCGAAGACTTTAAAAAATTAGCTAAAAAAAATTTACCAGCTCCAATTTTTCATTACATAGATGGTGGAGCTGATGATGAAACAACTCTTAGAAGAAATACAGATTCTTTCTCCAAGTGTGATTTAATTCCTAATATTTTAGCAAATGTAGGAGAACCGGATCTCTCCGTTAATGTGTTTGGACACAAAATTGATATACCTTTATTTTTGTCTCCCACAGCAATGCAAAGACTTTATCATCACGATGGAGATAAAGCGTCTGCAAGAGCAGCAGAAAAATTTGGAACATTCTATAGTATGTCTACTATGGCAACTTCATCAATCGAAGAGATTGCGAACATCTCAAGTGGACCAAAATTATTTCAACTTTATATTCATAAAAATCAATCGCTTACAGATAATTTAATCGATAGATGTAAAAATGCTGGTTTTAAGGGCTTATGTTTAACGGTAGATACAGTTGTTGCAGGCAATAGAGAAAGAGATCACAGAACTGGATTTACAACACCACCAAGACTTACTTTAAAAAGTTTAATAAGTTTTGCTGCGCATCCGAAATGGACTTTTAATTATTTAACTCATGAAAAATTTAAATTAGCAAATGTTGCTCATTTTACTAAAGATGGTTCAAGCATAGCAAAAGGTGTAATGGAATATATCAACGAGCAATACGATCCAGCCATGAGCTGGAAGGATGCAGAGTATTGTATCAAGCGTTGGAAAGGTCCTTTTGCAATAAAAGGATTAATGTCAGTTGAGGATGCTAAGAAGGCAGTTGATATAGGAGCATCTGCTATCATGCTCTCAAATCATGGTGGCAGACAATTAGACGGGTCAAGATCGCCTTTCGATCAACTTCCTGCAATTGTTGATGCTGTCGGTGGAAAAATAGAAATCATCGTTGACGGTGGAATTAGAAGGGGAACTCATGTTTTAAAAGCTCTAGCACTAGGAGCAACAGCTTGCAGTTTCGGTAAAGGTTTTTTATTTGCGTTAAGTGCAGGAGGACAAGAAGGGGTAGAGTTAGTTCTTCAAAGAATGAAAGATGAAATTAGAAGAGACATGATTTTAATGGGCTGTAAAAGTATTAAAGAACTTAATCCTAGCAAAATTGCCTTTAGATAATATAGATAGTTCTAATATTTTTATTTTAATAATTTTAAATTCTGTTAGTTTCATGAAATAAAAAAATGCAATTATCAAAAAACTTAGAAAGATTAGGTACAGAGTCAGCATTCAGCGTGTTAGCTGAAGCTAAAAAACTTGAAGCCCAAGGAAAAGAAATGATTCACCTTGGATTAGGTCAGCCTGATTTTAAAACCCCTAAACACATAGTAGACGCTGCTAAGAAAGCATTAGACGATGGACATCATGGATATGTTTTATCAAATGGTATTTTAGAGTGTAGGCAAGCTGTTACTAGAAAAATTAAAAAACTTTACAATAAAGTTGTTGATCCAGAAAGAGTTTTAATTATGCCTGGAGGAAAACCTACTATGTTTTTTGCTATCTCAATTTTTGGAGAGCCGGGCGCTGAAATTATTCATCCTACTCCAGGATTTCCGATTTATGAGTCGATGATCAATTATTCAGGGGCAAAAGCCGTTCCTTATGATCTTACAAAAGATAAAAATTTAAAATTTGATCCAGAAAAAATTTTATCTTTAATTACAGATAAAACTAGAATGTTAGTGCTTATTAATCCCAATAATCCAACAGGAAGTTTTGTAGAAAAACCAGCTATAGACTTTTTAGCTGAAGGTCTTAAGAAACATCCCCATGTTGTAATACTTAGTGATGAAATTTATAGTAGACAAATTTATGACGGTAAAGAAATGCCAACGTTTTTTAATTATCCTGATTTGCAAGATAGGTTAATTGTTCTAGATGGTTGGAGCAAAGCTTACTCAATGACCGGATGGAGAATGGGTTGGAGTGTTTGGCCAGAAAAATTAGTACCGCATGTAAATAGATTAATTATTAATAGCGTGTCCTGCGTAAATGCACCTTCCCAGTTTGCTGGAATAGCTGCCTTGGACGGACCAGATGATCAAATTTTTGAAATGATGAAAAAATTTGATGAAAGAAGAAAATTAATTCATAAAGGTCTAAACGTTCTACCTGGTGTTGAATGTAGCATGCCGGGAGGAGCTTTTTATGCTTATCCTAAAGTAATAGGAACGGGAATGAACGGATCGGAGTTTGCGAAAAAATGCATGCATGAAGCAGGTGTAGCAATCGTTCCAGGAACAGCTTTTGGTAAAACTTCAGTTGATTATGTTAGGTTTAGTTTTGCTGCTTCTAAAGAGAATATTCAAAAAGCTTTAGAAAAAATTAAAAAAATGCTTGGATAACTATCTTTGCCTTTTGACCAAACAGTTTAAAAATTATAGACTTATTATATGACAAGTCTTCAAATGCCTAAAGTTGATCAGTTAATTTTATCAAGTAAAGATAAAATTATTGCCGATTTAAGCAGAATACTTAACATCGACAATATCCTTTCTCATGAAGACGAAATAAGACCTTATGAAACTGATGCATTAGCTGCATACAAGCAGGCACCGCTTCTTGTAGTTCTGCCAGAAACCGTAGAACAGGTAAGCCAAATATTAAATTATTGTAACGAAAATAAAATTAAAGTTGTGCCTCGTGGAGCAGGAACAGGCCTTTCAGGAGGGGCATTACCTTTAGCTGATTGTGTTTTATTAAGTATGGGAAAATTTAATAAAATACTTGAAATTGATTACAAAAATAAATGTGTTGTGGCACAACCTTGCGTAACTAATTTAGCCATTACGCATGCTGTACAAGATCAAAAATTTTATTATGCTCCAGATCCATCAAGTCAACTAGCTTGTTCGATTGGTGGTAACGTTGCTGAAAATTCTGGCGGAGTTCATTCTTTAAAGTATGGTGCGACTACAAATAATTTATTAGGAATCCAAGTTGTTTTAATGGATGGAACGGTAACAAGATTTGGAGGAAAAACATTAGACTCCGAAGGCTACGATCTACTTGGATTAATGACTGGTTCTGAAGGTTTGCTTGGAGTAATTACAGAAGTAACGGTTAAAATTTTAAAAAATCCTGAAGTTGCAAAAGCTGCACTGATTGGTTTTTCTTCAATTGAAGATGCAGGAAAATGTGTAACTGAAATTATTGCAAAAGGAATAATTCCTGCTGGCATGGAAATTATGGATAAAGCTTTGACAAAAGCAACTAATGATTATTCCAAAGCCGGTTACCCTGTCGATGCAGAAGCTACGATGATTGTTGAGTTGGACGGCACAGATTCTGAAGTTTTAGAATTAATTAAAAGAGTAGAAGAAATTGCAAAAAAAAACAAATGTTCGAGTATAAAAATTAGTAAGTCAAACGAAGAAAGATTAAAATTTTGGATGGGTAGAAAAGCTGCTTTTCCAGCTTGTGGTGATTTAGCACCGGATTATATGTGCATGGATGGATCTATACCTAGAGGAAAACTAGCAGAAGTTTTAAAAGAAATTCAAAAACTTTCAATTAAATATAATTTACCTGTCGCAAATGCTTTTCATGCTGGCGATGGAAATCTACACCCACTTATTATGTTTAATGCAAATGATCCAGAACAATTAAGAAAAACCGAAGAATTTGGTGCAGAGATATTAAAGTATTGTGTTAAAGTTGGTGGAGCCTTAACAGGAGAACACGGAGTTGGCATAGAAAAAAGAGAATTAATGTGTGAAGCATTTAATGATACGGACATTAAACAACAACTTAATATTAAAATTGCTCTTGATCCAAACTCTTTACTTAACCCTGGCAAAGTTTATCCAATCTTAAGAAAATGCGCTGAGGAAGGAAGAGTACATGTTCATGGAGGAAAAACAAGATTTCCAGATATCCCAAGATTTTAGTGCATCAATACTAAAACCAAATACCGAAGAAGCAATAGCCGATTCAATTAGATATTGTTATAAAAAAAATATTCCACTTGAGATTAATGGTTTAGGTTCAAAAAAGAATATTGGTAAAAATTTTCAGTCACAAAAAACTTTAGATCTTTCTAATTATTCTGGAATCATTAAATATGAACCAGAAGAATTGTACATAAAAGTAAAATCTGGAACACCTATTAAAATAATTAAAGAGGAACTAGAAAAAAAAAATCAACAACTTGCTTTTGAGCCTATAGATTTTGGTTATCTTTTCGAGGGCAAAAGGAATGAGGGAACAATTGGAGGTGTACTTTCTAGTAATTTTTCTGGTTCAAGAAGATTCAAAGTTGGTAGTGCCCGAGATCACATTTTAGGATTTAAAGGCGTAAATGGAAAAGGTGAAATAATAAAATCAGGCGGAACAGTTGTTAAAAATGTTACAGGCTACGATTTAAGTAAAATTATAACGGGTTCTTTTGGTACCTTGAGTGTTTTTACAGAAATATCAGTTAAGGTTTTACCAAAAGCTGATTTGACAAAAACTCTAATTATAGAAAATCCTCATTTAAAAAAAGGTCTAGAATATTTAAATACTGCTTTAGGATCATCCACCGATCCATCAGGAGGAGTGTTCTATCCAGAGTATTTTCGTAATCAATTTATATTTAATGATTTAACAACAGAAGGCCCTATTACAGCAATAAGAATAGAAGGTTCAAAATTATCTGTAGATGAAAGAATTAACAAATTAATAAAAGAATTAAATGTGGGCAGTAAAGAAGTTTCAATTTTAGATTCTTCCCAGTCGAATATTTTTTGGGAGAATACAAGGTGCTTAAAAGTGTTTACAAACTTAAAAAGCAATCTACTCAGAGTCATTGCTCCTGCGAGTGAAGTATTTGAATTAATGAATAAGCTTAAATCTTATAATGTTAGGTATTGTATAGATTGGGGAGGAAGTTTAATTTGGCTACAGATAGATCAATCAAATTCAAATTCCTTGAAAGAAATTAGATCTTTGGTAAAAAATTTAGGAGGTTATTTGACAATTATTAAAGTAGAAGAAAGTTTGAAGCCTTTAATTGATATTTTTACGATAGATGAAGTTAAATATAAGATATCTGAAAAAATTAAGAAAAGCTTCGATCCTAAAAGAATTTTAAATCCAGGAAAAATGTATACAGGAATTTAATGCAAACAATATTCACACCAGAACAATTAAAAAGTAAAAACAATAAATCCACAGAAGAAATTGTTCGAAAGTGTGTTCATTGTGGAATGTGCAATTCAACATGTCCAACTTATCAAATTTTAGGCGATGAACTTGATGGACCTAGAGGAAGAATTTATCTGATTAAAGATATGCTAGAGAACAATAAGCCAGCTAATGAAAAAATAGCTAAACATCTTGATAGATGCTTATCTTGCTACGCATGTATGACGACATGTCCATCAGGCGTAAATTACATGCATTTAATTGATCATGGCAGAGCTCATTTAGAAAAAACTTATAAGCGACCCATCCTAGAGAAATTGTTTAGAAATATTTTATCTTTAACACTTCCTAATCCTAAAATTTTTAAAATATTAAGTATTTTAGTAAATATCGTAAGACCATTAAACTTTCTTTTTCCAGAATTTATAAAAAATTCTATGAAATTAATGCCAGCTAAGTTTCCAAAAAAAACTTTAAAAACGCAAAAAATTTACTCAGTGGAAAAAACGAAATCTATTGCCAGAGTAGCTTTGCTAACGGGCTGTGTGCAGAGAGTAATTTCTCCAGAAATTAATGAATCCTCTATTCGATTACTGAATAGACACAATGTAGAGGTTGTAGTTATGCCTGAAATCAATTGTTGTGGTTCCTTAGATCATCATCTTGGCAAAGAAAAAGCAGCACATAAATTATTTAAAAAAAATATCAATCTTTGGTATGACGAATATTTAGAAAATGGTTTAACAGCGATTATCAGTAATACTTCTGGATGCGGTACAACCCTTAAAGATTATGGTTTTATATTTAGAGGCGATAAAGAAATGAAAATAAAAGCAAAAAAAATTTCTGAATTAACAAAAGATATAACCGAGTTCTTAGATAAAAATATTAAACTCAATTTTAAGCAAAATGAAAAAGTCTACAAAATTGCTTACCATTCAGCTTGTTCTATGCAGCATGGCCAAAAAGTTCATCAACAACCCATCGATCTAATAAAGAGAACCGGTAACCAAGTACTCAACATTCCAGAGGGCTACGTATGTTGTGGTTCGGCTGGAACGTACAATATTCTTCAGCAGAAAATAGCTAAAGAGTTATTGAAAAATAAAATTGAAAATATAAATAAAATTCAGCCTGACTTTATTTCTACTGGAAATATTGGTTGCATGACACAAATTGCTAGCGGCACAGAAATTCCTATAGTTCATACTGTTGAAGTAATTGATTGGTTAACTGGCGGTCCTAAGCCAGAAAAATTAATTAATTTATGAAAAAAAAAGTATTAGTTACTAGAAAACTTTTAAAAGAAAATGAAGAAAAGTTAGAACAGCTTTTTGATGTTAAATTAAATAGCAATGATCAATTATATTCTACAGATAAAGTTTTAGAACTTTCAAAAGATTGTGATGGAATTTTAAGTTTTATTACAGATCAATTTAATAAAGAACTTATAAAAAAATTATCTCCTTCAGTTAAAATTATAGCTAATTATGCTGTTGGATATGGAAATATTGATATTGCTGCCGCAAAAGAAAAAAATATTATAATTACCAATACACCTGAAGTATTAGATGACTCTACAGCAGATATTTCAATTCTTTTACTTTTAGGCGCATCAAGAAAAGTTTTAGAGGCAAGAAAAGTTGCTGAAGATCAAGACTGGAAATGGTCCGCAGATTTTATGTTAGGCAAGCAAATGTCCAATAGAAGATTAGGCATACTAGGCATGGGTAGAATTGGTCGAGCTGTTGCAAAAAGAGCAAGAGCTTTTGGAATGGAGATTCATTATCATAATCGTAATCAGCTTTCTAAAGATTTAGAACAGGGAGCAATTTATCATAAAACAATTAAAGATTTATTTAAAGTTAGTGATTTTCTATCTATTAATTGTCCTGCAACAAAAGAAACCAATAAATTAATCAATAAAGAAACACTTAGTTTTTTACCAGACAAGGCCGTTATAGCAAATTCTGCAAGAGGAGATATTGTCGATGATGAGGCTATGACTGACGTACTTAAATCAGGTAAAGTTTTTGCTTTTGGTCTAGATGTTTATAATGGAGAACCTAAAATTCATCCTGAATATTTGAAATTAAATAATATTTTTTTATTACCTCATTTAGGAAGCGCCACTAAAAGAACCAGGTGGGACATGGGATATAGAGCTACTGAAAATTTAGAACTTTTTTTTAAAACAGGTAAAGCAAGAGATGTTGTTTAATACAACCTTAAAGTGTAATTTTAAATAAATTCAAGCGATAATAGGCACTAACCTTTAGATTTATAAAATTTCAAGAATTTTTTTCCGTTAATTTAATTGAGACTCTTTTGTAACTTTATGCTTAAATTCTTTATTAAATAAAAATAAAAAAAGGAGATAAACATGTCTAAAAAAGAAAAAACGTTAAAAGGAATTAAAACTCCTTCAAGACGTAAATTCTTTAAAGCTGCTGCTGCAACAGGAGCTGTAACTGCAACGGCTTTAGTATTGCCAAATATTGCTATAGCAGCGGAAAATGTTACTCTTAAAATGCAATCTGCTTGGGGACCTTCCGATGTAGATCCGTTTTATGAAATGAACAAGCAGTACGCTAGAAAAGTTGAAGCCATGTCTGGCGGTTCATTGAAAATAGAAGTTCTGCCGGTTAATGCAGTGTTGAAAACTGCCGAGATCGCGGATGGAGTTAGCACAGGTGTTGTTGATGCTGGTCATACTGTTACTGCGTACTGGTACGGTAAAAACCCTGCGTCTTCATTATTTGGAACTGGACCTTCTTACGGTTTCTCATCTCAAGAATTAATGGGATGGATAGAGTATGGTGGTGGAAGAGCTTTGTATGAAAAAACTCTACAAGCTACGAAATTAGATTACGTAGGTTTTTTTGCAATGCCAATGCCAGCTCAACCATTTGGTTGGTTTAAAAAAGAACTTAAGAGCGTTGCCGACATAAAAGGTATCAAATACCGAACTGTAGGCTTAGCTACTAACGTTCTACAAGGAATGGGAATGACTGTTCTTCAGTTACCAGGTGGAGAAATTCAACCTGCTATGAAAACAGGTCTAATTGATGCGGCTGAGTTTAACAACCCATCATCTGATAAAAACTTTGGAATGCAGGATGTTTCTAAATTCTATTCTTTAGGAAGTTTTCACCAGTCACAAGAAATGTTTGAGATAACTTTTAATAAGAAAAAATTTGATAGTTTATCTAAACCACATCAGGCTATTTTAAGAATATCAGCCGAAGCCGCTAATAGTGATAACTACTGGTATGCTCTGAAGAGGTATTCTGATGATCTTAACAAATTAATTAAGGAATCAGGAGTTACACCTTTTGCTACACCAAAAGATATTTTGGCAGAGCAAATGAAATCTTGGGATAAAGTAATTGCTGATTTTTCAGCTAAAGATCCTTTATTCAAAGAAATTGTTGACTCGCAAAAAGCATATGCAAAATCTGTGATGAAATATTTATTTATGAATCAACCAGATTATACAATTGCTTATAAACAATACTTTGGAGAACCTTCTAAAGTACAAGTATAATTATAAAGATTAAATCAATTTACAAAGAGGTGTTACAATCACCTCTTTGTATTAAGTAAATTACAAAAATAAAATGAATTTTTATATCTCTTTAATTGATGAATTAAACACATGGATAGGAAAGGCATTCGGCTGGTGTACTTTTGCTTTAACAATTGCTGTAGGATATGAGATTCTTGCAAGATATTTTTTTAACGCACCAACACTTTGGGTTTTTGACTTTTCAATTCAAATGTACGGGGCAACTTTTATGATGGCTGGAGCTTATGCCCTTGCTGTTCAATCCCATGTTAGAGCGGATATGTTATATAGAAAGGCACCTATAAAATTTCAGGCAATTTCAGATTTAATATTATATTTTTTATTTTTTTTCCCTGCTTGTGTTGCGTTTACCTATACAGGTTACAACTACGCAGAAAAAGCTTGGATTTTAAAGGAAACTAGTTGGAGTAGTCCAGCTCAAATAGGGGTTTACGCATTTAAAACCCTTATACCTTTAGCGGGTATACTCTTACTTTTACAAGGATTAGCTGAAGTGTTTCGATGCGTTATAGCACTTAAAACAGGTAAGTGGATCGAAAGAATTGTAGAGGAAGAAGAATTAGAAAAAATTGCAATAAAGAAAAGTAATAAATAAAATGGAACAAACACTTTTAGGATTGACAAACCCGCAAATTGCATTAGTCATGATGTTCAGTTTTATCCTTATAGTTCTTTTAGGCTTTCCCATTGCATTTACACTTTTAGCGCTCGGAATTTTATTTGGTTATTATGCTTATTTAGATCCATTAAAAATTGCAGAGTCCGGTATTTTTGCAAATAGAATTTTTGATTTAGTTGTAAAAAATACTCATTCTGTCATGGAGAACCATACTTTGATTGCAGTGCCTTTATTTCTTTTTATGGGCTATATCGTGGAAAGATCCGGAATTATTGTTAGACTTTTCGATTCAGTCAGGATGGCAACCGCAAATCTTCCAGCATCTATGGCTGTTGCATCATTGATAACCTGCGCTCTTTTTTCAACAGCAACAGGAATTGTTGGAGCTGTTGTGACCTTAATGGGGCTTTTGGCATGGCCTGCAATGATACGTGCTGGTTATGATAAAAGATTTGCATCAGGCGTAATTTGCGCCGGCGGAACACTTGGCATTTTAATCCCACCAAGTATTATGTTTATTGTTTATGCAGTTATGGCTTCTTTATCTCCAATTAGGTTATTTGCAGCTGCTTTTATTCCTGGAATGATGCTAGCTGGATTATATTGTATTTATTGTATTGGAATTGCTATGATTTATCCTCATCTTGCTCCAAAACCTAAAATTTCAGAACTTCCACCAAAACTAATAATTTATAAAAATTTAGTGAGAGATTTTATACCTTTGCTTACATTAATTTTATTAGTTCTCGGAGTAATTCTCTTAGGCTTAGCAACGCCTGCAGAAGCAGCTGCATCCGGAGCAATTGGTGCAATATTACTTGCTTATTATTATAAAAATATGAATTGGAAAAATCTTAAAGAGTCTGTTTATTTAACTACACGAACATCGGCGATGATTATGTGGTTATTCGTGGGATCTGCGACTTTTGCCTCTGTATTTTCTTATTTAGGCGGACATAAAATTTTTGCAGATTTTTTTACAAGTCTTGGCCTAGAACCATGGCAGTTCTTACTCTTAAGCCAATTCATAATTTTTTTACTTGGATTTCCACTAGAGTGGACTGAAATATTGATTATATTTGTACCGATATTTTTACCTCTTTTAAAATTATATGGAATTGATCCTTATTTTTTTGCAATTCTTGTTGGATTAAATTTACAAATGGCTTTTTTAACCCCCCCCATGGCTATGTCTGCTTATTATTTAAAAGGGGTACAATCTAAAAATGTTTTATTATCTGATATATTTATTGGTATTATCCCATTCCTTTTTGTTGTCGTGTTGTCAATGTTCTTACTGCATAATTTTCAAGGCCTTGCTACATGGCTTCCCGATGTTTTATTTGGAGCAGAAACCAAAGGGTAGATTTATAAATTAAATTATGGATTTATGTTTTCTTTCTGCTTTAGAAATAATTGAAAAAACAAAAAAAGCAGAAATTTCTTCTGTCGAGGTTGCTAAAAGTTTTATTGGTAGAATTGAGAAATTTGAAAAAGAAATAAAAGCTTGGGCCTTTTTTGATAAAAAACTTTTTTTAGAAAAAGCAAAAGAAAAAGACGATTGGAGACTTTCAGGAAAACCCCTAGGTTCTCTTCATGGACTTCCTATAGCTATAAAAGATATTTTTAAAACTGAAGATATGCCAACTCAATACGGGACGGCTATAAGAGAAAATTATCAATCAAGAGATGACGCTAAAGTTGTAAGTATTTTACGGTCAGCAGGTGCAATTATCATGGGAAAAACTGTAACTAGTGAACTTGCTTATTTTGATCCAGGAAAGACAACTAATCCTCAAGATTATTCTAGAACACCTGGGGGTTCCTCTAGTGGTTCAGCTGCAGCAGTTGCATCTTTTATGGCTCCAATTGCTATCGGTTCACAAACTAATGGATCAACTATTCGTCCAGCTTCTTATTGCGGTGTTGTAGGGTTTAAACCTTCCTATGGCTTAGTTTCAAGAACTGGAGCTTTAACCCAATCTTTTTTATTAGATCAGGTTGGAGTTCTTTCAAGAACAGTTGAAGATGCAGCACTTTGTTCTTCGGTCATTATAACAAAGGACTTAGAGGACAAATCAACTGTTTCTTTCCCAGCAGAAGATATTTTAAATCGAGTTAAAACAAAACCTTTTTTTGATCCAAGATTTATTTTTATTGCAACTTCTAAATGGAAAAATCTAGATGAAATTGCAAAAAAAGATTTTGATAAATTTTTAAAAAAAATAGCTCAACAAGTTACCGTTTATTCAAATCCAACTTCCTTTGACAAAATTTTTGATTATCATAAAATAATTCATGAAACTGATATGGCTTATAATTTTTTTTCTACTTATGAAAAACATAAAAAGAAGTTAGGAAAAAATATGGTCGAAGCCATTGAAAGAGGCCTGTCCTATAAAGCCAAAGACTATGCTGAGGCAGTGGATCAAATGGCTATTATATATGATAGTTTCAAAGAAGCATTTCATCATTATCATGCAATAATTACTCCCTCAACTACGGGTTACGCACCAAAAGGCCTTACTCATACAGGTAGTCCAGAATTTTGTACAACATGGACTTATTTAGGTATGCCCGCAATTACATTGCCATTAATTCAGGGATCTAGTAAGTTGCCTTTGGGAGTTCAGTTGGTTGGCGAGAAGTATGACGATGTTAGATTATTACAAACAGCTAATTGGCTTTTCAAAAAAAATAAATAATCATGTTTAAAATTTTAAGTATCATATCAAGTATAGCACCAATTTCTTGGTTTTTTTACGAAATGTCTAAAAGTATACTTAAATCTCCAATTATATCTTTTTGGGCATCGATTCCCTTTTGTGTGGTTATAATTTTGACCTTAGGTTTCTTTTTATATGATGCCTACGATCATATAAAAAAATAAATTTTCTTTAAAAATTAATGGAAAAAAAAGAATTATCAATTCTTCCTTTCCTTTTATTGTTAGTTCAACCTGCATTTATGGCTAGTAACTTAGTAGTAGGTCGTGGAGGAGTAGAGTATGTACCTCCTATTTCACTAGCATTCTGGAGATGGTTTTTTGTTGTTTTATTACTTTTACCTTTTACGTATCAAAAAATATTTAAAAATATTGAAGCTTTAAAAAAAGAATGGCGACAATTATTTTTTTTAGGATTTATGGGGTGTGGAATTTGCGGTGCGTTTCCATTCATGGCCGGAGTAACAACTACAGTAGCTAACATGGGCATTATTTATACTTCTTCACCTATTTTCATAATTTTAATCTCAGCATTTTTTTTCAAAGAACATTTAAGTCTTATTCAATTTTTAGGTTTAGTACTTTGTTTTACAGGCGTTATTTCAATTATTTCTAAAGGAGACCTTACTTTACTAATTAGTTTAAAATTTACATCGGGAGACTTATGGATGCTAGGAGCAGCAATCGGTTGGGCTTTATATTCTGTATTCTTGCTTAATTGGAAAAGTAAATTTAGCTTGTTTCCAAGATTTGCCATGATTGCTTTTTTTGGAACGCTATCACTATTACCTTTCTCATTAATTGAAAATTATTTCTTTAAACCAGTAATATTTAATGAAGCCTTTTATTTCTGGACAATATTCGCAGCTATTTTTCCAGGAATAATTGCTTTCTCTTTATATGCTAAAGTTCAAAAGGACTTAGGTGCATCTATAACCAGTTTTACTTTATATTTATTTACAGTCTATGGAGCTATATATGGAATAGTCCTATTTGAAGAGATGTTAAAAAACTATCATTACCTAGGAGCAATTCTAGTCTTTGCTGGAATGTTTTTTGTTAGAAAAAAAAATATTTAATGTAATTGCAAAAGACCTTTTGCAAAATATTTAGCTTTAAAAGGATATAGATCTGTTTCTTTTTCACCCATTCCAACAGCTAAAATTGGTAGCTTATATTTTTTACATATAGCTAAAACAATACCTCCCTTTGCAGTGCTATCGAGTTTGGTAATTATTAACCCAGTTATATTATGAATCTTGGTAAACTCTTCAACTTGGTTTAATGCATTCTGTCCTGTGGTTGCATCTAAGACTAAAATTGTTTCATTAGGAAAGGATTGATCTATTTTTTTTAAAACATTGAATATTTTTTTATATTCATCCATTAAATTTTTTTTATTTTGCATTCGTCCAGCAGTATCGATTAAAGCTATATCAATATTTTTTTCTTTTGCGTATGTAGCTGTTTTGAAAGCTACAGAGGCAGGATCACTACCGGTGTTAGATTTAATAATGTTGACATTAATTTTATTGGACCAAAGTTCTAACTGTTCAATAGCTGCAGCTCTAAAAGTATCAGCCGCTCCAAAAATTACAGATTTTTTATTATCTTTATAGAATTTTCCTAGTTTTCCAATCGTAGTTGTTTTTCCAACTCCATTTACTCCTGCAACAATAATTACTGTTGGTTTATTTATATTTAACGAGAGTAAATCTTTTTCATACGGAATTAACGTGTTGGCAATTTTTTCAGCTAAAATATTAATAATTTGATTGAAGTCAGTTAAGTTTTTGTCCACTTTTAGTTTTTCAAATTCTTTTTTAAATTCAGCGGCTATTTCAGTTCCAACATCTGCACTTATTAAAAGCTCTTCAAATTGTGATAAAATATTTTGGTCAATAGACTTTTTAGAAAATATATTCTTTAAACCTACAGATAAGTTTAAAGAACTTCGGCTAAGGCCTGTTTTAAACTTATCAAATAAATTCATCTTAGATATTAACTTCTAATTTTTTTATTTCGGAAACAGGGCCAGTCATAAAAATATTTTCATCTTTATTTAGATGAATATTCAACACACCTTCTTTAAAAATAATATTACAAGTTTTCTCTGTTAATTTTTTATGATATCCAGCTACTGCAGTTGCGCAAGCAGCGGTACCGCAAGCTTTTGTTAAGCCCGCACCTCTTTCCCAGACATTAACTTTAATATTATTTTTATCCATGACTTGAGCAAGTGTAACATTACATTTTTCGGGAAAAAAACTATGATTTTCTAATCGTGGACCTAATTTTTTTAAGTCAAAATTGAAGCAATCATTTACAAAAAAAACAATATGAGGATTACCTACGTTTAAAGCAAAACCTTCATTAAATTTATTGTTACTTTGATCTACTATTTCTATATTTATTTTTTTAAAATTCATTTCTTTTGAGAGCGGAATTTTATTCCAGTCAAATATAGGTTTACCCATATTTATTTTAACCATCAAATCATCAACTATCTCTGTTTTTAGTATTCGCTCAGTAGTTCTAAGAATAATATTATTTATTTTTTTTTCTTTTCCTAATAAATATCCAATACATCGACTGCCATTTCCACAAGCAGCAACTTCATTTCCATCAGAGTTAAAAATAGTTATTGGAGTTTCATTATTTGTCTCTTTTTCTATAAAAATAATTTGATCAAAACCTATTTTTTTTCTATCTGCCAATTCTGTAATTTTTTCTTTTGATAAATGTATGTTTTTATTTCTTCGATCGATAATTAAAAAATCATTACCTAGGCCGTCCATTTTAAAAGCAGTAACAGTAGTCATGAATGCATTAGTATAATTATTCATTGACATTTTAAACCCCAAATTGTAGCTTCTGCCACTTTCCGCAAATTCATGTGTTTTTGCGGTGCTCTTAGAAATAAGAGGATCGACACTAGTCAGCGATGGTTCGTCCACTAGTGTCATTGGTGTTGCGCGATTATAAGATGTTTGAAAAATTAACAAATAAATTAGAGAGCATATTCTCTAAACTTAAAAAAGCTCCCTCTTTAAACGCAGAGCAGGTAGATATTGGCTTAAAAGAAATACGCTTAGCCCTACTAGAAGCCGACGTTGCACTTTCTGTTGCTAAAGAATTTATAGAAAGAATTAAACCAAAAGCTATTGGCCAAGAAATTTTTAAATCAATTTCTCCAGGGCAAATGATAGTTAAGATTGTCTATGATGAACTAGTAAATTTTTTAGGAGAAAAAAATCAAGAACTTAATTTAAATGCAGTTCCTCCAGCCTCTATTCTCTTAGTTGGCTTACAAGGATCAGGAAAGACTACAAGCGCAGCAAAATTAGCTAAATTATTAGAAAAAAAATATAATAAAAAAGTCTTCCTAGTTAGCTTAGATGTTTACCGTCCAGCTGCACAAGAACAGCTTAAGGTTTTAGCTGAAGCCAATCAAATTAATCACCTACCAGTAATTAACGGTCAGCAACCATTAGATATAACAAAAAGAGCTTTAACCGCTGCAAAGCTTAATGGATCAGATGTTATTATTTTTGACACAGCAGGACGAACGCAAGTAGATCTTATGATGATGAATGAGATTAAACAGATCAAAAGTCTTGTTAAGCCTACTGAAACAATTTTGGTAGCAGATTCTTTAACAGGTCAAATTGCAGCGAATGTAGCAAAAGAATTTGATAAAACAGTTGATGTTTCAAGTATTATTCTAACAAGAATAGATGGTGACGGCCGTGGTGGAGCCGCTTTAAGCATGAAACACATGACCCACAAGCCAATTAAATATATCGGTGTTGGAGAAAAAATCGATGATTTAGAATTATTTTATCCCGAAAGAATAGCTAACCGAATTCTTGGAATGGGAGATATTGTATCTTTAGTTGAAAAAGCATCCGAAGGTATGGATGAAGAAAAGTTAAGAAAAACAGAAGAACAATTAAAAAAAGGGTTATTTACATTAGATGACTATTTGACTCAGCTTAGACAAATGAAAAAAATGGGAGGCATGGAAGGAATTTTGTCTCTTTTACCTGGAGTCAATAAAATTAAAAAACAAATGGAAAACGCCTCAATTGATGAAAAAATTCTTACTACGAATGAAGCTATTATTCTCTCAATGACAGAAAAAGAAAAAAATGATCCAAAAGTAATAAACGGCTCAAGAAAAAAAAGAATAGCTGCCGGAGCCGGTGTTGACGTTTCAACAATTAATAAATTATTGAAACAGTTCAAAATGATGACAGAAATGATGAAAAAGATGTCAAAAAGCAACAATAATCCAATTCCATCCGGAGCTATTCCTGATGAATTATTAAATCAGTTAAAACTAAAATGAAAGGAAACCAATGTTAAAAATAAGATTATCAATGGGTGGTGTTAGAAAAAGGCCTGTTTATAAAATCGTGATCGCAGACAGTAGAGCTCCTAGAGATGGAAGATTTATAGAAAAAATAGGATCTTTTAATCCTCTTTTACCCAAAGAAAGCAAAGAAAGAATTTCGGTAGAAGCTGAAAGAGTTAAACACTGGATAAGTAAAGGCGCACAACCAACTGCAAGAGTGTCACGAATTTTAGGTGAAGCTAAAATTATGCCAATGCCCAAACCGGGGAATAATCCTTTAAAAGCTGTACCTAAAAAAGATAGAAAGAAAGAAGAAAAAGATGCTCCAAAAGTAGATGCAACTAAAACACAAGGAACTAAACAAGTCGCAGCTAAAACAGAAGCACCCAAAACAGAAGCTCCAAAAGCAGAAATAGCAAAAGAAGAGCCAAAAAAAGAATAAATTAAAAAGAATCTAAATGTTAAATATTAGAATCTTCTCTATTTACCCCGAATTATTTCCTGGCCCGTTAGATATTGGACTGTATAAAAAAGCGAGAAATAAAAAAATATGGTCCTTAGAAA
>SXGT01588709.1_pt1 | contig 21867 bp, 17 predicted proteins | sample 3176221 | NCBI WGS metagenome assembly SXGT01 (sample SAMN11356862, study PRJNA531348) | freshwater metagenome | isolation source: freshwater sample F1-120 | place: China: Fuxian Lake, Yuxi | collected 2017-12-25
CGAGGCGAAGGCGCTGCGCAAGCTGCGCGGCGCGACGAAGCCGTCACCGCTCTACGTGTTCGCCGCCGAGTAGTCGCTCGCGGACCTGCACCGGTACCCACAGGGGCGGCGCACCGTTGACTGCGCTCCGCGCGACCTCCACCAGCTCATCTCTCGCGACGAGGACCGCCGCGCACCAGTGGACGCGGTCATTTGGCGCCTGAAGGACAGGCACGAGGCCCTTGCCCGCGGTGGCGTGGTCCAGCACGGTCAGGACGCGGCGGAGGTGCGTCGCACGCGCGAGTCGGCGCAGCAGCGCGCTCGCGATGGAGGCGGACTCGTCGACCCGTCCGTCGGCCAGCGCGAGCTCCGCGGCCGCCAGGCGCACCTCCGGGGCATGATGCAGCAGCTCGTGGAGTGGCACGGGGAGCCGGTCCTCCGGTACCTGGCTCAGCAGAGCGACCATGGCGGCGCGCAGCTCGGGATCGGCGCCCTTGAGGGCGCTCGAGACCGTGTCCGTCGGGAGCGCTGAGGCCAGCGCTTCGGCAGCGCTCGGACCGAGCTCGGCGAGCGCCAGGAGCGCCATCGCGTCCAGGCGTCCGAGCGCGATGAGCTCGCGAAAGAGGTGCAAGGTCAACGCGGACGCCGCCTCCCAGGGGTGTAGCGCGAGCGCGCGCAGCGGCGGACGCGGATCGGGCGTGGCCGCGATGAGCTGGGCCACGGCATCGAGGCTGCGTCGGGGTGCGGCGGGTGGCGGCGGGGCGAGGCCCAGCAGCGGTGCCGCGTCCGTCTGGGTGACGTCGAGCCAGGCCGGCGGCGGCGTGCGGCCAAGCTCCGCGCGATGGAGCGCGACAAAGGCGCTCGTGGCCATGGTGAGGTCGTGGGTTGCGCGCGCGGCGGCGAGGCGCAGCTCCGGCGGCGCATGTGGCCCGAGCAAGCGAGCCGCCTCGGCTGGAGCCCCCGCGTCGAGCAGCTTCTCGGCGACGAGCCACGCGACGGGAGCATCGACGGGCGCGCGCGCGGCCAGGAGCTGCCAGGCCTCGAGCCGCGCCCGCGAGGCGTGAAGCAACGCGCCCGCCTCGAGCACGGCGTCGATGCTGCCGCTGGGATAGCGCTGGTCGAGGCGCGCCAGACGACGCTGGAGCTCGACTGCAGCCGGACGCGTGCGCAACGCGCGCTGAAGCGTGACACGCGCGTCGTTCCGATGTCCGGCGAGGAGGTGCCTGTCGGCCACACGAGCTGCGACGGCCTCGAAGCGCGGAGTCCCCGGGATGGCCTCATCGAGCGGCGTCTCGATCGGCTCTCCCACCCGCTGGGTCTCCCGCAGGAGCCGCTGGTGGAGCTCGGGCCAGGTGCCGAGCTCGGCGTCGCTCGGGGTGCGTGACCGAACCGCGGCGTCGAGCTCGGCGATAGCGACGGTCCTGTCCTGCCCGGAGATGGTTCCCATGACGACGTCGACGAATTGGCGCGCCAAGGGCGATCGCGGCTGGGTGTCGGGCGGACACGGCCGGGACGCGACGCGCGCCGCGAGGCCCGGGACGAACAGCCCGCCGAGCCGGGTCTCGAGCGACTCGGCCTGCGCGTGGGTGCACAGCCAGTGCTCGAGGGACTCCGGCTCCGGTGTCAGGCGGCCGGCATGCTCATCGAGGAGCCGACCCAAGCTGACGACGAGGCTGCGCGTCGCGTCACTCGGGTAGGCGACGCGCGACAGGCGGTCGAGCCACTCGGTCCAGGTGCGGTGCGGCGACAACGCGAGCTGGAGCACCGGCAGGAACGGATCGGCGAGCTGAGGGTCCGGCTGTGGGCGGTGCTCCGCGAGGGCCATGCGGCGCACGGTCTCGACGAGCGCAGGGGCCTCGACGCCCGCGAGCTCGAGCGCGCCGCGGATGGCGGTCGCGAGCTGCGCGCCGGAGGCACCGAGCCCGACGGCGCGACGCAAGGCCGCCGCCACGACGGGCTCCGCCGCTAGCGCGTCATCGGAGTTTTTTTTTTCGACGCGCGTGGGGTACGCGACGCCGGCGAGCTCCAGAGTCTCGGGAATGGACTCGAGGCGCGTGCGCCACGCCGGGAGCCGGAGCGTGAGCTGCTCTCCCGCGAGCCCGATCGCCCCCAGATCCTCCCCGGCGACCGACAGTGCCTGCGCGAGCGCGCCGGGCGTCGGTGCAGACGAGAGCCCGGTGAGCGTGACGTCGAGCCAGCTGGCCGGGACGTCGAGGTCACTCTCGCGGCGCAGGGTCACGGTCGTGCCCGCGACCAGGACGGGGCACGGCGTGGGGATCCGCGACGCCCAGGCGGCATCGACGGTCACCCAGGTGTGACCCGCGCGACGGTCGAGCCGCCCGAAGGCCTCCCCGGGCAACCGAAATCGCGACCCGAGGGCATGCGCAAGGGCCCCTGAGCCCACCTCAGGGGTAAAGCCGTCGAGACGCAGTTGCTCAGCTCGGCTCATGCGCTTCCTCGACCTCAGCCGCGGCCTCCGTCTCTGGACCCTCCGCCTCGGGAGCAGAGAGCACCGTGGCCTCTCCCGAGACGCGATAGCGCACGCCTTCGCCGGGCTCACGCTCGACGGGCGCGGTCACGACGAGTCCGCGCAAACGCTTGGAGGTGCGCAGCTCCTCGGGCAGCCATCGACGATGGACCGCGACTCGGATGGGGAACAGGTCGGCCGAGTCATCCGACGGGTGCAGCGCGCGGGCAAGCAGGAGCGGCTTTCCACCCAGGACCTTCTCGATCCGCAGCCGCGCCGTGCCGGTCCCGATGCCGTAGGCGGCCTCGACCTCGGCGGACGGCGCCGTGGGCTCGGGTGCGGGCTCGCGGCGCGGAGCGGGCTCACGGCGCGGAGCAGGCTCTCGCGCCTCGCGCGGCGGCTCCGGCTCGCTGGGCTCCGCCTCCGACGCGTCCTCGGGCGCCTCCTTCGGCATGCCGAGCGGCGTGATGGGCTTTCCGTCAGCGATCCAGTAGACGCGCACGCGGTCTGACTTGGCGTCGTCCTCCGCGATGATCTCGGCCACGAACTCGAAGCCCTTCTTGAGATCGGCGATGGAGAGACCCTCGGGCAACGAGCCGGGGGTGAGCATCACGCGCAGGAAGCGGTGCGAGTGAAACGCGGGCGCTTTGGCACCCGGCATCTCAGCGAGCACGTAGCGATCCGCGGGGAAGATCACTCGACAGCGGACGGGTCGACCCTTGCCGATGCCAAGCCGCTCCTCCACCCGGATGAGCGCGTCGCGGCGCTCGTTCTCGAAGCCGGGATGCTGTGCGGCCTGCTCGCGGAGGATGCGCGCCTCGGTGGCCAGCGGCCCCGCCTGTGAGGCCACGGGGCGGAGCATGGCCTCGGCCTCGGCGAGCCGCAGACCCGCACCCACGTGGATCTTGCCCAACGTGACGCGCAGGGCCGCCGAGTCCGCCGTGCCGACGTGCTGGTGTCCGACCTCGAGCGCCCGCTCGGGCTCGCCCGCGTCGGCGAAGAGCTGCACGGCGCGCACGACGAGGCTGGGGTCGCGCTGCAGGCGGCGCTCCCGCAGGAGCCGCGACTCGGCGAAGTGACCCGCGCGGGCGGGCCCCAGCGACACGGCGACGCGGTCCAGGAGCACGAGCGCGGTCGCCGGATCGAGGAGCCGCGCGATGGACGCCGGAAAGCGCTCCACCAGGATGGGCTCCGCGTCACGCGGCAGGCCCGACGGCGCGCCCGCCTCGATGGCGCGCAGCCAATGGCGGACCAGGAACTCCAGTGTGCGTTCGTCGGCGCGCCCCAGCCCCAACAGCCGGCCATGGAACTGGAGGAGCCCCTCGTGATCGCTGAGCGCCTCGAGCGTCTCGGCGAGCGCGGCACGGGCCTCGTCGGTCTCCGGAAGCTCGCCGAAGGCGGTGCGCAGGAGCACCAGCACGCGCGTGCCGACGGCGCCTTGGAGCTGATGGCGGCGTGCCAGTCCGGCCTCGAGTCGCAGCAGGTCCGACGCCTCCAGCGCTCCGGCGCGCGCGAGCTGCTCGGCGAGGGACACGGCCTCCTCGGCATGGCTCGCACCACCGCCGCGCTCCCGCAGCCGCTCGATACATAGGGCGAGCCGAAGGGCCGTGCGGGCGGGATCGGGGCCGAAGGTGCCGTCCGCCTCGTCAGCGAGCGCGAGGAACCGGCGCGCGGCCTCCTCCGACTGGACTGGGACGGGCCCTTGGGCCTTGCGCATGAGGAGCGCCAGCCGTGCGGCTGCGGCCGCCTCGCGATCGGGCCGGCGGGCCAGCAGGCGATCCAACGCGTCGAGCAGGGTCGAGATGGCGGGCTGCGCAGTCGTGCCCTCGGCGAGGGCGACAGCCGAAGCTGCCGCGGCAAGCAGCCGATCACCGGCGTGGGGGCGACCACAGGCCCCCACGATGGCCTCGACCTCGGCCGAATCGATACGCCGCAGGCGAGCGCAGGCGCGTGACAGCCCCAGCGCGAGCACGAGGTCGTCTCGATCGGCCTCGAGCGCCTGGCGCAGCACCGGTCGAGCCGCGTGAGCCAGGTCCTCGGACATGGACCGTCCACGCGCGGCCTCGCCACACTCCGCGAGGAGGACGCCCAGGTTGTGCGCGAAGTACGGCCCGACAGCCCCGGGGGCGTCGAGCTCGGCGTGGAGCTCCATGGCCAGCTCCACGATCTCCGGCGCAACGCCGGCGCGCCCGACGGAGAAAACGGCACGACGCAGCCGTGTTCGGTCCTGGGTCGAAAGCTCAAACTCGTTCACAGGACCTCCCCAGCGGGCGAAACAATGGGCAACACCGCGACGAACGCGCCGCGTCAGCTCGCAAGCCGACCTGCTTGTACCAGGGCGGGCCGAAGGACGCGCCCCGCCGCGCGATAGCCCGGCTTGAGCACCTCAACGACCTTGCCGTCGAGCGCCGGATCGGACACCGGCACGATCCCGATCGCCTCGTGCGAGGCGGGATCGAACGTCTCGCCGCGCGGGTCGAAGCGCTCGACACCGAGCTCGGCGAGCGCGCGGAACAGCTGGTCACGGACCATTGCCACTCCGGCTCCGAGCGACTCGAGCGACGCGCTCGGGGACTGCGCGGCCTCGAGGCTGCGATCCAAGCTGTCTCCGACCTCGAAGAACGCCGCGATCATGCGCTCACGCGTGCGCCCGACCTCATCCTGCTGGCTGCGGCGCAGGCGCTCCTTGACGCGATCGAACTCCGCGGCCGACTCCGCATGCGCACGGCGGACGTCGGCCGCAAGCTGCTCGGCCGCCGCCGCGCGACCGGCGAGACCTTGGAGGTACGTCGTCTTTTCCGAAGCGTCTTGCATGGTTACCACCGCCCGCCGGGAGGCTGAAGTTCGAGGGGCCGGCCACAGGCGGCGGAAACATAGGAGCGTCGGGACCGGGGGTCAACCCAGCGGGGTCAACCGCGGTCAGTCGCGCAGGACGAGGAGCCACACCATGACGCCGACGAGGGCGGTCACAATCACGGCAAGGCCCACCGCCACCCACCGCAAGGTCTTGGCCTGACGCTCCAGCTCGTCGAAGCGGCCGTCATGCCGGATGACCTCGCGCGCCGGCGGAGTCGCTCCCGGCTTGCCCATCGAGTGAAGCACGCGGTTCAGGTCGTCCAGCGTGAGGTGCGTCGTGGGGTTGGGGCTGCGCGGCCCTTCGACCTGCCGGGGATCGCCGGCGCCCTCGAGCTGCTCGGGCGGGACACCGCCCTTGAGCGAGAAGACGACCGTGAACTTGTTGATGACGATGTCGTCGCCGTCGTTCAAGACGGTGCGAGTGACCTTCTGACCCCGGACGAAGATGCCGTTGGCGCTCTCGTTGTCGGAGACGACGAAGCGCTTGAGCCCGGAGTCCCACTCGACGGTGGCGTGCACCCGCGAGACGCCGAGGTTGTCGATGGGCATGTCGTTGGTGTCGTCGCGACCGATCGTCACGCGGACCTTGGAGATGGGGAGTCGCGACAGCTCGCGGTCCTTGAGCTTCAAGATGAGCAGCGCCATGGTGTCGTCCCCCGGGTCCGCGGCGAGGCTACACCGGCGCGGGTCAGGCGGCCAGAATCACGACGCCTCGTTGAGCGCGGCCACGATGCGTGCCGCAAGCTCGGGTCCAATGCCGGAGACCGCGGCGACCGCGTCCGCCGTCGCTCGCTTGAGCGCGGCCATCGAGCCGAAGTGACCGAGCAGCGCCTTGCGGCGGGCGGGCCCGACGCCCTCGATGGACTCCAATGACGAAGTCAGGCGCTTCTTGTCGCGCGTACGCTGATGAAACGTGACCGCAAACCGGTGCGCCTCGTCCCGCAGGCGGGTCAGCAGCAGGAGCGGCGCGCTGTTCTGCGCGAGGACGATGGGGTCCTTCAGGCCGGGGACGAACACGCGCTCGTCCGAACGCTCCGGCGCGGCGCTCTGGTCGTCGTCGATGACCCGCGACTTGGCGAGGCCGACCACGTCGAGCCCGGTGACGCCGAGCTCGTGCAGCACGCGGGTCGCGATGCCGAGCTGCCCTTTGCCGCCATCGATGACGACGAGATCGGGGCGCTGCCACTCGCCCGACTGCATGCGCGCAAAGCGCCGCTTGAGGGTCTCGTACATCATCTCGAAGTCGTTCGGGGTCCGCAGCGAGCGAATGTGGAAGTGTCGATACTCCGAGGGCGCGGGCACGCCATCCTGGAAGACGACCATGCTGGCCACGGGGTCGGTCCCCTGGATGTTCGAGATGTCGTAGCACTCGATACGCTCGGGGAAGCGCCCGAGCCGTAGCCGCTGCTCGAGGTCCCGAAGCGTCTTGCGCGCGTGCTCCTCGCGGGTGACGTCGAGCCGCAGCGACTCCTGCGCGTTGCGGTTGGCGAGGTCGACCAGCTCGCGCTTCTCGCCACGCTGAGGGACGGCGACGCGGACCTTGGCGCCGCGCAGCTCGGTGAGGTACTCCGCCCAGAAGTCGAGGTCGTCGATGGGCAACGGCAGCACGATCTCGGGCGGCGGACGCTCACCGGCCGCGTGGCGCTCGGCATAGCGGCGTGTGACGAACTCGGTCAGCGCGACGGCGTCAGGGACCTCCTGCCGGCCCAGGCGCGTCCCTTCGGCGCGCACGATCCGCCCGCCTCGGATCTCATGGACGTGCACGGCCAGCAGCGCCCCCTCGCGCGCCAGCCCGAAGATGTCGAGATCGGTGAGCCGATCCAGGACGACGACCTGCTCCTCCTGACAGCGCTCGACGGCGGTGGCCTGGTCGCGGAGGCGCGCGGCCTTCTCGAAGTCCATCGCGCTCGCCGCCTCGCTCATCGCCTCGCGCAGCTCGCCGACCAGCTCCTCGCCGCGCCCGTCCAGAAAGAGCGCGACCCGCCGCACCGAAGCGTCGTACTGGGCCTTGGGCACGTCGAGCACGCAGGGCGCCGGACACCGCTTGATCTGGTACTCCAGGCATGGCCGCGAGCGATTCTGCATCTCGCGATCGGTGCAGGTGCGCAGCTGGAAGTAGCGGTTGATGAAGCGCAGCGTGCTGCGAATCGCGGTCGCGGAGGGATAAGGACCGAAGTAGCGCGCGCCATCCCTTTGGCGTTTGCGGACTACGTCCAGTCTAGGAAAGGCGTGCGTGGTCGACAGGCGCAGATTCAGGAACGCCTTGTCGTCTTTGAGCTTGATGTTGAAGCGCGGCTGGTGCGTCTTGATGAGCTCGTTCTCCACGAGCAGCGCCTCACCCGCGGTGCGGGTGACGACGACCTCGATGTCGCCCAGGACCCGATCGAGGAGCGAGACGAAGAAGCGAGTATCCGAGGTGCCCTCGGCGAAGTACTGGCGCAGCCGGACGCGCAGGTTGGCGGCCTTGCCGACGTAGACCACCGCTCCGTCGCGGTCCTTCATGAGGTAGACGCCCGGGCTCGTGGGGAAGTCCTTGAGTCGCTCGCGGAGCGTGGGCTCGGATCCGGTCATCGGCGAGAGCTTACCGGAGAACGGTCGCGCACGCGGGCAACAGGAGGCGCGCTGCGACGTCCCGGACCTCCGCGACGATCGCGTCGAGCGGAGGCAGGGCTGGTCCGAGGACGCGCACCTCGTGCCAGCCGCGCGGCAGGAGCGCGTCGCTCGGCAGGCGCACGACGAGCCCGCAGGGACCGAGGGCGTGTGCGAACGCGACGTGGTGGGCAAAGGCCGCAGCGGTGCTCTTCCAGTAGGCGTAGAGCAGGAGCGTCGTGCGCTGTGCGAGGCGACGCACCGCGGGGAGCGCGGTCGCACTTCGGCTCGGCTCCGCGAGATCGTAAGGGTCGACGAGGACCAGCTCGAAGGCGCTCGGCTCGAGCGACTCCAAGGCCGTGTAGCCATCGTCTTCATCAAAGAGCGTGACGCCTTGGCCGAACCAAAGTGCTCGGCGCTCCGGGTCGCGATCGGTGACGGTGAGCGTGGCGTCGGGCACGCTCGCGCGGACGAGCGTCGCCGTGGAGGGGAAGCGGTCCCCGGTCAGGGTCCGAGCGAAGCGCGTCTCGGCGGCCATCGCGAGCCGCTCGCGAGTCGCACGCTCACAGGGGTAGTCCGGCGCGCCGGCGAAGAGGTCCGCGACCCGCAGCTGCCCGTGCTGAGCCCGAAGCACCGGAGCCAGATGGGCGATGACGAGCCCCTTGAGCACGTCGCCCCACGAGCCGGGCTCGTATCGCAGGCGCTGGCCTGCGGGGCCGGGACCGTCCTTCGATCGCCAGGTCCAGGATGCGTGCAACGTCACGTGGCCTCTATAGCACGCCAACGCGACGCTGCGGCGCGGTCGTGCTCGAGGCGTCGATCTGGACTGCGCGTCGTCCGAGTCAGCGTGAAGAGCTCGTCTGGCGCGTCGCGGCAGAATCGCCGTCCATCAGCGCATCGTTGACGCAGCACGACGCGGGCGCGACATCTCCGCCACGACCTCGTCCTGATCCGTGGCCACGAGAGACTCGATCCCGACGGCCTTTGTGCCGCGATTGTGACTACCGTGGCCACCTGGCACACGCGCGCCACGATGGCAGGCACTAGCGCGTGTACGCCTCTTCGGCATGCTCTGAGACGTCGAGACCCACCTGCTCGTCCTCATCGGCGACGCGGAGGCCCACAGTCGCCTTGAGGCCGCCCAGGATCGCGAGCGTGCCCAGCGCGCCCAGGCCGGCCGCGCAGAGCACGCCCGCAAGCTGCGGCCACATCGGCGCCAGCGCTCCGTGGAGCAGGCCGTCGGCGCCCGCGTCGTTCTGGGCTTTGGACGCGAACACCCCGGTGAGCAAGGCCCCGGTGATGCCGCCCATGCCGTGGCACGCGAAGACGTCGAGGCTGTCATCGGCCCAGTGGCGGCGCGTGAGGAACCGCAACGAGAAGTAGGCGACCGTGGCTCCGATGGCCCCGATGGCGAGGGCCGACATCGGCGAGACGAAGCCGGCCGCGGGCGTGATGGTGACGAGGCCGACGACCGCCCCGGTCGCTGCGCCGACGGCCGTTGGCTTGCCGGAGACCGTGGCGTCGAGCGTGCACCACGTGACGAGCGCGGCGGCGGCCGCGAGGTTGGTCGTGACGAAGGCCAGGCCGGCGAGCGCGTTGGCGCCGCGAGCCGAGCCCGCGTTGACGCCGAACCAGCCGAACCACAGGAGCGCGGCGCCGAGCATGACGAACGGGACATTGTGTGGGCGCAGCTGGGGGCCGGGCCAGCCGCGGCGGGGGCCGAGCAGCTTCGCCGCGACCAGGGCGGAGACGCCGGCCGAGATGTGGACCACCGTGCCCCCGGCGAAGTCGAGCGCCTTCATGTCCCGCAGGAAGCCGCCGTCGCCCCAGACCCAGTGCGCGAGCGGCGCGTAGACGAGCAGGCTCCAGAGCGCCATGAACGCGACGTACGGTCCAAAGCGCAAGCGGTCGACCACGGCGCCAGACACGAGCGCCGGAGTGATGACCGCGAACATGAGCTGGTAGACCATGAAAACCAGGTGCGGCAACGTGGCCGCATAGGTCGCGTTGGCCGCGCCGGTCACGCCAGAGAGGCCGACCCACCCCAGGCCGCCGAGCCACTGGTTTCCGGGGGAGAACGCAAGGCTGTAGCCGCATACGGCCCAGAGGATCGCCACGACGCCCAGCGCGATGAAGCTCATCATCATGGTGTTCAGCACGTTCTTCGAGCGCACGAGGCCGCCGTAGAAGAACGCGAGGCCGGGCGTCATGAGCATCACGAGCGCGGCGGAGACGAGGACCCAGGCCGTGTCGCCGGTGTCGATGGTCGGGAGCGGGGGCGCGTCGACGGGCATGGAGTCCTCCGTGCCGCGATTTGACGCAGTTTGACGCGCCGCGGCATGGCCGACTTTGGGGCAAGCGCGCCGGTGGGTCAAGGACCCTACTTCCCGTTGACGTAGCCCCAGTCCTTCATGACGTTCCGGATCTCGCTGTCGATGCTGTCGGCCTTCTCGAGATCCGCAGCCCCGCCCTTGCCCGAGCCGGAGCCGTCCCGCCAGAAGTAGACGCCGCCGTCGACGCCGAAGACGGGGCGCGGGCCGCCATTCGGAGCCACCGCGAGCTGAAGGTCCGCTGCATCGGCGACCGTCAGCGGGTCACGAAACAGCGCGAGGCCATACGCGCCCACATAGAAGCCGTCCTTGGCGGTGAGCGGCCGACCGTCGACGAGCAACTCAAAGGTCACAGCGGCGTCGTCGGGGACCGTCCTGAACTGGAGCGCGAGTGTGGCCTCTGCCTCTGGCGCGCGGACGTCCACGCGGATGACCGTGCCGCCCTCCAGCAACGAGCGATTGAGGTCGGGCCCACCGACGGCCTCGAAGCCCTGGATCACGACGCCGTCGGCGACCCGAATCGTGCCGGTGAAGTGCCCGCCGGTCTCGCCGCGGTGAAACCGGAGGACCGAGTTGACCCAAACCACCGGCGCCGCTGGGGCAGACGCCGTTGTCGGGGCCGTCGCTGCGGGCGTGGGCGCGGCGTCACGCACCTCCTCGGGCTCGGGCTCGGCCTCGGGCTCCGGCTCGGCAGCGGAGCGACCCACCTTGGCCGCGCTCTCGGCCTTGTACGCGACGAGCTTCTCGCGCATGGCCAGCAGCGCGGGGTGGGCCGCGTCGAAGGCCAGGTTCTCGAGCTCTTCGGGGTCCTTGGTCAGATCGTAGAGCTCCTCCCAGCTGCGCCGGCTATCGAACAGCGTGCGCTTGACGAACTCCATCTTCTCGCGCCGGTCGTGGTGGATGTACTTCAGGCCGCCAACGCGCAGAGCCGTCGAGAGCCGCGCCTCGGCGAGGACGGGCACCTCGGCGGGCTCCGGCCCTCCGAGCAACGCCGGGGAGAGATCGCGACCGAGCATCGTGGTTGGCGGCTTGACGCCGAGCAGCCCGAGGATGGTGGGCGCGAGGTCGAGCTGCGAGACCGGCGTGGTGAGCGTCCGGCCCGCCGTGATTCGGCCCGGCAGGCGAAACACGAACGGCACGTGGAGCTCTTCGTCATACAGCGTCTTGCCATGCTGATGCAGGCAGCGGGTCTCCCAGTTCTCGTTGAAGCAGTCGTGGCGCGCGTCCATCACTTCGCCGTGGTCGCTCGTGACGATGACCAGGGTCTTTCGGGTGAGATCGAGCTGCTCCATTAGCGCGAGGATCTGGCCGAGGTTCTCGTCGGCCCACTTGATCTCGCCGAGATAGGGCTTCGAGAAGCCGTCCACGCCCTCGAGCCGCGGCTTGAACGGACCGTAGCTCTCGGCCGGCGGCTCGTAGGGCAGATGCGGCGTGTTGTAGTTGAGCATGAGGAACCAGCGCTCATCCTTGTGGGCGGTGAGCCACGTCTTGGCCGATGCCGTGATCCACTCGGTGTCCCGGGTGCCATGGCGGTGGTCGATGAGGTGATCGAAGCCGCCGTCGAGCGACAGATCGAGGTTGCCGAACAGGAACAGGTTGTTGGCCACACTCGCCGTCCGGTAGCCGAGCGACGAGAGCAGCCGGCTGAGCAGCGGCGGATTGCCCGCGTAGAACGCCCGCTTCTGCGCGGCCGAGAAGTTCCATCGCGTGTGATGAAAGCGGCCGAAGGTGGCGTACTGGCTGGCGAGGAAGGCGAACGTAGACAGGCGCGTCTGATTGCCGACGGAGTAGGCGTGCTGAAACGCCGTGCCGCCCTGGACCACGCTCTCCATCACGGGGAACAGCTCCGGCAGGCCGCGACGCTTTCGCGCCGGCCCGATCGTGTCCGAGCGCTGCGCGTCGACGACGACGAGGAGGACGTTCTCGGCCGCATCCAGGCCCGTCGCCTCCTGCGCGGCGCGGCGGCTGCCGTCCTCGGTCGTGCGGGTCACGATGGTGGCGTCGGCCAAGAACGCCATGTACCGGAGGCCGGGCTGGCTCTTCTCCGTCGCGAGCGTCAGCTCCAGGGTGCCCTTGCGGCCGGCGACCGTCGCGAGGTCCAGGTCGACCGCCGTCCACTCGCGCAGGCGGTGCTGCGCCACGGGCGTGACCGTCACGGCGCCGAGCGGGGTCGTGTTCGCGCCCTCGACGAGCGCGACGGTGAGGGTGACGGGCTCGGCCAGCGCGACCCGCGCGCCGACGGCCAGATCGAGCTTCAGCCGGCCTCCGGGCGGAATCGTTACATCGGGAAAGCGCGCCGTCGTCGGCACGGGCAAGGCGATGGCCGCACGCAGCGCGTACTGGGCCGTGCGGCCGTCGTTCCACACGATGCGCAGGTCGTGGGCCGCGTTGGGTCCCGACCGCCACGGGTTCTTGTAGGAATGCGGGACTGCGTCTGTCATTGCATCGAGCAGCGGCGACGCGATCGAGGCCGTCTCGAGCTTTTCGGCGAGCCGCGTCGTGACGACGACCTGCTCACCGACGCGCGACAGCCGACCAGAGTCACGATCGGCCTTGACCTCGAGGTGGCCCGTGGGCGTCGGCACCGGGGGCGGGCGGGCCGCCTTGGTCGCGACGGTCGGATTCAAGATGGACGGAGTGGCGGCCGCCGGCGCGGGCACGGTGGGCTGGGGCGCGGCGGGCTGGGGCACGGCGGGGGTCGCATGAGCGAGCGTGAGCGCCGGGAGCGCGCGCTTTGGCGGCGGGTTCTCGCCCGGGTCCGGATCGCACGCGGCGAGCACCGCGACGAGCGAGAGCACGAGTCCAAGCTGACGCACTGGGGCGCAAAAGGCCATCTGAGCAGATTCGCGGGTGCTCCCTCGGGCGTCAAGGTTCACGGCAGGATTCACGGCATGGCTCGACACACGCAGGCCCCTGCGATAGACGACCGCGGTGCTCCATCCCCACGAACTGCGCACGGCCTTGTTCGATCGACGCAGCGTGCTCGTCGGGCTCACGCTGCTGCTCGGCTTCATCGTCATCGCCTATCGCGCCTACGAGCCGTACACGTTCCTGCACGAGGACGGCACCTTCTACGCCAACATCAACAAGGCGATCGCGCGCGACGGCTCCATCGAGCAGACGCAGTACCACCCGCGCTCGTGGCTCGTGGAGGACCTGGGCTGGAACCGCAACCTCGACCAGGGCTGGAGCAACGTGTCGCTCGGCCGCGACGGCCGCTGGATGCCCAAGCACTCGTTCGTCCTGCCGCTCTTCTCCACGCCGCTGTTCGTGGTCTTCGGGTACGACGGCCTGCTGTGGTTCCACATGCTCGCGCTCGTCGTGGGGCTCATGGCGGCCTTCGAGGTCGCCCGAACCTACCTCTCTGACGGCGTCGCCGCGCTCGCGACGATGGCGGTCGCCGCGCAGCCGGTCGTCTCCGGTGACGTATACAGCTACAACAACGACGTGTTCTATTCTGCGCTATTGCTAGTCGGGGTGGTCGCCCAGCTCCGTCAGCGCCCCTGGCTCGCGGGCCTCGTCTACGGCCTGGCGGTGTGGGCCAAGGCCACGAACGTGCTGTTCATCGCGCCCGTCGGCCTCGCGCTGCTCTGGGGTCAGCCGTGGTCGACCTGGCGCCGCATGGCGATGGCGTTCGCGGTGCCGATGTCGCTCTTTCTGGCGGCCAACACCTGGTTCTACGGCGCGCCGTGGGTCACGAGCTACAGCCGCATCCTGATGCGCAAGGACGGCCAGCTCGCGACCGAGAGCATCCGCGAGCGCTTCAAGGAGCCCTTCAAGACGCACGTCAAGACGGTGCTCGAGGACGAGCGCGAGGGCGTCATCCCGCGCGCGCCGCTGCTGGCGCTGGGGCTCGTCGGAGCCGGAGTGCTGGCGGTCCGCCGGCGCAGGTCGCTCGGGCTCGGCGCCGCGTTCTGGGTCGCGACGGCGACGTTCGTCGCGCTCCACGGCAAGTACCACTACGTCTACGCGCGCTTCTTCTTGCCGGTCGTGTTGCTGTCGGTGCTGCCGCTCGGTGGCCTGCTGGACGCGCTGTCGCGGCTGCGCCCGTTCCGCGAACGGGAGGGCTGGACGACGGCGGGTGCGTGGTCGCTGGGCGGCCTCGTGGTCGTGCTGGCGCTCTTGTGGGCGCGCACCCACCGCCCCCCGAGCGCCGGGTGGCGTGCTTCGGACCACGTCGAGGACGCGGTGGTCTCGCGCGACAGCAAGCGCTGCGACTACTTCAACAACCAACGGCAGAAGTGGGAGTGCCCGGGTGACGGGCCGCACGACTTCTTCTGGGGCGCCTCGCTCGGCAAGCAGTGCACGTTCGACGGGCAACCACGGTCGATGCTGTGGCTGCACCCGACCCCCGGCACGCGCGAGAAGCGCATGCGCTTCGAGGGGCTGCCCGCGGGGACCGCGACCGTAACGCTCGGACTGGACGACACGAGCCGCGAACGCGACGTCACGCTGGAGCTCGGTCTCGTCGACGGCCCGCGGTGGCCCATCGAGGGCGCGCTGGGCCCGAACGAGCGCAAGACGGTGGTGCTCTCGCCCGAGGAGAGCGGCCTGACCGAGCCCGGAAAGGCGCTCGAGATCGTGGTGCGTGGATCCCCCGTGCATTGGCGTCACCTCTGTGTCGAGGTCGAGGTCCTGCCGTGAAGCTCGCCGCCGCCGCGAAGGCACTGCTGCCCGCCGCGTGCGTCGGTCTCACCCTGGGCGCGCTCTGGCGCACGCTGGTCGTCGATCCAGAGGCACCCCGGAGCGCTCTGTTCACCGGCGCGGTGCTCCTGGCCTGCCTCGGCGCCGCAGGGCTGGCCTCAAGCGACTCACGTCTCGCGCTCATCCTGCTCGCGCTCGTCGGACTGGGAACCGCGCTGCTCTTGGCCCACCCGCTGGCGTGGGGGGCTCCGCTGGCGTTTCCGGCCTCGAGCTGGCTCGCCCATTGGCTCTCGCGGCCGCGTTCCACCACGTCCGCGTTGTAGACGCCACCGGGGGCCGCTGTTAGGCTGCCCTCCCATGGGCCTGACCATCGTCCAGAAGTCCAATCTCCGCGCGCCACGCAAGCACGCTCCCAACATCGCGCTGGTCCTCGCCGGCGGCGCCATCTCGGGCGGCGCGTTCAAGCTCGGCGGGCTCATCGCGCTCAACACGTACCTCGAGAACAAGAAGGTCACCGACTTTCAGATGTACGTTGGCGTGTCGGCAGGTGCGTTCCTGGCCGCGCCGCTCTCCGCCGGGGTGCCGCCCGAAGAGCTCATCCGGAGCATCCACGGCCGCTCGTCGATCATCACCCAATTTCGGCCGATCCACTTCTACTACCCGAACTTCTCGGAGTTTCTGAGCAAGCCGGTCGACCTGGTCCACGACGCGGTCACGTTCTTCCCCGAGGTCTCGCGCACGCTGTGGCGCTCGATGTCCTCGACGGAGGGCAAGCGGCGCTTTCGTCGGTTCATGTCCCAGCCAAGCTACCCGAACCTCGAGCTGCTCATGGCGCCCGTCATCCGAGACGTGCTCGGGGTAGCGGACCTCGAGCGCTCGGGCCTGAGCTATCTGCCCTCGGGGCTGTTCGACAACACGCCCATCGAGCACTTCATCCGTGAGAACCTCCGGCGCAATCGCCTGCCGAACAACTTCCGGCTCATGCACCTCGAGCGGCACAACAGCCTTTACATTACGGCGACCAATCTCAACACGGCCAAGGTCGCCTTGTTCGGCCACGACGAGGATACGAGTGCGACCATCAGCGAGGCGGTGCAGGCCTCCACGGCGATCCCGGGCTACTTCCGCCCCGTGCGCATCGCGGGCGAAGAATACGTCGACGGCGGAGTCCGCCGTACCGCCAACATCTCACGCGCCTCGCAGAAGGGCGCCGACCTCATCATTTGCTACAACCCGTTTCGACCCATCGTCTACCACCCGGACCGCCGGCCGGGCTCCAAGCAGCGCAGCATGGGCGAGATGGGTCCGGCCATGGTGCTCAACCAGGTCTTTCGCACGCTGTTGCACTCGCGGCTCGAGCTCGGCGTCGAGCGTTTGGCGCTGGAGCCACGCTTCAAGGGCGACCTGCTCGTCATCGAGCCCACCGAGACCGATGCGCGCATGTTCAACATCAGCCCGCTCGCGTTCTGGAAGCGAGCGGAGGCGGCCGAGGCAGGCTTCCTCTCCGCCAAGCAGACCATCGAGAGGCACCACGAGAAGCTCGCGCCCATCTTCGAGGCGTACGGGATTCGGACCAACCTCAAGCGGCTCAAAGAGGACGAAACCGCGCTCCGGCTCGCGCGCGATCACGACGAGGAGGTCTTCGAGGTCCTCCAACACGACGCCGAGGCGCCGCGACCGCATCTGCAAATCGTCCGTTGAGTGCGTTTGCGCTGACCTTCCTGCGGACGTCGTCGGTCCTGCTGGACTTCGACGGCTTTCGGGTGCTCACCGACCCGTGGTTCGGACGCACGATGCGCGGCCTGCCCGTCTTTCGGCGTCCTGGCATCGCGCTCGACGCGCTGCCGCGCATCGATCTGGTGTTGGCGAGCCATCTCCATCGCGACCACTTCGACCTCGACGCGGTTCTCACGCTGGCCCACGCCGACCTCTCGGTGGTCGGGACCCGCGGCACCGCGGCCCACTGCCGGGGACTGGCCGCCGAGGTCCGCGATCTCAGCCCGTGGGAGGTCACCGAGGTCGGCCCGCTGAAGCTGACCGCGACGCCGGCCGAGCACACGGGGCCCCCGCCCGCCGAGGTCAACTACGTGCTGGAGTGGCGTGGTCGCCGCGTCTTCTTCGGCGGAGACGCACGGTGGAGCCCGCACTATCGCGCCATCTCAGAGCGGTTTCCGGCTCTCGACCTCGCGATCCTACCCATCGGCGGGACGCTCATCTTTGGCCACCGCACGACGATGAACCCGGCAGACGCCGTGCGCGCGACGGGGCTGCTGCGTCCGACCTTCGTAGTGCCCATCCATGAGGGCGGTGAGTGGCTCCCGGTGCCGCCCGCGTCGTGGCACCCCGGGCGCAATCGGCATTTCGTACGCGACCTGGCGCTGTCGGGGCTGCCGTCGATCCCGGTCGTCGTGCGTCCCGGCGAGCGTGTGATGTTTCATCAGGCGCACGTTGAGCGCGGCGCGCGCTGCACGGGCGGCTGAGTCAGCCCGCCGTCCACGGGTCGATGAGGCGAATTGGCAAGTCCACGAAATGACGGGCGTTCCGGGTCGCGAGGGGCGAAGCGGAGTTTCACGAGCGTGAGCGTGGTCGTCCAGACCGCGCCAACGGGGAGCGAATCGGCCCGGGGCACGAAGCCACGGTCCGACCTCCGGGGCGAGGTCGAGGTCTGCCAGGACGCCTCCGTTGGTGGTGAACCCTTCGGCCAGCGGCTTGGCAACGCCCAGCCGCCCCTGGCGAAAGACAAACGCATACAAGTACGTAGGTAGATGACACCAACAACCCGGCAGCTGCGCCATGATTTCCGCTTGCCTCCGCGGGCTGAAGCAATCACGATGTGACCGAACGCATTGGTGCGGAGGACGCATGAAGGTGACGTTGGGTATTTGGCTTGGGTGCGCGGCAGTCGTCGCCGTGTCATCGTGTTCGACCGATCAAGATAGTGCAATGATCACCGTCGACGACAACCAGAGCGCAACGACCGAAGTGAAGGGCGACGGGGGCGGCAACATGGACACATTGGCGCCAGCCAACGCCAAGCGGCCCCTCGCCGGAGCGCAGGTCGCAGGCGGTGGGGTGGTCAAGAGCGCCAACTACCAACTGGTGGTGACCGTTGGAAGCGTCGGGTCGCAACCGGGCATGACCTCGGGATCAGCAACACTCAACCTGGGCGTGATTGGCGCCATGGAAGGCAAGTAGCCATGCTGAAGTTTCTTCGAATCGCAGGACTCGTTCTCTCGCTCGCTGGGGCAGGCACCGCGGTTGCGGCGGTCCCTGGCGAGATTACCATCCAGGGCCGGCTGTTCGATTCCGACGCCAACCCAACCAGCGCGACGATGGCGGTGACGGTGTCTGTCTATACGAACGCCACGGGCGGCACTCCGCTGTGGACGGAAACCACGAGTATCCCGTTCGTGGATGGGTATTTTGCCATCGAGCTGGCTCGAGCCCAGCCGTTCGCTCAATCCGTCTGGGACGGCAGCCAACGCTTCGTCGGAATTCGTGTCGGCACCGACGATGAGATGACGCCAAGAGTCGTCATTTCTAGCGTGCCGTACGCCATGCTTGCCAATGACGTGAACGGCGACATTCACCCAAGATCGGTCACGATTCCCGGCGTTGGGCTCGTCATCAACGACAAGGGCCAGTGGGTCGGTGACCCCACCGGGTTGCAAGGACCGACCGGCAATCCCGGCGACACGGGGCCCAAGGGCGAGACCGGCCCGGCTGGAGTCCCCGGCGCGGCCGGCGCCAAGGGAGACACCGGCGCCAAGGGAGACACCGGCGCCAAGGGAGACACCGGCGCCAAGGGAGACACCGGCGCCAAGGGAGACAAGGGCGACAGCCTGTCGTGGAGAGGCGCGTTCGTACCGGGTGCCAGCTACCTGAAAAATGACATCGTCTCGTTTCAGGGCAGCGTGTGGATCGCAGTCGGCGAGAATGCGACCGCGACCGATCCGGCGACCGACACCGAACATTGGGGAACCCTCATCGCCAAGGGTGAGAAGGGCGACCCCGGCCCGAAGGGTGATGCGGGCCCCGTGGGACCGACCGGTCCAAGTGGCGATGTCGGCCCGCAGGGCCCAGTGGGCGACACGGGTCCGCAGGGTCCAGTCGGCGCGACGGGTCCGCAGGGTCCAGCCGGTGCGACCGGGGACACTGGGCCCATCGGACCGACGGGAACCCCGGGTGCGACTGGCGCAGGGGGCGAAGGGTTCGCATGGAAGGGGCCGTACAGCGCCACGGAGAAGTATGCGAAGAACGATATTGTCTCCGCGAACGGCGCGGGCTGGATTGCTTTGGTCGCAGATGCGTCATCGTCGCCGCTCGACGACGCGGATTCCTGGGCCATGTTCGTGGCGAAGGGCGATACCGGGGCGACGGGCGCTACCGGCCCGACCGGTCCAAAAGGAGACACGGGAGCAACTGGCCTGAAAGGCGACAGCGGAGCGACCGGGGCCACGGGTGACACGGGTGCCACTACGCAATATTGTTGCACAAATGACCCATGAAACGGGCTACAACCCTCGATTTAACCGATATGAAGATCCTGCGGGAGCTGCAGAAGGACGGGCGGCTGAGCAATGTCGAGCTGGCCTCGCGCATCGGCCTGTCGCCGCCGCCCTGCCTCAGGCGGGTGCAGGCCCTGGAAAAACAGGGCTATATCGCGGGCTACCGGGCCCTGCTGGATGCCCAGAAGCTGGGCTTCGGGGTGCAGCTTTTCGCCATGGTGGGGCTCAAGAGCCAGAACGAGGCGGAGCTCCGGGCCTTTGAGGCGAAAGTGGCCGGATGGCCCCTGGTGCGCGAGGCCTATGCCATTTCAGGGGAAGCGGATTTCATCCTGCGCTGCACCGGGAGCGACTTGGCCGAACTGCAGGACTTCATCATCAAGACGCTGACGGCGGCACCCAATGTGGACAGTGTGAAGACCACGATGATCATGCGGGTCTCGAAATACGAGCCGGGAGTTCCGATCCGATGAGCGGGGTTGCGGTGTCGCGCGGCGGCTGGTTCGGCCTGATCTCGTCGGCTGCCACCGCCGTGGTGGTGGGCTTTGCCTCCACCATCCTGCTCATCATGCAGGCGGCACAGGCGGTGGGGGCCACGCCGGCGCAGCAGGCCTCGTGGGCGGCGGTGCTGTGCTTCGGCATGGCGCTCACCTCGTTCTATCTGTCGTGGGCCCACAAGATGCCGATCATCACGGCATGGTCGACGCCGGGAGCGGCGCTGATTGCCACCAGCGCAACGGGCATTACTTATGAACAGGCACTGGGCGCTTTCGTCGTCGCGGGGCTGCTCATGGGCCTCACGGCGCTTATCAAGCCTTTGGCCAGGGCCATCGCGCAAATTCCGGCACCGCTTGCGGCGGCGATGCTGGCCGGCGTGCTGCTGAAATATTCGCTGGGGGTTCCGGCGGCGGCGCTTTCCATGCCGCTCTATGTCTTGCCGCTGATCATCGTGTTCTTCGGCCTGCGCCTGAGCTATCCGCTGTTTGCCGTTCCCGTGGTTGTGGTGCTGGGCGTGGCGATGGCAGGCTTTGCCGGGACCTTCGCCGGCGATTGCTGTGAGGTTGGTTTCACCCGGCTCGTATGGACCACGCCGCAGTTTGACGGCGCGACAATTTTAAGTCTCGGCGTGCCGCTGTTCCTGGTCACCATGGCGTCGCAAAATCTCCCGGGCTTCGCGGTGCTACGGGCGGCGGGCTATGAGCCGCCGGTGACTTCCTGCCTGCTCACCACGGGGCTTGCCTCGATGGCGATGGCGCCCTTCGGCAGCCACGCGGTGAACATGGCGGCGATCACCGCCTCGCTGGTGACTGGCCCCGAGGCGCACCCCGATCCGGATAAGCGTTGGCTGGTGGCCTGGCCCTATCTGGTTTTATATGCGGCGGTTGGACTGGCGGCGGCATTGTTCGTGTCGGTGCTCGGCAGCCTGCCCGCCGCGTTGATCACCACCATCGCCGGCCTTGCGTTGTTCTCGCCGCTGATGGGCAGCGTCGTGGCCATGCTGAAGGAACCGCGCGACATCGAAAGCGCCCTGATCACGTTTCTGGTCACCGCATCCGGCATCACATTTTTCAGCGTGGGTTCGGCCTTCTGGGGGCTGGTGGCGGGGCTGGTGCTGTTCGGGGCAAGGCATTTTCTCGTTACGAAGAAACCATAACTGAAATTTGTTTGAAAGACAGGAATTCGCATGACTGCATCGAAAAAATCCCTTCATGATTTCACACTCCAAGGCATTGACGGCAAGCCCATGCCGTTGGCGCAGTTCAAAGGGAAGGTTGTGCTGCTGGTCAACACGGCGTCTGAGTGCGGCTATACGGGGCAGTATGAGGGGCTCGAGCAGTTGTGGCTGGCCAACAAGGACAAGGGGCTGGTGGTTGTGGGCGTGCCGTCCAATGATTTTGGCGGGCAGGAGCCGGGGACGGCGGGGGAGATCGCTTCGTTCTGCAAGCGCAATTACGGGGTGACGTTTCCGCTTGCCGACAAGCTGGTGGTGAAGGGCGAGGGGGCGCACCCGCTTTACAAGTGGGCGGGCGAGATGGCGGGAGAAGCGTGCCGGCCGAAGTGGAACTTCCACAAGTATCTGTTCGGGCGCGACGGGAAATTCATCGATTGGTTTTCAACCCAGGCGAAACCGATGGGGCCGAAGATAGGCGAAGCGGTGAAGAAGGCGCTGGCAGCTTACTGACTTTTGCCGGAATGACAGATTGAATGGACTATCGCCTCTTGAAAGTCTGGGTGGTCGGGTCTTCGCCCGACCATGGAGACTGTTCAATTACGCCCACTTCACTTTCAAAATCTCGTAGCTCTTGCCGCCGCCGGGGGTGTTGACTTCGACGCTGTCGCCCTTTTTCTTGCCGATGATGGCGCGGGCGATGGGGGAGGAGACGGAGATCTTGCCCTTCTTCACGTCGGCTTCGAATTCGCCGACGATCTGGTAGGAAGATTCGTCCTCGCTGTCCTCGTCCACCAGGGTGACCTTGGCGCCGAACTTCACAGTGTC
>SXGT01030424.1_pt1 | contig 21859 bp, 19 predicted proteins | sample 3176221 | NCBI WGS metagenome assembly SXGT01 (sample SAMN11356862, study PRJNA531348) | freshwater metagenome | isolation source: freshwater sample F1-120 | place: China: Fuxian Lake, Yuxi | collected 2017-12-25
CGAATCTGCGCCGCGGTGTCGCCCTCATGGTCAATGCGGACGGCGTTCCATCCGCATCCGATGGCCGCGGCGCAATTCTCTGCGAGATCGTCAAAGAGCACGATGTCTTCAGGCTTGGCATTGACTGCACGCTCGAAAGCACGAAAGATCGCGGCGTCTGGTTTCTCGACACCGAACAGATGCGACGCATGGTGTGCATCCATTGCTTGGAGCGCGGGCAGCGCGAGCAGGCTCTTCCAGTGAAGATCATTCGTGTTGGAGAGACACGCGGTTCGCCAACCATCCCCTCTGAGTCGTCTGATTTCGTCCGTGATGCCGGGGTACTCCGCGATGATCACCGATTGGTGCGCGCGCTCGAGCTCTTCCGCGCTTGCGAGTCCCTCGCAGAGGCTTGCGAGTCGATCGAGGTACCTCGCGCCATCGAGTTCACCCCGTTGATGCTGGCGACCGAGTGCTGTCGCCGCTCTCGAGAGCGCGTGAAAGTCGGTGGCCGCAAGCCGGTCATCATCAATGCCAGCGGCGGCGAACATCTCGGGGTAGGTTCGTCGAATTCGCACGACGACTCCGCCGAGGTCAAAGCAAGCGATCTTCTGTTGAGGTGTACGCATAAGGTGAGAGGCGAGCGTCATGCAGCCGCGGGCGGCACGCGCGTCACGAGTTTTTCGAGGCGTTTCGCTTCACGCCGCTCGCGGAAGAAGACGCGAAGGAGTTCCGCGCAGTGTGTGGAGAGAACCCCTGCGTGAAGTTCAACGCGGTGATTGAGTCGAGAGTCCGTGCAGATGCCGTAAAGCGTTGTACACGCGCCAGCCTTTGGATCGGTGGCGCCGAAGATGACGCGGCCCACGCGCGCGTTCACGATCGCGCCCGCGCACATCGGGCATGGTTCGAGGGTGACTGCGAGCGAGCAATCACTGAGCCGCCATTCCCCGAGCATGCGTCCCGCATCACGAATCGCGACAAGTTCCGCGTGGCCGGTGGGATCAGCCCGAAACTCTCGATTATTCGCAGCTTCCGCGATGATCTCGGTGCCGCGATAGATCACGGCGCCCACTGGGATCTCGCCTTCGGCGGCGGCCCTTCGGGCGAGCGTGATCGCTCGCTGCATCATTGCGACATCAGTGGATGTCACCCCGTTGTCCGCGCGTTGCGCGCTTTCTACCTGCTGCATCACTCTCCTCCTTCTCCGACGAACTCGATCGATCCAGCGTGATCGACAAGCGAGTCCACGGGAAAGGGCTCCGCGTTCATGCCGAGGGCTCACCGTTTGACACCCCGGTCCTCATCCTCATCGGATCGTCCTGTCTCACGATCGCCTGCGTTGCTCTGTTCCCATGATGAGGGACGCACGGATTGATCCTGCTGCGACGACCGTTCCGTCTGTGCGGGCTGGCGACTCGCGTTATCGGTGCCCGACGCGCGTTTCTTGCTGAAATGGAAGCGGAACAGGGAGCCTTCACGGACGCGCGAGGCTGGGAGGTAGATCAGAAGCAGAATGCCAAGCTCATACAGCGCGTAGAGCGGGACGAGCATGATGAACATGCTTGTCGCGTCCGGCGGAGTCACGACTGCCGCGACGATTGCCATCACGAACAGCGCGACCTTCCGTTTTTTCCGGAGTAGTGCCACATCCACGAGTCCGATCCAGCCCAGAAGCAGAATCGCGAGTGGCATCTGAAAGGCGATGACAACGCCGGCGAGGAGCAGGAGCGCGAAGTCGGTGTAGTCCTCGAGCCGGAAGTTTGGTTGCACTCCACCCGCTTGTCCGAGCGCAATCTCAAGCACGCGCATCGGCGCACGAGTCGGCGTCGCGGGTGCGTCGGGATCGACGGCGGGCGTCGGTGGATCCGTCGCGTTCCGCACTGCATCGAGCGCTGACTGCACTGCGCCCTCGGTGCTCTTCACAATCTTGCTCGTGAGAGGCTGCGCGACGAGTTCATTCGGCACAGCGATGCAGAGGACTTGTTCGGGCATGCGAACCCACATCTGTCCAATCTGTGGAAACTGCGGATTCGCCGTGAGAATCGGCATCGACGGCCCGGCGGCGACTTCCCCCACGATCGAGCCATCCACAACCAGCGGTACGGGTGCACCCCAACCCACGAGGAACATCAGGGTGAATGGGAGCATGATGAAATAGAACAGGCTCACACCGATGGCCGTCAGTACGCAGCTCGCGGGGACCAAGAAATGCACGAATCGTTTTTCATGCGAGTAGAGGCCCGGAGAGATGAACTTCCAGATCTGAAACAGAATCCACGGTGCGCCCACGATGATCGCGCCAATGATCGAGAGTTTGAACTCGACCATGAGCGTCTCTGCGGGAGCGATCGATTGAACCTGCGCAGGTTGACCGTTGGCGCGCAGTGCATCGAAGAGCGGCTGACACAGCGCTTCGCGAAGGTACGGCGCGAGGAAAAACAACACGATCGCCAACGGAATGAGCACGGCCACCGCTTTGAACACGCGCGAACGAAGTTCTTCAAGGTGGTCCCCGAAGCTCATGCTGTGTGATTCGGATTGCTTCTGGTCGAGCGGCATGAGGAGGAGGTGGGGAGCGGGAGGGGGAGAGTACGAGGATCGGCGGCGGGAGAATCGCCGTCAGATTCCAAAGAACCGCTTGCAGTTGGCCGCGAGCTGCGAGCGCATCATGGTTCGCTCAAGCGCGCGAAGGTCCGCGAGCTTGTCCGCGACATGCGTGACGAGTCGTGGCTCGTTGGGTCGCTGCGTGCGATGCGGCTCCGGCGACAGAAAGGGCGCGTCCGTTTCAACCATGATCCGGTCCAGTGGCGGCAAGAGGGCCGCATCCTGCGTGACCTTGGCATTCTTATAGGTAAGCACACCGGTGAAGCTCACCATCGCGCCAAAGTCGAGTAAGGCGCGCATGTCGGTCGAATCTCCCGTGAAGCAATGAAACACAAAGCCCGTCGGGGGCAGGGAGGATGAGGCGAGAATCGGGATGAGTCGATCGAAGGCATCCCGGCAATGGATGATCACCGGCTTTCGAAGACCGGCAGCGTGCAAACTCTCAAGTTGTGCGAGCTGAGCCTCTAGGATCGTAAGTTGTTGTTCTAGAAGAGGTTTCGTGTGAAAACAGTCCAAGCCAAGCTCGCCCCAAGCCACGCATTTCGGATCATTCCCAACTTCAGAAAGCACACGCCAATCGCACGGTTCGTCGCTGTAGAGGGGGTGCACGCCCGCGGAACACCACAGAGTGGGGTGTTCCTTGGCCAGCGCGAGGCAGTCGCGCGCATTGGAGGTTGAAGTCGATACGGTCAGCGCGCCGCGCACCCCACCCGCGGCTGCATCCGCGAGCGTGCGTCCGACCCGCCCGGCAAACTCAGGAAAAGTGAGATGGCAATGCGTATCAATGAGGTCGACGGATTCGCTCACAGCTGCGTGAGGTTAGCCGATGGAATAGGGGGGGCTGCGAGGCGATGATTGCTGCGAAGTGCTCCGGATTGTTTACCCCGTTGACCGATCGCGCTTGTGCATTTAGACTGTCGCGATCGAATTCGTGAAATATTTCACGAAGTCGATTTCTTTGCCGTGTTTTCGTCGCCCTTCTGATCGCGACACGGTCGTGCTTTGCGTCTGCGTCGCGCTCGCGACGGAGTTCAGGATTTGCTTGCATCCCTTCGAGTTGATCTCGCATGAGTAGGTTCTCATTCCCTCGCTGGTCCAATCTCCTTCTGCCGGTGATCATTCTTGTTGGCGCAACCATGCCGCTCTACGCGGCATATTTTGTCGCCTACGGATTCAGCCCGAAGACGCTCGACGCGGGGTACCAGCCCACACAACCAATTCCGTTTAGCCACGCACTGCACGCAGGGCAACTCGGTCTTGATTGTCGTTACTGCCACATCGGTGTGGATCGCGCCGCGAGCGCGTCGATTCCCGTGACACAGACTTGCATGAACTGCCACACGACGATTCGACCAGAGTCGCCGAAGCTTGCGAAGTTGAATGAGAGCAACCTCACTGGTATGCCGGTGGAGTGGACGCGCATTCACAAACTGCCTGATTTTGCCTTCTTCAATCACGCGGCGCATGTGACGCGAGGTGTTGGATGCGCAACCTGCCACGGCCGCATTGACAAGATGGAAGTGGTTTATCAGTTCTCCCCGCTCTCGATGGGTTGGTGCTTGGAGTGCCACCGAGAGCCAGTCACCAATCTGCGGTCACCGATGGACGTCACCAACATGCGTCTTGACCCAGCGAAGGATTTGGGGATTGACGAGCAAACCCGCCTCCAAGCGAGATTCCAAATCTCGCCGAGTGAAAACTGCACCACCTGCCATCGCTGAGCGCGACCCCGAGCGCATCACGCAGCGCAACTGAACACGAACTGACCAGACGAAACGGAATGCCGATGCAGAAGAACGACACAGGATGCGCTCCCCAAGGCACGACTCTCGATGCGCACGCGCGCACCGCTGCTCCAGAGTTCTGGCGGAGCCTCGAAGATTTCTCGCATGCCGAAGAGTTTCAGCAGCTCATGAGCCGCGAGTTTTCGCCCGGCGCGGCGGAGTTGGCTGCCGGCGATGATCGTCGCACTTTTATCAAGGTGATGGGCGCGAGCTTCGCGCTCGCAGGGTTGGCCGCGTGTCGTCGGTTGCCTGAGGCGAAGATCGTGCCGTTCGCGGCGGCGCAGACGAATCGCACTGCTGGCGTTCCTGTTCCTTACGCCACGATGGTGGAAACATGGGGCGTTGCGCAGCCCGCTGTTGCCAAGACATTCGATGGTCGACCGGTCAAGCTTGACGGCAACCGCCTCTTCGCAGGCGCCGGAGCATCGATGCCCTCGACGCAAGCGCGGGTGCTCGAACTTTATGACACGGATCGCAGCCGTTCGGCGAGCCGTCGACAAGCGCCATCGAACTACGCGGCATTCGCTTCGTGGTGCGAGACAAGCCGCGAGCAGTGGAAGCGCAATGGGGGCGAGGGCCTCGCGATTCTGTGCGACCTCTCCGCCTCGCCGACCCTCGCGGATATGAAGTCGCGTGTGGCGGCGGCTTATCCGAACGCGACTTGGTCGTGGTGGGGCGCCGCGAACGATGACGCGTCGATTGCGGGCACAGGCGCGGTTGCGACGCCAGACTTCTCGAAGGCGTCGGTGGTTCTGGTCCTCGACGGGGATCCGCTGAACGACGCTGCGATGGCGGTGAAGTTCGCGGGCGATTGGGCGACGGGCCGCAGAATCCAGAATTCCGATCCGTCGGCGCAGGAGATGAGTCGCCTGTATGTCGCCGAAAGCACATTGAGCGTGACTGGTCTGAGCGCGGATGAGCGATTCACGATGCGCCCGAGCGAAGTCGCGGTCTTTGCCGCGATGGTGGCGAAGGAACTCGGAGTCGCCGGTGCGGAAGCACTTCTCGCTGGCGCAGGTTCGGCCAACATTCTTGACGCCCACGCCAAGGAAGTCTTCACCGAACTGGCGAAGGATCTCGCGAAGGCGGGAACTGCAGCACTCGTGTTTGCTGGTCGGACTGCGGATCCTGCGTGTCACGCGATTGCCGCGATGATCAATGCGAAACTCCAGAGCGCGGGCGCGGCCTATCGCGCGAGCAGCACTGGAAGTGGCGTGACGGGACAACTCGCGACGCTCGCAAGCGCGCTTGACGACGGAAAAGTTTCGACGCTCATCGTGCTCGGGAGTAATCCCGTGTACGACGCGCCGTCCGATCTTGACTTTGCCTCAAAGATCAAGAAGGCCGCGGAGGTTGTACATCTTTCGCTCTACGCGAATGAAACGACTGCGCTCAGCACTTGGCACATCCCCGCCTGCCACGCACTTGAGAATTGGTTCGACGGCCGCGCGTGGGATGGCACCATCGTGCTCGGGCAGCCCACGATTCTTCCGATGATGGACGATGCCCAGGGCGGCAAGAACGCCGTGGAACTCCTTGCGGAGATCACGGGAGATGCGCTGAGGGATGCGTACTCCATCGTCCGCCGCACGCATGGTGCACTCTGTGGCCTCTCAGGTTCAGAGTTCGAGAAGTACTGGCGCACGAATCTCGATGCAGGTTTCGTCGCTGCGACCGCAACGATGGCGATTGCGTCAACACCGAACGCCGCTTCGATTGCTCAGGCAGCCTCAAAGGTCAGTGAAGGCTTTGAAGTCGGCTTCTTCTTCGACAACAAGGTGGCGGACGGCCGCCTCGCGAACATCGCGTGGATGCAGGAGTTGCCTGATCCGATCACGAAGATCACTTGGGATAACGCGCTCCTCGTTTCACCAACCACCGCGAGTGCGATGGGTTGGATGAGCGGCGATGTGCTCGAGGTGACGGTTGCGAGCGGCGCGCTCTCAGTCGCTGTGTGGGTTGCGCCGGGACATCCCGACAACTGTGGCTCGATCGCCCTTGGCTACGGTCGCACTAGCGTCGCGGGCAAGATCGCGGCGGACTCTGGTTTCAACGCCTATCGCTTGCAATCCTCGAACGCACTTTCCTTTGCCAAGACGACAGGACTTGCGAAGGGTTCAGAGCGCTACGCATTCGCGCATACCCAGGATCACGGCGCGATCGATGCGCTTGACCCAAAGGTTCCGGAGTCAGGCATTCAGGAACGATTGCCCGCGCTCGTGCGCAGTGCGTCGCTCGCGACCTACAAGCAAGAGCCCGGATTCGCGTCGCATGCGAACCATGTACCGCACACGCTATCGCTGTGGGACGAATCGAATCTGGCCGGCGCGAAGTTCCGTTGGGCGATGTCGATCGATTTGGCATCCTGCACCGGTTGCAGCGCATGCGTCACCGCGTGCCAAGCAGAGAACAACACTCCAATCGTCGGGAAGGACCAAGTCGCGCGTGGCCGCGAGATGCATTGGATTCGCGTCGATCGTTACTTCCGCGGTTCGGATCCTGCGAAGCCAAGCGGTTTCGCTGTGCAACCGATCGCGTGCATGCAATGCGAGAACGCGCCATGCGAACAGGTCTGCCCGGTCGCCGCGACCGTCCATGATGAGCAAGGGCTCAATGCGATGGTGTACAACCGGTGCATCGGTACGCGTTACTGCAGCAACAACTGCCCCTACAAGGTCCGTCGCTTCAATTTCTTTGACTGGCATCGACGCGAGCCCGTCCGCGAAGGCGGCGTGTTCATGACGAAGCCGGAGTACTACACCTCTGAAGGCCCCAATGAATGGCCGCGTATGCAGTTCAATCCAGAAGTGACCGTGCGCACGCGCGGCGTGATGGAGAAGTGCACCTTTTGTGTGCAGCGCATCCAAGAAGCGCGCATCAACACGAAGAATGCGTGGGCGAAGCGGGGCGGCGTCGAAGGCGCGCCGGAGTGGGCGATCGCCGATGGAACCGTCCAGACCGCGTGCCAAGAAGCTTGTCCAACCGGTGCGATTGTCTTTGGCGATCTCAATGTGAAGTCGAGTGAAGTCGCGGCCGCACAGAAGGGTCCGCGCAGTTACGGTCTCCTCGATGAACTCAACACCAAGCCGCGCTTGAAGTATCTCGCGCGCGTCTGGAATCCAGCGATCGAGCATGGCTCCGACGCACATGATCATGGCTCCGACGCACATGATCATGGCGCGGGTCATGGCACGACAGGTTCGCATGGGGCGCATTCATGAGCACGCTTCTCGCTTCTTCCACGCACGCCGCAGAGATCATCGACAATACTGTCGAAGAGCCAGGCACTCGCGCTCCTCTGGTTCTGAACCTCACGACCTTCGCGGAAGTGACAACCACGGTTTGCCGTGTTGCCGAAGCACGCCGCGCACCGAAGGCGTGGTACATCGCCTTCGCCTTGTCGCTCGCGGTGCTGGGATTCCTCGGCTTTTGCGTTTCGTACCTCATCTTCACGGGTGTTGGTGTGTGGGGTCTCAACAACCCGGTCATGTGGGCGTTCGACATCACGAACTTCGTGTTCTGGGTCGGTATCGGTCACGCCGGCACCCTCATCAGCGCGATCCTTTTCTTGTTCCGACAGAAGTGGCGGACCGGCATCAATCGATTCGCCGAAGCGATGACGATTTTCGCAGTCATCTGCGCGGGTCTCTTTCCCGGCATCCATGTCGGTCGCGTGTGGTTCGCGTATTGGCTCTTCCCGATTCCGAATCAGATGGACATGTGGCCGCAGTTCCGCTCGCCACTGCTGTGGGACGTGTTTGCGGTGAGCACCTACTTCACGGTTTCACTCGTGTTCTGGTACACGGGCATGGTGCCTGACCTTGCCACACTGCGCGACCGCGCGAAGGGCAAGCTGCAGCAGTTTGCCTATGGGCTCTTTGCGCTTGGATGGCGCGGATCGAACCGACACTGGCATCGCTACGAGCGCGCGTACCTCATTCTCGCCGCGCTCTCCACGCCGCTCGTCCTCTCAGTGCACTCGGTCGTGTCGTTTGACTTCGCGACCTCCCAACTTCCCGGTTGGCACACCACAATCTTCCCTCCGTACTTCGTTGCGGGCGCGATCTTTAGCGGCTTTGCGATGGTGTTGACGCTCGCGGTTCCGGCGCGCGAATTGTTCGGATTGAAGGACCTCATCACGCTGCGTCACCTCGACAACATGAACAAGGTCATTCTCGCGACCGGTTGCATGGTCGGTTACGCGTACTCGATGGAGTTCTTTGTTGCGTGGTACTCCGGTGCTGCGTTTGAGAAGTTTGCCTTCGTCAATCGCGCGTTTGGCCAGTACTGGTGGGCGTACTGGATCATGGTGAGTTGCAATGTCATCACGCCGCAACTTTTCTGGTTCAAAAAGATGCGCACAAGCATCCCGATGATGTTCGTGCTCTCCATCGTCGTGAATGTCGGCATGTGGTTCGAACGATTCGTCATCATCGTGACGAGCCTTGCGAACGACTTCTTGCCGAGTTCGTGGGATCAATTCACGCCGACATGGGTCGACATCGGCACGATGCTTGGAGCGTTTGGCCTCTTCTTCACGCTCTTCCTTCTCTTCTGCCGGTTCCTGCCGATGATCGCGATGGCCGAAGTGAAGGCGGTCATGCCTGCGGCCGATCCGCATTCCCCCGAACACGCGCATGACCATTCGCACGGTCACGCGGCGCAAGGGAGGGCTCACTGATGTCGAACATTTCGCAGGCAACTTCAACCGCGCATCGTCCGGTTTATGGACTGATCGCGGAGTTTGAGAACACGCACGATCTGATGCACGCCGCTGAAAAGGTGCGTGACGCTGGATTCATCTGGTGGGACTGCTGCACGCCGTTTCCCGTACACGGCCTCGACAAGGCAATGGGCGTGAAGCGAACGTGGCTTCCCTTCTTCGTGTTTGGCGCGGGTGCGACCGGCACCGCAGCGGCCTTCGTGCTGCAGACCTTCACCAACTCGTTTGGATTCAGCGCGTGGGCGCTGGTGAAGGTGACCGGCTATCCGTACCTCATCTCCGGTAAGCCCATGATGAGCTTGCCCGCGTTCATTCCCGTGATGTTTGAGCTCACGGTGCTCTTCTCCGCACTCTCTTGTGTGGGGCTGATGTTCCTGTTCAACGGACTCCCTCGGCTTTATCACCCGCTTCTACAGAACAACCGCTTCCGTCGAGCAACGAATGATCGTTTCTTCGTTGTGATCGAGGCACGCGACCCGAAATTCCTGCGTGGATCGACGGAGGCCTTCCTCCGTACGCTCGGCGCGAGTGCGGTCGAAGCGGTGGAGGACTGACATGCCCCCACGCTGGCTCGTATTTCTTGCTCTTCTCGCGACTGTCGCAGCGGTCCTGCCATTCACCATTGTCGCACGAGTGCGCGCGACACCGGACGCGAATCGCGCAGTGCATATCTTCCAAGACATGGACTTCCAGGCGAAGTTCAAGACGCAAACCAAGAATCCACTCTTCGCCGATCACCGAGCGATGCGACCTGCGGTCGAGGGAAGCGTTGCGCGCGGCGAGGTATATGCGGACACGCATTACTGGGAAGGCGCGGTGCAGGGTGACTGGGCTGATGGATTGCCATCGCAGTTGCAGCTCACGGACGCATTCATCGAACGCGGGCAGCAGCGATTCAACATCTACTGCTCGGCATGCCACGGGTATTCCGGCTACGGGGACGGCATCGTGAATCAACGCGCGATGGCGCTCATGTCCAACACCAACGGACCAGTGATGGGCACGCGCTGGGTTGCTGCGAAAAGTTTGCACGATCCGCTCGTTCGGGAGCACCGCCTCGGCATGCTCTTCAACATCGCCACCAATGGCATTCGCAATATGGCGGGCTATCAAGGGCAGATCACCACCGACGATCGTTGGGCGATCGCATGCTATGTGCAAGCATTGCAGCGATCGCAGAATGCAACCACTCAAGATGTGCCACCCGAACTCCGCAAGGACCTTCCGCTTCTGAAGTAAGTCAAGCATCGATTGCTTCGTCTTGCGACGCTCCGCACGAAAGACCGATTTCATGAGTCACGCTCCGCACGCAGATCTCTCTCCCAAGAACACCCAATTGGGTCCTGGAAGCCTCACGCTTCGCAACGCTGCGGCGGGCATCGGGATCGTGTGCTTGGGCGCCGGCGTCTATCTCGGCAAGTCGGGCGCGTTTGAAACGGATGCGCGCACTTTCTGGAAGATCTATCTCGTGAGTTTCCTCTTTGGGCTCACCATTTGCTTGGGCGGGTTGTTCTTCGTCATCATTCAGTTCCTGACGCGCGCGGGTTGGAGTGTCGCGGTGCGACGACCCGCGGAAGCGCTCGCGTCGAACCTCAAGTGGATTTGGCTGCTCTTCGTGCCGGTGCTTTGGATGTTCTTCAACGGCACCGCTGGCACGCTCTTCCCGTGGGCCGATCTTGCGACGCTTGAAGCGAATGACCCGGGCATTGCGCATGTTGTGGAAAAGAAGGTCGCGTTCTTGAACGCAAACTTCTTCCTCCTGCGCGCCGTTGTCTACTTCGCCGCGTGGGCACTCCTCGCGTGGTTCTTTACGAATCAGAGCACGCTGCAGGATCAGGACGGGGCGATGTCTCGCACGAAGTCCATGCAGAAGTGGTCTGGGCCGGCCGCGATTGTCTTTGGACTCACGACGACCTTCGCCGCAGTGGACTGGATCATGTCACTGTCCCCCGCGTGGTTTTCCACGATGTTCGGCGTGTATTTCTTCACTGGCTGCGTGACCGGTGGCTATGCATCTCTCGCGCTGATTACTGCTCGATTGAAGCGATGGGGTTTCCTCCACGGCATCGTGACCGGCGAGCACCTCCAAGACCTCGGAAAACTGCTCTTTGCCTTCGGCATGGTGTTCTGGGCGTACATCGGATTCAGTCAGTACATGTTGATCTGGTACGCAAATCTTCCGGAAGAAACTGGTTGGTTCCTCACTCGACAAGTCGGAGGTTGGCTTCCGATCACACTCATGCTCCTTTTCGGTCACTTCGTTGTTCCGTTCGTCGGGATGATTAGTCGTTGGCCAAAGCGATTCGGCCTTTCGCTTGCGTTCGCAAGCGTTTGGATGCTCTGCTTCCACTGGATCGACCTCTATTGGCTTGTCATGCCGGAGATTCCAAGTGACATCGGGAGCTTCGCGAGCTATGGCGACCTCGTCGCGAAGTATGGCACGCAATCGAATGGACTTGAGAATCCGTTGAACTACATCCTCGCGTTCGGAGTGTTGAGCCTCGTGGTTGCTGGCTCCGTCGCGTATCTCCAAGGTCGCTCCCTCGTTCCCATGCGAGATCCGCGTCTCCATGAGTCGCTCTCGTTCGAAAATGTGTGATCAGTTTCCGTGAAGGCTGCCGCTATGAGCCAAGAACTTCCTCCCCACGCCACCCTCACCGATGACCCCGAGCCGGGCATGACTTGGTTTCTGTCGCTTGCGGGCACGGTGGGCTTTGTCGCAGTCGTGATCGCTGTCTGCGTGATGTACTTTGGAATGCAGGATTCCTTCACGCAAACCCGCGTTATCGAAGAATTGCCGCAGGAGTCCTTTGAACTCGCGAACGCGCAGAAATCGCAGATTGCGCAGTACGGCCGCTACCTAGAAGTCGACAGCGATGACAAGACAACCGAGCGCATCCACATCCCGATTGATCACGCGATGAAACTTCTCGTTGCGGAAGCGGCTGCGAAGCGAACCGTCAAGTAAATCTTCAGCTCATGTTCTCCCATCGTCTCAACCTCAACCTTCGCGCATCGCTCGCTCTACTGAGCGCAGTGCTGTGGATTGGGTCGAGCGCGAGGGCGCAACTCAATGGCGGCGTGCCCGAGGAGTTGAAGGGTGTTGACATCGTAGAACATCTCGACGCGAGTCTTCCTCTCGATGTTGCGCTGACGAACGAAGCCGGCGCGAGCGTGCGATTGGGCGATTACTTCAAGCGCGAGCGCCCAGTCGTCTTGCAGATTGGCTACATGAAGTGCCCGATGCTGTGCGGGCTCGTGCTCAACGGTGCGGTCGATGCGTTCACGGAGCTCGATTGGAGCGTCGGGAACGAATACGAGGTCATCTGTCTCTCGATTGACCCGAGCGAGACGGCGGAGTTGGCGCGCGCGAAGAAGGAAGGGTATGTCGCGGAGTACGGCCGTCCGGGTGCTGCGCAGGGGTTCCATTTTCTGACTGGATCCGCGAAGGCTTCGAAAGCGATCGCGGACGCGGTTGGATTCGAGTATCGCCGACAGGCGAATGGCGATTACGCCCACGCGGCGGCCATCTTCGTGATCACGCCTGATGGCCGTGTCGGCCGTTACATCTACGGAACCAAGTTTGATCCGCCGCAGTTGCGCATGGCGCTCCTCGAGGCATCCGCAGGAAAGATCGGCACCACGCTCGATCGATTCATTCTGTGGTGCCATGTGTACGACCCAAATGCTGGCAGTTATGTCGTGGGCGCGATGCGCGTCATGCAACTTGCGGGTGCGTTGACTCTCGCGGTCGTGGCCGGTGGTCTTGTGTATTTCTGGCGTCGCGAACGACAGCAAAGTCAGAGTCGCGCTGAGGAGTTGTTCTCAAGCGCACAGGTGTCTGTTTGAGTGTTCTCCAAGTTTGAACCGAGTCGATCCATGATTCACCTTCTGCTCCAGGCTTCCTCTGAATCTCCCGGTCAGGCTGCACTTTCGACAAGTGTGCCGCTGAGTCCTGCGGATTTTTGGATGCCTGAAGGCGCATCCACAGTCGCGCCACAAGTCGACTTTGCATTCCAGTTCGTTGCGTGGATCAGTTACTTCTTTTTCGTCCTCGTCATCGGGCTCATGGTGTACTTCGCCATCAAGTACCGACAGAAGGGGCGCGAGGTGTATGCGCGTGGTCCCGCCCACCACACCATGCTTGAACTTGGTTGGACGATCATTCCCACCATTCTTTGCGTGTTCATGTTTTGGTTTGGCTTCCGAGGGTTCATCGATCTCTCGACTCCTCCACAGAACGCGTATCAGATCGATGTGACGGGACAGAAGTGGTTTTGGAATTTTCGCTACCCAACCGGCGCCACAAGCGCAGATTCGAATCTCTATGTCCCCGTTGGTCGCCCGGTCAAGCTCGTGATGCGGTCGGAGGATGTGCTTCACGCCGTCTTCATTCCTGCCTTCCGCGTGAAGAAGGATGTCGTGCCTGGGCGGCATGCCACGCTCTGGTTCCAGACTGATCATGTCACCGAAGGATGGGATGAGACTGACCCCTCTAAACAGGAGTTCCATCACCTGTTCTGCGCCGAGTATTGCGGCAAGGATCACTCCAAGATGTACGCGAAGGTCTTTGTCCTTCCGCAAGCAGATTTTGATCTTTGGCTAGACAAGCAGGGCCGTTGGATGGATGAACTGAAGGGCGATGAACTTTGGCAGGTTGCGGGTCCCAAGCTCTACGGTCGTTGCGCGTCATGCCACACACTCAATGGTGGGTCGAGCACCGGCCCAACCTGGCAGGGGCTTTGGGCGCGCGTTTCTGGCGGAGCTGGTGCGGACGGCAAGCTCGACAACGGTCGTGCGACCTATGCCTCGCTCATTGGACCTGGGAAAGAGTTTGAGAATCCAGAGTCCTATGTTCGGAACTCGATTCTGAATCCGGGCGCGCACATCGCCGTCCCCTTCGGCAATGTGATGCCGACCTTCAAGGGTCAACTCAGTGACAAGGCGATCGACGCCATCATGGGGATGATGAAGAACCTCGACCAGTTTGACGCAAAGGGCAAGTTCATCGGCGGCACACCCGCCAAGTAGTGCAAGACGCGCGCTTGCGGCGCTTGGATTGATTGCGAATTGAGCATTTGACAGACGGACGCGAAGCCATGACCACGCTGACTCCTTCAAGCCACGCGACATCGACCGACAACTATCTCACCTACACGCGTGGGATCAAGTCGTGGGCATTCACGCTTGATCACAAGCGCATCGGCGTGATGTATCTCATCTCCGTGCTGGCCTCCTTCTTCGTGGGCGGTCTGTTCGCGCTGATCGTGCGGACGAAGTTGCTGACGCCAGGGGAAGTGGGATGGATCGACGCGGATCAGTACAACCAAGCCTTCACGCTGCACGGCGCGATCATGGTTTTCCTCGTCATCATTCCGAGCATTCCGGGCGCGCTCGGAAACTTTGTGCTTCCCGTGATGTTGGGCGCGAAGGATGTCGCGTTTCCCCGCCTGAATCTCTTTAGTTACTACCTCTGGATCACAGGGGCACTCCTGTCCGTGTATGCGTTGCTCGCGGGCGGCTTCGATACCGGTTGGACTTTTTACACACCCTACAGCACGAGCACCGAGACCGCCGGCGTCATTCCGGTTGTCATGGGTGTCTTCGTGCTTGGCTTTAGTTCGATCTTCACTGGTCTGAACTTTGTCGTGACGATCCACAAGCTTCGTCCGCCAGGCATGACTTGGTTCCGCATGCCGCTCTTGCTTTGGGCGCTGTACGCGACGGCACTCATCCAAGTCTTGGCAACCCCCGTGCTGGGCATCACCCTGCTGCTCCTCATCATCGAGCGCGCCTTTGGCATTGGCATCTTTGATCCCGGGATGGGCGGCGACCCCGTGCTCTTCCAGCACTTCTTTTGGTTCTATTCCCACCCCGCGGTGTACATCATGATTCTTCCAGGCATGGGAATTATCAGCGAGATCATCGCGGTGCACAGCCACCGGCAGATCTTTGGTTACCGATTCATCGCGTTCAGTTCGATCGCGATCGCGATCTTCAGCTTTCTTGTGTGGGGCCACCACATGTTCACAAGCGGTCAATCGCCGCTGATGAATGTTGTGTTCTCGTTCATCACCTTCTCCGTGGCGATTCCTTCCGCGATCAAAGTATTCAATTGGCTGGCAACGCTCTACAAGGGAGCGATCGTGCTGAACACCGCGATGCTCTACGGGCTTGCGTTCATGTTCCTCTTCACCATTGGTGGACTCACGGGACTTCCGCTTGGCACGCTGAACACCGACATCCACTTGCACGACACTTACTTCGTCGTCGCGCACTTCCCCTATGTCATGATGGGATCCGCGCTCATCGCCATGGTCGGCGGCATTCACCACTGGTGGCCGAAGATGTTTGGCGTGATGTTCAGCGAATTCTGGGGTCGCATTGGCTGCTCCCTCGTGTTCGTCGGATTCAATGTCACCTTCTTTACGCAGTTCATGCTCGGTTCGCAGGGCATGCCGCGCCGCTACTACCTCTACCAACCCGAGTTCCAGACCTACCATGTGATCTCGACGATGGGCGCGTACTGCATGGCGCTTGGCTTCCTCATCACCGGCGCGTACCTCTTGCATTCGCTCTACTTTGGCAGAAAGGCTCCCGCGAATCCGTGGGGCGGCCGAAGTCTTGAGTGGCAATGCAGCTCGCCCCCTCCACACGACAACTTCGCGACAACGCCCTCGGTGGGCAATCCGTATGACTTCTCCGATCTCCGCTGGAACGAAGCGGAGCAGGGGTACGAAGTCGATCCCAACGCCGCGCCGAGCAAAGACACGCACTGATTGCAGAAGAAGGACGAGCCTTGAGTACAGCCTCTACAAGTATCGCTTCAACAAGTGCCCCCGTCGCACATGATCATGGACATGACCATGGTCATGACCATGGTCATGGGGAGCACTCGAAGTACCCATTCCTCGCGCACCATTTCGACACGCCGCATCAGCAGTTTGACTCCGGCAAGTTCGGTATGTGGCTCTTTCTCGCGACCGAAGTATTGTTCTTTGGCGGGTTGTTCGTGGCCTATGCGGTGTTGCGGATGCTGCACCCCGAAGTCTTCGCCTACGCGAGTCACTACCTCGACACGATTCTGGGAGGGATCAACACGCTCGTCCTCATCGCGTCGAGCTTCACGATGGCGATGGCGGTGCGATTCGCGCAGACCAACAAGCGAATCCCCTTGATCATCTGCTTGCTCCTGACGCTCGCGGGCGCCATCGGATTCATGGTCATCAAGTACTTCGAGTACACGCACAAGATCCACGAGAATCTCATCATGGGTCCGGGCTTCTATCGGCCCGTCGATGAGCATGAAGCGAAGATCGCGATGACCGATCCCGGAACGCCTGCTCCAGTTCTGCAGATTGATGCGCCCGAGGTCACGCCGCAAGGCGCGGCGCTCTCTGTGATGCTGACGCCTCTTCCTGCTGTCGATAAGTCGACGGTGATTGCGCCGCTCGCAGGACCAAGCGGTGTCGTTGACCTCGCGGGCACGACGCCGGTGGATCGAAGTCAATACGCTCAAGAGGCAATCCATGACACGCCCACCGTGGGCACACCGCACCTCCTCGATCCGAAGTTGCCGCCGAGTACGCACCAGTTCTTCGCGATCTACTACTGCATGACCGGACTCCACGGCATCCATGTCGTTGTCGGTATCGGTGTCATCACTTGGCTCGTCGTGGGCGCGTGTCGAGGTCGCTACAGCAGCAACTACTACACCCCGATTGACCTCGTCGGCTTGTACTGGCATGTCGTTGACCTGGTGTGGATTTTTCTGTTCCCACTCTTCTACCTCATTCACTAATCTCGCATTGAGCCCCGCGCAAGACGGAACCCAGCGCCATGTCCTCACACGCAACTTCATCCTCTCACGACGCGCACGCCGAGGGTCATCCTCTTGTGGGTCACCTTGTCCCTGTCTCGACGCTGCTGCTCACGGGGGCCGCACTCGTCGTCCTGACCATTCTGACTGTCGCAGTTCACTACGTGGACCTTGGTGAAGCGAACATCTACATTGCGCTCGTGATTGCGGGAATCAAGGCGTCGCTGGTGTGCGCGTTTTTCATGCACCTCCGATGGGATCGTCCGTTCAATCTCCTCGTCCTCGTCACGGCGATACTGTTCGTGGTGCTGATGATGGCGTTCTCAATGATGGATGTGGATGCGAATTCGTTCGCGTTCGATCCAGGAAATCCCAAGACTGTGCAGACATACCTCGATCAGAACGCGAAGTTTGCGCCGATCACCGCGAAGTGATCGCCGAACGCTCGGTGACGGCGCGCTTCGCCCTTGGCGGAAGCATGAAGCTTTTCCCGACTCTCTTCTCGGCTCAGGCGCGCATCACTCCATTTGGTGACCCGAAGGATCGGCTCGCTGCGGGGGAGATGGGAATGTGGATTTTCCTCGTCGTACTCGCGGTGTTGTTTCTCTCCGCGATTTTTGGTTATCTCTTCGTGCGCGTCGAGAACGCGTCCGCCTGGACTCACGGACAACCGCCGCCGATCTTGATGTTGAGTAGCGCGGGTCTGCTCCTCAGCAGTTTCACCATGCATCGCGGAATGCGTGCCGCGCAGGCTGGGGAACGCGCGCAGGGGAAGTGGATGACGGCGACTTTCGCGCTTGGCATCCTCTTCCTCGCACTCCAAGGAATCGCATGGATGCAATTGATTGAGTTGGACGTCACGATCGCAACTGGGCTCTACGCGTGGTCGTTCTATGTACTGACTGGATTACACGCGCTCCATGTGCTCGGCGGCCTTGTGCCCTTGGGGATCACGACGGCGAGGGCTCGGCGGCAGGAGTACAGCCAAGCCGACGCAGCGGGCGCAGTGTATACAGCGATGTATTGGCACTTTCTCGGCGGCGCTTGGATCGTGCTCTACGCAACGCTCCTGATCGGATCCTGACGATTACCGTGGCGGCAGAATCTCGCAGGCGCCCTTCGGATCGAGGAACGCGCGGTAGGCGAAGAGGAGGCAGGGGATCGCCTGCAGTGGCTCGCCATCTCGCCGCGATGCACGAGCGACGCCCGGCCCTTCTGGCAGCACGACATCAATCGTCACGCCCTCGACATCGACTGAGGAGGTCCGAAGCGACTGTGTCGTCGAGGTTGGCAGCATGCGTTCAAGGGAGAGTGCGTGCCACTTCGCGTGGATGAAGACGGCGATGCAGGGCGACTTCAACTGAAGTCCGAGGCGCGTGAGTTCTTCGTGCGGCGGAATTGGAGAGGCAGGAAAATCCAATCGCGGCGAAAGATAGTTGCGCGCATACGAAATGCTCTTGTAGCGCGCGATTGCGCCCAGATCTCGTTGGGGAAGCGTCGTCGTCGGGTGCGCGCCGAGCCAATCAGCCCATGTAGTCGTGCAGGCATTAGGGAGAGGGGAAAGTTTGGGTCCCGTCTCTGCGTAGGGACCGCTGATCGCCTCCATGAGGAGCGGACTCCAGAGGCTGGATGGGTACGCGGCTGGATCTGTACCGAGCGGCGCGCGGTCGTAGAACAGGAGGCTCGACTCACACAACAATCCGCTCACGCCGAATTGCAGCGTGGTTGCATCGATCGAACGCAAGAATGCAACCGGGGCGTCGCAGAAGGGCGAGTACGTGATGACGATCGCATCCCCGCCGAGCGTGTCATTGATGACTTCATGCCCGTTGAGCAATGAAACCGGATACGCCCGAGCCTCTCCGTTGTGCACGAGGCCGAACACGCGATCGCGGCTCACGACATATCGAGTTCGGTGCGACTCGTTGTACACCGCCTGTTCGCTCCCGCGCAATGTCGACTGCACATCAAGCGCGGGGAGGAAGTCGCGCGGATTTCCAGATGGCTGCAGGTCTGCGCGTTCGACGAGCAAGGGCAAAAGCGGGAAACCATAACTCTCAAGCGTGTGCCCATCGCCGAGGTGCCGCTTGCCAAAGAGCGGCGCCAGCGTCGCCCACACCACAACCGCGAGGACTAGCGTGATCGCAACGACAATCACCCAACCTCCGCCTCGCATGGTGAGCGTTGCGCGAGGTTGCGTTGTGGAGGTGTCCGCCTTTCGCGCAGTCATGGTGTCACCTCCAGAGATGGTGCCTGCGACTCCCAGATTCGATCATGCGGGCGGCCCGTCAGAAACGCAGACGCACTGACCGGTCCGCGATCGAGCACCATGGCGAGGAGCACGAGCGGGAGCCACGCGATGCTCGCGAGGAATAGCGTTCGAGCTGTGCGATCATCCTTGTAGCGCGCGAACTGTACGGCGAGGGCCGCGAAGAGTAGCGTCGCAAAGAACCCAAAGAGCGCGCTCCACCATCCGGTGAGTCCGCTCACTGTCGCGCTCAAGACCAACGGCACCAAGAGGAGTGTCGTGAGCAGCGCAACCTGCGAGGTGATTCGGCCGTCCTTGTCGTAGACAGGAAGCATCGCGTGACCGCCACGGGCGTAGTCCTCGCGGTACTTCCAAGCGAGCGCGAGAAAGTGCGGAATCTGCCAGACGAAGAGTATTCCGGCAAGGACCCATGCCGCGGGGTCGATGCGTCCGGTGACCGCTGTCCAACCCATGACTGGAGGAATTGCGCCGCAGACCGCGCCAACGATTGTGTTCATCGTCGTTCGCGGCTTGAGCGGCGTGTAGAGCAGCACATAAATCAGAATGTTCGCGGCAGCGAGGAGCCCCGTGAGCATATTGATCTGCATCGAGAGCAATGCAAATCCTGCGTAACCGAGGGCGCATCCCATGCCAAACACGATGCCCGGACGAACCGCGCCAATGGGAAGCGGCCGGCCTCGAGTACGCAACATGAGTCCGTCACGGCGCCGTTCGAAGACTTGATTGAGCATGGCCGCGCTTGCGGCGGCGAGGGCGGTACCGAGCATTGCGATGGCTAAGCGCCACCAGTCGATCCTCGAATCCGAAGCGAGGAAAAAGCCTACCGCCGTCGTCAGCACCACAAGGGCATTCAGTCGAGCCTTCGTGAGTTCCGTCGTGATGCGAACCCACGAGAGTTCGCGAGCCGCGTGTGGTATTGGCGCGGACGGAGTTGCCTGCGTGATTGGGGCTTCGGTATGGGACATACAGGAGGGACTAGTATAGAACCGACCCTCTCACGACAGGAACTCAGGGAGTACTTCATGCATCAGACCACGGCGCAGCTCGGAACGATGTTGGGAACACTGCAAACCACACTAGAGGTCCCAGGCGAACCGACGAACATCGCAATGGTGCTCGCGCTTGCGTTGGTGGGCTGCCTGCTGATTGTGTGGTGGGCGGCGTATTCGCGGCCGATGCACCTCGCACTTGGATTTGCGACGACGGCGGTCTTGTGGTTCCTCGGGTACATCGCGATGTTGTCGCCAGGCCTCGCTGCGGGGGAGGTGCTCTTCGCGCTCATGCTCCTTGTCGTGTTCTGTGGGGGATTTGTCGCAGCGCGCATGGGGGTCGATGCAAACGGTGCGCGGATCATTCCGTTCCGTGTCGGATTTGCGTCCGCGACTGCGAATGTGCTCGTGCTGGGGGCGTTCCTCCGTTCAAACGAAGACGCGGGTCGATTCACGCCGATTTTGTATGTGCTCGGGCTCTACGGGAGTTCGGTGCTCTTGGCTTGGCTGGGCGGTGTTGTCGGGAAGCGTGGCTCAGATTCGCAGCGACGCGCACCGAGTCCCGTTGGTCTCTTCGCGATGGTCGCCGCAGGCACGGTGTTCCTAATGCTCATCACGGGTGGGTTGGTGACGAGTTATGAGAGCGGACTTGCAGTACCGGATTGGCCCAACTCCTTCGGCCACAACATGCTGCTGTATCCGATTAGCGAGATGACTGGAGGCATCTTCTGGGAGCATGCGCATCGGCTTTACGGCATGCTCGTGGGGACGAGCGTGTTGGTGTTTTTCGTGGTCCTCATGCGCGGCGAGAAGCGCGGATGGATTCGCACACTCGGCGCGATCGCACTCCTTTGCGTGATTGTGCAAGGCGTCCTCGGCGGCTTGCGAGTCACGGGGAGTTTCACAAGTGCTGTCGAAGGCGCATCACTCGCACCGAGCCTGCTCCTCGCCATCGTTCACGGCACCTTTGGTCAGATTGTCTTCGCGCTCCTCGCGGTGATTGCTGTGGTCACGAGTCAGCGATTTCGCGACATGCTCCCGCGAGTGCGCGAGGGCGCGTCGCTCGATCGCGCCTTTACGGCTGCGTTGTGCGTCTTGACGGTCATCCAGATCTCGCTTGGCGCGTGCTATCGCCACCTAACCATCCCTCCAACGGACGGCGTGAAGGGATCAACGCCCGCGTGGGCGATGCATTCACACTTGAGCGTTGGCGTGCTCCTCGCGATCTTCGGCATCCTCGTCTGCACACGGGCAATCGGTTTGAGTGACGGCGTAAAGCCCGTGCGCGCGATGGGCAAGGCGCTCCTGATGCTGTTCATCCTCCAAGTGTTCCTCGGCCTCGGCGCGCTCGTCTCGATGATGATGCGAAAGGGCGCGCACATCCCGACGCTCGAAGTGATCCTGACCACCTCGCATCAAGTCACCGGCGCTCTGATCCTGGCGCATGTCGCGATGCTCACGGCATGGACCCGCCGGGCGTTCTTGAGCGACGCAACCGACTAGGCGCTGAATCAGCAAGCGTTCAAGGCCCGCCTCACTACTCCACCGCACGCGACGGCTTCAGCGCTTCTTCAAGGGCGAGGAGGGCGTAGATCGTCGCGAGATCGGGTTTGCCTTCCTCCCAACGGGTCTCGTCGTTCTTCCAGGAGCCGTCTTCACGCTGGCGCGTGAGGAGCGCGTCGATCAACTCTC
>SXGT01011319.1_pt1 | contig 21858 bp, 24 predicted proteins | sample 3176221 | NCBI WGS metagenome assembly SXGT01 (sample SAMN11356862, study PRJNA531348) | freshwater metagenome | isolation source: freshwater sample F1-120 | place: China: Fuxian Lake, Yuxi | collected 2017-12-25
CATCTATCCCGCCGAGATCGAAGCGGTGTTGTACGCCCACCCGCAGGTGCTCGACGCGGCGGTGTTCGGGATCCCCGACGACGAGTGGGGCGAGCGCGTCCACGCGATCGTGCAGGCGAAACTCGGCGAGACGATCGACCTCGACGAACTGCGCGCCTTCGTCGAGGAGCGACTCGGCGGCTACAAGCGGCCCCGTGCCTACGAACTGCGCGACTCGTTGCCCCGCACCGACAGCGGCAAGCTGCTCAAACGGGTTCTGCGCGACGAACACTGGTCCGGCCGCGACGCCGCGGTCTGACCACATCGATCACCCACTACCGTCGCTGCGATGAGCCGCCGCGACGAGTCCGTGCGGGGTCGTCGGCGCTGGCCGTGGTTGGTCGCCGGATGTGTCACCGTCGGCTTGCTGATCGCCGCTTACTTCCCACTCGTGTACTTCCCGAACTGGCGTCCGACGCCGCGAGCGGGCGAGCAACTCGCGATCGACGTGTCGCACTACCAGTTCGACATCGACTGGCGCGCGGTCGCCGACGACGGCGTCGACGTCGCCTACATCAAGGCCACCGAGGGCGGCGACTGGGTCGACGACTACTTCGCTCGCAACTGGGATCGCAGCGGCGCGGCGGGAATTCGCCGAGGTGCCTATCACTTCTTCACGTTCTGTCGATCGGGCGCCGAGCAAGCCGCGAACTTTCTGCGCACCGTGCCCGACGACCCCGCCGCCCTCCCGCCGATGGTCGATCTCGAGTACAACGGGAACTGCTCGGACCGGCCCGAACCCGTCGAGTTCCGCAAGCAGCTCGAAGAGTTCATCCGAATCGTCGAGGACGCCCGCGGCGCTCGGGTGTTGATCTACGTGATGCCGGACTTCGATCGAAATTACGGCGTGCTCGAGCACTTCGACGGGCCGACCGCGCAGCGCAAGATCTGGTATCGCCCGACGAACGATCGATGGTTGCTCTGGCAGGCGACGAGTTGGGGCAACATCGACGGCATCGACGGCCCGGTCGACATCGACATCTGGCGCGGCGACTGACGAACGTGTCACGTCACCGCGCGACTTTCGTGCTGCGTTGGTGACAGGTTTGCCGGGAGTCGCGCTCGTCGTGTTCTTGTCACGTGCGCGCGCGAGTTTCGTGCTGTGGCGGTGACGAGATTGATTCGGCGAGGGCGAAGATCGGGAGGTTCGAGGGCCGGACTGGCGTGCCCATTAGGGTCCGGCGCCGATGGCCACTCTCTCCGAAGCAGAATCCAAACGTCGGCTCGCGGCGCTCGGCGTTCCGATGCTCGACGAACGAACGGTCGATACTGCGTCCGAGGCGGCGGCGGCTGCCGAATCGATCGGCTTCCCAGTCGTGCTCAAGCTGTGCGGCGACGCGATCGCACACAAGACCGAGCGCGGTCTCGTCCGGCTGAACCTCGCGAATGTCGACGCGGTCGAGGCCGCGGGCAGCGAACTCCTCGCCAAGGCGACCTCCGCCGACGGACCGGTCCAGCTACTCGTCGCGCCGATGGTTCGCGGCACGCGTGAGTTCATCGCCGGTGCGACCCGCGACGAGCAGTTCGGCCCCTGTGTGATGCTCGGCGTCGGGGGCGTGTTGGCCGAAGCGCTGGCCGACGTGCAGATCCGGCTGGCGCCGATCGATCGTGTCGACGCGGAGGAGATGATCGAACAGCTCGCGACGCAGAAGCTGCTGGGCGACTTTCGCGGCGAGCCCGTGGTCGATCGGAGCGCTTTGTGCGACGTGCTCCTCGGGCTCTCCGAGTTGATCGCGACCGACGATCGAATCGTGAGCGTCGACGTGAATCCGCTGATCGTCTCGCCGACCGATGGCCGTCCGATCGCGGTCGACGCGCTCGTGGAAGTGACGCCATGACTCGGGCCAACTTCGACGCGCTGTTCGATCCGCGGGGCGTCGTCGTCGCCGGGGCGAGCTCGCACCCCGGCAAGTTCGGATTCGTCGCACTGCACAACATTCTCGCCAGCGGCTACGCGGGTGCGATCGCGGCGACGAACCGCGAGGGCGTCGAGGTGCTCGGCGTGCAATCGGTCGGCGACATCGACGACCTCCCCGACGACACCTACGATCTCGTCTTCGTGTGCACGCCCGCGGCGGCGAACCTCGAGTTGCTTCGAGCGTGCGCTCGCAAGGGAATTCGTGCCGCGTTCGTCACGAGCGCGGGTTACGGCGAGGCCGGCGACACCGGCCGCGCGGCCGAACGTGAACTGGTCGAACTCGCCGACGAACTCGGCATCTTGCTCGCGGGTCCGAATGGTCAGGGCGTGATCAGCACACCGTCGAGCCTGTGTGCACAGATCGTGGCTCCGTACCCACCGGCCGGCCGCATCGGGATCGCGAGTCAGAGCGGGAACTTCGTGAGTTCCTTCAACAATCTCGCGACGGCCACGGGTATCGGCGTGAGTCGGGCGGTCAGCGCGGGGAACGCTGCGGCGGTGAGCATCGCGGACTACCTCGAGTTCTACGCCGACGACCCGCACACCGCGGTGTCGCTCGCGTATCTGGAAGGAGTGAACGACGGACGGGCGCTGTTCGAACGGCTTCGCGGTGTCGCGGCCCGCAAACCGCTCGTCGTGCTGAAGGGCGGCGCGACGAGCGGCGGCGCGCGTGCCGCTGCCAGCCACACCGGCAGCCTCGCCGCCGACGACACGGTGTTCGACGGCATGTGTCGGCAAGCCGGCATCGTTCGCGCCGTCGATGTCGAAGACGCGTTCGAAGCCGCGGCGACCTTCGCGACCCAACCGCGTCCACGGGGTCCCCGAACCGTCGTCGTCACGACAGCCGGCGGTTGGGGAGTCGTCACCGCCGACGCGATCACGCGAAGCGAACTCGAACTCGTCGTGCTCCCCGAGGACCTTCGGGCCGCGATCGACGAGAAGCTTCCGCCGCGTTGGAGTCGAAGCAACCCGATCGACCTCGCGGGCGGCGAGACGCGAGACACGATTCCCGAGGTGCTCGATCTGGTTGCGTCGCACGACGGCGTGGACGCGATCGTCTATCTCGGGCTCGGGATCCAGAGCAATCAGGCACGGCTCATGCGGGAAGGTCGCTTCTATCCGGATCACGGACTCGAGCGCATCGTGGCGTACCACGAGCGCCAAGACGCCCGGTTCGCGGCGGCCGCGGCCGAGATCTCGAGCCGCACTGGCAAGCCGATCCTCACCGCGACGGAACTCGCGATTTCGGATCGCGACAACGCCGGGCCGGCCGCGGTCCGCGAAAGCGGGCGCGTGTGTTATGCGACCTCGCAGCGCGCCGTCCGAGCGCTCGAACACCTGTGGCGTGACGCTCGGCATCGCGCTCGGCGCGGCCGGTAGCAGGTCCGATGGCGCTGACCCGCCGCGGCCGGATCGTCAGTGCCTCGCTCGGTGTCGTCCTCGTGGTGGGCGCGTCGACGGTGACGGCCGACGTTCTGCGGGTCGACGATCCGCTTCCCGACGCACCCGCCGTCGACGCGGTGGCAACGCCGTTGTTCTCAGGGCGTCGGGTACCCGAACTCTGGAGACGACGAGTCGCGGACTCGAATCTGCGGCGACGCCTTGTCGCCGCGGTTCCGACCGACGGATCGTGTGCCGTCGCGACCATCGACGGCGATCCGATCGGCCGAGTCGACGAGGACGCGGCGTTGGCGCCCGCCTCGACGATGAAGATCCTCACGGGTCTCGGCGCGCTCGACGTGCTCGGCGCGGACTTCCGCTACTCAACGAAGCTGGTCGGCCCGGCCGCTGACGCGAACGGAGTGATCGCCGGCGACGTCGTCCTGCTGGGTGGTGGAGACCCGACTCTCGCGACCCCGCGCTACGAGGAGTACGTGCGCGCCAACGATCGCTTCCGAACCGATCCGCTCACTCCACTCCAAGGTCTCGTCGACGTCTTGGTCGCGCAGGGCGTCGAGCGCATCGAAGGCGACATCGTGGGCGACGGCTCGCGGTACTCGGGACCGACCTACCTGCCGAGCTGGAAGCCGAACTATCGAACCGAAGGACAAGTCGGGCCGATCGGTGCGCTGACGGTGAACCATGGATACGCCGAGTTTCCGCCGCCGGTTCCTGTCGACGACCCGGCGCGCTACGCCGCCGAGCAATTCCTGACCCTGCTCGACCGGGCGGGCATCAGCGTCGAGGGCGATGCCATCGCCTCGGGCCCAGGTACCTCGGACGGAGCCGTGATCGCGACGGTCGAGTCGCCACCTCTCGGCGAGATCGTGGCCGGAATGCTCACGAGCAGTGACAACACGACCGCGGAGATGCTCGTGCGCGAGATCGCGCTCGCCCGCGGTCGCCCGCCGACCACCGAGGCCGGCGTCGAAGAGATCATCGCAACGCTGACCGCGCGATCGATTCGATCCGTTGGCGCCGCGGCGCTCGACGGTTCAGGCCTGTCGCCGGACAGTCGGCTCACGTGCGCGACCCTGATCGACGCCGTCGCGCTCGCCGATCCGGTGATCGATGCGGGCTACGCCGACGCCGGCCAGTCGGGCACGCTCGCGCTCCGGTTCGTCGGAACATCGTTCGAGGGCGTGCTCCACGCCAAGACGGGCCAGCTCAACGGCGTCGTCGGCCTCGCCGGAGTCCTGGACGCGACGCCGACTCGACCCGAGATTCGGTTCGCGTTCCTCGCGAACGGCGCATTCGATCAAGACGGCGGACAGGCGCTGCAGGTCGCGATCGTGGAGGCGCTGGCCACGTATCCGGAATCGCCGCCTGCCGACGCGCTGGTGACGGCCTCGGACGTCGACGGCTCCTCCGCCTAGTCTGCGCAGCCGATGCGCGAGAAGACCCCCAAACGCCAGGCCGAGGACTTCAAGGACCTCGTCGTCGCGTACGTCAAGCAAGAGACGGTCGACCCGATCAAGTCGTCGGGCAAGCAGATCGGCTTCGGGGTCGCGGGCTCGCTGGTCGTCGCGATCGGTGTTCTGTTCCTCGCGGTCGGCACGCTGCGGTTGGTCCAGACCGAAACCACTTGGTTCGACGGGCCGTGGACGCGTCTCATCGCCTACGTCGTCGTCATCGTCCTGCTCGCAGCGGGCGCGGCCGTTGCGGTGAGCAAGGCGCGACCCTCATCGACGAACCCGAAAGGCAAACGCTGATGACTCCGGCTTCGTCATCCCGCACCGGCACCTCGCGTTCGAGCGGCTCGCGCCCCGACGATCGGCCGATCACGCCCGACGATCTTCAGCAATCGCTGCGCGAGTTGGCCGGGCCCGTCAACGACGGCGTGCAACAAGCCAAGGCGACCGGTCTCGTCGTCGCGGTCGCGGTCGGTGCGGTGCTCGTCATCGGCGCGTTCGTGATCGGCCGTCGCAAAGGCCGCAAGCGTTCGACGATCGTCGAGATCCGACGGATCTGAGTCTCGAGCGACGATGCCGAAACTCGATAGCGCCTACTACGCGAAGCGCCTCCGATCGACGGCGTGGCGCCGCGGGCTGGGTGGCTCGAATCGGTACCTCGCGCTCGCGATCGGGCTCACCGGTCTTCGCGTGTTACGCCGGCTGGCGAACCCCAAACCCGAAGTCATCTACCGACACAAGCTCCAACCCGGCGAGGTCTGGCAGATCACGGCCCGCGCCTCCACCAAGTCTCGCTGAGTCACTCCCCGGATCGGACGCCGGTAGATTGCGGGCGCGATGAAGGTCCGACTCCGCAATCCGACGCGCGACATCGAGGTCTCCGGGCCGAAGACGGTCGGCGCCCTGCTCGCGCACTTGGCCGTCGTGCCCGAGTCGGTCATCGTCATCGTCAACGACGAGCTCGTTCCCCACGACGCGCGCCTCACCGACAGCGACACCGTCGAAGTACGCGCGGTGACGTCCGGCGGCGCGCAGTGAAGTGTCGCCGCTGCCGTCAGCCTGCGATCATCGACCTACGACGTCACAACGCGGCGTTCTGTACCGAGTGCTTCTGGCGTCACTGCCAAGAGCAAGTTCGCCGTGCCATCAAAGACTTCGACATGCTCGTACCCGGCCAGCGGGTGCTCGTCGCGGTGTCGGGTGGCAAGGACAGTCTTGCCCTCTGGCATCTGCTGCGAGAGCTCGACTACCAGGCTGAAGGCCTGTACCTCGGGCTCGGCATCGGCGATTACTCGGCCGAGTCGCTCCGCTACGCGCGGGACTTCGCTGCGAGGTTCGGCCTGGCGCTGCACGAGGTCGACCTCCCAGCGGACGCGGGCTTCGACGTTCCCGACGGGTCGCGCGTCGCGCGCCGCGCGCCGTGCAGTGCGTGTGGGCTGTCGAAACGGCACCTGTTCAACCAAGCCGCGCGCCAACTCGGATTCGATGTGGTCGCGACCGGACACAATCTCGACGACGAGGCTGCCGTTCTGTTCGGTAACACGCTGCGATGGGACGACGAGTACCTCGGACGCCAGTACCCGGTGCTTCCGGAGTCGGCGGGGTTCGTCAAGAAGATCAAGCCACTCGTGCGACTCGGCGAGCGAGAGATGGCTGCGTACTGCGTGACGCAACGCATCGACTACGTGCTCGACGAATGTCCGATGGCGGTCGGCAACCGCCATCTGCACTACAAGGAGTTGTTGAACCAACTCGAGGAGCACTCCCCGGGGGCGAAAGCCGCGTTCTTGTTCCACTTCTTCGATCGGGCGCACACTCGGTTCGCCGACACCGTTCGCGACGAACAGGAAGCGCTCGAGCCCTGCACAGTGTGTGGGTCGCCGACTCCCGGCGGGGTGTGTGCCTTCTGCCGGCTGCAAGAGCGAGCGACCAGGTCCGAGGCAGTGCCGGTGACGATCGGACGGAAGTCGCAGTGACCAGATTGCTTCGAGCCGGCGAACGCGTGCTCCTCATCGACTCGAAACGGCGGCGTCACCTCATCACCCTCGTCGAAGGCGGTGCGTTCCACTCGCACGCCGGCATCTTGTCCCACGACGATCTGATCGGCGGCGACGAGGGCCGAACCGTCCGCACCACGATGGGTCAGCGCTTCATCGCGGTCCGACCGACGTTGAGCGAGTACGTCCTCGAGATGCCACGGGGCGCGCAGGTCATCTACCCCAAGGACATCGGTCCGATTCTCATGTTGGCCGATGTGTTTCCTGGCGCGAACGTGCTCGAATCCGGCTTGGGCTCGGGTGCCTTGACGACCGCCTTGCTCCGTGCCGTCGGCCCGACCGGTTCGGTGGTCGGTTATGAGATTCGCGACGACTTCGCGAACCGCGCGACCCGCAACGTCGAGGCTTACCTCGGTCCGGATCAACCGCTGCGCGTCGAAGTTCGCGACATCTACCAAGGCATCGACGAGTGCGATCTCGACCGCGTGCTGCTCGATCTTCCCGAACCGTGGCAAGTCGTGCCCCATGCGGCGAAGGCATTGCGACCGGGCGGGATCTTGTTGTCGTATCTCCCGACGATCATTCAGGTCGCTCGGCTGCGCGAAGCCCTCGAGGATTCGGACTTCGGAATGGCCGAGACCGTCGAGGTTCTGCAGCGAGGGTGGCACATCGAAGGCCCATCGGTGCGACCCGACCATCGCATGGTGGCTCACACCGGATTCTTGACCCACGCGCGGTTGCTCGTACCTCCGGAACCGCAGGTCGTAACGCCGACACCCGAGGTGCCGGCCGCCGAGTGAACCTCCTCGACTTCGCAATCATCGTCGCCGCCTGCACCGCGGCACTCGGCGGATGGCGACTCGGCGTCACGACGCGAGTGTTCGCCTGGTTGGGAGTCGGACTCGGCTTGCTCGCCGCGATTCCGTTCGTCGCCGACGTCGTATCGCGCTTCGGCGGCGACGACGCCGACACTCGGGTCACGGTTGCCCTCGTTTTCGTGGTGTTGTGCGCTGCGATCGGGCAGGCGATCGGGATCCTGCTCGGCAACGCTCTGCGCAAGCGTCGTCCCGTGGCCCACCTTTCGGCCCGGGAGCGGATCGGCGGGGCCGCGCTCGGTGCGACCGGCGTGTTCGTCGTCGTATGGATGTTGTTGCCGTCGCTCGCGGTGGCGTCGGGTTGGCCCGCCGCCGCGACCCGCGAGTCGTTCTTGGTGTCGCTGATCGAGGCGGGTCCAACGCCGCCCGCGGTGTTCGAGGCCTGGGGTCGAGAGGTCGCCGACGCACCGTTCCCCGAGGTGCTCGATCGCGAAGACGAACCTCCCGACCCGGGATCTGTCCCCGAACGGGGGATCGACCCGGAGTTGATCGCGAGCGTTCGTGCGTCGGTGGTGCACGTGACCGGCGTGGCCTGCGACTCGATCATCGACGGATCGGGCGTCGTCGTCGAGCCGGGAATCGTCATCACGAACGCGCACGTCGTGGCGGGTGAAGCCCGAACTTCGATCATCGATGCGAGCGGCATTGAATACGAGGGATCGGTGGTGATGTTCGACGCGGAGCACGACCTGGCCGTCGTCGCCGTCGCCGGGCTCGACCGTCCGCCCCTTTCGGTCCGCGACGCACAGAAGGGGTCGATCGTCGGAATCTTCGGGTACCCCGCCGGTGGGGAACTGCGCGTGTCGCCCGGACGGGTCGGTGAGACGATCCGGGCGACGGGAACCGACATCTACCGACGCGGTCGGTCGGATCGTCGGGTGGTCGTGCTCGCCGCTGAGGTGGTGCCCGGGGACTCAGGTGCGGCGGTGATCGACGAGCGCGGTTCGGTCGTGGCGATCGTGTTCGCGACCGACCCGGCGTCGCCCGATACCGCCTACGCGTTGGCGCGCGAAGAGATCGACGCCGCGTTGAGCAGAACTCGGATTCGCCGAGGTGCCGACACGATGGGATGTGTCGGCTGAACCGCGAACGGTCAGTCGGCCTCGATGAAGATGCACTCGCCGGGGCACTCTTCGGCCGACTCGACGACCGCGTCGGTTTGACTGTCGGGGAAGTTGGCAAGACCCTCGGCGCCGCCCGGGTTGGAGAAGACCTTGTCGCCTTCCTTCACGTAGGCCAGACCATCGTCGAGCAACGTGAACACGTCAGGGCAGATCTCTTCGCAGAGACCGTCGCCGGTGCACAGATCCTGGTCGATCCAGACCTTCATCGCGTTGTTTCCTCACTTGCCGGACGGGTGGCCGATAAGAGCTGACCGCAAGACCGTATCGGATGGCTCGGGGCCACCCTGAACCGAAACGGTGAATGCCAGTGGCGGGGCCGGACCCGGACATAGGGTCGGCGGGGACCGAGGAGGTGCTCATGGCGCCGGTGCGAGACGGTGGCGAGACCGAGGCAGAGGCCGACCGATCCGCGACCCGCGGAGCCGCCGATGGTGACGACGCGGAGTTCGACCGGGGCGACGTCGTGGCGCTCCAGGAGCAGATCGCGACGCTCGAAGAAGAGATCGGCGTGCTGCGTCGGCGTTTGCAGGACGCGCCCAAGCGGGTCCGCACGCTGGAGGAGCGCCTGCTCGAGACCAAGGGCCAGCTCCAACAGGCGGTGTCGCAGAACGAGAAGTTGTCGGCGACGCTGCGCGAAGCGCGCGAGCACATCGCGGCGTTGCGCGAAGAGGTCGAAAAGCTCACGATGCCGCCGAGCGCGTACGGGATATTTCTCGGCGCCAACGACGACGGCACGGTCGACGTGCACACCGCCGGTCGCAAGATGCGCGTGAGTGCGCATCCCGAGATCGAGGTCGACGACCTCGTGCGCGGACAAGAAGTCGTGCTGAACGAGTCGCTCAACGTGGTCGAAGCCCGACCGGGCGACGGCGCCGGCGAGATCGTGACCTTCCGGGATCTGCTCGACGACGGACGTCGGGCCATCGTGATCGGGCGCGCCGACGAAGAGCGGGTGTGCGAGCTTGCCGATTCGCTCGCCGACGTGAAGCTGCGAGCCGGCGACCATGTGTTGCTCGACTCGCGTTCGGGGCTCCTACTCGAAAAGCTGCCGCGGCCCGAGGCCGAAGAGCTCGTCCTCGAAGAGGTGCCCGACGTCAGCTACGACGACGTCGGCGGACTCGATGACCAGATCGAGATGATCAAGGACGCGGTCGAACTCCCGTACCTCTACGGCGACCTGTTCCGCGAACACGGTCTGCAGCCGCCGAAGGGGATCTTGTTGTACGGCCCGCCCGGCTGCGGCAAGACGCTGATCGCCAAGGCGGTCGCGAACAGTCTGGCCAAGCGCGTGGCCGAGAAGACCGGCAACGCGCGGACCAAGAGCTACTTCTTGAACGTCAAGGGCCCCGAGCTGCTGAACAAGTACGTGGGTGAGACCGAACGCCAGATCCGCATGATCTTCCAACGTGCCCGCGAGAAGAGCGAAGAGGGCGTGCCGGTCATCGTCTTCTTCGACGAGATGGACTCCCTGTTCCGCACGCGCGGTACCGGGATCAGCTCCGATATCGAGTCGACGATCGTCCCGCAGTTGCTCGCAGAGATCGACGGCGTCGAGAGCTTGAAGAACTGCATCGTCATTGGTGCGTCGAACCGTGAGGACCTCATCGATCCGGCGATCCTGCGGCCGGGCCGCCTGGACGTGAAGATCAAGATCGAGCGTCCCGACGCCGACTCGGCGCGCCAGATCTTCCATCAGTATCTGACGATCGAACTCCCGATCGCCGAAGACGAGACGAAGAAGTCGCGTGGTGACGGCGTCAAGGCGATCGGACGCATGATCGACGCTGCCGTCGACGCGATGTACGACACCGGCGACGACAACAAGTTCCTCGAGGTGACGTACCAGAACGGCGACAAGGAGATCCTGTTCTTCAAGGACTTCTCGTCGGGCGCCATGATCGAGAACATCGTTCGACGTGCCAAGAAGCTGTCGATCAAGCGCGCGATCGCGGGCGGCGGCAAAGGAATCTGCACCCAGGATCTCCTCGACTCGATCAAACAGGAGTTCCGCGAGCACGAAGACCTCCCGAACACGACGAACCCCGACGACTGGGCGAAGATCTCCGGTAAGAAGGGCGAGCGGATCGTGTACGTCCGCACGATCGTCCAACGTGGCGAAGAAGCCAAGGGCGGCCGTCAGATCGAACGCGTCACCACCGGCCAGTATCTCTGATACCGGGTTCCGTGGGGCGAGCCGCCGACCGTCGAAAGGCCAATTCCGACGCGCGCGCGGTTCGACAGGCTGGCAGATCCATTGCGGCGGTTTTCGCCTCCGCGATACCTCGGGGTCGGCGGCGGTGAGAGACGAGCCGACGCGCATGACCAACCCCTACGCTGCGAACGTGGCGGTTCCGAAGCGGTTCGGCGTTCGTTCCGTCCGCCGGGTCGGAGGATTCGCTCGAGCGCTCTTGCTCAGTGCCGTGATCGCGTTCGCGATTCGGGTGGGATACGCCTGGACTCGATCCGATACCCAGCCGGTCGGTGATTCGCTCGTGTTTCATGAGGCCGCGAACGCACTCGCCGACGGCGAAGGCTTCACGAAGTCGGTGTACATCCGCGACGGGGGACTGGTCGTCGATCCGGCAAACCCCGAACCGTCGGCGAACCCGCCCATGGGCGTCGTCTATTACGCAGCGGGATCGATGCTCGGACTGCGCGGATTCTCGCAGCACATGGTGTGGGCCTCGCTCGCCGGGACGGCGACGGTCGCGCTCGTGGGACTGCTCGGCCGACGTCTCGTCGATGCGGCCACCGGCTTGGTCAGCGCGCTGATGGCAGCGCTCTACCCGAGCCTGTGGTCGTGGGACGGATTCGTCACCTCCGAAACCCTTGCGGCGATGCTCGCGGTCGCGGTCGTGCTGGCCTCGTTGCGGTATGGGGAGGCGCCGTCGCGCCTTCGCGCCGCGATTGTCGGGCTTCTCGGGGGCGTCGCGCTGCTCACCCGCAGCGAACTCGCGCTCTATCTCCCCTTGCTGTTCGTTCCGTTGGTGATCGCCGATCGACAACGGTCTTGGCGGGCCCGGCTTGCCACGGTCGGGGCAACGGCAGCGATCGCGCTTTGTGTCTTGACCCCGTGGTGGATCTACAACGCAGGCCGATTCGAGCATCCCGTGCTGCTCACAACCGGTTTCGGTCAGACGTTGGCCTCGGCGAACTGTGACGTCGCCTACCAAGGCGAGTACATCGGCTATTGGAGCCTCGGGTGCAACCTCGATGTCGCAGCGAGTGAGGCGATGCCGAGCGCTCCTGACCAGACCGAAGCTGATCGCGTGTATGCGTCAGCGGCGACGCGCTATCAGGGTCAGCACCGAACCCAGCTCCTCACCCGGGTCATACCGGCGCGGGTCGGTCGGGTCTTCTACTTGTTCCGTCCGTTGCAACAACTCTCGCTCGATCGCGACATCGAAGGCCGAGAACCGTTCGTTGCTGCGTCCGCGTTCTGGTCGTACTGGGCATTGGTCGTGCTCTCGGGATTCGGTCTTCGGGTCCTACGTCGAAGCGGCGCGCGGCTGTGGCCACTCATCATGCCGTTCGTCGTCGTCACCGCCGGCGTGGTGATGACGTTCGGAAACGTCCGCTACCGCGCAACGGCCGAACCCTTTCTGTGCGTGGCGGCCGGGATCGGCCTGACGGCAATTGCTCGCCGCGCCGTTCGAACGCGGCTGCGACTGTCGGATGCCGGCGACTCCACGAACCCCTAGGCTCGCGGCGTGGCCGTACCCAAGCTGTGTGGGATCGAGACCGAGTACGGCGTGGTGCTGCGGGGGGCGGCCGATCCGAACCCGGTGCTTGCCTCGTCGCTGTTGATCAACGGCTTCGTCGATCAGCGTCGTATCGGGTGGGACTTCGAAGACGAGTCTCCCGGCACCGACGCTCGCGGCTTCGCCCGCGACGGTGCGCAGCCGCCGGAAATCGAAACGCATCTCGTGAACGCCGTCCTCACGAACGGTGCTCGCTATTACGTCGACCACGCGCATCCGGAGTATTCGAGCCCCGAGTGCAGCGATGCGCTGCAGGTTGTGTTGTTCGACAAGGCCGGCGAGCGAATTCTCGCTCGATCGATGCAAGCGGCGCGGCGACTCGTCGGCGAGGGTCAAGAGATCGTCGTCTACAAGAACAATTCCGATGGCAAAGGCAACAGCTACGGCTGCCACGAGAACTACCTCGTCGATCGGGCTGTGCCCTTCGTGCAGCTCGTCCGCAACCTGATCCCGTGGTTCGTCACCCGACAGGTGTTCTGTGGTGCGGGCAAGGTCGGGAGCGAGAACGGTGCCGACAAGGTCGATTTCCAGATCAGTCAGCGTGCTGATTTCTTCGAAGAAGAGGTCGGTCTCGAAACCACCTTGAAGCGCCCGATCGTCAACACGCGCGACGAACCGCATGCCGACCCGCAGCGATATCGACGGCTTCACGTGATCGTCGGCGACGCGAACCTCTGCGAGGTCTCGACGTTGCTCAAGGTCGGCACGACCGCGATCGTGCTCGCGATGATCGAAGACGGTTTCGTGACCAAGGATCTCAGCGTGTCGAATCCGGTGCCGGCGATTCGCCAGGTTTCGCACGACCTGACCCTGCGACGCTCGCTGGCGCTGGGCGACGGGTCGCGGGCGACCGCGCTCGAACTGCAGTGGGAGTTCCTCCGACTCGCCCGCAAGTACGCCGACGATTGCGGTCTCGAAGCCTGCGGCGGAGACGCAATCGGCTTCATGGTGCTCGATCGCTGGGAGCAGACGCTCGCGGCGCTCGAACGCGATCCCTTCGAGCTCGACGGAGTTCTCGATTGGGTCACGAAGCGCAAGTTGCTCGAGGCCTACGCCGAACGCGACGACCTCGACTGGCGAGATGCGAAGCTGGCGCTGCTCGACCTCCAGTATCACGACGTCCGCCCGGATCGATCGCTGTACGAGAAGCTCGTCGCCGCGGGCAAAGTCGAGCGAGTGCTCGATGAGGCCGACGTCGTGCAGGCGATGGTCGATCCACCGCCGACCACCCGTGCCTACTTCCGCGGAACCGTGTTGCGGCGTTGGCCCGATGCCGTCGTCGCTGCGAACTGGGACAGTCTCGTCCTCGACGTGGGCACCGATCCGTTGCGGCGCATCCCCATGATGGAGCCCACCCGGGGCACGGCCGAGCACGTCGCCGCGCTGTTCGATGCCGTTCGCACCCCGCGTGACCTGGTCGAACGCCTCCAAGGCTGAGATCGCCCCCGGGCGTCGGCGCCAAACCTGCAACTCGCGCCGGTGGGGTGCCGATAGGTGCATAGGATCGCCAACGGTCCGCCGAGGAGGGTTTCCCCAACCATGGCCGAACGTGAGCGCAAGCAAAAGCCTGCACCGCAAAAACGCGACGACGAGGTCGCCGAAGCCGCCGCGCCCAGCGAGAAGGGCGAGAAGCTGAAGGACGAACTCGACGACCTGCTCGACGAGATCGACTCGGTCCTCGAAGCGAACGCCGAAGACTTCGTCCGCTCCTACGTGCAAAAGGGCGGCGAGTAACCCGCCGCCCACCCCGACGCCACCTAGATTCCGCGCCGATGGTCGATCACCCGCTCCCGTCGTTCTCCCCGGCAATCGATCCGGGGCCGTCGTTCCTCGAGTTGTTGCGGCGCGTGCAACCCGACTCGATGCCCGGCGTCGGGCTCGACACTCCGGGCACCGGCATCGTCGAGATCCCGCACGCGACGACGGTCGTCGCGATCCGATTCGATGGCGGGGTGATCCTCGCCGGTGATCGGCGCGCGACCGCCGGCTACACGATCGCCGGGCGACGCATGGAGAAGGTGCAGCCGGCCGACGACTTCTCGGGTGTTGCGATCGCCGGTAGTGCGGGTCCGGCCGTCGAGATGATCCGACTGTTCCAGACCCAGCTCGAGCACTACGAGAAGGTGCAGGGCGACCAACTGAGCCTCGAAGGCAAGGCCAACCAGCTCGCGCAGTTGGTCCGAGCCAACCTCCCGGCCGCGATGCAGGGCTTCGTCGTGGTTCCGTTGTTCGCGGGATTCGACCAACGACGCGAACGCGGACGGGTGTTCACCTACGACGCCACCGGTGGGCGTTACGAGGAACTCGACTTCGCTGCCACCGGCAGCGGATCGGTCCACGCCCGGAACTGGATCAAGGGCGGGTGGTCCGAGAACCTCGGTTCCGACGCCGCGGTCGCGCTCGCGATCCGCTCGCTGTTCGCCGCCGCCGACGAGGACGTTGCGACCGGCGGCCCCGACCTCGTCCGACGCATCTACCCGACCGTCGCGGTGATCGACACCGACGGATACCGAGCCCTCACCGACGACGACATCGAACAACGGAGCCAGGAGTTGCTCGGCGGTCCCGAGCGAGGGGGAGTCCGATGAGCACTCCGTTCTACGTCTCGCCCGAACAGGTCATGAAGGACCGCGCCGAGTACGCGCGGAAGAACATCGCCCGCGGGCGCGACCTCGTCGCGATGTGTTGCGCCCCTGGCGTGCTGCTCGTTGCCGACAACCCGAGCAAGACGCTTTCGAAGATCAGCGAGATCTACGACCGCATCGCATTCGCGGCCGTGGGCAAGTACAACGAGTTCCAGATGCTCAAGGTCGCCGGCATTCGCGCCGCCGACCTGAAGGGATTCAGCTACAGCCGCGAAGACGTCTCGGCCCGCGAACTTGCGAACTCCTACGCCCAGACGCTCGGCCAGGTCTTCACGCACGAGATGAAGCCCTACGAGGTCGAACTGCTCGTCTGCGAAGTCGGACCCACCCCCGACGACGACGAGCTGTACCACATCTTCTACGACGGGGTCGTCATCGACGAACACGGTTGCTCCGCGATGGGCGGCAACGCCGAGTCGGTACTCGAAGCCTTACGCGAAGGGTACGACGTCGATGCTGATCTGCAGTCTGCGGTGCGTTTCGGGGCACAGGTACTCGGCGGTGACGACGGACCCCTCGCGGCCGCGCAGCTCGAAGTCGCGCTGCTCGATCGCAGCAGGACTCGGCGAACCTTCCGGCGGATCAAGAACAGTGAGCTCGACGCGCTGCTGAGTTAGCGCGACGACACCAACCCCATGGACCGGCGGATCTTCGGGATCGAGAACGAATACGGGGTTACCTGCACGTTGCGGGGTCAGCGCCGCTTGAGCCCCGACGAGGTCGCTCGATATCTGTTCCGGCGGGTCGTTTCGTGGGGCCGTTCGTCGAACGTGTTCCTCGAGAACGGTGCGCGTCTCTACCTCGACGTGGGCAGTCATCCCGAGTACGCGACCCCCGAGTGCGACTCGTTGCTCGACCTGGTCGCGCACGACAAGGCGGGTGAGCGAATTCTCGAGAACCTCGTCGCCAGCGCCGAACAACGACTGCGCGAAGAAGGCATTCGTGGCGAGGTGTACCTGTTCAAGAACAACACGGACTCGGCCGGCAACAGCTACGGATGTCACGAGAACTACCTCGTCGAACGCGAAGGCGATTTCGCCAAGGTCACCGACGTGCTCATTCCGTTCTTGGTGTCGCGCCAGATCTACGCCGGTGCCGGCAAGGTGTTGCAAACCGCCCGCGGGGCGATGTTCTGCATTGCGCAGCGCGCCGAACACATCTGGGAAGGCGTGTCGTCGGCGACCACCCGATCGCGTCCGATCATCAACACGCGCGACGAACCGCACGCCGACGCCGAACGATTCCGGCGGCTGCACGTGATCGTGGGCGACTCGAACATGAGCGAGTACGCGACCTATCTGAAGTGCGGCACGACCTCGATCATCCTGAAGATGCTCGAAGAAGATGGCGCGCCCTGGCGCGACCTCACGCTCGAGAACCCCATTCGAGCGATCCGTGAGATCAGCCACGACATCACCTGCCGACGTCGGGTTCGGCTGGCGAACGGTCGCGAACTGTCGGCGTTCGAGATCCAGAGCGAGTACCTCACGCGCGCGTTGAAGTTCGCGAAGCGTCGCGGGCTGCCCGATCAAGAACAGCGGGCGCTCGACATGTGGCAGCACGTGATGTCCACGATCGAACGCGACCCCCTCGAACTGCGCACCGAGGTCGACTGGGTGATCAAGCACCACCTCGTCGAGGCGTATCGGGCAAAACACGACCTGGCTTTGGCCCACCCGCGGGTCGCGCTGGTCGATCTCGCGTATCACGACGTCACTCGTTCGCGGTCGCTCTACTACAAGATGGCCGACCGTGGGCTCGTCGAACGGCTCGTCGACGACGAGGCCATCGAGTTCGCCGTCGACAACCCGCCCCAAACCACCCGCGCGCGCTTGCGCGGTGCCTTCATCAAACGGGCGAAGGAACGAAAACGCGACTACACGGTCGACTGGGTTCACCTGAAGCTCAACGACCAGGCTCAGCGAACGGTCCTGTGCAAGGACCCGTTCAAGTCGCGCGACGATCGCGTCGAGCGGCTCATCAACTCGCTCTGAAGCCCTGTGAGGCGTCAACTAGCAACACATTGTCTTGCTGGTTGACGCCTCACCGGTGCGCGTACGCTCCGATCCGATGGTGGCGTTTCGCTCTGGGGTGGTCCGCGAGATTCTGGGCGAACGGCGCGGGTTGCAGAAGATCGGCGTCGAGATCGCCGGGAAGTCGGCGCGTGCCTACGTGTTGACCGACGTGATCGGCGACGTTGCCGTCGGCGACCCTGTCGTGTGCAACACCACCGCGGTCGACCTCGACCTCGGAACCGGCGGTTGGCACGTCGTGCACTGGAACCTGGCTCGATCCGAGTTCGTGGCGCCGGGTCCCGGTCACATCATGAAACTGCGCTACACGAGCCTGCAGTCCGATGTCGGCAGCACCGAGGAACACACACCCGCGCTCGCCGATGTGACTGACTGTGCGGGTTTGCCGGTCGTCGCCGCCGGACTGCACAGTCAGCTCGCCGGCGTGTCGGTCGGCATCCGATCCCGCGCCCCGCACGCGCGGATCGCGTACGTCATGACCGACGGAGCCGCGCTGCCGCTCGCGTTGTCGGACCTCGTTCACGAACTCCGAAGCCGCGACCTGATCGACGTCACCATCACGTGCGGCCACGCGTTCGGTGGTGACCACGAAGCGGTGTCGCTGGCGTCGGCACTGGCAATCGCACGCCACGTCGAACGGGCGGACATCGCAATCGTCGCGATGGGGCCGGGCATCGTCGGCACGGCGACCGCCCTCGGCACAACCGGGCTCGAACTCGCCACGATCATCGACACCGCGGGCGCGCTCCTCGGCCGGCCGGTGGTCGCGCTTCGCACGAGTGACGCCGATCCTCGTGACCGCCATCGCGGCATCAGCCACCACACGCTGACTGCCCTCGGGCTCGCCGCCCGCGGCGCGACGATCGCCCTGCCTGCGAACGCCAGCGCGCTGCGGGCCGAAATCAGCGGCGAGGGCCGACTCGATCGTCACGAGCTCGTCGAGTGCGAGATTCCCGATGTCGTGGCTCGTTTCGACGAGCTCGGGTTACGCGTGACCTCGATGGGGCGACCCGCGGTTGCCGATCGGATCCTGCACGACTGCGCCGCCGCCGCGGGCGCGCTCGCGGCGGCGTTGGGCTTCGGCGACGCCGCGGCAGCCGAAATCCCGTCCGGCCCGTAGCCTGTCCCGGTGGCCAGTACCGACGGACCGAGCCGGAGCGAGCGGGTGCTGAACCTGCTCGCGTTCTTGCTCGACTCGCGTCGGCCGGTGCCGAGGCACGAGATCCTCACCGAGATTCCCGGTTATCCCGGCGGCGACACCGAAGCGGCGCGGCGCGCGTTCGAACGCGACAAGGAGATGCTGCGTTCGATGGGCGTCCCCGTCAAGGTGATCGCCGGGGCCGATGCCAGCGAGGCGGCGTACACGGTCGACCCCGACGAGTACTACCTGCCCGAACTCGGTCTGTCCGACGACGAGACGGCCGCGTTGCGGGTGGCGGTCAGCGCGGTGGCGCTCGGAACGGGCGCCGGCGAGGGTGCCCTGCTGAAACTGGGCGGTTTCGCGAGCGACACGACCGCGCCGATCGCGGCACTCCCGATCGTGCCGCAGCTCGCATCGCTGTTCGATGCGTTTCGGCGTCGGTGTGTGGTGACGTTCGGATATCGCGGTGAGCGACGCACCGTCGAGCCGTGGGCGTTGACGAGCCGACGCGGCCGCTGGTACCTCGTCGGCCACGATCGCGACCGCAATGCGCGCCGGACGTTTCGGGCCGACCGGGTCGGCGACGACGTCAAGTCTGGTCCGCCCGACGCCTTCGAGGTTCCGGACGACTTCCGACCCGACGATTCGGTTCGTGAGCAGGCCTGGAACTTCGGCGACGACGTCGTCACGGTGGAACTCGCCGTCGAGGCAGATCGAGCCGATGCGCTCGCCGAGCTACTCGGCCCCGATGTCGAACGACAGCCGATGCCCGATGGTCGGGTTCTGCTCCAGGTCGGTGTCGCGAATCCCGCCGCGCTCTTGCCGCTGTGTCTCGATCACGGCGAGCGCGTCGAGGTGATGGCGCCCGTGAGCCTTCGCCGCGACTTGATCGACTGGTTGCGTGCAATCGTCGAGCGCGCGTCATGAGTGCAGCGCCCGACCGAGCAGTACGCCGCCGGGTTCCGGGCGACGAGATCCGACGGATCCTCGCGCTGGTGCCGTTTCTGGTCGCGCACCCTGGCATCGCCAAACGCGACGTCGCCGATCGGTTCGGGCTCAGTCTCGACGAACTCGACGCCGACCTCGACCTCGTGTTGATGATCGGAGTGCCGCCCTTCAGCGGTGGCGACTACATCGACGTCGACGACGACGGCGAGCACGTGACGTTGCTCATGGCCGACTCCTTTCGGCGGCCGGTGCGGCTCTCGCCCGCCGAGGGCCTCGCACTTCTTGCGGCCGGTCGGGCGCTGCTGGCAGTGCCAGGTGCCGAGTCCGACGGACCACTCGCGAGCGCGCTGAGCAAACTCGAAGTCGCGCTCGGATCGCCCGAGTTGGTCGTGCAACTCGCGGCGCCGACGCATCTCGAGACCGTGCGGCGCGCGAGTGACGAGCGGCGGAGCATCGAGATCGAGTACCACGGTGCGACGCGCGACGAGACGACGACGCGGGTCATCGACCCGGTCACCGTGTTCTGTGCGGCAGGGGAGTGGTACGTCGATGCGTACTGCCACCGCGCCGACGCCGAGCGGTTATTTCGAATCGACCGCATTCGCTCGGTGCGGCCGCTCGAGTCGCATTTCGTGGCGGGCGACGACTCGACTGTCCTCGACGTCTATCGGCCCCGGCCGAACGACCCTCGCGTGACCATCGACCTCACGCCACGCGCGCACTGGGTGGCGGAGCGCTATCCGATCGAGAGCCAGATTCAACGAGACAACGGCAACCTGCGGGTCACCCTGGCGGTCACCGAGCCGGAGTTCCTCGCCCGGTTGATGCTGCGCCTCGGCCCGACCGCCGCGGTCGTCGATCCTCCCGAGTTGCGTTCGATCGCCCTCGACCCCGCTCGCCGGATCCTCGACCGCTACGGTGCCGCCGCCGAACACCAGCCACTCGGGAACCATCAGCCTCAAGGTGACGTTGGAGCAGCCGAACGTGAATGAAGCTGGCCCGCCGGGCCACACCGACGCCCTCGGCGGGAGCCCTCCGTTGTCCGACACGCTGCGCGAGACGATCGACTCCCGGGCCGACAAAGAGCTGTTGCCCGACGCCAACACGCGCCGCCGCCGCAAGCGCAGCAACGGCTCGAAGCTGCTCATCGAGTGGGTCGTGCTCATCGTGTCGGCGCTCACGATCGCACTGCTGATCAAGACGTTCTTGTTCCAGGCGTTCGTGATCCCGTCGGAGTCGATGTTCCCGACCTTGTGCGGTGGCGATCCCTGCGAGACCGACGACCGCATCCTCGTGAACAAACTCAGCTATCGCCTCCACGACGTCAACCGCGGCGACGTCGTCGTCTTCGCGGCGCCGCCCGGACGCGCCACCGACGACATCAAGGACTACGTGAAGCGAGTCATCGGCTTGCCGGGCGAGGAGATCGAGAGCCGCAACGGTCAGGTCTTCATCGACGGCAAACCGCTCGACGAGCCGTACATCAACGAGGCGTGCACGTCGCGTGGCGACCTCGGGTCCGCGATCGAACCGCAGACCATTCCGGCCGGACACGTCTTCGTCATGGGCGACAACCGGTGTCAGTCGAGCGACTCGCGGGTGTTCGGCCCGATCGACACCGACACGATCGTCGGACGCGCCTTCGTGCGGATCTGGCCGCTCAGCCGTTTCAAGTTCTTGTAGCTCAGCGGTTTCGTTCCGTCCACTCACTCAGCGTCGCGACGAGCCGATCCGGGCGGTCGCAGTAGACGGCGTCGATGCCGATCGCCATCATCGCTCGCAGGTGGCGCACCTCTTGTGCATCCCATGCGAATGCCAAGACGCCGAACCGGTGAAACAGCGAGACGAGACCGGCTGTCCATTCGGAGTGGTGGAAGTTCATCGCCTCGATTCCGGTGACCGACAAGTCGTGGGCGTGGCGTTCGATCGGCGTGGTGATCGTGCCGCGCAGCCGGCTGTGAACGAGATGCGCCGCCGTGCGCGGTCGCCACGGCACGAGAACCTCGAGGTCGGGGTGGCACACCCACAGCCGGTCGGTCGCGCCCGCGCTCGCCGCGACATCGAGCATCGGACCGATGACCTCGTCGTGCTTGGCGTCGATCGAGAACTGGTAGTCAGAACCGAGGGTGTCGTACACATCGGCCAGGCGTGGCACCCCGAACTCGGCGAGTTCGGCGGCGGAACTCTGCCGGACCTTCCGGCGGCGCAGCCCCTTGGTGACGGTGGCGTCGTGGACGCACACGACCTCCTCGTCGGCGCTCAGCCAACAGTCGGATTCGAGTCCGGGCGCACCCGCGTCGAGCGCGATCCGGAACGCGTCGATCGTGTTCTCGGGTGCTTCGAGGCGGGCGCCACGGTGTGCGAAACCCATGGTGACGGGCGGTCGGCCCGGGTCAGCCAGCAAGTCGGACAGTTCGGACATTGGTCACGCGCCGTGGTTGGTCGATCCTGGATCCTCAAGGCACCCCGGGTCCCTGCCGAAGGGATACCCGACACCGGCCGGGAGGGCCGGCGCAGGGGCTTAC
>SXGT01832654.1_pt1 | contig 21856 bp, 14 predicted proteins | sample 3176221 | NCBI WGS metagenome assembly SXGT01 (sample SAMN11356862, study PRJNA531348) | freshwater metagenome | isolation source: freshwater sample F1-120 | place: China: Fuxian Lake, Yuxi | collected 2017-12-25
ACCCCTGCCTTAAACCACTCGGCCACCCTTCCGTTGGTCACCTGATATAACAACTTCGGCTCCAGGGCGAGAGAGAATTTTATGTGTCATGGAGGCTTAGCGGCCAAAATGAGAGATTTTCGTTGAATAGATGCCTGTGAGAGATTTGGGCTCTTTCCTTGACGTAGCGCGTGGTAAAGAAGAGTTGAGAGTCCATAATGCCGCTGTTGACAATTCGGCATGTCTTGGCCGTTCCAATCGCTCTTCTTAATGCTTTAATCTGTCGAGGCATGCATTTTATGGGAACTGCAGTTCCGGTTGTCGTCAAAATCGAAGAATTGCGAAATTTTATTCGCGCGCGACGTCAAGAGGGAAAGTCAGTCGGGCTAACTCCGACCATGGGCGCTTTGCATGAAGGCCATCTCTCATTGGTTGAAATTCTACGTCAGCATGTTGACTGCGTGATTGTAACGATTTTCGTGAATCCAACGCAATTTAGCGTAAATGAAGATTTTGGACGCTATCCGCGTCAACTTACACAGGATCTTGAAAAACTTCTTGCGGTTAAAGCGGATCTCATGTTTGCGCCCTCTGTTGAGGAGATGTACCCATCAGATTTTTCAACTCGCGTCATTATCACCGGACCAGCTCAAGTTAACTTGGAAGATCGTTTTCGTCCGACTCATTTTGAGGGGGTTGCAACAGTTGTCGCTAAGCTTCTCAATCAAGCACAAGCTGATGTCGCTATATTTGGCGAGAAAGATTATCAGCAGCTGCAGGTTATTCGTCGCCTGGCACGCGATCTTGATCTATCGACACGCATCCTTGCTGGACCTACGCTCAGAGATGCCGATGGCCTCGCCTTATCGTCGCGAAACGTCTACCTTTCCAGTGATGAGCGCGCGAAGGCTCCGCAACTTTATCTCGCGCTGCGCAGTGCAGCTAGCCAGATTCTTAAAGGCGTGGAGATATGTGAGGCATTGAAACAATCCCGCGAGATAATTATGAAGGCTGGGATGCAGATCGATTATCTTGAGGCGCGCCATGCTGAGAGTTTGACGCCACTGAAGAGCCTGGTTGAAGGACCAGCTCGATTGTTGGTAGCTGCGCATCTTGGCAAAACAAGACTGATTGACAATATTGCCGTGTCGTGAGGCTGTTGTGTTTATCTAACATCATTATGCGCTCACTAGCTCCAAAGAGCTAACTTTGAATTTTGCCTTACCCGAGAGCTAGTCAACAATCTTTGGAATAATCTTTTGTTAAGCCAAAGTATATTTCAAAATTTTTTCGTAACACTTCATCGACTACTTTCATATCCACATTTAGCCCAAGATCTTGCATGCTGGTGACGCCAAGATGCTGCGCGCCGATACCACAAGGTACGATGCCGCTATAATGGGTGAGATCTGGGCAAATATTCAAAGCTACGCCATGGAAACTAACCCATTTCCGAATTTGTATTCCGATAGCCGCAATTTTATCTTCTGCGATTTCTCCATTGAGTCCTCGCGGTTTTTGTGGTCGCGGCACCCATACGCCGACACGTGCGTCATGTCTGATAGCTTCAATGCCAAATTCAGCCAGCGTGGCAATCAGCCAGTTTTCGATCGCGACGATAAAGGCCCGCACATCGCGGTGGCGGCGAGAGAGGTCGAGCATTAAATAAATAACGCGTTGACCAGGGCCGTGGTAGGTGAACATGCCGCCACGGCGACTGGCGTGGATCGGAAATCGCGCTTCAATGAGATCGCCATTCTTTGCAGAGGCTCCAGCAGCGTAAAGCGAGGAGTGTTCGAGAAGCCAGGCTTCTTCGTTCTCTTGATGATGGATGATTTGGCTGACGCGCAGCTCCATTTCCGCAAGCGCTTTTTGATAATCTATCAATCCCTCGCTGATACGCCATGCAACTGCTTGGGGGTCGTTAGTGGCAAGCAAAAATTGACTACTCTTTTTTTGAAGCTTTTCTGGCATGAAGTGCGCGCGGGGCTGAGTTTACAGAGCCTCTAACTAACACTTTTTACCCTTTTTTTCTCAAAGACATGGGCTTTTAGGCGCGGCTTGTCATTGCGGCGCCAATTTGTTAGAGCCTGCGCCCAAGCGCTTGGGGGGTTAACCAAGAGCTTTTGCGGCCGTGGCGGAATTGGTAGACGCGCTAGCTTGAGGTGCTAGTTGGGTAACACCAGTGATGGTTCGAGTCCATTCGGCCGCACCACTTCATGAGATTGACCCTGGAATATTTGCTGGGGTCAATCTCTGATCTCCTGATCATTCAGATAACAATTTAGTTGCTTAGATTAACTTCTTGCGCGGCTATATTTTCAATGTGTTTCTTTTTGTTTTGAGCCAGAGTTATGCGCGCCAAGCTTTTTTTCGATAATTGGCTCTGTGGTTGAGGACCAATTTGCATCTGCTTGTGTTAGGGGCGTCTCGCTTGGACCTGATACGATATGCACAATGTGATAGCCGCGCAATTTTAACTCGTGTAAAAACTCCGGGAGCATCTGCGCGGTTTGTAATTTTGAATCATGAAAAAGAATGATGCCTTTGCCAATCTTTTCTAGTCGCGACAGTGTCAGTTCGAGTTCTTCTTTTGGGGTCATTTGTTTCCAATCTGAGGCCCAGACATCTGAACCAAAAATTGTGTAGCCGCGCGAAATCATCCAGTCCTTTAAAACAGCCGTGTCGGCAAAGCCTGGAAATCGGAAAAATGGCGTCGTAGGCCCACCAGCCGCCTGATCCACTGCAGCGATGCCTTTATCTATATCCGCTTTGGCGCTTGCCTCATCCATCAGTCGGAGCGTGCGGGTTGGGTGGCTGTAGGAGTGGTGGGCGATACTATGACCATCTTTGACCGCGCGTTTAACAAGCGCAGGCATTTCCGAGGCATTGCGTCCAATCATAAAAAAAGTTGCCCGTACGCATTCCTTGGCAAGGGCGTTCAAGACGTCAGTTGTTGGGGCGGCTGGACCGTCGTCGAAGGTAAGGACAACCTCATGGTCCGCAAGTCCAAGGGTTTGGGGGTAAGTTTGAAGCCCAACGGCGGTCCCATTGGCGTTATTAATGGTCATGAGACGAGAAACGCCCAAGGTTTCTGAGCTGCATTCCGCATGCACGGTCGCCGCACCAAGGGCGAAAGAGAAAAAAACATAATTGAATAAGGATGAAAGTTTAAACATTGCGCTATTGCCAGTTTGCTTCCGCGCATTTGCGGGTTATGAGCCAGGAGCTCTTATAGCGCGGATTCGACCATGGCGCTCGATCAGGAAGAAAAAACGTCCGGCGCGGAGCATTTCCGTGAGGAGGGCGGGGGCCCAGACGCTGACTTCGTGTTTGAAGTCGAGGCGGCTGTTGCGCTGGGTAATTCGCAGCGTGTGCATGAACTTGTTGAAAATCTCCATGAAGCAGACCTCGGCGCGCTTATTGAGTCTTTGAGCCACGAAGCTCGGCCAAAGCTCGTCGAGCTGATGGGAGCTGACTTCGATTTCACCGCTTTGATGGAAATCGGAGATACGACTCGCGAAGACATTCTCGAAGAATTGCCTGTTAAGACTCTTGTCGAGGGCATGCGAGATCTAGAAAGCGATGACGCCGTCGCCCTGCTGGAGACGCTGGAGCCAGAGGATCAGGCTGAAGTTCTTCAAGCTTTGCCCGCACAAGAGCGCACCGTTCTGCGTCGCTCTCTGGATTATCCGGAGGACTCCGCCGGACGGTTAATGCAGACAACCTTAGTTGTCGCGCCTCCCTTTTGGACAGCAGGAAAGGTGCTCGATTTTTTTCGAGAAACTGAAGCGGATAACCTACCCGATAGTTTCTTTGAAGTTTTTGTAGTTGATCCAGCGCACCATCTCTTAGGTACAGTGTTTCTAGACGCATTGGTGCGCGCAAAACCATCCGCAAGACTTGATGAAATCATGCAGGCGGATCGCCGGCGGGTAAAAGCGACTGAAGATGGCGCTGAAGCCGCACGGCTGTTCGAACGCTATAATCTTGTCTCAGTTCCCGTCGTAGATGAAGCGGATCGGCTCGTTGGCGTTCTGACTATTGATGACATCGTTGACGTCATACAGGAACAGGCCTCTGAAGAAATCCTCGCATTGGGCGGCGTTAATCCTGAAGAGGAATTAACGGATAGTTTTTGGTGGATCGCACGGAGCCGTTTCAGCTGGCTATTTGTGAATATGATGACGGCTTTTATTACCTCATCAGTGCTCAAGGCTTTTCAATCAGAATTAGAGCAAATGGTTGCTTTGGCGGTGCTTGGGCCCATCGTAGCTGGTCAAGGCGGTAATTCAGCAACGCAAACCATGACAGTCGCCGTGCGCGCGTTGGCGACGAGAGAACTTACGCGCGCGAATGCGCTGAGAATCGTTATGCGTGAATTGGCGATCGGCGCGGTTAATGGTGCAGCCTTTGGCCTTGTAACGGGAATAGTAGCAGCAAATTGGTTCCAAAATGTTGGTTTGGGTCCAGTTATGGCTCTGGCGATGTTCACCAATCTTGTTGCGGGGGCTTTTGGGGGGATTGTTGTCCCCCTAGTGGCGGATAAGCTAGAATTTGACCCAGCCGTGGCCTCGGGACCCTTTGTCACCACGATTACGGATGTGGTTGGCTACGGCGCTTTCTTAACAATTGCCACCCTATGGTTTCATCTCCATTAAACTTATTCAGCGCGTTAACGCTACGTTACCGGATTTGAGGATAATTGACTGCATGCGCTCGTTATCAACTTTCCCTCGTTCCTTTTGTTCCGCCAGTCTCATCCTTGGCGCGGTGTCTTTATTAAGCGCTTGCGGCGGCGGTCTGGATCCAAGTTATAGTCGCGGCCATAAGTTCGCCACAAGCGCGCCGCTCACCAATACGAAAAAGGATCCAAGTTTTCTCGCTTATGCCGTTCCTGAAACAGAACTACATAAATTTCCGGCGACGCGTTCTGCCGAATTTCCTGTGCATGGTATTGACGTTTCAAAATATCAAGGCGATATTGATTGGGGCCAGGTGAAAGACTCCGGCGTCGCATTTGCTTTTATCAAGGCGACGGAAGGCGGCGATCGCACAGACTCTAAATTTCAATATAATTGGGCGGCAGCGAAAGCCGCTGGTGTGCCGCGCGGCGCTTATCACTTTGTTTATTGGTGTCGTCCGCCGCATGAAGAGATTGGTAATTTTATCGCCAATGTTCCTGTTGACTCTGAAGCCTTGCCGCCTGTGCTTGATGTTGAGGCGACGCCTGAGTCGAAGAGTTGTAAACGTACGCTTTATCGCGATGAGGCCTTAAGAGATATGCGCGCCATGCTGGAGCAGATGGAGCGCCATTATGGTAAGCGGCCGATCATTTACTCCTCAGTGGATTTTTATCAGGCGATCCTTCATTCGGATGCTTTGTCTGAATATCCAATTTGGGTGCGCTCGACGAAATACCATCCACAGGTACGCTATGGCGACCGTCGGTGGACGTTTTGGCAGTATCGTTCGGATGGGCGCATCGCAGGCATAGGTAATGCAGTTGATCAAAATACCTTCAACGGCTCTCAAAACGATTGGCAACGCTGGTTGGCCTCTCAAACCGGATTGAGCGCCGCGCCAGTTCAAGCAGCAAGGCATCTTGATGATCGCGGATCGAAACAATTGATTGAAGAAGATCCCGCGATGGTGCCGGCCGCCGATCAGACTAATAGTCCCCGCTGAGCCTTAGTAGGGCAGAGGTGGGGGTAGTCAGCCGCCTTTAATTGGTGTAATTGCCCGCATCATGAAATTTTCGCAGGCGGCGCGTTTGGCGCTTCCCAATGCGCTGGAGTGAGATAAATGGCTGTTCCAAAGAGAAAAACCTCGCCGATGAAGCGAGGCTTCCGTCGCTCGGCGGATGCGCTTAAAGCCCCGATCTATGTCGAGGACAAGGATTCTGGTGAATTGCGGCGCCCGCATCATGTAGATCTTAAGACCGGGATGTATCGCGGTCGTCAGGTCCTCAAGATTAAGTCGACCGAAGAATAAGATCTTTAAAAAACGGCCCTCATGGGCCGTTTTTTTTCACCGTTTTTTCTGCGCTGTCGCCAAGATTGGCAAGAGTAGCGCGCGCGGCGTCAATCTGGCGAAGAAGACCAGAAATTTATTAACGATGCCGGGAATAACAATCGTTTTACCTGCCATTAAACCGGTATAGCCTTGTTGAGCGACATCTCGCGCCGACAGCATAGCTGGTTTCATTGCGCCCATCGGACCTGAGAAATCAAAGCCCGCGCGCGCTTGGAACCCTGTTGCGACAGGGCCTGGACACAGGCAAGAAACCTTCACGCCAAAGGGTTTGAGTTCTTCTGCAAGGCCTTCAGTAAACGAGCGCACATAAGCTTTCGTCGCATAATAAATTGTAAAGCCTGGTCCTGGCATGAAGGCGGCGACGGACGCGACATTTATTACACCTCCTTTATGCCGGATGAGCTGCGGAAGAAATTCTAGCGTTAAAGCTGTAAGCGCTTCGCTATTGAGTTTTATAATATCGAGTTGTTCTGCAGCATTAAGTTCAGCAACACGTCCAATCAAACCAAAACCGGCATTATTGACAAGATATTGAATGCTCAGTCCCGCCGTGTTGAGTTGTGTGACAAGGAGTGCGACAGCGTCTGGCTTGATGAGGTCAAGTGCGATCACAAGGGGTGCTTTACCGCTTGTTGTTTTGATTTGGTCGGCTAAGGCTTGCAGCTTATCTTGTCTTCTCGCCACAAGCACAAGCTCATGACCATTTTCTGCAAAAACATGGGCGAGCTCTGCGCCAATACCATCTGACGCGCCAGTGATCAGCGTCACAGCGCGGTTTTGACTATCAAGACTCATATCCAGAATTCCTCAATTGACTATTGGTCTTCTGATGGTTGAGCATTAAGGCTTTCGCGCACAAGGCGTCTCAATTCAACGCGATCGCGCGTAGAAACGCCAAGTAATTCGGCAACGCGCCAGACAACATTTTCTTCAAATTCATGTACGGCGCCATCGGCATGCGCCATGTCCCATAACATGCCGACAACTTGAATTCGTCCATCTGCGTCAAGTCGACGTTTCAACACGCTGGTAAAGCGGTAGAGATCGACTGCCTCGCTTTCGCTTGCCTGTGCGGCAGAAATCAGCGTGCTGGCTTGAGCGGGGGTGAGGCCAAAACGCGCCTCTACAAGTTGTTGGATCCTGTGCCGTTCCTGTTGATCAAAATCGCCATCAATCGAGGCGATATGAACGAGCAAGGCCGCCGCTGCAAGCTGATAATCAGCAAGATCAATGGGTTTTTCCCGCTGACTTTCGCCGGTGAGTTCATCGATGAAGTTTTTTAACGCATCCAGCATTTTTAAGAGACCTCGGCGTCGCAGATGATTTGAGGAGGCGTTTATAGAGCAGGGCGTAGAGGTTGGATAGTTGCGGGAACGGGAGGAGATAAGATTAAGAGCTATATTTGCAGCGACTTAAATGAGCGATAGTTGTTTCATACTTCGGCGAGCAATGATCTTTTTGACCGCGTCCATAGCCTATTAATTCTGTTCAAATCCGCTTTTACGCAATTGGGGGCAAGACTGCTCAAGGCTTAATTTCTTTTACGAGAGCGCCAGAGCCCTGTGTTGATTAATTTCTGTTTCAGCTTTGTGAAAGGATTTTTGTAAAGTCTCTGGCCATTTGTGATCTTCTAGGCGTTGCGAGGGCAAACCGGGCCTAGGATAATCGTTGGCTGGATGAAATCGGAGCCAAGCTGTGGGTTAGAAGCGCTTGTAAACTGTGCGCGGGGACAAAAATTATTCTCCTAACAACAATTAATAAAGATATAAAGATTTGTTTATATCTTTATTGCCTTTGAGAGAATGTTTTGTTACAGAGAGCGCCCACGCTGGCAAAGGTTAGCCGTCTTGAGGCGTGAAGATACACCAGAATTAATTGCATCGTGCTGTTTTAAATAGGTTTTTCGTTACAGCACGCATGCGGAGACGCCGAACCGTCGGCAAAAAAAGAGGAAAAGAATGACCGCTCATTTCAATGATTATGCCGTGACCGATATTGCGCTGGCGGATTGGGGACGTAAGGAAATCGCTATCGCCGAAACGGAAATGCCTGGCCTAATGGCGACGCGAGCTGAATATGGCTCCGCTCAGCCGTTGAAGGGCGCGCGCGTTGCGGGTTCGCTGCATATGACGATCCAGACAGCGGTGTTGATTGAAACGCTTAAGGCCTTAGGCGCTGACGTGCGTTGGGCTTCCTGCAATATTTATTCAACGCAAGATCATGCTGCAGCGGCGATTGCTGCAACCGGAACGCCTGTTTTCGCTAAAAAGGGCGAAAGCCTGGAAGATTATTGGGACTATACGCATAAAATATTTGAATGGAGCGATGGCGGTTGCCCAAACATGATCCTCGATGACGGCGGCGATGCGACGTTGTTGATTCATCTTGGCTTGCGCGCTGAAAATGGCGATACGGCATTTTTAGAAAAGGCCACAAATGAAGAAGAGGAAGTGCTCTATGCTGCGATTAAAAAGCGTCTGAAAGCAAATCCAGGTTGGTTTAAGCGCAATGCTGAAGCCATCAAAGGCGTCACTGAAGAGACAACAACTGGCGTGCATCGTCTTTATATCATGCAAAAAGAAGGCAAGCTTCTTTGGCCGGCAATTAATGTCAATGACTCAGTAACAAAATCAAAATTCGATAATCTCTATGGATGTCGCGAGTCGCTCGTAGATGGCATTCGACGCGGCACCGACGTGATGATGGCGGGTAAAGTCGCGATGGTGGCTGGTTTTGGCGATGTCGGCAAAGGATCGGCTGCTTCTTTGCGCAATGCGGGCTGCCGCGTTCTTGTTTCAGAGATAGATCCAATTTGCGCTCTACAAGCAGCAATGGAAGGTTATGAAGTCATCACCATGGAAGACGCTGCGCCGCGCGCAGATATCTTCGTGACGGCGACAGGAAATGTGGACGTTATTACAATTGATCATATGCGCAAGATGAAAGATCGGGCAATCGTCTGTAACATCGGCCATTTTGATAGCGAGATCCAAGTTGCTGGCTTGAAAAATCTCAAATGGCACAATGTTAAGCCGCAAGTTGATGAGATTGAATTTCAAGACGGTAAGCGGATCATCCTTCTCTCGGAGGGACGTCTCGTAAATCTTGGCAACGCCACAGGTCATCCTTCTTTTGTTATGTCTGCGTCTTTCACTAACCAGACGCTGGCTCAGATTGAGCTGTATTCTAAGCAGGGTGCTTACAAGAAGGAAGTCTATACGCTGCCTAAGCATCTTGATGAAAAAGTTGCGTCTCTTCACCTAGATAAGATTGGCGTCAAACTCACGCAGATGACTGAAGAGCAAGCTGTCTATCTAAACTTACCACAGAACGGCCCGTTCAAGCCGGAACATTATCGCTATTAATTTGGCCTGACTGTGCCATTCTGAATCAGTCGTTGCGACAGAGCGCCCCCTCCAATGCTGGAGGGGGCGTTTTTTTTAATTCTATTTCATTTCTTTGTCGAAACACGATTCTCTTTTCCGCTTTGACGCTATAAATTGAAGTGATTCGGAGCGCGCGCGCGGCTGCTTCGTTGGGTCCTGTCAACGGAAGCCGCGTTATCCCGAGTATAGTGTCGCGATGATTGTTTTTCATCGCAAGCGCCGCTCTCAGCGTTGTCGTAATGAGCACAAACATTCGACCGTGGAGATCGGTTAAGATGGAATTTATTGGCGATTATGCGCGAGCGCGGGTCTGAGCGCATGAATGATGATCGTCATTGGCGCGCAAAGAGATTGCGGCTAATTTCCGTGCCTAGCGGGGAGCTGTCTCCTTTATACTTGCGTCAATTCTCATTGTTTTTAACTGGCCTTTTTGTGCTCGTCGGAGATGTATTCTCTTGTTCGCGAGTTTTTGCGCAGAGTGCGGCTTTTGCTGCAGAGGCCGGGTATGATCCGGGCGTTGCAAATTTTGCCTTCAGTAGCGGTTTGGCGCTCATTACGGCTGTTGTCGCCTTAACTTATATTGCCGAGCGTCGGTCTTGGCGTAAGAGTGCAAAGCGTTTTTCACGAGAGCTTGCGGACACACGCTCCCGTCTTGAGCAGGCGCAGAAATTTCTCTCCAGCGAAGCGCAGATTCTGATTGCTTGGACTGGCGTCGATAGTGCGCCGGATGTGCATATATCGACCATTAAATCACTTGAGGGCCTCTCTCCTCAGAGTTTGCTTTCTTTCCATTCATGGTTGTCATCTGAGCCGGCGCAAACGCTGGAGGGCGCTATCGGGCGGCTGCGTTTAAATGGCGAGGGATTTTCTTTATCAATGACAAGTCGTGCGGGGGTGCATTTCGATATTCAAGGTCGAGCTATAGGCTCCTGCGCTGTCATGAGAATTAGAGAAATCTCTGGCGATCGTCTTGAGCTTTTGTCCATGCGGGCGCGTTACCAAGAAATGGAAAATGAGCTTGCGAGCCTTTGCGCTCTCCTTGATGCATCATCGGTTCCAGTGTGGATTCGCAATCAAGACGGGAACATTATTTTTGTTAATAGCGCCTATGCGGCCGCTGTCGAAGCCAAAGATCCAGCGGATGTTTTAACGAGAGGATTAGAGCTCCTTGATCAGCCAGCGCGCGATCTTGCAGCAGCATCTCTGCGACAGGAATTGATCTGGCAAGCGCGTGTGCCAGCTATTGTCGCTGGTCAACGTCATTCACTTGATGTCACCCAGGCTGTTTCGAGGGACATGGTCGCAGCGATGGCGATTGATCGTCATGAAGTTGAATTAGTGCGCGCTGACTTGCAGCAACAAATGCTCTCGCATGTGAGAACGTTAGACCTTTTGCCAACCGCTGTGGCGATCTTTGGTCAAGATAAACGGCTGATCTATTATAATGACGCCTATGCCAAGCTCTGGCAGATTGATATGGCCTTTCTTGAGCAAAAACCTTCAGATGGCGAATTATTGGATTGGCTTCGAGCAAAACAGCGCTTGCCTGTGGAAAGCGATTATCGCTCCTGGAAAGAACGTATGTTTAGCGTTTATCGCTCAACAGAAGCAGTGCGATACACATGGCATTTGCCCGATAGCCGGATTGTAGAGGTCGTTGCGCATCCTAACACTCAAGGGGGCGTCACATATCTCTATGATGATACAACTAAGGCCTATGATCTTGAGACGCGATTTAACGCACTAAATCGCACGCAAAGCGAAACACTTGAGACGTTACGTGAAGGCGTGGCGGTTTTTGGCTCTGATGGCCGGCTCAGTTTCTGCAATCCGGCTTTTGCGGAATTGTGGCGTTTACCTGCTGAATTTCAGCAAGAAAAACCGCATATTGATAGATTGATAGAGATGTGTCAGTCGCTGCATGGCGCAGAAAGCGGCTGGGCCGCCTTGAAGCATTTTGTTACTGGACTGAACGAATTACGTGAAGGCTTTACCCAAAGAATCGAACGAAATGATAATGTCATTCTAGATTGTACTGCGCAGTCGCTTCTTGATGGCGCAGCATTGCTCACTTTTGTTGACGTTACAGCGAATGTCAATGCAGAGCGCGCGCTCTCTGAGCGAAATAAGGTCTTATTGGCTGCGGAAAATCTACGAAATGATTTTATACATCATGTATCTTATGAATTAAGATCGCCTTTAAATAATATTAATGGCTTTGTTCATTTATTAAACGAGCAAGCCACGGGCCCGTTGAACGCGAAGCAGCTTGAATATTTGGGCTATGTGAGTAAATCCTCAGCGGCGCTTTTAGCAATCGTAGATGATATTTTGGACCTTGCGACGATTGATAAAGATGCGATGGATCTAGAACTATCCAATATTGATGTCGAGCAAGCAATGCGCGCAGCAATAGAAGGTGTCCAGGATCGCCTTGCGGAAAATTCCATAGATGTACAGATTGTCGCTATGGATAATGTTGGAAGCTTTAGAGCTGACGCTAAGCGGTTGAGGCAAATTCTTTTTAATTTGCTGTCTAACGCCATAGGCTTCTCGAGCCCGGGCCAAACTGTCACATTAGCCGCATTCCGACGTAATGGAGAGGTGATTTTTAAGGTTACAGACTGTGGCCGCGGGATCTCACCGGATGTTTTAGATAAGATATTCGATCGTTTCGAGTCTTATACGAATGGGTCACGACATCGTGGTGTTGGTTTAGGACTTTCAATTGTGCGCGCCTTCATGGAACTTCATGGCGGTAAGGTCTTTGTAGATTCTGCCCCAGGAGAAGGCACAACAGTAACTTGTGTTTTTCCGGCGTCTCTAGCTCTTGATCAGACTGCGCAAATCGTCAATCAAAGAGGCGGATAATGACGCAAAATAGCGAAAAAGCGACCGTTGTCTGGCAGATTGACGTTGCTCATGAAGAAGAGCTTATCGCCCTCGCGCATGAAATTTCTGGGTTCGTGCAAAGCGGAGATTTTATCGCTCTAACCGGCGATCTCGGCGTTGGCAAAACTACTTTTGCTCGGGCGTTGATTTGCGAGTTTTTCAATGATCCTAAAATAGAGGTGCCTAGTCCAACATTCACCTTGATGCAAATCTATGAAGTTGAGCGGCAGCGACTGGTGCATGCAGATTTTTATCGGGTCAATTCTATGCAGGATCTGGCTGGCCTTGGCTGGGACGAAACAATAGAAGAGGCGCTCGCTCTGGTGGAATGGGCGGAACGTATTCCGGAGGCCCTACCAAAGAATCGTTTAGAGATCGCGCTTAATTTTGGCCAGGCTGACAATCCAAATGAACGGCGTATTACGATTACCGCATACGGTACATTTGCTGCGCGCCTTGCTCCGTTTAAGTCTATTCGAGATTTGTTGCGTCAATCCGGCTGGGCTCAAGCGCATCGTAGTTTTTTACAAGGCGACGCGTCTACTCGCGCTTATGAAACTTTAGAAAACAAAGATGGCGCAAAAGCAATCTTAATGATATCGCCGCAGCGTCCGGATGGCCCGCCAATCCGATATGGCAAGTCCTATAGTCAGATTGCTCGATTGGCTGAAAATGTCACTCCATTTGTAGCGATCGCTCAAGGATTGCGAGAGCGGGGATTTTCAGCGCCAGAAATTTACGCTTCTGATTTAGAGAGCGGTATTTTGCTTGTCGAGGATTTAGGCCGTGTGGGCATTGTCGATGATTCAGGGCCGATTTTAGTCCGTTATCTAGAGGCGGCGGCAGTTCTAGCTGAGCTGCACGCGCAGTCTTTGCCTGAGACGATCAAAGTTGAAGAAGGACGATATTATCATATCCCGCCTTATGATCTTGACGCCTTATTAATAGAAGTTGAGTTGCTCCTGGACTGGTATGTTGACCACGTCAATGTAAGCGTAGCTTCTGGCGCGCGCGCAAATTTTATTAATCTCTGGCGCCAAGCGCTAATGAATATTACAAATTCTCCGCCAACTTGGACCCTGCGGGATTATCATTCGCCGAATTTAATTTGGCTGGAATCGCGTCAGGGCATGGGGCGTATTGGCATTATTGATTTCCAAGATTGTGTCTTAGGTAACCCAGCGTATGATCTAGCCTCTCTGGGACAAGATGCGCGCGTAACGATTGCCGATGCCTTTGAACTAAAACTTTTAGCTCATTACGCAAATCTTCGTCGAGAAAAGGACCCGCAGTTTAACATGGCGGAATTTGCCCGATCATATTCAATTTTGGCGGCTCAGCGGAATACGAAGATTCTGGGCATCTTTGCGCGGCTTAACCGTCGTGATGGCAAACCGCATTATCTTGTTCATCTTCCACGTATTGAATCCTATTTGAAGAAATCTTTACGGTACCCCGCGCTTGAGGAAATCAAAGCCTGGTATACGACGAACATCCCTACATTATTTTCAAATGAATGAGCCTCCTGTGTCAGCGCTAATTCCAGAAATCGCTATGGTCTTTGCTGCCGGACTGGGCACACGTATGCGGCCCTTGACCAATCATTTGCCCAAGCCCTTAGTGCAGGTCAAAGGGCAAACCTTGATTGATCGGACGCTTGACGATTTAGCTGAGATTGGCGTTAAGAAGGCAATCGTTAATGTTCACCATCTGGCGGATCAGGTTGAGGAACATGTTGCGCGCCGTAAAAATCCGCAGGTTATCATTTCTGACGAACGCTCCTTATTGTTGGATCAGGCCGGCGGCATCCGTAAGGCGTTGCCGCTTATCGGCTCAGCGCCTTTTTTTATGTGCAACACGGATGCTTTTTGGTTTGGCGCAAAGCAATCAAACTTATTGTTGTTAGCGCAGGCGTGGGATCCAAAAAAAATGGATATTGCGTTGTTACTGTCGGAGACAAAGGGAAGCGTTGGTGTTGATTGGCGAGGAGATTTTGATCTAGCGCCTGATGGTCGTCTACTACGGCCAGAAGGCCCAAAATCATATGTGTATTCGGGGGTAGCTTTGATTAAACCAGAGCTCTTTTTCGATGCGACGGGAGATGTAATTAAATTGTCGCCCTATCTCTTTGCCGCTGGCGCTGCTGGTAGGCTCTACGGCGTCGTTTCTCAGGGTCTATGGTTGCATGTTGGGTCTATAGAGGCGATAGAAGAAGCTGAGAGGGCGATCGCGGCTTACAGAAAATGACACGTTCGACATCAAGGCGAAATCTTTTCACCATTACTCCTGGCGCGCCTTTTTTAAAAAACTTTGTTCGCGCCTTTCTTTCTGGTCATATTCTCCCGTCTATTTCCCATGTGTCCTCGCCTTTTATAATTGCAAGAACAAAGATATACGTTCCTACGCGACGGGCCGCGCAAGCTTTAAAATTGGAATTTGAGCAAAATCTTTTTAGTTCTGCTTTACTTCTTCCGCAAATACTGCCTTTAGGCGGCCTTGATGAGCCTGCTTCACAGGATCTATTTTCCATTGATGAAGAAAATAGTTTTGATTTTTTTGCCTCTTCAATTGGCGAATTAGAGCGACGTTTTATTCTGGCTGAGCTCATTCTTGCTTGGTCAAAATCTTTTCAGCATGCAATTGTCTCAATATCGCAAGAAGGACAGATGAATTATGATATTGGCGAACCTTTTCTGGTAACTCCTACGCCTTCAGCGGCTTATTTGCTGGCCCGAGATCTTGCCAGTTTGATCGATGAATTTAATATTGAAGATATTGATCCACAGCTTTTAAAAAAAATTGTTGACGATAGTTTTGATCCCTATTGGTCGATTACTACGCAATTTCTTGACATCGCATTAACTCAATGGCCCAAAATTCTGGGCCATCGACAATTAATGGATAATTCTACTAGACAAAAAAAAATAACAGAATCCCAGGCGCGTCTCCTGGAAAAGAATAAATCTCTAACGCCGATCATTGCACTTGGATCTACTGGCGCGCAGCCAGCGACAGCCCGACTTTTAACCGCTATTTCTATGTTAGAGAATGGCGCTGTTGTTTTACCGGGACTAGATCAGGAAATGAGCCAAGCTTCCTGGGATTGTTTAGGTCAGGCGCAAGATGAGACAAGTTATAGCCATCCGCAAATCATGCTCAAAAAATTACTTGAGCAGATGGGCGCTGCGCGCGATGAGATTACCGAAATTGGCGAATTAACACCGGATCTCTCTGCGCGTCGGCGCATTATTTCAGTCGCGATGGCGTCAGCGTCGCAAACAGCGCATTGGAGAGATTTTTGCAAAGAATCGCATGAGCTTTTTCACACAGGTCTAGCGGGAATTAGCTATGTTGAAGCGCCAGATGAGCGTTTGGAGTCCTTAACTTTGGCGCTGTTCATGCGAGAGGTTCTTGAGCAACCAGGTAAGACAGCAGTATTAATCACTCCAGATCGAAATATAGCGCGTCGTGTAGCACAAGATCTGCAACGCTACAATATAGCTATAAATGACTCTGGCGGAGTCGTCTTTGCCTTGACGCCTGTAGGGGCGCTGTCGACATTAATTTGCGATATACTTTTAGAGGGTCTGACGGAACTCAATATTTCAGCTCTCTTGTCCCATGGATTATTCACGCTTGGGATGCTGCGAGAGCAAGTAGAGAGACTGCGCCCTTTAATCGAGATTGCAGTCTTGAGAATAAAAAAAAGCAAAAAGAATGATTGGCTTGAGCATATTATATTAGCCCAACAACGCGCCGCATCTCAACAATCCTATCCAGCAGCCCAGCACATTAACGAAAAACAATGGAAGAATATTCAAGAGATCTTCCTAAAACTGCAATCTATCTTTGCCCATACTGTGACGCTCACCAATGAAAGTCCGCTGAGCGCCTACGCCAAGAGCCATAAGGAGATTTTTTATGCTTTAATTTCTAACGCAAATTATGATGAATATGAAGAAATTGAGCTTCTTGAAGAGATTTTCGACCAGCTTATAAATGTTGAGGCATTAAACCCGATTGGCGTAGCGAATTATCGAGTGATTTTTCAAAGCATTACTCACGAAACAATGTTTCGTGCGAAAGGTAGTTCGCATCCAAGATTACAAATCCTAGGACCGCTTGAGGCGCGATTGATCGACGCTGATGTCGTTTTGTTAGCCGGCCTTGATGAAGGAGTGTGGCCGCCACAGATCGAAACTGGCATTTTCCTAAATCGTTCTATGCGTCAGCAGTTAGCGATGAGTTCGCCTGAAAGACGGATTGGTCAAAGCGCGCATGATTTTATGATGGCGCTTGGCGCAGCTAAGGTTGTGGTGTCGCGCGCTCTCAAAAGGAATGGATCTCCAACTGTCGCCTCGCGCTTCATAACAAGAATAGAAGCGCTGTCTGGCGAAGCTTTTGAAGCTTGTCGAGCTCGCGGCCTTAAGATGCAAGACATTGCACGGCGACTAGATGATCCTGAAATGCTAATCTCGCTTGAGCAGCCGCGCCCAAAGCCGCCTCTTTCGTTGCGTCCAACGCAATTAAGCGTTACGCGCATTGAACAACTGCGGCGCGACCCTTACGCAGTTTATGCAGAATCTATTCTTAAATTAAAGCCCTTGGCCCTCTTAGGCGCAAAGTTAGGTCCACGTGAAATTGGCACATCCATTCATTTAGCTATCTCAAAATTTATTCATCTTTATCCAAAGTGTCAGTTAACTGAGCAAATGTATTTAGAGCTTATAGAAATCTCTAAAACGGAGTTAGCGGAATTTTTTGAAGATCCAGAATTTGTGGGATTTACTTGGCCGCGTCTTATTGCTGGTCTTGAGAATTTCTTTAATTTTGAAAGTCAAAGACGCAAAGAGGCGACATCTATTTTTCAAGAAATTAAAGGGACTTGGCGCTTTAAACTTAAGGATGGCAGCGACTTTACGATTACAGCTCAAGCAGATCGTATTGAAGTTGATCAAAATGGCTCTGCCTGTGTCTTTGATTATAAAACAGGACGCGTGCCAACGAATGCCCAGGTGAAAGCGGGCTGGTCGCCGCAGCTGACTTTAGAAGCGGCGATGATAGAGGCCGGCGCTTTCAGGGAAGTTGGACATAAACACGTCTCTCACGCTGCCTATTTTGGGTTAAAGTCAGGCGGAAAAATACAATGGCTTGAGTGGAAGGATCAGACAGATTTAGCTGAAGTTGTTGCCCGTCATCGTGAAGAAGTCATTAATCTTTTAACCCAATTTAGAGATGAGACGACGCCCTATCTCTCGCGCCCATATGCTTTTTTAAACTCAGATATTGGGGACTATGATTATCTCGCCCGCGTCCTTGAATGGTCGCGCGGTGGCGGAGATGAAGGATGACAACTCGTCTAATCCCTTCCCTAACGCTAAAAAAACAACGCATAGCCGCAGACCCAGCCCGGTCGATCTGGGTCTCAGCTCATGCTGGTTCTGGAAAAACCTATGTCCTCGCTCAGAGAGTTTTACGCCTATTACTTACTGGCGTGCCGCCTTCACATATTTTATGTTTGACTTACACCAAAGCGGCTGCAGCAAACATGTCCGCGCGGGTGTCAGAAAATCTTGCAAAATGGGTTCTTTTAGACGATATCGACCTTATTAAGGTTATTGAAGCGACAGGCGCATCTCGCCCTTCAAAAAAAGATCTTGTATTTGCCCGACAGCTTTTTGCACGCGCTGTTGAAACCCCTGGTGGGCTAAAAATACAGACAATTCATGCCTTCTGCGAAAGAATTTTGCATCTTTTTCCGTTTGAGGCGAATGTCCCAGCAGGTTTCTCTGTTGTCGATGACGTCTTGCGCGCTGATCTGTTAGAGCGTTCAAAAAAAAATATTATTCAACAAGCAGTCTCAAAAGCAAGCGTCCTCGGTCCGACATTTGAGCAAATTTCGCGTGAGATTGGGGCGGCGAGCTTTGAGAATCTATGCAGCGAGCTCTTATTTAATCGAGAGCTTATTTTAGATGCCGATAACTTAGATAATTATTATGTCGATTTGCAAAAATATTTTGGACTCGCTCGAGAAGAAAATTTTGAAAAAATTGAGAAGGAAATGATTTTTGACGGGGAAGCTCCCGCACAATGGCCTCTCTTGGCCGATCAACTTGAGGCCGGTGGAGTTAATGATAAAAAACTTAGCGTCATGCTGCGAGAAGCATTTGTGCGCCGGGAAGAGCCAGGGTGTCTTGACTTATATCTTTCCGTTTTTTTCACAAAGGAAGGAGCGCCAAGAGGCCTAGGCGCACGTACAGCCATCATCAGCAAAAAACTAAGTGAGGAGCGCCCTGATCTTTTGGCGCGACTAGAGGCTGAGCGCAATCGGCTTGATCGCCTTGTCCATAAACGTAAGGCGGCCGCGCTGATTGAACGCTCCCGATCATTGGTCACGCTTGGTCGGGCGATGTTGATTGATTATCAGCAATTAAAGCGGTCGCAAAATTTGCTCGATTATGATGATTTGATCGAACGCACGCGACGCTTGCTAAGCAGTTCAAGTCCTTCATGGGTAATTTATAAGCTCGATTCGCAAATTGATCATATTCTGCTTGATGAGGCGCAGGATACAAGCGCAGCGCAATGGGATATTTTAACAGCGATTGCCGATGAGTTTTGTGCTGGCGTTAGCGCGCGTTCAGTTGAGCGGAGTTTCTTTGCAGTCGGAGATGAAAAGCAGTCAATCTTTTCCTTTCAAGGCGCTGCACCAGACAAATTTCAAGAAATGCGCCGCGTTCTTGAGCAAAGATTTAAGAATGCTGATCTCGCTTTTAGTCAAATCGCTTTACATCAGTCCTTCCGGTCTGCTCCTGGCATATTAAGCGCGGTAGATAGAGTTTTTTCCATCGGAGATAATTTTCAAGGTTTAGGGCTTACTGCTGATGAGAAGTTGACGCATGAGGCCTTAAAAGCCGATGTTCCAGCGCTTGTTGAAATTTGGCCGCTAATTGCAAAAGGAGGGACGCAAGAACCACAGGATTGGCGGTTGCCCGTCGACGCTCCAGAACGTGACGATCCAGCCGAGCGTTTGGCGGAAAAAATTGCGCTAAAAATCAAAAAATTATTAGAGATTAATAGTGGCGAAACAGTTGAAGACGGGGGTCAAAGAAGAGCAATTAATGCAAGCGATATCTTAATTCTTGTCAGACAGCGCGGTGCTTTTTTTGAGGCCATGATCCGTGCATTGAAGATGCAACATATTCCTGTCGCAGGAGCTGATCGATTAGATCTAATTCATCACATCGCTGTTATTGATCTCATAGCGCTTGGGCGCGTCGCCTTGCTTGTTGATGATGATCTGATGCTTGCTGGGTTGTTGAAATCTCCCTTTATCGGGTTTGATGATGCAGACCTGATTATGTTAGCCCCAGACCGCGAAGGATCGTTATTCAGCGCCTTGTGTGCATCTGAGGCGATGCATCACAAAAAGGCGCTAGAAAAAATTGAGCTTTGGCGCAAAGCGGCGCAAAAGAGCGGTCCTTTTGAATTTTATAGTCATATTCTTGCCAGTGAAGGATATCGAGCGTCTTTGATCGCCCGTCTGGGGATCGAGGCGAATGATGTCATAGATGAATTTCTGTCTCTTGCTTTGACTTTTGAGCGGACGCAACCATCTTCTTTGGCCAAATTTCTCTCAATGGTTCAGTCGCTTGATCTATCCATCAAACGGGATTTGGAGGCGGTGCAAAATGCTGTGCGTGTTATGACAGTGCACGCAGCCAAAGGACTTGAAGCCAAGATTGTTTTTCTGCCCGATACCTGCGGGGCGCCCTCAGGCAAGCATGACCCCAATCTCTTTGCTTTAAATTCCAAAGATCGTTCGTTACTCATCTGGTCAAGAGGCAAAGAGAGCGATCCGCAACAAGTATTAATGGCGCGTGAAGCCTATCGTATGGCGGAGCGTGCGGAACATCAGCGTCTTCTTTATGTCGCCCTCACGCGTGCAGAAGAGCGTTTATATATATCAGGCTTTCATGGACGAAACGGTCCTGCTGAGGGATGCTGGTATTTATCGCTTCTCGATGCGCTCTCCCCTCTCTGCATCGAAGGCAGCGATCCCCTTCAGGAGGACCAACAGGTACTGTGCTTTGGGGAACTCCCGCGGCAGAAGATCTTGGAGCAAAAAATATTGATGCAAGAGCGAGTGATGATTCCTAAGTTTGCGCTTACGCCGCCTCCTCCTGAGAATAAAAAAATTCAAACGTTTTATCCCTCAAGATCTGAAGATCAAGAAGTGCGACAAGTCAGCGAGTTGGATGACAGGCGCAAGCGCGCTCTATTGATTGGCGAATTATCTCATGAACTCTTACAATATTTGCCCGAAATTCAACATGAGCGGCGACAGGCTGACGGAGAAAAAATTCTCGCGCGTCGTGCGTCGGATCTAGATATCGAGACGCGAACAGAGATTTTACGCTCTGTATTGGAGGTGCTTGAGGATCCTCAGGCGCGCATGATTTTCGGAGAAAACTCATTAGCCGAAGTGGATGTGACGGCGAGGCTTGCTACGGGTAAAGTCGTGCGTGGGAGAATTGATCGATTGACGCAAGTAGATAATGAAATATGGATTGCAGACTTCAAAACAGACCGCTCCCGAGAGGGTTTTGCGGAAAAATATCTGCGCCAAATGGCGCTCTACTGCGCCGCGCTTCAATCTTTATACCCAGGGCAAATTATTCGTTGTTTCTTGATTTGGCTCAGCCAAGGGAAAATTGATGAAATCTCCAGCGCTTTACTCGATGAAGAGATAAAACAAATTTTACAGCAATAACTCTTTGTAACGGATTGTCGCTGCGACGCTCGTCACTCTGGTCCTTGGCCAAAAAAAAGTCGCCAGAGATAATCTGGCGACTTATGAGTTTGTTGCGAAGCTGAAGGTTTAAGCTTCTGCGCCATCCGCAAGGTCAGTCTTTTCCTTGGCTTCTAAATCTTCGCCTGTTTCTTGATCAACAACGCGCATGGATAGGCGTACTTTGCCTCGATCGTCAAAGCCGAGCAATTTCACTTTGACGCGGTCGCCTTCCTTGACGATATCGGTTGTTTTATTCACGCGTTGTGTTGCAAGTTGAGAGATATGCACAAGGCCATCTTTAGCGCCAAAGAAATTGACGAAGGCGCCGAAGTCAGCAGTTTTTACTACTGTTCCTTCATAGATTGCGCCAACTTCAGGATCAGAAGCGATTGATTTAATCCAATTGATGGCGGCTTTGATGGAGTTGCCGTCAGAGGAGGCGACTTTGACTGTGCCGTCATCCTCAATGTTAATTTTTGCGCCCGTTTTTTCGACAATCTCGCGAATAACTTTTCCGCCTGACCCAATCACGTCACGGATTTTATCCGTTGGGATTTTAAAGGTTTCAATCCGTGGCGCAAATTCGCCAAGCTCAGCGCGGGATGAGGTAATGGCTTTCGACATCTCATTGAGGATATGAAGACGTCCGTCACGCGCCTGGGCTAACGCAACGCGCATGATCTCTTCGGTGATACCTGCAATTTTAATGTCCATTTGAAGCGAGGTCACGCCATTGGCCGTACCCGCAACTTTGAAGTCCATGTCGCCC